>Ga0265797_10000329_pt1 | contig 88173 bp, 80 predicted proteins | sample P2T30metagenome_FD_192433 | JGI IMG/M metagenome (GOLD analysis project Ga0265797, IMG submission 192433) | Plant litter microbial communities from East Loma Ridge, Irvine, California - P2 T30 | ecosystem: Environmental > Terrestrial > Plant litter > Unclassified | place: USA: California... | reverse complement strand
TTCGCGAGCTTACGCCGCTTCCTACAGGGGGCCGCTGCGTACTTTACGCGTACTTAAAAAAGCCGGACTAATGCCCGGCTTTTGCATCCCTATCATTGGTCATAGCAATACCGCGGTCACTCCTTCCCCGCCGCCTCACGCCGGGCCAAAAAGTCGTCCTCCAGCATCGCGTCCACTTCCGCCGCGGAATCTTCTTGCACCTCCGGCGCGGTGAGTTGGCCGGTCGAGAGCACGGGCTCGTCCAGGCGGCCCATCAAATGTTCCAGCGCGTGGCACATCTTGTCGGCGGCGCCTTGTACAGCGATGTCCAGCGATTCGGCTTTATGGGTTACGGAAATCGGTGAATGGCCCTTTGGCCGTGCTTCGATCTGGCAGCGCTTGTCTTGCCCGCCGGCCTTGTCGGCGTTTTCGTCACTGACGTGGATCTCCACTCGGGTCAGGAAATCATCGAACCGTTCCAGGGCACCCTCAACCGTGCTGCCTACCCAATCGTGCAAACCTACGCCGGCGGTGACCTGATTACTGTTGACCTGTACCTGCATGGCTGCTCTCCAGTGTTATTGCAAAGGCTTGTTTCCCTTAGAGGTACAGCACGGTGCAATCGGTTCCCTTGAGGTGGCGGGCGCGGAGTTTTAAGCCGACGGCACCAACCCGCGCGGGGGCAGTCTGTACTTCGTGGCCTGGGAGTAATGACAATGCCGGATTCGCTGCATCACGCGCTGGAGAAGATTTACGAAAACCAGGTGGCCCTTGCCGCGGCCATCGAAGAACTGGCCTTGTGGATCGAGGTGCGCGGTGACGATGCCGCCACCGCGGGAAGCGTTCGGGACGCCCTTGATACCCTGGAGCGAAATGCCGAGCCGATCGGCCGCTGGATCGCCGAGCTGCACGGCATTTCCGGTCAGTAGCCTTCGGCCTGGAGGATGTCCTGCACCGAACGAGCGGGCGGGCGGCCGTCGAACTTGAGCAACTCGGCGGCGCGGTTGGTGAACACGCCGTCCACGCCGGCCTTCTTCACTTTCTCGAAGTCGACCGGGTCGTCCACGGTGTACACATGCACCAGCAACCCCTTGGCATGGGTGAGCTTGTTCATCCAAGGCTGCACCAAGTCCATGTAGCTTTGGTCGCCGCCGTTCGTGAGCGCGGCGCAAGGGCCGGTAGCCACCGCGCCCTGGGCCTTGGCGTAATCCACCCATTTGGCGAACTCCTCCTTGCTGGCGGGGCGCTGCCTGGCGTAATACGCGGCTTTGTCCTTCATGCCGGAGTCGGCGAAGGACACCTTCGACTCAGGCTCGATACTGCCTTCACCCACCCACAGCAACAGCACCTTGGGAACCTTGGGCATTTCCTTGGCGAGTAATTCCAGGCTGGCTTTTTCGAAGGTTTGCAGCACTACGCGATGGCCCGGCGCTACTTCACCCGCGGGGGTGAGCCAGCCGCGCGAAGTCAGCTTGGCCTTGAGGTCCGCTTCGATCCCCGGGTACAGGTTGGGCACCTTGGTTTCGATGTACAGCCCGCTGCGATGGTTGGGGTCGGCGTCGGCGATGTCGATGATTTCGTCCAGCGTCATCACCTTCGCGCCCACGAAGCCCGCGCGGCCACGCTCGGGATACGCGGCATTGAACCAGCTGCCCGCGTCCAGCTCACGAAGTTCGGCAAGAGTGAAGGCACTGATCGGCCGCTCGCGGCGCTCCGGGAAGCGCGCGGCCACGTCGGTGGTGCGCAGCAAGGTGTCGTCATGGAAAGCAACCAACTGGCCGTCGCTGGTGCGTTGCAGGTCCATCTCCAGGTAATCCGCGCCCAGGTCCCGGGCGGCGAGATAAGCCGGCCGGGTGGATTCGGGCGCATCGTAGCTCGCGCCGCGATGCGCGATGACCGCTGGCCAGGCAATATCGGCTTTTTTCGCCAGCGCCTCGGGCGACGGCGCCGCGGCGAAAACCGACGGCGCGGCAAGCGCCAGGCAAAGTAATGCGGTGCCCCACTGGTACGTTGCGACCCTCTTCACAGGCTTCCCCTTTTCCACGGTTGAAGGTTGAACGCAGCATAGCGCAGCGGCCGCGCGCGCAAGATGACAGTCGCGACAACGAACCCTACAGCGGCGACAAGGCCAAAAACCGTGAACGGCGCGACAACGTGATACAGTCGCGCCAGCCTTGGTAACCGAACTGCTGCACCTATGGAACGAAACGACATCACCCCCGCCCTCCCCGCCTGGAAAGACATTCCCCTGGCTTCGCGCTGCACCGGCTTGCTGCTTGGCAACGGAGCCAGCCGGGCGATCTGGCGGGGCTTTGCCTACGACTCGCTGTTCGAGCTTGCCCAGAAAGTGCGCAACCGGCCCTTGGGCCAGACCGACCTGGCGCTGTTCAAGGCGATGGGCAGCGAAAGCTTCGAGCAAGCCCTCAGCGCGCTGAACACTACCACTCGGGTAAATGCTGCGTTGGCGATCGGCGCCTCCGGGCCGCTGAACCGCTACTACGCAATCAAGGAAGCGCTCATCCATGCGATGCGCAGCGTACACCTGCCATGGCAGTCGCTACCGGCTTCCACCCGGGGTGCCTTGAATGATGCCTTGCGCGGCTACCGCCGGATCTATTCCAGCAACTACGACCTGCTCTGCCATTGGGCCGTATGGGAGGCGCCGGAGGGCTTCGACGACGGGCTTGATGTGGATGCCGGCTTCGATCCGCGCAGGCCGGCGACCGGTGATCATCGCGTGTTCTACCTGCATGGCGGGCTGCACCTGCTCAAGGACCGCGACGGCGCCACCCGCCGGCGCGTGGCCGCCGGCAGCGAGTTGCTCGATGGCTTCGCGATCAATACACCGGGTGACGTGCCGCTATTCGTGAACGAAGGCACCAGCGCCGATAAGCTGCGTGGCATTCGGGGCTCGGATTACCTCACCCATTGCCTGGCCTCGCTGGCTGGCCACGAAGGCCCAATGTGCCTGTTCGGCCACCAGCTCAACGGCCAGGATGCTCACCTGCTGGCCGCCTTGCGCGCGGCGCCCATAAAGCACGCGGCGGTGGCGATTTTCCCGCTGAGCGAGCCGTGGATTCTCAGCCAGAAGCAGCACTACCAGCGCTTGCTGGGCGACTGCGTGGCGCTGGAATTCTTCGATGCCACCACCCACCCGGTGGGCGCCCCCGCGCTGAATATCCCGCAGGAAAAGCCACGGGCGCGGCGTTAGCCGGCAGGCAGCAACCCATCGGCCTGAAGCAGGCGCTCCAGGCAATGCTCGTTCACCCCGTAGAACGCCTTCAGGGCCTGGATGCGCGCCAGCCGCGGGCCCGCATCCGCCGGCGCGGAGCGTTTCACGGCCAGGATCATCTTGTTCTTGCTGGTGTGCTCCAGCGACACGAACTCGAACACCTTGGTCTCATAGCCGCAGGCTTCCAGGTAAAGCGCGCGCAAGCCATCGGTCAGCATTTCAGCCTGCTGGCCCATGTGCAGGCCGAACTGCAGCATCGGCCCCAGCGGCTCGGGGCTACGCATTTGCGGGCGCAGCTCCTTGTGGCAGCACGGTGAACACATGATGATCGCCGCCTGGCTGCGAATGCCCGTGTGAATCGCGTAATCAGTGGCCACATCGCACGCATGCAGGGCAATCATCACATCGATGCGTGCGGGCACTACGGTTCGCACATCGCCATGCTCGAAGCGCAGCCCGGGGTGGTCCAGCTGGGCCACCGCCTGGTTGCACAGGTCGACCATGTCCTGGCGCAGCTCCACCCCTGTGACCCAAGCCTCGCGCCCCAGGCCGTGGCGCAGGTAGTCATGAATGGCAAACGTGAGGTAACCCTTGCCCGAGCCGAAATCGGCCACTTGCACGGGGGCGTTCGGCGCCAGGTTCGCCTGGGTGAACGCATGGGCGAACACTTCGATGAACTTGTTGATCTGCTTCCACTTGCGTGACATCGCCGGCACCAGCGCGCCTTGGCGGTCGGTTACACCGAGCGCCGCGAGGAAAGGCCGGTCGAGATCGAGCCACCGCTGCTTGGCGCGGTCATGCTCCACGCTCGCCGGTGCCTGGGTTTGTTGAGCCTTGGCGCGGTGCAGGCGGGCCTTGCCCTTCTTGCCGAATTCCAGCTGCACGGTTTCGTCCGTGGCTTGCAAATGGGCATTGCGAAACTGCTCGGGGAGCGCCGCCGCGATCTCGGCCAGGCCTTCTTCCACGGCGTGATGCCGGGTGATGTCGCGGGTGCGGTAACGCAGTACGAAGCCCAGCCGTGGCTGGCCCTTGACTGTAAGCGGCTTGACTGTGATGCGCTCCAGCTCAGGCTCGGCGCCAACGTGGCGCGCCAGCACCAGCTTGACCCAGCGCCCGTCATCGAGCGCCAGGCGCAGCTGGTGAAGGAACGCCGCCCGTGGATCATCGGTAGGCAAAGGCGAAGCGGGCGCGACAGGCATCAAGCGGATCTCGAGAAAACAGCGGGCGGCCATTCTAAGGCAGCCGGGCAAAAAGCGGAAAAACCCTCGCCGACCGGTGCGTTGACTGGATCGCCCGGCAGCGATGGGTTACAACGGTGCTCAAACAACAGCCACGGTTTTACGCCATACCTTTGGCGACGCGTGTTCGCCTACCCTGCAGGGCCCCGCCCAGGAATTGATTTCATGAACAAGCTGTATCTGCTTGGCCTGGCCGCTGCCTTGGCCTGCCCTCCCATCCTCGCCGCCAGCACGAACGGGGATAGCACCACCAAGGACGCCTTCATCACCGATTTGATCCAGCGCATGACCCTGGATGAGAAGATCGGCCAGCTGCGCCTGATCAGCATCGGCCCGGAAATGACCCACGAACAGATCCGCCAGGAGATCGCCGCGGGGCGTATCGGTGGTACGTTCAATTCCGTGACCCGGCCCGAGAACCGGCCCATGCAGGACGCCGCCATGAACAGCCGGTTGAAAATCCCGATGTTCTTCGCCTATGACGTGATCCACGGCCAGCGCACCATTTTCCCGATCAGCCTGGGGCTGGCCTCCAGTTGGGACATGGAGGCCATCGGCATGAGCGCGCGTACTTCGGCGCGGGAAGCGGCGGCGGACAGCCTGGACATGACGTTCGGCCCGATGGTGGATATTTCCCGAGACCCCCGCTGGGGCCGCAGCAGCGAGGGCTTCGGCGAGGACACCTACCTGGTGTCGCGCATCGCCAAAGTGATGGTGGAGGGCTACCAGGGCAAGGACGTCAGTGCTCCGGACAGCATCATGGCGGCGGTCAAGCACTTCGCCCTGTACGGCGGCGTGGAGGGTGGCCGCGACTACAACACCGTCGACATGAGCCCCACCCGCATGTACCAGGATTACCTGCCACCCTACCGCGCCGCCCTTGACGCAGGGGCGGGTGGGGTGATGGTGGCGCTGAACTCGATCAACGGCGTACCCGCCACGTCCAATACCTGGCTGATGCAAGATTTGTTGCGCAAGGACTGGGGCTTCAAGGGCCTGACCGTGAGCGACCACGGCGCGATCATCGAGCTGGTCAAGCATGGCGTGGCCCGGGATGGCCGCGAGGCGGCGAAGCTGGCAATCCGCGCGGGCATCGACCTGAGCATGAACGACAAGGTGTATGGCGAGGAATTGCCTGGCCTGGTGAAAACCGGTGAAGTGCCCGAGGCGCAAATCGACAACGCCGTGCGCGAGGTATTGTCGGCCAAATACGACATGGGCCTGTTCGCCGACCCGTACCGCCGCCTGGGCAAGGCCCAGGATGACCCGGCCGATACCAACGCCGAAAGCCGCCTGCACCGCGAAGAAGCCCGCTCGGTGGCCCGCCGCTCGATGGTGCTGCTCAAGAATGCCCGCGACACCCTGCCCTTGAAGAAGGCCGGTACCATCGCGGTGGTCGGCCCGCTGGCCGATGCGCCGATCGATATGATGGGCAGTTGGTCGGCGGCGGGCCAGCCGAAACAGTCCATTACCTTGCTGCAAGGTATCCGTGATGCCGTGGGCATCCAGGCGCAGGTGATGTATGCCAAGGGCGCCAACGTGACCAACGACCGCAACAGCCTGGCGTTCCTCAACCGCATCATCTTCGACCGTACCGAAGTGGAAGTGGACCCGCGTTCCGCCCAGACGATGATCGATGAAGCCCTCAAGGCCGCCGCCAGCGCGGACGTGATCGTGGCGGCGGTGGGGGAATCGCGCGGCATGTCCCATGAATCCGCCAGCCGCACTACGCTGGAAATTCCTGCGCCACAGCGGGCCCTGATCACCGCCCTGCGCGCCACCGGCAAGCCGTTGGTGCTGGTGCTGATGAATGGCCGGCCGCTGTCGCTGGTGCAGGAAACCCAGCAGGCCGATGCCATGCTCGAAACCTGGTTCAGCGGTACCGAGGGTGGCCACGCCATCGCCGACGTGCTGTTCGGCGATTACAACCCGTCGGGCAAGCTGCCGGTCACCTTCCCGCGCTCCGTCGGCCAGGTGCCGATGTACTACAGCCACCTGACCATCGGCCGGCCGTTCATCCCCGGCAAGGCGGGCAACTACACCTCGCAGTACTTCGATGAAGACACCAGCCCGCTGTTCCCCTTTGGCTACGGCTTGAGCTACACCACCTTCGATGTGTCCGACGTTCACCTTTCCGCTGACCGGCTCAAGCGTGGCGACACGCTCAAAGCCAGCGTGACCGTGCGCAACACCGGCAAGCGCGACGGCGAAACCGTGGTGCAGCTGTACCTCCATGACGTGGTAGCTTCCATGGCGCGGCCAATCAAGGAACTGAAAAACTTCGAGAAGGTGTTCCTCAAGGCCGGCGAGCGCAAGGAAGTGACCTTCGAGCTGAGCGAGGACGACCTGAAGTTCTATAACACCCAACTGCAGTATGCCGCCGAGCCGGGCGACTTCGACGTGCAAATTGGGCTGGATTCTCAAGACGTGAAGCAGGCGCGGTTCGAGTTGTTGTAAGGCAGCCGGATGGGCCGTGTATTCAGGCCGGCAACTTGGCCAGGCTACACGGTCCAATGTGGCAGCTCACCTCGCCCTCCTTTATCAAGGTAAAGCCGATGCAAGACGATTTTCACTTCTACGAACCCGCCAATGGCCACGGCCTGCCCCACGACCCCTTCAACGCTATCGTGGGCCCGCGCCCGATCGGTTGGGTGTCGTCACGCAGCGCGAGTGGCGTGCTCAACCTGGCGCCATACAGCTTCTTCAACGGGTTCAACTACATTCCGCCGATCATTGGATTTTCCAGCGTCGGGCGCAAGGACAGCCTCAACAACATCGAGGCCACCGCAGAGTTCGCCTGGAACCTGGCAACCTTCGACCTGGCCGAACCGATGAACCAGAGCTGCGCGGCCGTGGCGCCGGAAGTGGACGAGTTCGCCCTGAGCGGCCTGACCCCGGCGCCGTCACGGGTCATCGCAGTGCCACGGGTAGCGGAAGCGGCCGTGTCTTTCGAATGCAAGCTCACCCAGATCGTGCAATTGAAACGGGCAAACGGCGAAACCGTGCCGAGCTGGCTGATCCTGGGTGAAGTGGTTGCGGTACATATCCGCAAAGACCTACTCAAGGACGGCATCTACGATACCGCCGCCGCGCGGCCGATCCTGCGTGGAGGTGGGCCCGCGGATTACTTCGAGCTGGGCAACCTGTTCAAGATGCGCCGCCCGCAAGTGTGATCAACTGGCCCGGCGCAGCTCGGCCTGCGCGGCCGGTTCGCCGGGCTGGATGTCGATCTGCTGGATCAGGCGCTGGTTCAGCATGTCGGTGAACGCCGCGGCGGCCGGGTCGCCCAGCCAATTGGCGAAGGCGTGGTGATCCACCCAGCACATGCTCAAGTGCCACGTGTGCAAGCTGCCTGGCTCACGGCGCGCGGCGATGGAGAGGCACCCCTCCAATGGCCGGGTGTTCTCCACCAGCCGGGCCAACTGCTCGCCTACAGCAGAGGAGCGGCCTGGCCAGGTACGAATAGCTGCGCGGTGGCTGATCAAAGGCTGTTGAGTCATGGTGAGGCTCCCTGAGTCCGATCCAGCCATCTGGATGGCCGGAGGAATTGCTGACAGGTTCACCTTAGCGCCCACCCCGCAATTTCCGGTAGATCGATCCTGCGAGCAGATTGCCTGATCCTGCGAAACCAGCCATTGCGCGGCTGCTTCGCGTGGAAACAGGCAACTGTGGCCGCCCGGGGTTTTGTGCAACCCAATGCGCATCACGGTGCCAGTATCCGAGGCGTCAGGCGGCGCTTTCGCAGGATCAGGCAAACAGCGGGCAGTATTGGCCTACCCTCATCACTTGCTTGTTTATAGGCTATACCCCGTAACCAACACGGAGCATCGCCATGATTGATTCCCAGCCCAGGGATGCCGCCGAAGCGGCACTGGAACGGCAGCGCAGCGAACTGGCCGATGTGATTCGCCGTCATACCTCGGGCGAGGCTCTGTGCCAGAGCGCCGTGCCTGGCCTGGTACTTGTACGTTATGAGCATTCCACCCGGTCGCTGCCGGCATTGGCTCAGCCCGCGCTCTGCGTGCTGGCCCATGGCAGCAAGGAAGTCACGCTTGGGGACGAGCGCTATATCTACGACCCCCTCAATTACATGGTGGTGTCGGTGGCGATGCCGATCAGCGGGCGCATCCTCGAAGCCACGGAGGATAACCCCAGCTTGTCGTTGCGGCTGGATATCGACCCGGCGGAGATTACCGCGCTGATCGCCGAAGCCGGCCCCTTGAGCGTTCCCGCCCGCCCCACCGGGCGGGGGTTGTACGTGGACCGACTGTGCCCGGACCTGCTCGATGCCCTGCTGCGCCTGGTGCGGCTGATGGATACCCCGCGCGACCTCGCTGTATTGGCACCCCTGATCCGCCGCGAGGTGCTGTACCGCCTGCTGCGCAGCCCCCAGGGCCACAAGCTGTACGAAATCGCCCAGGCCAACAGCCAGGCCCACCGCGTCACGCAGGCAATCGATTGGCTCAATGGCAATTTCAGCGAGCCACTGCGGATCGAGGCGCTGGCGCGCCGGGTGAACCTGAGCGCGTCCACGCTTCACCATCGGTTCAAGGCGGTGACGTCCATGAGCCCGCTGCAATATCAGAAGCAGCTGCGGCTCCAGGAAGCCCGGCGGTTGATGCTCACTGACGGCTTGGATGTGTCGGTAGCCAGCTATCGCGTGGGCTACGAAAGCCCTTCGCAGTTCAGCCGGGAATACAGCCGATTGTTTGGCGCCCCGCCCAGCCGGGACATGGCGCGGCTGAAAACGACAACCTTGAGCAGCACGGCCTGAGCCGCCGCTTTCGCTTGCGCAACCCGTAGGCCGACCTACGCTTGAATCATGGCAAGCAGTGGAGGAACGGCCATGAACACAAAAATAAAAACCGCATTGGTTTACGGTACGGCAGGCGCGTTGGTGGTGACGCTCTATGGCGCCTCCCTCTATCGCGTTGAGCAACTACGCACGGCGCAACGAAGCCATACGGGGTGCAGCTATGCGCTGTGCCTCTCGCAGAACCCCTCTTTCAGCTCGCTGCGATGAAACTAACCAGGCTGCAGGCAAGGAAACGGCTGTCACAAAGTTCATAGAAGCGACGCATTCGCTTTAGTAGACTCCAGGGCCAGCCCAGGCCGGCCCGGCCGGGGACGTGACTGCGAATTCGCCCGCCCGTGAACGACTCCAGCCCTTCCGCCCCTGCCTTGCGAGATGTGCTCATCGCGCTGATGAGCGCCATCTTTCTGGGCGCGCTCGACCAGACCATCGTCGCGGTATCCATGCCGGCCATTTCGGCGCAATTTGCCGACGTGGAATTGCTGGCCTGGGTCATCTCCGGCTACATGGTGGCGATGACCATCGCCACGCCCATCTACGGCAAGCTCGGGGACCTCTATGGCCGTCGGCGAATGATCCTGATCGGCATGGGGCTGTTCACCGCCGCGTCGGTACTCTGCGGCCTTGCCCAAAGCATGGAACAACTGGTGCTTGCGCGCATTCTGCAGGGCATGGGCGCCGGCGGCATGGTGTCCGTGAGCCAGGCCATTATTGGCGATGTGGTGCCACCTCGCGAGCGCGGTCGCTATCAAGGGTATTTCAGCAGCATGTATGCCGCCGCCAGCGTCGCCGGCCCCGTGGTGGGCGGGCTGATGACCGAGCACCTGTCATGGCGCTGGGTGTTCTGGTTGAACCTGCCACTGGGCCTGGCGGCCTGGCTGTTCATGCACAAAACCCTCGCTGGCTTGCGCACGCCGCAGCGGCGGGCACGTATCGATTACCTGGGCTCGCTGCTGATGATCGTTGGGCTGGGTAGCCTGCTACTCGGGATTACCGAAGTCGGCCAAGGGCATGCGTGGGGCAGTGCCCCGGTGCTGGGCCTGCTCGCCGCCGGCACGGTGGCGGCGCTGATATTCGTCTGGCACGAGCGGCGGTTCGTCGAGCCACTGCTGCCCCTGCGGCTGTTTGCCGACCGCTCGGCGGTGCTGTGCTGGTGTACGGTGTTCCTTACCAGTTTTCAGGCGATTTCATTGTCCACCCTTGCCCCGCTGCGCTATCAGGCCGTAACCGGCGAGGGCGCCGACACCGCCGCATTGTTTCTGCTGCCGCTGGCCATAGGGTTACCCATTGGCGCCTTTTTCGGTGGCCGGCATACCGCCCGCAGTGGCCGCTTCAAGCCAGTGATCCTGACCGGCGCGGCGCTGATGCCATTGAGCGTGCTGGGGATGGCGTACACCCCCGTGACTACGCTATGGCTGAGCTGCGTATTCATGCTGCTGACGGGGATCGCTTCAGGCCTGCAATTTCCTACCTCCCTGGTGGGCGCGCAGAATGCCGCTGCGCCGGGGGATATCGGCGTGAGCACCAGCACCACCAACCTGTTTCGCTCGCTGGGGGGCGCGGTAGGGATCGCATTGATGTCCGCGCTATTGTTGGCGCTACTCGGCCCGGCCAGCGGCGCAGCCACAAGCGCCCATGGCAATCTGCTGCTGGAGAGCCTGGCCGCCGCCCATGCGCAGACCAATGGTGGCCGCGACCAGGTAGCCGATGCGTTCACTACTTTATTCTGCATCAGCGCGGGCGTAGCGCTGATCGGGCTGGCCGCAGCGCTGGCAATGCCGAATCGCTTGTTACGCGGGCGTGACTGAAACCCAGTCGCCTTTGCGCAAGGCCGGGCTGAAGCGGAGCATGTCCATCAGCGATGCGACCAGCCGAGGCGCTTCTTCCTCCAGGCGCTGGCTGTCGGGTAACAGCAACCAGAGGCTGATGTGGCCGTCAATAAAGGCATGAAGCGCGAGGGCAGCCCGCCGGGTATCGAGGGTCGCGGGCAACTGGCCACGGTTCACAGCGTTACGCAGGGTGCACTCGATGCGCTCGTTGCACTCGGCGGTCACGGCCTGGCGCTGTTGGCGCAGGTCGCACATTTCGTTGGTGAACTCGCATTTGTGAAACAGGATTTCGTTGATACGCCGGGTCTTGGGGTCGAGGGAAACGCCTTGAAACAGTTTTACCAGCAATGCTTGCATGCAGCCCAACGGGTCCGGCTCATCTACGCTTTCGCTTGCCCGGGCCAGGTCTTCCAGCGGCTCGCTGAGGTCGTCCAGCAATGCCTGGAGCACGTCCGCCTTGTTACTGAAATGCCAATAGATCGCGCCCCGCGTCACGCCCGCGCGGGCAGCGATGTCCGCCAACGTAGTATTGGCCACGCCACGTTCATAGAAGGCGTGCTCGGCGGCTTCTACTATCTGTTTGCGGGTTTCCAGTGCTTCTTCTTTGGTACGGCGAACCATGGCAGTGACCTCATGGGGCGCTTCGCCAGAGGCGAAGCGGGCCAGCGCTTTTTATTATGGTGACGCGCTGGCAGGTGATCGGTACGCGACCGTTTGCAGGGGTAACCCCTATTTACAAACAGCCGCGAACGTAAGTATATTCGTTAGTAAGCTACTTATCTAGATGTTACAAATCCTTCGTTCCATTACTCTTGAGCGTCTTCCGCGTTCCGCCCCGAGGATCTTCATGCAATTCAAGCCAGCTGTTACCGCCCTGGTATCCGCCGTCGCCCTGGCCACACTGCTCAGTGGCTGCGAGAAGCAACAAGCGGCACCGCCCGCCGCCCAGGCTCCTCAGGTCGGCGTGGTTACCCTCCAGCCGCAGACCGTTACCCTCACCAACGAGCTTCCAGGCCGTACCAGCGCCTTCCGCATGGCCGAAGTGCGCCCGCAGGTTGACGGAATCATCCTCAAGCGCCTGTTCCAGGAAGGCGCGGACGTGAAGGTCGGCCAGCAGCTGTACCAGATCGACCCCTCGGTGTACGAAGCGACCCTGGCCAATGCCCAGGCCAGCGTGGAGCAATACCGCACGCTCACCAACCGCTACAAGCAGTTGATCGACGAGCAGGCGGTGAGCCGGCAGGAATACGACACGGCGCGCGCGCAGCAGCTGCAAGCCGAAGCCACCCTCAAGAGCGCCCAGATCAACCTGCGTTACACCAAGGTGCTGGCGCCGATCTCCGGCCGCATCGGCCGCTCGGCGGTCACCGAAGGCGCGCTGGTCACCAATGGCCAAACCACCGCCATGGCGACCATTCAGCAACTGGACCCAATGTATGTGGACGTTACCCAGTCCACCGCGGACATGCTCAAGCTGCGCCGCGCCCTGGAAAATGGCCAGCTGCAAAAAGCTGGCAACAACGCGGCCAAGGTTCAGCTCAAACTCGAGGACGGCACGCTCTACGGTCAGGAAGGCAAGCTGGAGTTCTCCGAAGTGTCGGTGGACGAAACCACCGGCTCGGTCACGTTGCGCGCGGTATTCCCCAACCCTGATCACACCCTCCTGCCGGGCATGTTCGTGCATGCCCAGCTGATGGCCGGGGTGGCTCAGGCGGCCATTCTGGCGCCGCAGCGTGGCGTTACCCGCGACCTGAAAGGTACCCCGACCGCACTGGTGGTGGGCGCCGACAACAAGGTCGAGCAACGCCAGCTCAAAACCAGCCGCACCGTGGGCGATGCCTGGCTGATCGAAGACGGCCTCAAGGCCGGCGATCGCCTCATCGTCGAAGGGCTGCAGTACGTCAAGCCAGGTGCTGAAGTGAAGGCGCATGAAGCGAAAGCGGATGCTCCCGCCAGCGCGCCGGCCGCCTCCGGTGGCCAGAAGGAGTAAACCATGTCGAAGTTCTTTATTGATCGGCCGATCTTCGCCTGGGTGATCGCGCTGGTGATCATGCTGGTGGGGGGGCTGTCGATCCTCAAGCTGCCGATCAACCAGTACCCGGCCATCGCGCCGCCCGCCATCGCCATTGCCGTAAACTACCCGGGCGCCTCGGCGCAAACCGTGCAGGATACGGTGGTTCAGGTGATCGAGCAGCAGATGAACGGGATCGATAACCTGCGCTATATCTCGTCGGAAAGTAACTCCGACGGCAGCATGACCATCACGGTGACCTTCAACCAGGGCACCAACCCGGACATCGCTCAGGTACAGGTGCAGAACAAGCTGAACCTGGCCACGCCGTTGCTGCCCCAGGAAGTGCAACAGCAGGGCCTGCGCGTCACCAAGGCGGTGAAAAACTTCCTGTTGGTGATCGGCCTGGTGTCCACCGATGGCTCGATGACCAAGGACGACCTGGCAAACTACATCGTGTCCAACCTGCAAGACCCGATCTCCCGTACCTCGGGCGTGGGTGACTTTCAGGTGTTCGGTGCCCAGTACGCCATGCGTATCTGGCTGGACCCGGCCAAGCTGAACAACTTCCAGCTCACCCCGCTGGACGTGACCTCGGCGATCACCGCGCAGAACGTGCAGGTATCATCCGGCCAGCTGGGCGGCTTGCCTGCCCTGCCCGGCACCCAGTTGAACGCAACTATCATCGGCAAAACCCGCTTGCAGACCGCCGAGCAGTTCGGCGACATCCTGCTCAAGGTGAACACCGATGGTTCTCAAGTACGCTTGCGTGATGTGGCCACCATCGGCCTGGGTGGCGAGAACTACAGCATCAATGCCCAGTTCAACGGCAAGCCTGCCTCGGGTATGGCGATCAAGCTGGCGACCGGCGCCAACGCGCTGGACACCGCCAAGGCGATCCGCGCCACCATCGACAACCTCAAGCCGTTCTTCCCGCAGGGCGTGGAAGCGGTGTTCCCGTACGACACCACCCCGGTGGTGACCGAATCGATCTCCGGTGTGGTGCACACCCTGATCGAAGCGATCGTGCTGGTGTTCCTGGTGATGTACCTGTTCCTGCAGAACTTCCGCGCCACGATCATCACCACGATGACCGTGCCGGTGGTATTGCTGGGCACCTTCGGTATCCTCGCCGCCGCGGGCTTCACCATCAACACGCTGACCATGTTCGGGATGATCCTGGCGATCGGCTTGTTGGTGGACGACGCCATCGTGGTGGTGGAGAACGTTGAGCGGGTGATGGGTGAGGAACACTTGTCGCCCAGGGAAGCTACCCGCAAATCCATGGGGCAGATCCAGGGCGCGCTGGTGGGTATCGCATTGGTACTGTCCGCGGTACTGCTGCCCATGGCGTTCTTCGGCGGTTCTACCGGTGTGATCTATCGGCAGTTCTCTATCACGATCGTGTCCGCGATGGCGTTGTCGGTGTTCGTGGCGCTGGTGTTTACCCCTGCTCTGTGCGCGACCATGCTCAAGCAGTCGGACGTGGAAACCCACGGCCAACCCAAACGCGGCTTCTTCGGCTGGTTCAACCGCACCTTCGACCGCGGCGTGGTGCGTTACGAGCGTGGCGTGGGCAGCATGATCCGCCACCGCTTGCCGGCGTTCCTGGTGTACTTGGTGATCGTGGCCGCCATGGCCTGGCTGTTCACCCGTATTCCGGCAGCGTTCCTGCCGGAAGAAGACCAAGGCGTGATTTTCACCCAGGTGCAGACACCGCCAAACACTTCGGCGGAAAACACCCAGAAAGTGCTGGACCGCGCCCGTGAATACTTGCTCGATGCCGATAACGGCGAAGGCAAGGCAGTCAAATCCGTGTTCACCGTAAGCGGCTTCAACTTCGCCGGCCGTGGCCAGAGCTCGGGCCTGGCGTTCGTGATGCTCAAGCCGTGGGACGAACGTGATTCGAGCATGAGCGTGTTCGAAGTGGCCAAGCGTGCCCAGCAGCACTTCTTCGGCTACAGCGACGCCATGACCTTCGCGGTGGTACCGCCCTCGGTGCTGGAACTGGGTAACGCCACCGGTTTCGACTTCTATCTGCAGGATCAGGGCGGGGTTGGCCACGCCAAGCTGATGGAAGCGCGTAACCAGTTCCTGGGCATGGCAGCGCAAAGCAAGATCCTGGCTGGTGTTCGCCCGAACGGGTTGAGCGATGAGCCGCAGTACCAGCTGACCATCGATGACGAACGCGCCCGCGCCCTCGGCCTGAGCCTGTCGGATATCAACAGCACCTTGTCCGTAGCGCTGGGCGGCAGCTACGTCAACGACTTCATCGACCGTGGTCGGGTGAAGAAAGTGTACGTACAGGGCGATGCCAGTGGCCGCATGCGGCCTGAAGACCTCGAGAAGTGGTACGTGCGTAATACAGCCGGGAAAATGGTGCCTTTCACCGCGTTCGCCACGGGTGAGTGGAGCTACGGTTCGCCCAAGCTGTCCCGTTACAACGGCGTAGCGGCGGAAGAAATCCTCGGTACCCCGGCGCCTGGCTACAGTACCGGCCAGGCCATGGACGAAGTCGAGCGGTTGGCCAAACAATTGCCTACTGGTATCGGCTACAGCTTCACGGGCCTGTCGTTCGAAGAGCGGCTGTCCGGATCGCAGGCGCCAGCGTTGTATGCCCTGTCGGTACTGGTAGTGTTCCTCTGCCTGGCCGCGTTGTATGAAAGCTGGTCCATCCCGATCGCGGTCATTCTGGTGGTTCCGCTGGGTGTGATCGGTGCGCTGATCGCCACCAGCCTGCGCGGGCTCTCCAACGACGTGTTCTTCCAAGTGGGCCTGTTGGTGACGGTTGGCTTGGCGGCGAAGAACGCCATCCTTATCGTGGAGTTCGCCAAGGAGTTGCACGAGCAAGGGAAGAGCCTGCTGGACGCTGCCGTGGAGGCATGCCGGATGCGTCTGCGGCCGATCGTGATGACGTCCATGGCGTTCATCCTCGGCGTGGTGCCCCTGGCCATTTCCAGCGGCGCCGGCTCGGGCAGCCAGCACGCCATTGGTACAGGCGTGATCGGCGGTATGATCACGGCCACTGTCCTGGCGATCTTCTGGGTGCCGATGTTCTTCGTTGCTGTATCGTCTGTTTTCCACGGTCGCAAGAAGCCTAGCGACCCTACACCTGATGAGGCTCGCCAATGAGCAAGTCACTGATGTCTCTGGCGATCGCCGCCGCACTGATGAGCGGCTGTTCGCTGATTCCGGACTACCAGCAGCCGGCCGCCCCGGTGGCCGCGCAATACCCGCAAGGCCCGGCGTACGCGCCGGCCGAGGCGGCCAAGGTTGCCGCGGCCGAGCAAGGCTGGCGCGAATTCTTCCGCGACCCGGCCTTGCAGCGCCTGATCGAGGCGTCGCTGCAGAACAACCGCGACCTTCGGGTCGCGGCGCTGAACGTCGATGCCTACGCCGCGCAGTTCCGTATCCAGCGGGCAGACCTGTTGCCCGCCGTTACCGCCGATATGGCCGGGACGCGACAGCGCAGCCCGGCGGACCTGTCCACCACCGGCCGGGCTGGCATTTCCAGCACCTACGCGGCCACGTTGGGCATTTCAGCCTATGAACTGGACTTGTTCGGGCGCATCCGCAGCCTTAGCCAGCAAGCCTTGGAAAGCTACTTCGCCACCGAGGAAGCGCGGCGCTCCACGCAGATCAGCCTGGTGGCGAGCGTGGCCAATGCCTACCTCACCTGGCAGGCCGACCAGGAGCTATACCAGCTGACCCAGGACACCCTCAAGGCCTACGAAGAGAGCTTGCGGCTGACCAGCCGCAGCGCGGAAGTGGGCGTGTCGTCGGCGCTGGACCTGAGCCAGGCGCGCACTGCCGTGGAAGGCGCACGTGCCAACCTGGCGCAGTACCAGCGCCAGGTTGCCCAGGATCTGAACAACCTCACCGTGTTGGTCGGCGGCCCGCTGCCGGCCGACCTGCCGGCGCCGCAACGGCTGGATGAAGACCTGCTCAGCGAAGTACCGGCTGGCCTGCCATCGGATCTGCTGACCCGCCGGCCGGATATCCTTCAGGCCGAGCACAACCTGCTGGCAGCTAACGCCAACATTGGCGCCGCCCGCGCCGCGTTCTTCCCGAGCATCAGCCTGACCGCCAGCGCCGGCACCGCCAGCGCCGACCTGGATGGGTTGTTCAAGGGGGGCTCAGGCCGCTGGATCTTCAGCCCCGCGATCAGCCTGCCGATCTTCAACGCCGGCGCATTGGAAGCGAGCCTGGATTACTCCAAGATCCAGAAAGACATCAACGTCGCTAACTACGAAAAGGCCATCCAGACCGCATTCCAGGAAGTGTCCGACGGCCTCACCGCCCGCAAGACCTACACCGATCAGCTGCAGGCGCAGCGCGATCTGGTGAAGTCCAGCGAGGATTACTACCGGTTGGCGGACCGCCGTTATCGCATTGGCGTGGACAGCCACCTGACCCTGCTCGATGCGCAGCGCTCGCTGTTCAGCGCGCAACAGTCGCTGATCAGTGACCGCCTTTCGCAGCTCACCGCCGAGGTCAACCTCTACAAGGCGCTGGGTGGTGGCTGGTATGAACATACCGATCAGGCCAACAACGCCCCGCTTGAGAAGCCAAAAGGTTAGCCCACAAGGTTGACTTGGGGCTGACACACCCGCGCCGCTACTGGCCTCTGGCTGGTAGCGGCGCGGCTTTTTCTCCCGCTTTGCCCTCCCCTTCAAAGCCTGGTCAACGCCCCTGGCTGTCACATCACCGTCATCGAAGCTCGACACACTGGCGGCCATCGGCCAGCTCTGCGATCAGTGATCGTAGCTGGCGCCAGTTAAACGAAACGCATGGCCCGTTTCTCAAAAGCGATAAGCGCACGCGCTTTCGAGCGTCCTTGAGCGGTTCGGGGCTTGACGGCGCGGTTTATTTAGACAAAAGTCATAGCGCTTTAACGAAAAATTTACTTACAATGAAATCGGACATCGGAGGACTGATGTCCTAAAGTAACCGGGCAGTTAGTGTTCGCCTATCGCCCGCATTACGTACGACGGAATTGACCCAATGGACTGGGTATTTGCACCATCCGCTTGGCCCGGCCACCCGCGCACACGGGTAGCCAGACCACACTAATAAAAACAGGTTGGCCACTATGCATATCACCAGCGCCCATTCCAGCTGAACCACCCAACGCTTGATATCCGCGATGACTGTCGGAGTTACCGTTCCACCGGTATGCCCCGAGCCGTCCAGTGGCCCGCTATTGCCAATGATCAGCAGAGAACACAACAAGAATGAACGCCATCCCTTCGAGCTTTGCCCGCAAGAAAAGTTTCGGCCTCGCCCTCCTCGGCCTGGCTGTTTCGGCTGCCGCGCTGCCCGCGGCGGCTGCTGAATCGGGGTTTATTGAAGACACCAAGGCCACGCTCAACTTCCGTAACTTCTATTTCGACCGTAACTTCGTCGACAACGGCAGCTCCATCGCACAACCCGGCGCAACCAACCGTGGCGCCGCGCAGGAATGGACCCAAGCCTTCATCCTGGACGCCAAATCGGGCTTCACCCAGGGCACCGTCGGCTTCGGCGTTGACGTACTGGGTATGTTCGCCGTCAAGCTGGACGGCGGCCGCGGCACCTACGGCACCCAATTGCTGCCTGTGCACGATGGCAACCACCCGGCTGACAACTTCGGGCGCCTGGGCGTAGCGGGCAAGGTCAAATTTTCCAAGACCGAGCTGAAAGTGGGCGAGTGGATGCCGGTGCTGCCGATCCTGCGCTCCGATGACGGCCGCTCCCTGCCGCAAACCTTCCAGGGCGCGCAGATCACCTCCAAGGACATCGAAAACACCACGCTGTATGCCGGTTCGTTCAACCGCAACAGCCAGCGTAACGATGCCAGCATGGAGCGTATGTCGCTGAACAACGCTGACCGTGTGGTGCATGGCAGCCCGACTGTCAATGGCGACCACTTCAACTTCGCCGGCGCTGAATACACCTTCAACGAAAAACGTACCCTCGTCGGCGCCTGGTATGGCCAGCTGGAAGACGTGTACAACCAGAAATACTTCCAGATCCTGCACTCGCAGCCCATCGCCGACGGCATCACCGCGGGCGCCAACATCGGCTATTTCATGGGCGAGTCTGACGGTGACGGCTTGGCGGACAACCTGTCCAACACTGGCGTAAGAAACCAGCAGAACCGCACCATGTCCGGGCTGTTCTCGCTCAAGGTCGGCTTCAACACCTTCTATGTGGGCCTGCAAAAAGTCACCGGCAATGCCGGCTGGCAGCGCATCAGCGGCACCAGCGGCGGCACCCTGGCGAACGACAGCTACGGCTGGAGCTATGACATGGAGGACGAGAAGTCCTGGCAAGTACGTCACGACTATGACTTCGCCGGCTGGGGTATCCCAGGCCTGACGATCATGAACCGCTTCATCGAAGGTACCGACGTTAACTTCCAGTCTTCGGCGACCAACCGTGTGACCAACGGTGAAGACCGTGGCCGCGAAACCGAACTGGCCTACGTGATCCAGAGCGGGACCTTCAAGTCGCTGAGCGTGCGGTGGCGTAACTCGACCTTGCGTCGCGACTACGGCAACACCAACAGCTTCAACGAGAACCGCCTGATCTTCAACTACCCGCTGAGCCTGCTGTAATCGGCTCGAAAGTGGCGTAGATAAAAAACGGGGCTCGCGATGAGCCCCGTTTTTTTTGTGCCTGGCGAATGTTGCCCACCCTGTAGGCGTAGGCGCAGCCTGCGAACAGGCCACCTGAATCCCCTTCAATTCATTGCCGGGCTACGCCGGATGGCCGGCCCCGCCGGTCCTACACGCTCAGTTCAAGCCACCAAACTATTCGCGCGATTCCACGCCCAGCTCGTCCCACACCGATTCGGCCAGGTGGAAGGTCGCGTTGGCGGCGGGAATGCCGCAATAGATCGCGCTCTGCATGATCACTTCCTTGATCTCGTCCCGCGTGACGCCGTTGTTGGCGGCGGCGCGCAGGTGCAGCTTGAGCTCTTCGTTGCGGTTCATGCCGATCAGCATCGAGATGGTGATCAGGCTGCGGGTGTGCCGCGGCAGCCCGGGGCGGGTCCAGATATCACCCCAGGCGTGACGGGTGATCATTTCCTGGAACTCGCCGTTGAAGTCAGTGATGTTCTTCAGGCTGCGGTCCACATGGGCATCGCCCAGCACGGCGCGCCGTACTTTCATGCCTTCGTCGTAACGCTGTTGTTCATCCACGATAATTCCCCTTTTAGGCACGCAGGAAGTCGAGCACGCGCCGGCTGAACGGCTCGCCCACTTCCACGTTGGACAGGTGGGCGGCGTGGAACACTTCGTGTTCGGCGCCCTTGACCTGCTGCTGAATGTATTCGCCACCGCTGGGTGGCGTCACCGCGTCCTGGCTGCCGGAGATGATCAGCAACGGCACCTGGATGCCAGCCACCTGTTCGCGGAAGTCGGCATCGCGCACCGCGCCACAGTTGGCGGCATAGCCGTCCGGCGAAGTGGCGGCGAGCATGTCGGTAATGCGCTTGGCCTGGGCGGGTTCGCGCTCGGCGAACTCAGGCGTGAACCAGCGAGCGATGGAGGCATCGCGCAAGCCCACCATGGCCGCTTCGCGGTCGCGCAGCACGGTTTCGATACGGGTATTCCATACCTCGTCGTTGGCGATTTTGGCCGCGGTGTTGCAAATGACCAACCGATCCAGCCGGTTGCCCGCGTTGATGCCCAACCACTGGCCTATCAGCCCGCCCATGGACAAGCCACAAAATGAAACCTTGTCCAGGTGCAACGCATCGAGCAACGCCAGCACGTCCCGGCCGAGCTGTTCAATGCTGTACGGGCCTTCGGTCACCAGCGATTGGCCGTGCCCGCGGGTGTCATAGCGCAACACGCGAAAGTGCTCGGTGAAGGCCGGGATTTGCGTATCCCACATGCCCAGGTCGGTGCCCAGGGAATTGGACAGCACCAACACAGGCGCGCCCTCCGGGCCATCGAGCTGATAATTGAGTTCGCCATCGGCGAGTTTGACGCGTGCCACGTAAACCTCCTTTCAAACATCCAGACGGGTATGTTCAGCCACGGCGCGCTGAACCCAGCGCTGCGCCTGACCGAGGTAGTGAGCGGGGTCGAGCAGTTGGTCGAGCTCGGCCGGTGAAAGCTCGGCGGTCACTTCAGGGCTATCACCGAGCACCTCGCGCAGGTGCCGGTGCTCGGCCACGGCGCGCTTGCAGCATTGTTCGATCAAGTGGTGGGCGGTATCGCGGCCCAGGCGCTGGGCCAACACGATGCTCACCGCTTCGGCAAGCACCAGCCCGTGGGTGAGCTGCAGGTTGCGGCCCATGCGCTCGGCGTCCACTTCCATGCCATTGGCGAAACCGATGGCTTGTTCCAGCGCGCCCGACACCAGGCAGCACAGCTCAGGAAGGGTGTCCCATTCAGCATGCCATAGCCCCAGGCTGCGCTCGTGTTCCTGCGGCATCGCGCTCAATAGCGTAGACACCAACCCCGGCGCGCGGGTGGCGGTGGCGATCAACACGGCAGCGCCCACCGGGTTACGTTTGTGCGGCATGGTGGACGACCCGCCTTTGCCTGGCGCGGACGGCTCGAACAGCTCCGCCGCCTCGGTTTGCATCAGCAGGCTGATGTCCCGGCCCATCTTGCCCAACGTACCGGCCAGCAAGCCAAGCACGCTACCGAACTCCACCAGGCGATCGCGGTGGGTGTGCCATGGCTGTTCCGGGAGGTTCAGGTCCAGGGCATCCGCCAAGGCCTCGGCCACAGGCCACGCCTGATCCCCCAATGCGGCCAGGGTGCCGGAGGCGCCGCCGAACTGCACCACCAGCAAGCGAGGCTTGAGCTCACGCAGGCGCTGGCGATGCCGGTCCAGCGCCCCCAGCCAGCCGGCGAGCTTCATTCCAAGCGTGACCGGCGTGGCGTGCTGCAGCCAGGTTCGGCCTGGCATCGGCAAGGCTTCGTAACGCTGGGCCTGCTCGGCCAGGCGGTCGGTCAATTGTTGCAGGGCGCGTTCCAGCCACGCCAGGGCGTCGCGCATTTGCAACACCAGGCCGCTATCCATCACATCCTGGCTGGTTGCGCCAAGGTGAACATAGCGCTCGGCGCGCGGGTCGGCGCTCGCCACTTGCTTGCCCAGCATTTTCACCAGGGGAATGGCCGAGTTACCGCCACTGCCCACCGCCAGAGCCAAGGCTTGCGGGTCATACAGGCTGGCCTGGCAAGCGGCTTCGATCACCGGCGGCACGTCGTCGGGGATCAGGCCGGTGCGTGCCTGAGCGCGGGCCAGCGCCGCTTCGAAGTCCAGCATCCCCTGTATGCGCCCTTCATCGGAGAATATCCGGCGCATGTCCGCGGCACTGAAATAGGCATCGAACAGGCTGTTGGTCGGTCTTTGGCTCATGGTGTCCTCATACAGGGGGCGCGCCATGCCGCGGCGCGCCGTCTGGAATCAATGATCGTGGTGCAGATAGGCCGCCTGGCGCGGCAAGCGGAAGCTGAACAGGAAGGCGATGACCATCATCACAGTGACGTACCAGTAGAAGGCGTTCTCGTTGCCAGCGCTTTTCAGGCTGAGCGCCACGAATTCAGCGGAGCCGCCGAAGATCGCGTTCGCCACGGCATAGGACAGCCCCACGCCAAGGGCGCGCACCTGCGGCGGGAACATCTCGGCCTTCACCAGCCCGCTGATGGAGGTGTAGAAGCTCACGATCGCCAGTGCCAGGGTGATCAGCGCAAAGGCAATGATCGGGTTGGTCACGGTTTTGAGCGCCATCAGGATGGGTACCGTGCACAGCGTACCGAGGGCACCGAACCACAGCATCGAGTTACGCCGGCCGATGCGGTCCGACAGCGCGCCGAACAACGGCTGCATGCACATATAGACGAACAACGCGCCGGTCATGATGAAGCTGGCCGTCTCGGGGCTCATCTTGGCCGTGTTCACCAGGTACTTCTGCATGTAGGTGGTGAAGGTGTAGAAGATCAGCGACCCACCGGCGGTGTAGCCCAGCACCGTGATGAACGCCAGGCGGTGATGCTTGAACAGGCTTTTCAGGCTACCGGCGTCCTTGTCGTTGCGGTTTTCCGCGGTGAGGGTTTCCTCGAGTGAACGGCGCAGCAGCAGCGAAACGAACGCGGCCAGGGCACCGATCACAAACGGGATGCGCCAGCCCCAGGCCATCAACTCGGCCTTGTCGAACATTTGTTGCAGGATGACTACCACCAGCACAGCCAGTAACTGGCCGCCAATGAGGGTTACATACTGGAAGGAGGCGAAGAACCCGCGCTGGCCGCGCAATGCCACCTCACTCATGTAAGTTGCCGTGGTGCCGTATTCGCCACCCACCGACAGCCCCTGCAGCAGGCGCGCCAGCAGCAGCAATATCGGGGCCGCCACGCCGATGCTTTGATAGGTGGGAAGGAACGCGATCATCAGCGAACCGGCGCACATCATCAGCACCGCGATCATCATCGAGGTGCGCCGGCCGTAACGGTCTGCTACACGGCCAAACAGCCAGCCGCCAATGGGCCGCATGAGAAAGCCCGCCGCGAACACACCGGCGCTTTGCACCAGTTGCACGGTTGGGTCATCGGAAGGAAAAAAGGACGGCGCGAAATACAGCGCGAAGAACGCATAAACGTAGAAGTCGAACCATTCGACCAGGTTGCCCGAAGACGCGCCGACAATAGCGAAAATCCGCTTGCGCCGTTCTTCGCCCGTGTAATGAGTTGTTGTCATCTGTTGTTCTCGTCAGGGGGTACGGAAGCGCTACCGTACCACCACAGACAATCGCCCGAAACGCTCCAGGCCTTGCGTGGAGGCCCGGAGTGTTTCGGAGGATTGAATGAAAGCGCCGGTTAAACCCGCTCCAGCGCCAGTGCCACGCCCTGCCCTACGCCCACGCACATGGTGGCGAGGGCTTTCTTACCGCCACTGCGCTCAAGCTGATGCACGGCGGTGACTACCATCCGCGCGCCAGTCATGCCCAACGGGTGGCCCAAGGCGATACCGCCGCCGTTGGGGTTCACTTGCGGCGCGTCATCGGCCACGCCCAGGTCGCGCAGCACTGCCAAGCCTTGGGAGGCGAAGGCTTCGTTGAGTTCGATCACGTCGAAATCAGACATGGCCAGGCCCAGGCGCTCGGTGAGCTTGCGCACCGCGGGTACCGGGCCAATACCCATCACGCGCGGGGCAACCCCGGCGCTGGCCAGGCCAAGAATCCGTGCGCGCGGCTTCAAGCCATGCTTTTTCACCGCTTCGGCCGACGCGATGATCAGTGCGGCGGCACCGTCGTTCACCCCGGAGGCATTGCCCGCGGTGACGGTCTTGTCCTGGCCGTTGACCGGCTTGAGCCGGGCCAGGGCTTCGAGGGTAGTGTCGGCGCGAGGGTGCTCGTCGGTGTCCACAACGGTCTCGCCTTTCTTGCCGGGAATACGCACCGGCACGATTTCTTCGGCGAAGAAGCCCGAAGCTTGCGCCGCCGCGGCGCGCTGCTGGCTGCGCAGGGCGAAGGCATCCTGATCGGCGCGGGACACCTTGTAGTCATCGGCCACGTTATCAGCGGTTTGCGGCATCGAATCCACGCCGTACTCGGCTTTCATCAAGGGGTTCACGAAGCGCCAGCCGATGGTGGTGTCTTCGATCTTCATGTTGCGCGAGTAAGCGCTTTCCGCCTTGCCCATCACGAACGGCGCGCGGGACATGGATTCCACGCCGCCGGCAATCGCCAATTCGATCTCGCCCGCGGCAATGGCGCGGAAGGCCGTGCCGATGGCGTCCAGGCCCGAGGCGCACAGGCGGTTCAAGGTAATGCCCGGCACGCTCGGCGGCAGGCCTGCCAGCAACGATGCCATGCGGGCCACGTTGCGGTTGTCTTCACCCGCCTGGTTGGCGCAGCCCAGGAACACTTCGTCCACGGCGCTCCAGTCCACCTGGGGGTTGCGCTCCATCAGCGCCTTGATCGGAATGGCAGCCAGGTCGTCCGCGCGGACCGAAGCCAGCGCGCCGCCGAAGCGGCCGACGGGCGTGCGAATGGCATCACAGATAAAGACGTCGCGCATCAGGCTTCTCCCGGGGCTTGGCCATGGGCCTTGGCGGTGCGGGCTTCGAGATCGCGCAAGGCGGTCAGCTCAACCTCGGTAGGCTCGCCCGTGATGACCACGTTTTCGGCGAAGCGGATCGGCCAACCCGTGGCGGCGGTGATCTGCTCGCGGGTAACGCCCGGGTGAATCGAAGTCACCACGAATTCATTGCTGCCCGCTTCAGGCTCCATGATGCACAGGTCGGTGATGATGCCGACCGGGCCCGCGCCTGGCAGGCCGAGGCGTTTGCGCGAATCGCCACCTTCGCCGTGGCCCACGGAGGTGATGAAGTCCAGCTTCTCGACGAAGCTGCGATGAGACTGCTTGAGGATGATCAGCACGCTCTTGGCGGAGCCGGCGATTTCCGGCGCGCCACCGGCGCCCGGCAGGCGAACCTTGGGCGAATGGTAGTCACCGACCACGGTGGTGTTGATGTTGCCGAAGCGATCCACCTGCGCCGCGCCGAGGAAACCGACGTCGATACGCCCGCCCTGCAGCCAGTAGCGGAAGATCTCGCCCGTGGGCACCACGGTGTCCGCGGTTTCGGCCAGTTCACCGTCACCGATGGACAGCGGCAGCACGGTTGGCTTGGCGCCGATCGGGCCGGATTCATAGATCAACACAACATCCGGGGACGAAGTAAGGCGCGCCAGGTTGGCGGCCTTGGAAGGCAGGCCGATCCCCACGAAGCACACCGAGCCGTTCTTCAGGCGCCGGGCGGCGGCCACGGTCATCATTTCGGAAGTGGAGTAAGTCATCAGGCGTTCTCCCCGGCTTTGCTGAGTTTGGCGCGGTATTCGTCGAAATCGCGGGTGCCGCGCACGTACTCGTCGATCCAGGCGGTAAAGGTGTCACGGCCGCGCGCGATCGGGTCCCAATCCTGGTAGAAGCGGTTGTCGCGCTCGGTGTAGCCATGGGCGTAGGACGGGTGCGAGCCGCCAGGTACCAGGCACACCGCGCTCAACGCCCAGGTAGGCAGCACGCAGGCATTCATCGGCGCTTGCAGGTCATCGACGATCTCTTCCACCGTCACGATGCAGCGCTTGGCGGCCAGGGCGGCCTCCTTCTGCACGCCAAGGATGCCCCACAGCAGCACGTTGCCCTTGCGGTCGGCCTTCTGGGCGTGAATCACAGTCACGTCCGGGCGCACCGACGGCACCGCCGCCAGCACTTCGCCGGTGAACGGGCAGGTCACGGTCTTGATCAATGGGTTGACCTTCGGCAGGTCGGAACCGGCATAGGCTCGCAGCACCGCGAACGGCAGGCCCGAGGCGCCAGCCACATAGGCGTTGGCCAGGTCGGCGTGGCTGTGCTCTTCGATTTCCATCGCGTGCGGCCATTGCTTTTCAACGGCGTCGCGCAGGCGGTGAAGCGAGCCGACCCCCGGGTTACCGCCCCAGGAGAAGATCAGCTTGCGCACGCAGCCCGCGCCGATCAGTTGGTCGTAGATGAGGTCGGGGGTCATGCGCACAAGGGTCAGGTCTTTCTTGCCCTGGCGGATGATCTCGTGGCCGGCAGCGGTCGGGATAAGGTGGGTAAAGCCTTCGAGGGCGACAGTATCGCCATCGTTCACGAACTGCTTCACGGCTTCGTGGAGCGAGAGAAGTTCAGCCATGTCGCGTGGACTCCTTCTTGGATGAGCCTGTATCGATAAGGGCCACGGAACGCGACCCGTTGCAAATGCGTGGCCGGAGATTAAGTCCGGCCACGCCGCCAAACAATCCGATTATCGAGTATACGTTCGATTATCGAACGCTACTCTATACCCTCAGGTCGCGTCAGCGTGGCTGACTTTGCCCTTGATAAACACGGCGACGGTGGCGAGGGCAGCCGGTACGAGCAGGGCCGTGAGCACTTCGGCGAAGGTCCAGCCGGCGCCCAACAGCATCGCGCCGCTGGAAGCGCCAACGATGGCGCCGAAGCGGCCGATGCCCAGCATCCACGACACGCCCGTGGCCCGGGACTGGGTGGGGTAGTAACGCGCGGCAAGCGACGGCATGGCCGATTGCGCGCCGTTCACGCACATGCCCGCCACCAGTACAAGGGTAGCCAACAGGGCGAAGTTGCCCAGGCTTTGGCCCACGAAGTAGGCGAATACGCCTGCCATCAGATAGAAGGCAGCGATGACCTTGTGCGGGTTGAAGCGGTCCATGGCCCAGCCCACCGCTACCGCGCTCAACACGCCACCGAACTGGAACAGCCCGCCAATGAACGCGGCTTGCTCCATGCTCGCGCCGCTGTCTTTGATCAGCGTCGGCAGCCAGCTGGTGAGCAGGTACACGATCACCAGGCCCATGAAATAGGTGAGCCACAGCAGCAGGGTGCCTGCCTTGTAGGTGCTGGAGAAAATCACCGCGAACACGTTGCGCGCCTTAACCGTGGACAGCTCGGGCACGCTGAAGCTGCCAGCCTGGGCAACGGTGGCCGGGTCGATGGGCGCCAGTACCTTGCGCACACGATCGGTGCCGCGGTTGCGCACAATCAGGAAGCGCGCCGATTCAGGCAGCCAGATCATCAGCACCACCAGCAGGATCATCGGCAGGATGCCGCCCAGCAACAGCAGGCTATGCCAGCCGTAGGCCGGGATAAGCTTGGCGGAGATAAAGCCACCGCCCGCCATGCCCAGGTTGAAGCCGCAGAACATGCTGGTAACCAGCAGCGACTTCAAACGCTCCGGGGTGTACTCGGACAGCAGCGTGGTGGCGTTGGGCATGCCGGCGCCCAGGCCAATGCCGGTAAGCAGACGTAGGATCATCAGCTGGTCGAGGTTGGTGCTGTAGGCCGAGGCGAGGCTGAACACCCCGAAAACCGCGACGGCGGCGACCAGTACCACCTTGCGCCCGAAACGGTCGGCCAGCGGCCCGGAGCCCAGCGCGCCGATGACCATGCCCGCCAGCGCGGCACTCATTACCGGGCCAAGGCTACCTTTGGCCAGGCCCCAGTCCTGGGACAGCGCCGGGGCGATGAAGCCCATGGCGGCCGTGTCCAGGCCATCGAGGAAAACAATCAGGAAACAGAGAATGACGACTCGCCATTGAAAGCGCGAAAGGGGCTGGCTATTGATGAACGACTGCACGTCGAGGCAATTGCCGATTGTATCTTGAGGACGGTTCATTGTTTTTATCCACCGTAAGCACGCACCGAAGCACCACACGCGCTCATCCGAACGTGTGGCGGCCCTACAGTTGCGTAATAGTGTTGTTCAGGCCCGAAGTTGGCCGTGTTGACAGGAGCGCGGAGGTTGCTCAAGGAGAGTGACGTTCATGGCAAAGCCTCTCGCTTTATTATGGCCAGCCGGGGGTCTCCGGCCAGTGAAGCGACATTAGGATCGGCACTGGAAACCGTCAATTCGATAAACGCATATTGGTGCGTTTATCGAACGGATCCGCTGGGCAAGCGGTTAGCTGAAGAGTTGGCTGCTGAGGTCTCGGCTGGCGGCGAGCATGATGGGCAGGAAGCGCTGCTCCAGCTCCCCACGGCTCACCCGCCCGGCGTGGGTGCTCACGTTAAGCGCCGCCAGCACCTGCCCTGACGCGTCGTACACCGGTACGGCGATGGAACGAAGCCCTTGTTCGAGCTCCTGGTCCACAATGCACCAGCCTTGCTGACGTACCTGCTCCAGGCACCGCGCGAGCTCCTGGCGGTCGGTAAGGGTCTTGCTTGTCTTGGGCTGGAGGTCCACGTGCTCCAGATATTCCTTCAGCGTGGCGTCGTCCATGGAGGACAATAAAATGCGGCCCATTGAGGTGCAATACGCCGGCAGCCGGCCGCCGACCGACAGATCCACCGAGATCAGCCGCTGGGTGGTGGCGCTGCGCGCGATATAAAGGATGTCATCCCCTTCCAGTGTCGCCATGTTGCAGGCTTCATGGAGCTGCTCGCTCATGCGGTCCAGATAAGGCTGGGCGGACACGGCCAAAGGCGTGGAGGACAGATAGGCGTGGCCCAGTGTCAGTACCTTGGGCAGCAATGAATACGTACGCCCGTCCGTGGTGGCATAACCCAGCTTGATCAGGGTATGGAGGCAGCGCCTGACCGCGGCGCGCGGGATCTCCGTGCGATGGCTGATCTGCGCGATCGTCAGATGGCGCTTGCGCTCCTGGAATGCTTGCACCACCGCCAAGCCCCTGGCCAGCGAGGTCATGAAGTCAGGATCGCCGGCAAAAGCCTGGATGCGCTTGGCCGGGGAAGCCACGATAGGCGGCGCCAGTGAACTGAAAGTGTTGCGCAGTTGATCGTTCATTGAAGGGTCCTCGGAACCGCGAAGGTCATATGAGCATAGGGCGATTATCGAACGAGCGGCCGATAATCGCAATTGACCCGATCTCGTTGCCGCTATACCTTTAGCGGGCCCTACTCGACTTCCCGGAGAGACTGGTCAGGTACCCACCAGGGGAGTCGGGCGCAGCCTCGCTGATAGCGGGGCTTTTTTATTCCCGGGCCATTTCAGCTAATCTTTATTTCAATTCGCCTTTAAACTTTTCCGCACTTATACGGATCCAACAAACATTGGCGGCCGAATGCATTTTGGCGGGCGATAACAGCCAGGCTCTGGGTATATTTCGAAACCAACCTAAAGTTGACTAGGCTTGACCCACGGCGCTACCGTTGCCCAGCCGTTGTACCTAGGCACTATCGGCCAACAGCCTGCGCCGGGGATCATTGGCGGCGCTATAAAATTCGGACATTTCATTCAGTGCACATAAAAAGGTAAGCACGTGACTAAAGACGAACTGCGCGTGGAACTTGAGCGCCAGGAAAAACGCTACAAGGATGTTTATGGTGGTGAAGTCACCACGTATGCCGCGCAACCCGACCCGGAGCGTAAACCATGGCGCAAACGCGCCAGCCTGCTGGACCAGGCCTTCGCTCAGGAAATCGAGAAGATCGAGAAAGAACTCAAAACCCCGGAAGCCAGCTGATGCCGCGCATCCCGTTTGCGTAACACCTTGTTGCAGCTGTGCCCAGGCATGGGCTTTCAACAGGAAGCAGGCCGAAGCTCACGGAATGTAATGGCTACCGCCGAAGACCAGTCGCGCTTGCGCTCACCGATCAGCAGTCGGGGCATCGACTTCCGGGATTTTCTGTCATAATCCCGCCCCCTTAACGGCTGGTCACAAAATCTTCATGATCGATCTATTCAGCGGACTGGACGCCTGGGTCCTGATAAGCCTGTTCGTGGCTTTGGCCTTCGTCCTCGCCTTTGAGTTCATCAATGGCTTTCATGACACCGCTAACGCGGTGGCGACCGTCATCTACACCAAGGCCATGCCGCCGCACCTGGCTGTATTGCTTTCCGGCTTCTTCAATTTCCTTGGTGTGTTGCTAGGTGGCGTGGGCGTGGCGTATGCCATCGTTCACCTGCTTCCGGTCGAGCTGTTGATAAACGTCAATACCGGCCACGGCCTGGTGATGGTCTTTTCCCTCCTGGCCGCGGCCATCGCCTGGAACCTGGGCACCTGGTATTTCGGCATTCCCGCGTCCAGCTCCCACACGCTGATTGGCTCGATCCTGGGGGTTGGCCTGGCCAATGCCCTGATCAACGATATCCCGCTGGGCGAAGGCGTGAACTGGCAAAAGGCGATCGACATCGGCGCTTCGCTGGTAGTCTCGCCCATGGTCGGCTTCGGCGTTGCCGCGCTCATGCTGATCGGGCTCAAGCGCTGGCGCCCGCTGTCCAAGATGCATAAAACGCCTGAACAGCGCCGCCGCCTGGACGACAAGAAACACCCGCCCTTCTGGAACCGCCTGGTACTGGTGCTTTCCGCGTTGGGCGTAAGCTTCGTGCATGGCTCCAACGATGGGCAGAAGGGCATTGGCCTGATCATGCTGGTGCTCATTGGCATCGTGCCAAGCCAGTTCGTGCTGAACCTCACCAGCAGCACCTATGAAATCGAACGCACCCGCGACGCTACGTTGCACCTGGCGCAGTTCTACCAGCGCAACAGCGCAAGCCTGGGCGAGTATCTGGCGCTGGGCAAGGCACAAGCAGGCGACCTGCCGGAGCAGTTCGAATGCAACCCGCAGCAGACCGAGCCGACCATCAACGCCTTGCAGGAAAACCTGCGTGGCGTGTCGGACTACCACAGCCTGTCGGCGGACAAGCGTATCGAAACCCGCCGCTTCCTGCTGTGCCTGGATGACACCGCGCGCAAGGTAAGCAAGCTTCCGGGGCTTGATGCCCGTGAAAAGGCCGACCTGGAAAAACTGCGCAAGGACCTCACCAGCACAACCGAATACGCCCCCTTCTGGGTGATCTTCGCCGTAGCGCTGGCGTTGGGTTTGGGCACCATGGTGGGTTGGAAGCGCGTGGTACTGACCATCGGCGAGAAAATCGGCAAGCAGGGCATGACCTACGCGCAAGGTATGTCCGCGCAAATCACCGCCGCGTTCGCCATTGGCCTTGCCAACGTGTTCAGCCTGCCGGTCTCCACTACCCATGTGCTGTCCTCTGGGGTTGCCGGCACCATGGTCGCCAACCGCAGCGGGCTTCAGGGCAGCACCGTGAAAAACATCCTGTTGGCATGGGTGCTCACCTTGCCAGCCGCCATGGGCATGGCGGCCGGTTTGTTCTGGCTTGCCTCTAAACTGATCGCCTGACGCAACAGGGCCGCCCTTGCAGGGGCGGCCTTCCTTCCTCGCTCATCCCCTCCCCCTTCCGCACACCAGCATTGAACGAAGCCGCCGGGATCGAACATCTAATGTTCATAAAGGTCCATGCTAGGACCACGGCCCGAAGGAAAGCTGATCGTGCACATTGCTGACATCACCATGTTCTATGCTCCAGCCAGTGGAGGGGTGAGAACTTACCTTGATGCCAAACATCGTCGCCTGGCTGGCAGAGCGGGCATCCGCCACAGCCTGCTGATCCCTGGCCCCAGCCTCAGCGAAGAGAATGGTGTATACCGGGTGCCGGCCCCCGCCCTGCCCTTTGGCAACGGCTACAGATTTCCCCTGCGCCTGGCCCCTTGGCGCAATGTACTGAAAGACCTCCAGCCTGACCTCATAGAGGTCGGCGACCCCTATCTCACCGCCTGGGCGGCGCTCGATGCGCGCCGGCAGCTGGATGTTCCCGTGATAGGTTTTTATCACTCGGATCTGCCATTGTTGGTCAGTAACCGCATGGGTAACTGGTTCACCCCGAATGTGGAAGCTTACGTGAGCAAGTTGTATGGCAACTTCGACCGGGTGTTGGCGCCCAGCAAAGTGATGGCTGACAAACTTCGCCGGCTGGGTATCCGTGATGTTCATGTACAGCGGCTGGGCGTGGATCTGGAAACCTTCAATCCCACGCGCCGAGATCCGGCCTTGCGCAAGCAACTCGGCATTGGCGAAGAAACTCACCTGCTGATTTTCGCCGGACGTGGTTCGAAGGAAAAAAACATTCCGGTGCTGCTTGAATGCATGAAACACCTAGGCCCCAAGTATCACCTGTTGTTGGTGGGTTCCTACATGCCGGCCAACGTTCCGGACAACGTATCGGTGATCAATCACTTCTGCCCTATCCATGAAGTAGCACGGCTGATGGCCAGCGCGGATGCGTTGCTGCATGCCGGCAATCAGGAAACGTTCGGCCTGGTGATCCTCGAAGCCATGGCCAGCGGTATTCCGGTGGTGGCGGTGGATGCCGGGGCGTTCAAGGAATTGATCACCGACGAAGGCGGGCTGCGCTGCCCGGCCAACAACCCGGGCGCCATGGCTGAATGCGTACGCCAGTTGTTCAGTGGCAATCCTGTTGCCTGGGGGCAGCGCGCGCGTGCCTACACCGAACGGGAATTCGCCTGGGATTCGGTGGTAAGCGGGCTACTGGGGCATTACCGCGCCGTGCAGAACAGCTACGGAATGCCGGTGGTGGCACATGGTTGACCTTCCACGCAAAGGCACGGATCGAAGCGTGCTGCTGGTGTTGCATGACGTGTCGCCACAAACCTGGCCCGACTACCAACCCTTCGTCGAAGCGGTGGATGCCATGGGTGGCGTGCGCATGACCCACCTGGTGGTGCCAAACTTCCACCACCGTAATCGGCTCGATCAACACCCTGAATTCTGCCGCCTGCTGGAACATCGGCTCGGCAAGGGCGATGAGCTGACGCTGCATGGGTATTATCACGCCGACGACGCGCCACCGCCGCGCACGCCCCGGCAGTGGTTCATGCGCCGCGTGTACACATGGGAAGGTGAGTTCTACACGCTGGCCGAGCAGCAGGCGCTGGAAAGAATCAGTCAGGGCATCGAGCTGTTCGATCGGCGGCAATGGCCGCTGCATGGGTTCGTGGCGCCAGCCTGGCTGATGAGCGAAGGCACGCGGCAAGCGCTCAGGCGACTTCCCCTTTCCTATACCAGCGACCCTCAGCACTTCTACCGGCTACCTGATTTCGAAAAGATCGACGCGCCCGGGCTGGTATGGAGCGCGGGCAGCGCCTGGCGTCGAAGCCTGTCGCGGGTGGTGAGCGACTGGCAGCTCAAACAATGGCGTGCCTCGCCATCGTTGCGCCTGGGCCTGCATCCTGTGGACATGCGCTACCCCCAATCCCGCGATTACTGGCTCAACACATTGCGCCGCTTGCTCCAAGACGGCCGCATCGCCCAGACCAAACACGCCTGGCTGACGCAACAGGGCACTCAGGCCCAGGCGGCATGAAGCGGCTCGGCTGGCTGGCATTGGCGGTTGCGGTAGCGATAGCGCTGCCATGGGCGCTGGGCGGTGGTGAGCTGCTAGGGCGCCTGCGGGGCTTCCCGTTGCCGCTGTTGGTGGGGCTGTTTGCCATGATCCTGCTGTGCTGGACTCTTAACGCCGTACGCCTTCGCGTACTGCTACAGGCACAGGGAAAACGGCTGAGCCTGCCGCGCACGATCGGCATGGTCATGGCAACCGAATTCGCGATATGCGCAACGCCCGGCGGCAGCGGCGGCCCTCTGACCCTGGTCGCATTACTGGGCCGTCAAGGCGTGCCGCCGGCGCGCAGTGGCGCGGTGTTCGCGATGGACCAGCTCAGCGACCTGCTGTTCTTCTGCCTGGCTATCGCCGGCGTGCTGCTGTATGCGCTGTTCCATCAGCTCAACAGCCGCATGGAGTGGCTACTGGGAAGCAGCGCGGTACTCATGGCCGTGGCGCTGTTCGCGTGTTGGGCGGTGGCCCGCCATCAGCGCTACTTCGTGTCACTTACCGCGTTTGTGCTCAAGCGCCTGCGCATGTCCAGGCCACGCCGCTGGCGCTGGGCGCGGCGGTGGCTGCATTTCGTGCATGCGTTCAAGGACACCCTCGGCATGCCCAAGGGCTCGTTGGCGCTGGCGTTCCTGCTCACGTGCTCACACTGGGCGCTACGCTTCAGCGTGCTATGGCTGGCATTGCGCGGCCTGGGGGCGGACCTGGACTGGGCATGGGCGTTTCTGGTTCAGATTCTTTCGCTGAGCGCGGGGCAGTTCAGCCTGCTGCCAGGCGGCGCGGGCGCGGCGGAGCTCACCAGCGCGGCGTTGCTGGCGCCAATGGTGGGTAAACCCACCGCTGCGGCGGCCATTCTGATCTGGCGGGTGGTGACCTATTACTTTTACCTGCTCGCTGGCGCGCCGATTTTCGTGCTCATGGTGGGCAAGCCGCTGCTGCGGCGCCTTATGGCGTTTCGTCAGGCTTAGCGTCGAGGGGCGGCCGCGCGCCCGCCGGCCTGGCGTCGGTTACCGCCCGCCACAACGCTTGGGCCTCGGGAAAGTCCGTGCCGTGGTCCGGCGTAAGCGCTTCTGGATCGTAGCGCGCCGCGCAGCCTTCGCCCACTACGGGTGGTGGGGAGGAGGTGGCACGGTCCAGCGGGTTGTCGCTCATGCCTACCTCCACACAGGGTCAGTCGAACACGACCGTTTTATTGCCGTGCACCAGCACGCGGTCTTCAAGATGGTAGCGCAGGCCCCGCGCCAGGACCATTTTCTCTACATCCCTGCCCAGGCGCACCATGTCTTCGGTGCTGTGGCTGTGGCTGATGCGCACTACGTCCTGTTCGATGATCGGGCCGGCGTCCAGCTCTTCGGTTACATAATGGCAGGTGGCGCCAATAAGCTTGACCCCGCGCGCGGCGGCCTGGTGATACGGCTTGGCGCCCACGAACGATGGCAGGAAGCTGTGATGTATGTTGATCACACGCTGCGCATAGTCGCTGCACAGTTGAGGCGGCAGGATCTGCATGTAACGGGCAAGTACCACCACGTCGGCGGCATGCTCGCTTACCAGGCGCGACACTTCGGCGAAGGCCGGCTGTTTGTCCGCGGGGTTTACCGGTACATGGTAATAAGGGATGCCATGCCACTCGACCATGCTACGCAGGTCATCGTGGTTGGAGATCACGCAGGCGATGTCGCAATCGAGCTCTTGGCTGTGCCAGCGGTGCAGCAAGTCCGCAAGGCAGTGAGACTCGCGGCTGGCCATCAACGCAACGCGTTTCTTGCACGCCGAGTCGGTGATCTGCCACACCATCGAAAATGCTTCGGCGATAGGCGCGAAGGCGGCTCGGAATTCATCCAGGCCGAAGGGAAGGCTGTCGGCGCGGATCTCGTGGCGCATGAAGAACCAGCCACTCTGCTCATCGGAGTGGTGGCTGGCTTCGGTGATCCAGCCGTTATGGGAAGCCAGGAAGTGGCTGACCTTGGCCACAATGCCAACGCCGTCGGGGCAGGCGATCACCAGCCGGAAAGTGCGCATCGGTAAAGCTCCAGTACATCGACAAAAGAGCCACATTCTAGCGAGTGCCGCGCGAATCTGCAGTATTTACAAACGTGGCGGGCGGCCCGTCACATCTGCATGTGCCCTCCGCTGCCTCGGTTGCCGCAAAAACATGCGGTAATAAAAACACTCAGAGAGGCTTTATCCGTTAATTGAAAACAGGGCAGGTTAATCTTTACTCAAATTAATTCCCTGTTTATTATCGTCGCGGATCGTCAACCCATTCATAGGTAGTGTCATGTCGCTTATCAACGAATACCGCACCACGGAAGAAACCATCAAGGAACTGCAAGCGCGCCTGCAAAGCCTGTCCCAGGACAAAAACCTGCAGACCGAGCTTGAATTCGAAGGCAAACTGCGCGACCTGATGGGCGAATACCAGAAATCCCTTCGCGACATTATTGCCTTGCTGGATCCTGAAGCTCGCAACTCCAAGCCAAGCCGTAACGTGCCTGTTAAAACCACCGGCACCAAGCGTGCTCGCAAGGTCAAGCAGTACAAGAACCCGCACAACGGCGAAATCGTTGAAACCAAGGGTGGCAACCACAAAACTCTGAAAGAGTGGAAAGCCAAGTGGGGCGGTGACGAAGTGGAAAGCTGGGCAACTCTGCTGGGTTAATCCCGCCAGGCTTCCTGCCAAACGCCAGCCCCTGCTGGCGTTTTTTTATATCTGCAATCTCATCCGCAGCGCGTCTACGTACTGCTGCCACTGGCCCAGCAACAACCGCTGGCTGTCCGTGGCGTTCGGCATCACCTGCGCCATGGCCTGTTCGAAACTGGCCAGGGTATGGGGCGCGCCGTACGCAGGGTCGCTCAGCCGGCCGCGGCAGAAAGCCTGCCACTGCGCGCGCTCGGAAGCGTCGAGGGTTTCAGGGAAATTACGCGCGCGATACCGGAACAGTAACTCGGTCAATCGTGGGTCATCGAACATCCACGTTTCCCTAGCCAATGCCTCGGGCCGGCTGTCTCGAACTTTCTGGCAAAGCCGCCGGTCACGCTCTCCGATAAAGCCCGCGTACAGCTGTTGTTCGGGGTCATCGTTGGGAGCGAAGTCATCGCTTGCATAAATGTGCTCGAGTTTTTCAGCCCATAGATGCTGCGCGTCGCGCAAGCCCTTAACACGAGTTTCATAAACGGCGAAGTCGAGTTCCAACCGTTCGCGATCTTTTTTGACGATTACCCCCAATGGGGCAATGGCCGGGCAGCGGTTAACATGAATCAACTTCAACGGTACCGGCAACTCCCCGTCCAGCAATTGATCGCGGCGTGTATAGAGCCGCCGGGCTAATATCTGCGCCTCTTCCTCCCACAGCACCCGTGGCTCATGGCTGAGATCACAAACGATGAGTGCATTGCGATTGCGGGGGTGCCATGCCAAAGGCAATACCACCCCCAGATAATTACGGGCCGCGCCGAAGCGCCCGGAAATATGCACCATGGGGCGCATCAACTGAACCTGTTCGATCACCTTGTGCTTGTTGCGTAGCTCGAACAGCCACTCATAAAGTTTGGGCTGACGCTCACGGATCAGCCTTGCCAGGGCGATGGTGGCGCGTACGTCCGACAACGCATCGTGCGCCTGGCCGTGGTCGATTCCGTTGGCTGCCGTGAGCAACTCAAGCCTGAGTGAAACCTGGCCATCGATACGGGGCCACTCGATACCTTCGGGGCGCAAAGCATAAGCGGCGCGCACCAGGTCGATGAGGTCCCAGCGGCTGTTACCGCCCTGCCATTCGCGGGCGTAAGGGTCGTGAAAGTTGCGGTAGAGGCTGTAGCGGGTGACTTCGTCGTCGAACCTCAAGGTGTTGTAGCCCGCGCCGCAGGTGCCGGGCTGGCTTAGTTGCGCATGGATCGAAGCCATGAACTCGGCTTCGCGCAAGCCGCGGTCGCGCAGGCGCGCCGGGTCGATGCCGGTAACCAGGCATGCCGCCGGGTGCGGCAGAATGTCGTCGGCCAACCGGCAGTAGAGGTTGACCGGTGTGTCGATCTCGTTCAGTTGCAGATCGGTGCGAATCCCCGCCACCTGCACCGGCCGGTCTCGGCTGGGGACGATGCCGGTGGTTTCATAGTCATACCAGAACAGGCTTGTGGTCACGGGTGCTTCCTGAAACGCGCTGGGCCGCAGTTTAAGGCGCCACGCGCAGCGGGGCCAGTTTTGGCCGGTTACAGCATGAATCCTACAGGCTGGTTGCCTGAACCGCCGCCCATGGCTAGCATCGGGGGCCTATCCCTTGCCATGAATGGCCATGCCGCTTAACGGACTTCCTTCCTTGTGTCGCCTGGCCGCGGGGCTGCCATGGGCAGTGCCGCTCTTCGCACAGGCCGCGCAATCCCCACCGCCACTCGCGCCCGAAGCCGCACGTGGGGCCATCCGTCAGGTATTGAGCGAGCCGGCCTACACTCAACCGCCGTTCAGCTCGGCGCAGTTGGCCGCCGCCGCGGTCATCGCCGCTTTGGGCGCGCTGGCGTTGATGTTCCATGAGCGGAAAAAACGCCAGCGTGCCAACACGGCCTGGGCCAGCCCCGTTTATACCCCTATGGTCGCGGCTTCGACAGTTACACCCGTCATCGGGGGGGCGGAACGCGCATGGCCCGAGTCGCCAAAGGCTGCGCTCGATCTCCTTTACCGGGGGCTGCTTGCGCGGCTGGTATCTGATTACCACTTGGCCGTGCCGGACAACGCCACGGAAGCGGAGGTGCTCGCTCGGGTCGCCAGCTTGCGCCTGAGCGCGCTGGAAGATTTTACCCGGCGCCTCCTCCAGCAGTGGCAGCGGGTGACCTACGCGGGCCTGCCCGCGGACGATAATGCGTGGGGCCACTTGACGGACAGCTGGCGGCGGCTGTTTCCAACCGATGTGAACCCGTGAAACGCCTGGCTGCGATAGTGCTGCTGGTCATCGCCGGGGCATTGGCCGTGGCGGCGATCTGGGCGCAGCGCGACACGGACCCGTACCGGGCGGCGGAACAGTTTTTGCGCCAGCAAGGGCTGCAGGTAACGCGAACGCAAGACCTCGGCCCGTTGAGCCGAGCCCCGGCCAGGCAGTTGAGCCTGATGCTGCTCGGTGATCGGGAACACATGAGCCCCAGCCAAGCTCAAAACCTGCTGGCCTGGGTGTACTCGGGCGGGCGCCTGCTGGTGACCGTTCAAGGCTATTGGGCACCCGGGCGTGGCGCCGCCGACCCACTGCTGGACTCTCTGGACATACGCCTGCTGGATGCGTATGCCGGCGCTGGCGGCGCGCTGGCGGCGGCACGCTCTACCCTGACCGCCTTCTACCTTGAAAGCGAGCGCGCCCCTTTGTTGTTGGGTTTCGCGCCAGGGCGCCATCTGGAAGACGCGGATGACCTCGCTCAGTCCTGGGCCAACAGCCCCCAGGGTACGCATATGCTGCAAGTGAACCTTGGCGCCGGCACGCTTACGGTGGTCAGCGATACGGCGCTGTGGCGTGATCATGCCATCGGCCAGTTCGATAACGCGTGGCTGCTGTGGTATCTCAATCAAGGCCGCCAGGTGGTGATGCAATACCGCGACATTGCCAATCCTGCGGGCACGCTTCAGCGGCTGGCCACCTACCCCGCTACACTCGCTAGTGCGGTGTTACTTCTTGTGCTGATCGGCTGGGTCTCCATCGCGCGCTGGTCCGACGCCCGGCCACAGCCGCCCGCGGCAGCGAGGCGAGCGAGGCGCCAGCCCGCTCGTCGGCCGGATGAAGAGGCACTGCTACGACAGCTGCGCGAGGACATTCACTGGTACGCCAGCCAACGCTATCCCGGCTTCGCTCGCTGGCCGGTCGCGGAGCAGTGGCAATTGCTCGCGCATCTTGCTGCAACTTCCACGGCGTCCATCGCCAGCGCCATGGGGCCAGTGGCCGCCAGGCGCGGGCGGCGCGAAACCTTCGCCCATCAGGTGGCGCTGCTTCAAATCATCAGGAATGCACTATGACCGACAAACTCCCAGCCCTACCTGATGCCAGCGGCCAAGTGACGGCGCCGGTAGCGCCGCCGTCGATGGCGGAGTGGGCGGGCGAGCTCAACACAGCCCTGGTTGGCCAACCCGCGGTTATCGAAGCCTTGCTGATCGCTTTGCTGGCCAAGGGGCACGTATTGCTCGAAGGGCCGCCAGGCTGCGGCAAGCGGGTTGCGGCGCGGGCCCTCGCCGCCTCGTTCGGGGCGATGTTCACAGAGGTGCCATGCTTGCCGACGCCCGCCATGGCCGCGCTGCACCCCCACTTGAGTGGCGGCGCGGAAGCCGAAGCGGCCGGCCACGTGTTGCTGGTGCATGGGCTGGAGCACGCCAACATGGACACCCAGGCAGCACTTGGTGGCGCCTTGCGGGCGGCGGCCGAGGACACCACGGAGCTACCGGCCAGCCAAGTCCCGCCTTTTCTGCTCATCGCCTGCCGTCACCCACTGGACAGCGCCGGGGTCGGGCCGTTGAGCGAGGCCCTGCTCGATCGTTTCCTGCTGGCCGTACCGGTCGATTACCCCGGTGCCGAAGACGAGACGCGCATGGTTCGTGAGATCAGCCTGTCGCCCTTTGACGACATGCTAGCGATCGCCTCGCCACAGCAGCTGTATACCCTTGGCGACGTCGCCCGGCTACGCGCCGCCCGCGCCGGGGTGCGAGTGGATGAACGCCTGGTGGATTACGCGGTACGGCTGGTGCGTGCCACGCGCTATGGCCCTGGGTTGAGTAGCGGCGCTGGCCCGCGCGCGGCCATCGCACTGGTGCGCTGTGCCCAGGCCCGCGCCTTGCTGCAAGGCCGCGACCATGCCTTGGCTGAAGACATCAAGGCGTGCGCGCCCGCTGTTTTGCGTCACCGTGTGCGGCTGGCAATCGCCCAGCGCGTGGAGGGCGTTTCCCTGGAGCAAGCCCTGGCCGACCAGCTGGGCCAAGTGAGCGCGCCACGGCCATGAGGCAAGTTGAATGATTCGCCCACGCTATGGCGTTTGCGCGATGGCCGCCGCGCTTCTGGCGCTGGCCTGGGCCGCGGAGGTTGCAGCAATCCCCGGCGCGCTATTGCTGGGGGGCTGGATACTGGCCATTGTGCTGAGCGTGGTGGATATCGGCTGGGCGCTGCGGCTCCTCCCCGTTACGTTCGAACGGGAGCTCGCTCCGCGGCTGGCGCTGGGCCGGGACCACTCGGTGTGGGTCACGTTGCACAATCCCGGGGCTCGCCGTCTGCGGGTTCACTACCACGAACAGCTCGCCATCCGCGCCGCCAGTGCCCGAGTTACCGGTTTGCCAAGGCAACTGAAGGTCCCCGCCAGGCACAGTACCCGCTTCGCCTATGGATTAAGGCCGTCGACCAGGGGCCTCCTCGGCCTGGATGCTTGTGCGCTGTATGTGAGCGGCCCGCTCGGGCTTTGGGAAGTGAGGCACCTGCTGCATGCCCCCCAGCGCAGCCGCGTGAGCCCGGACGTCACCGCGCTGGTGTCCACGGCCGGCCAGGCTTTTTCGTCGCCGCCTATCCACTCCCCCAAGGCGGCGGGCGCGCCCGCGGACCTTGTGTTGTGGATCGACACCGGCGCGGCGATGGCAAGTACCCGCCACGGGGAACGGTTGCTGGACCACGCCATCGATGCCGCCGTGGCCCTTGCCTGCAACGCAATGGCACAGGGCGGCCGGGTGGCCCTGCACCTGGCCGGCGACCCGAGGCGGGGGTATATCCCGCCAGGGAGGGGAGACCGCCATTTCCAGGCCTTGTATCAGCTGCTGGAAGATCCCCCGCTAAGCCTGCAACCTACGGATTGGGCAGCCAGCGCCGCCAACTTACTGGAACACGCCGGCCGCCGAACAGTGGTGGTGTTGATCACCCGCTTGCCAGCCGAAGGAGACCTTGGGGCGCTGCGCGCGCTCGTTGCAGTGGCCCAAACCCATAGGCTTATCGTGGCGGACGTGATGGAGCAAACCTTGCTCGCCCCCGCCCGGGCGGCGGTACGGAGCAATCGCTGCGCACATGACTATTGCCTGGCGACGCAAGCTATCGCCCAGCGGGAGCGCCTTGGTGTTACGTTGCGAGCGGCGGGGGCCGAAGCGATGCACGTGCCCGGTGTTGGGCTGCCGGAAATGCTGGTAGCCCGCTATGCCCAGCCGGGCTCGGGCGCGCGCCTCAGGCCGAGGCGCTCAGGGGAAGAAAGCTGAAATACCGCCGAAGGGCGCCTACCAGTTGTTCGTACTCCACCGGGACCTGAAGCAACATGAAGCCCGAATCGTAGAAGCCTGGCGTGGCGTCTTCCTGGCACCACAGACAACTCCCGGTAAGGTCGATCAGTTGTATCTCGCCATCATGGCCGGGTACTTTCAATTGCAGCTCGAAGTCAGGGCCCACCAGCAGCGGTACTGTACTGATCAACATCAACCCGGCTTCGGACACGTTCCCCAGGTAACCGATCGGCCGATCGGTATAGCGGTTGTACACCTTGAGGTAGTACGGCAATTGATGCCGCTCTATGCGTCGTTCGATATACATGGCGTGTTCACTGTTTCGTAGCCCTATCATTCGGACTGGCACACAGCGGTTAAAGTGCCTTCCGACCCTCTGTTTGATGCGAAGCTACCAGCAGGCTAGCACTCTGCCAGTAACTTTGCCTCCCTTCCGGGTGCTCAGTTGCCCGCCGGACGCGTCACCGCCGCGCCTTCCGTCGGGAAACGGCCCAATTGCTCCAAGGTCTGCAAGCGCGCCCTGGCGCGGTACGCGTATTCACTGCCCGGGTACTGATAAATGATGAACTGGTAGGTCTGCGCGGCGTCAGGATACAAGTTCTGCCGTTCCAGGCATTGCCCCCTGAGCATGGCGCTTTCCGGCCTGATATAGGGGCGAGCGCGGCTCTTGCGGTCCACTTGAGACAATTCAAGCATGACCTTCTGACAATCGCCGTCGTCATACGCTCTGTAAGCGCTATTCAAATGCTGATCCATCGACCAACGGGTACATCCAGCCAGAGCGGCCAGCATCGTCAACGCAATAAGGGTTCGCATCAAGGTCTCCTCTACACCTGAAGTGTATCGACCATCCGGTGAAATACTTCAACCTTGCGTGAACGGTTGCCCGCTCAGGTAGTGAAAACCGTCGATGACTACAGCGGGATTGAGGAGTAGCCTCTCATCGCGCGTCAATAAAGGAGCCAGTGCATGACCGTACGCCGTACAAAAATCGTCGCCACCCTCGGCCCAGCCAGCAATTCCCCCGAGGTACTGGAGCAACTGATTCTCGCCGGGCTCGATGTCGCTCGCCTCAACTTTTCCCACGGCACGCCGGATGAGCACAAGGCCCGCGCCCGCCTGATTCGTGATATCGCCGCCCGCCACGGCCGCCATGTGGCTCTGCTGGGCGACCTCCAGGGCCCGAAAATCCGCATCGCGAAATTCGCCAACAAGCGCATCGAACTCAAGGTAGGTGACCCGTTCACCTTCTCCACCGCTCACCCGCTGACCGAAGGCAACCAGCAGGTGGTGGGCATCGACTACCCGGATCTGGTCAAGGATTGCGGCGTAGGCGACGAACTGCTGCTCGACGATGGCCGCGTGGTCATGCGCGTCGAACGCGCGGACACAGACGCGCTGCATTGCGTGGTACTGATCGGCGGCCCCTTGTCCGACCACAAGGGTATCAACCGCCGCGGTGGCGGCCTGACCGCGCCCGCGCTCACCGAAAAAGACAAGGCCGACATCAAGCTGGCCGCGGAAATGGAACTGGACTACCTCGCCGTGTCCTTCCCGCGCGATGCGTCGGACATGGAATACGCGCGTGAACTGCGCGACGCCGCGGGCGGCACCGCCTGGCTGGTGGCCAAGATCGAACGCGCCGAGGCCGTTGCCGACGACGAAAGCCTCGATGGCCTGATTCGCGCCAGCGACGCGGTCATGGTTGCCCGGGGCGACCTGGGCGTGGAAATCGGCGACGCGGAACTGGTCGCGATCCAGAAGAAAATCATCCAGCACGCCCGCCGCAACAACAAGGCGGTAATCGTCGCGACCCAGATGATGGAGTCGATGATCCAGAACCCGATGCCGACCCGCGCCGAAGTGTCCGACGTGGCCAACGCCGTGCTCGACTACACCGACGCCGTGATGCTGTCGGCGGAAAGCGCGGCGGGTGCCTACCCGATCGAAGCGGTGCAGGCCATGGCGCGGATCTGCCTGGGCGCGGAAAAACACCCCACCAGCAAAAAGTCCAGCCACCGCCTGTATACCCAATTCTCCCGCTGCGACGAGAGCATTGCCTTGGCGGCGATGTATACGGCCAACCACTTCCCTGGCGTGAAGGCGATCATCGCGCTGACGGAAAGCGGCTACACCCCGTTGATCATGTCGCGCATCCGCTCTTCGGTCCCGATCTTCGCGTTCTCCCCTCACCGCGAAACCCAGGCCCGCGTGGCGATGATGCGCGGCGTGTACACCGTGCCGTTCGACCCCTCCGCTCACGAAGTGGGCAAGGTCAGCCAGGCGGCGGTGGACGAGCTGATCAAGCGCGGCTTGGTGGAGCAAGGCGACTGGGTGATCCTGACCAAGGGCGATAGCTATCACACCATCGGCGGCACCAACGGCATGAAGATCCTGCATGTAGGGGATCAGTTGGTTTAAGCCTGTGTAGGGGCCCTGGGCCGGCTATCCGCGCAGCGGGCGAATGAGCCGCTGCGCGAATTCGCCGCTACGCTGGCTCCTGCCGGTGCTCGCGCTTCTGTTTGTGTGGCCTTCTTGTTACTGTGGCTCGTTTTTCAGACGAACCCTCACAGGAAGGCTTTAATGACCGTTGCTGCGCTTGCTGACATCTTCAAACAGAACGAAAGCGCTATCCTCGAGCAGTGGATCGAGATTCAGCGCCAGGCCGGGATCCGTTCCGACCTTATCGACGATCGCACGATGGTCGACAACTCTCGAGATTTGCTCAAGGCCTTCATTCGGGCCGTGACAGAAAGCGGCGACGACCTCAACCAGCCGGGCTGGGCCCCAGTCAAATCCCTTCTGGAGCGCCTTTCACAGGCACAAAGCCGCCAAGGCTTCACCCCCACCGAAACCGCCACGTTTATCCTCTCCCTGAAGGAACCGGTGTTCGCCCTGCTTCGCGAAGCCAACGGCGAGTTGATCACCGCGAGCCAGCTGATCGACAAACTCGGGCTTTACAGCATGGAGCGTTTCCTGGCCGGCCGTGAAGTGGTGATCCGCGAGCAGCAGGAAAGCATGCTGGAACTCTCCACCCCCGTCGTGCAGCTATGGAAAGGCGTGCTGGCCGTGCCGCTGATCGGCTCGCTGGACAGCAACCGTACCCAGGTGGTGATGGAAGCGCTGCTGCAAAAGATCGTGGAAACCGAATCCGACATCGCCATCATCGACATCACCGGCGTGCCCACCGTGGACACCATGGTCGCTCAGCACCTGCTCAAAACCATCACCGCGGCCAAGCTCATGGGCGCGCGCTGCATCATCAGCGGCATTCGCCCGCAGATTGCCGCGACCATCGTGCACCTGGGCGTGGAGCTTGGCGACGTTGTCACCAAGGCTTCGCTGTCCGATGCATTCCAACTGGCCCTCAAAGAGCTGAACGTTCGCCTCGTCAGCGCCAATCCACGCTGAGGTTTGCGTAATGGTCGACAAGATTCCAATTCTCAAGATGGGCCGCTACCTGCTGCTCAGCATCCAGGTAGACATGCATGACCAATTGGCCATGGATCTTCAAGAGGACCTGACCGAACAGATCGTTCGGCACAGTGCCAAGGGCGTGCTCATTGATATCTCCTCGCTGGAGATCGTCGACTCGTTCATTGGCCGCATGCTGTCCCACATCGCCAACGTATCGAGGATTCTCGATGCCAAGGTGATTGTCGTCGGCATGCAGCCGGCGGTAGCGATCACTCTGGTAGAGCTCGGGTTGTCGTTGTCTGGGATTGCCACTGCGCTCAATGTCGAAAAAGGCATGCGTTGGCTGGAAAAGAACGTGAACGATGATCTGGTCGCAGAGGTCGAGAGTGACGAAGACAGAGACACTCCCGCTGAAACAGGAAACTGACATCGTCATTATCCGTCAACGGGTCCGCAAGGCAGCCGAAGAAGCGCGGTTGGGCCTGGTATCGCAAACCAAGATCGTGACAGCGGCCAGCGAAATCGCTCGTAACGCCCTGATCTATGGTGGCGGAGGAGAATGCCAGTTGGAACGCACGCAGCGCGACGGCCGAGCGGCTGTGAGGCTGGTGGTCGCCGATCAGGGCCAGGGCATCGCTGACCTGGACCAGGCCATGGTGGACGGTTACACGTCCGGCGGTGGCCTGGGGCTGGGCTTGAGCGGCGCGCGCCGCCTCGTGGACCACTTCAGCATACAAACCGCACCGGGCGAAGGTACTACCGTGGAATTGTGGAAATGGAAGTAAACAGCCAGGCCTGTAGCCTGGCGCTGGCCGTCAGCGACCTGGCTCACGTGGATGCGGCGCGCCGCGCCATCGTGCGTCAGGCCAGCCAACTCACCCACGACGAAGCACTGCTGGGCAAGCTCACGTTGGTGGTACAGGAGCTTGGGCGCAATCTGGTATTGCACGGCGGCCACGGGCAGTTGATCTACCGTCAGGGCCCGGAGGGCTTCAACCTGCTGGCGGTGGACAACGGCCCAGGCATGGCCAATGTGAGCCAATGCCTGGCCGACCACTACTCTTCCATTGGCACCATGGGGGTTGGCCTGGGCTCGGTTCGCCGCCTGGCCGACCGCTTCGATATTTTCAGCCAGCCCGAGCAAGGTACCGTGGTGTATGCCGGCTTCGACCTTGAGCCTGGCGCCCCCGCACTGAAACACGGAGCGGTATGCCTGCCCTACCCTGGCGAAACCCTGGCCGGTGACGCCTGGGCGGTGCTGGGGAATCGAATCATGGTGTGCGACGGCCTGGGCCATGGCCATGCGGCCCATGCCGCCAGCATCCGGGCACGGGAAGTGTTTCTCAGACACGACCCGAAGGTGTCGCTGGACCAGCTCATGGAGCAACTGCACCGGGCGCTGATGTCGACCCGAGGGGGTGCCGTCGGCATCGCGGAAGTTCGGCCCGAAGCCGGGCAGGTGTTGTATTGCGGCATGGGCAATATCGCCGGGCTGTTGCTCGCCGAAAAAAACCGCAGCATGGTTTCCAGTAATGGCACCGTTGGCTACCGGATGGGTCGAACACATACCTTCTCTTATCCGTGGAACCCAGGCACCGTGCTTATTCTGACCAGTGATGGCATCAAGACCCGCCTCGATACCGATCGCTACCTGGGTTTGCGCGCTCGCCATCCCGAGATCATCGCCGGGCTGTTGAGCCGTGATTTCGCCCGGCAGAACGACGATGCAACGGTGGTGGTGGCTCGAATTGACTGAGCTCCGGCGCCTGAGCAGCCTGTTGATCCAGGCTGAAACCGATGTCGTCACCTGCCGCCAGTGCGCCAAGCAGATCGCCCAATGGCTGGGCCTGTCGGCGCTGGATCAGATTCGTCTGGCCACGGCGGTGTCGGAGATCGCGCGCAACATCTACCAATACGCGGGTAGCGGCGCGTTCCATTTCTATCTGAATCGCGACGCCCGCGGCAGCGTCACCAGCGTGATTTTCGAGGCGATCGATCAGGGGCCCGGCATTGCCGAGCTCCAGCGCATTCTGGACGGCAGCTACGTATCCCCTACCGGCATGGGCGTGGGGCTGCGTGGCGCGCAGCGCTTGCTGGAGCACTGGGACATCCAGACCGGCCCGCAGGGCACCACCATCCAGGGCGGCAAGGCTGTGCATCCACCCCTGCCCTTCCCGGATGATCGTCAGGTGGAGGTGCTACGGCGCAACCTGGCAAGCGCGGGCGTGGCCGACCCCTTCATCGCCCTTCAGGAGCAGGGCTCGGACCTGCTGCTGACCGCGGCGGAGCTGCAGAACAAGCAGCGGGAGATTGAAGCCACCAACCTGGAACTTGAAACCACCAACAAGGGCGTGGTTGCGCTGTATTCGGAGCTGGAAAAAACCGCCCACGAGCTCACGGCGGCGAGCGAATCGAAGTCCCGGTTCTTCTCGAACATGACCCACGAATTCCGCACGCCGATCAACATCATCGAGAACATCTCCAAACTGCTGCTCAACGGTACCGATGGCGAGCTCAATCCCGAGCAGCTCAAGCAAGTGGGGTTCATCAGCGCGGCCGCGGGCGAACTTGCCGAGATGGTCAACGAGCTGCTGGACCTCGCCGAAGCCGAATCGGGCCGAATGGAAGTGGTCGCTTCCGCGTTTACACTGCAATCATTCGCCGAGCAATTGCGCCAGTTCACCGCGGCGCTCGCGCTGCGCTACCCTCGGCTTAGCTGGGAAGTGATCTGCCCGGAACATCCGGTAATGCTCGATACCGACCGCAACCGGCTCTTCCAGATCATGCGTAACCTCATCAGCAACGCCTTCAAATACACACCCGAGGGCTCGGTGACTGTGCGGGTGTTCCAGCCCGATGAAAAAACCATCGAGATGGCGATCGACGACACGGGGGTAGGCATTTCCGAGGAAAACCTGGGCCGCATTTTCGAAGAGTTCGCCCGTATACGCATGCCTGGGCTCACCCAAGTGCAGGGCAACGGCCTGGGGCTTCCCTTGGCGCAACGGCTCGCCGTGTTGCTGCGAGGGGAAATTCGCGTGAGCAGCACGCCTGCGCGAGGCAGCCGTTTCAGTGTCGAAATTGCACGCTGCTTACACGAGGACGACAGCGACGACCTTGAAAACCTGAGCCTCGAAGGGCTTACGGTATTGATCATCGATGACAACGACGGGGACCGTTACCTGTTGCGGCACCTGCTGGAACCTTACAAACCCCTCGTCATCGAAGCCACATCAGCCGGCGACAGCATCGACAAGCTGCACGCCGTACGCCCCGACATCATCTTCCTGGACCTGGAGTTGCCTGATATCTATGGCGCGGATCTGCTTGAAAGTATGGATTGGGCCATGCACGCTCGCGTGTTGATCAATACGGCCAAGCCGCTGAGCGATACGGAGCGCCTGACCTTGGCCGGCCAATGCGCGGGCGTGCTGCTCAAAGGGCAGGGAAATTACACCGAATCCGTACTGCGTCAGGTACGTCGGCTGTCAGGGAGCTTCCGGGATGCGAACTAGGCGGATTCTGATCATCGATGACATGCACGCCAACCGGTACGTGCTGCGCAAGATCCTCTCCAACGAGCCCGCCTACGAGGTGCTCGAAGCCAGCAACGGCGCGGATGGCCTTGCGTTGATGGACCCAAGCGTCGACTTGGTGATCCTGGACATCAACCTGCCGGACATGACCGGTTTCGAGCTTATCCGCGAAGCCGAGCGCAAGCTGGGCAGCGATGACGTACCGGCCATCATCAACATTTCAGCGACGTTCATCACAGGTTCCGATAAGGCCATGGGGTTGAACGAGGGCGCGCGGGCTTACCTTACCCATCCGATCAATGCCGACGAGATGCTGGCTACCATCGCAAGCCTGGTCAAATCCGACAATCGTCTGGAGCGGGTGGAGCGGCGCCGTCAGGTCGCGGTGGCGCGCAGCGAAAGCCTCAAATCAGAAAAGATCATGCTGGAGCGGTTCATGCGTTCGTTCAGCCACGACCTGCGTTCGCCCCTCGCCGCGGCAACCATGGTCACCGGGCTCATGAAGAAGAATCCGGCGCGCCGCACCGAGGAGCTGCTGCAGATTCTGGAGGACAACCTGCGCCGCATCGACCGCATGATCGGCAACGTGCTGGATATTTCCCACGTTGCCATGGGCGGCGGGATCAAGCTCACCGCCGAGTCGCTGGTGGTCGGGCCGCTGTTCGAGGACGCGCTCACCAACTTGCGGCTGCAGATCCCCCAAGCTATCGAAGCGCAGCTGGAAGTGACCGACATGGTAGTTACCTGGGATCGCAACGCCTTCCTGCGCATCATGGACAACCTGGTGATCAATGCCAGCAAGCATGGCGACAGCGAAGCGCCGATCCGCGTGAAGCAGTGGCAGGAAGGTAACGATGTGTACTTCAGCGTGACCAACACGGGTAACTTCCCCGAGGAAGTACTCACCAACCTGGCGACCCCTTATTTCATTTCCACGCGTAGTGAAACCAAGGGGTGGGGGCTTGGGCTGCCTATCGTCAAGGCGCTGTGCGAAAGCTGTGGGGGCCACGTGGCGTTCAGCAACCATAGCGGATTTGCGCAGGTATCGGTGCGCCTTCCGTTGGTGATACAGGGCGCCAGCGGCCGCGAGTAATCGCGGCCCGGGCCTGTTACTCGCTCAGATGCCGTCGCGGGCGATGTCCATGGCGAAGTAGGTCATGATCAGGTCCGCCCCCGCGCGCTTGATCGCGCCCAGGCTCTCGCGCATTACCCGCGCTTCGTCGATGGCACCGGCGGCGGCGCCAAACTTGATCATGGCGTACTCACCACTTACCTGGTACGCCGCCAGCGGCAGCCGCGAAGCCTCGCGAATGTCACGGATGATGTCGAGGTACGCGCCGGCCGGCTTCACCATCAAAGCGTCCGCCCCTTCCTGCTCGTCCAGCAGTGATTCGCGAACGGCTTCGCGCCGGTTCATCGGGTTCATCTGATACGCCTTGCGGTCACCCTTGAGCGCCGTGCCGCCCGCTTCACGGAAGGGGCCATACAACGCGGAGGCAAACTTGGTGGAGTACGCCATGATGGAGGTGCCCTGGAAGCCCGCGGCATCCAGCGCGCCACGAATGGCCTGCACCTGGCCATCCATTGCCGCCGAAGGGGCGATGAAATCCGCGCCCGCCTGTGCGGCCACCACGGCCTGGCGGCCCAGGTTGATCAGCGTGGCATCGTTATCCACTTCGTCGCCGTGCACCACGCCACAGTGGCCGTGGGAGGTGTATTCACAGAAGCACGTATCGGACATCACGACCATTTCCGGTACGGTGTCCTTGCAGATGCGGGCCATGCGCGCCACCAGCCCGTTTTCGTTCCAGGTGTCGCTGCCCGTGGCATCCAGATGGTGCGATACCCCGAACGTCATCACCGAGCGGATGCCCGCCCGGGCATAGCGCTCGATTTCACCGGCCAAGCGAGACTCGGGAATGCGGTTCACCCCCGGCATGCTGGTGATCGGCACGAAGTCGTCGATACCCTCCTCCACGAAGATCGGGAGCACCAGGTCTTCGAGGCGGAACTCCGTTTCCTGGAAGACCGACCGCAAGGCTTCTGAACGGCGCAAGCGGCGGGGACGGCTGACAGGGAACACATTACTCATTGAGATACCTTTAAATGATCAACTGACGCGCTCGTAGCCGCCGAGTACGCCTCTCTTGGACAGTACCCATTGCCAGAGCTGAATGTCACGCGCCCTGAACGCACCCGCGCAGGACAGTAGATAGTAACGCCACATGCGGAAGAAGCGCTCGCCCATACGGTCCGCGAACTTCGGCCATGCCGCTTCGAAATTCTCGCACCACGCCATCAGTGTCTTGTCGTAGTCGGCGCCGAAATTATGCATGTCCTCGGCAACGAACAAGCCGTCGATCGCGTCACCCACCTGCCCGATCGAAGGCAGATCCCCGTTGCGGAAGATGTACTTGTCGATCCAGCGGTCCGGCGTGCTGTGCCGGCGATTCTTGCCAATGGTGTGGAGCAAAAACAGCCCGTCGTCTTTCAGGCAACGGTGAGCGGTTTCCATGTACACCCGGTGATTCTTGCGGCCAACGTGCTCGAACATACCCACGCTGACGATGTGATCGAACTGCTCGTCCACGTCCCGGTAATCCTGCAGCCGGAATTCAAGCGGAAGGTCGGGGTAACGCGCCTTGGCCCAATCGCACTGCTCGCGAGATATGGTAACGCCTACGCATTCCACGCCGTACTTCTGCGCGGCGTATGACATGAAGCTGCCCCAGCCACAACCGATGTCCAGCACGCGTTGGCCGGGCTGCAAGTTTAGCTTTCGGCAGATCAGGTCCAGCTTGGCGGTCTGCGCTTCAGCCAGGTCACTGGCGTCTTTCCAGTACCCGCAGGTATAGGTCATCCGCGGGTCCAGCATGCTTTCGTAGAATTCGTTGCCCAGATCGTAGTGTTGCTCGCCGACTTGCCAGGCCCGGTCCTTGTTCTGCAGGTTCACCAACTTGGCTTTTACCGCATGGAACAACAGGGCCGCAGGGTTCACCATATCGGCCACACCCGCGCGCAGTAGCCTTGCGAAGAATTCGTCGAGGTGCTCAGCCTCCCAGCCACCGTCCATATACGCCTCGCCCAGCCCCAGGTTCCCCTCGGCAAGTGCCTTGGCCGGAACATTGGGATCTTTGAGTGTCATGTCCCAGGGTTGTACGCCATGCATGCCGATTCCCGCCTTGGCAAGCAACTGTTGCGCGAAACGCAGTGAGCTTGCGTGGGAGTCGGAGGTCGCGGAAGAAGCGGGTGAACCAGAAAGCTTTGTATGCATAGCTATCCCCTGTTCAAAACGTTCTAACTGAGCTGAGCGGAGTCGGGCCTAAGGCAGGGACAATAAGGCGATGGTCAAAGTTTAGTTAATAGCGCGGGCTCTATGGCCCCAGCGCAACGGCAAAATAGAGCGTAACAGCGATGCACCCGCTGCGCCTGCTACCAAAACAAATGCCCTGATGGATTCTTTTTATCGGTGGGAGGGTAAGCCGGCGAACCGCCAGCGCACAACGAGCGGCAGGGAAAACTCCCTTACCGCGGCGGCAATAATGGCCGGCGGTGCTTGTCGCAAAGTAGCCCCGCGCTTGTTCCAGCCACGGGGCCACTGTTTTTCAGCCTTTGCACACGCCGCGCGTTACTCTTCCTGAGCGGTTGCGCCTGATGCCTTGGCGGGCTTGGGCAGCAAGCCGTCAGCCCGGAACATCTGGCGAATGCCTCGCACGGCCTGGCGAATGCGATCCTGATTTTCGATCAATGCAAAGCGCACATGGTCGTCGCCGTAGTCACCGAAGCCGATACCGGGCGATACGCAGACCTTTGCGTCAGCCAGCAGCTTCTTGGCGAATTCCAGCGAACCCAGATGAGCATAGGCCTCGGGGATCTTGGCCCACACGTACATCGAGGCCTTGGGGTTTTCCACCATCCAGCCAATCTCGTGCAAGCCCTTCACCAGGGTATTGCGGCGCTGCCGGTACTGTTCGGCGATGTCCCGCACGCATTGTTGGTCGCCTTCGAGCGCGGCGATGGCCGCCACCTGCAGCGGCGTGAACGTACCGTAGTCGTGGTAGCTCTTGATTCTGGCCAGCGCCGCGACCAGTTCCGGGTTACCTACCATGAAGCCGATGCGCCAGCCGGCCATGTTGTAACTTTTGGACAGCGTGAAGAATTCGACCGCGATGTCCTTGGCCCCGGGCACCTGCATGATCGAAGGTGCTTTCCAGCCGTCGTACACGATGTCGGCATAAGCCAGGTCATGTACCACCAGCACGTCATAACGCTTGGCGAGCGCGACCACGCGTTCGAAGAAGTCCAACTCCACGCACTGGGAAGTAGGGTTGGAAGGGAACCCCAGGATCATCATCTTGGGCTTGGGGATGGATTCCCGAATAGCCCGCTCCAGCTCGTTGAAGAAGTCCACCCCAGGCACCAGAGGCACCGAGCGCACCTGCGCGCCTGCTATCACGGCCCCATAGATATGGATCGGATAGCTGGGGTTGGGCACCAGCACCGTGTCCCCCTGGTCGAGCGTGGCAAGCATCAGGTGCGCCAGGCCTTCCTTGGAACCGATGGTGACAATGGCCTCGCTTTCCGGATCGATTTCCACGGCGTACCGGTCGGCATACCAGCGGGAAATAGCCCGACGCAAGCGGGGTATGCCGCGGGACGTGGAGTAACCATGGGTATCTTCGCGCTGGGCAACGTTGACGAGCTTCTCAACGATATGGGGTGGCGTTGCCCCATCCGGATTACCCATGCTCAGGTCGATGATGTCTTCACCGCGACGGCGCGCGGCCATCTTGAGTTCAGCGGTGATATTGAAAACGTAGGGGGGAAGGCGATCAATGCGCGCAAAGCGGCGCGGCGAACGGAGTTCGGCCATGCTGTCCTCGAAGTACGTAAGCGCCCGGAACCGTCCGAGCGACGCTGGCCAGATCATTTGGCCTGAGCCGAAGATAGAGCCATCCCTGCCCTGTTGTCCAGCGAGCGCCCATAAAAAAACCGGGCCAGGCCCGGTTTTTTCATTCGGCAAGCATCACGGTAACGCGGAGGTCAGCAGCATGCCAGCGGACGCCTTGAAATCCACCGACATCATCACGCTCAAGGCTGTGATGGTGAAAATGGAAAACACGAACAGCTTGCGTGCCCATACCCGGTCGTCCGAAGCTTTGTACCCTGTCCACGCCATGTACAACCAGTACATGCCCATGGCAGCGGCGACGGCCATGTAGCTCAACCCGGCGTAGCCGCCAAGCGTGAGCATCAGGGTCGCCAGCACGAATGCCAGGATGTAATACAGTATGTGCCGCTTGGCTACTGGGATCCCGCGCTCTACCGGCAACACCGGAATGGACGCCGCGCGGTAATCATTGAGCCGGAAGATGGCGATGGCATAGGAATGCGGCATTTGCCACAAGCTGAACATCACCAACAGCGTAAGCGCGGCCATGTCGAAGCGGCCAGTCACCGCCACGTAGCCGATCACCGGCGGCATGGCGCCCGAGAGGCTGCCTACCAACGTGCCATGCACGGACTTGCGCTTCAGGTAAAGGCTATACAGCCCTACGTAGATCGCAAAACCCACCAGCCCCGCGAAGGCGGCCAGGGGGTTGACCAGCTTGTACAGCAGGCCAAACCCGAGCAACCCCAGCACCGTTGCGTACACCAGTGCCACCTTGACCGAAATCAGGCCCTGGACAATCGCCCGATTACGGGTTCGCTCCATCTTCACGTCGATGTCGCGGTCGATGCAGTTGTTGAACGCGCAACCGGATGCGACGACCAGCGAGGTACCAATCACCGTGGCAAGGAACAGGCCGAGATCGACATGCCCTTGCGCGGCCAGGAAGAAGCCGCCTGCCACAGAAAGCACGTTACCGAAAATGATCCCCGGTTTGGTGATTTGGATAAAGTGCTTAACGGACATGCGAGCTACCTCACTTCGCTAGCATGAAGTGGTGAACGCTGAACATGATCCACAGCGACAGGCCAACGAGGAAGACAATGATCACCGCCGAGAAGACGAAGGCGATCACGTTCCAGCGCTGCTCCGAGGAGCGGTCCAGGTGCAGGAAGTAGATCAGGTGAACGATCACCTGAACCACCGCGAACACCAGGATGATCGCCAGGATCGCGTCCTTGGACATGGACTGGAACATCACCAGGCCGAACGGAATCACTGTCAGGATCACCGACAGGATGAAGCCGGTCATGTATGACTTGGTGCTGCCGTGGCTCGCGCCGCCGGCGGAATGGTCGTTAGCCATTACAAGGCCCCCATGAGGTAAACAACGGTGAACACGCAGATCCAGACAACGTCCAGGAAGTGCCAGAACAGGCTAAGGCAGCTCATGCGGGTCTGGTTCGTCGCGGTCAGGCCGTATTTGCTGATCTGAGCCATCATCACAGCCATCCACAGCAGGCCGCTGGACACGTGCAGACCGTGGGTACCTACCAGCGTGAAGAACGCCGACAGGAAACCACTACGCTGAGGGCCGTAGCCCTCCTCGATCAGCTTGTGGAACTCATTGAGTTCCATGCCGATGAAACCCAGGCCGAAGAGGAAGGTGATGAACAACCAGGTCATCACACCGCTCTTGTTGCCCTTGTGCATCGCCAGCATGGAGAAGCCGAAAGTGATCGAGCTGAACAGCAGCAGGAAGGTTTCGACCAGGACGTAGTCCAGCTCGAAGATCTCGTGCCCCGAAGGGCCGCCCGCGAAGTTCCCGGCCAACACCCCGTACGCGGCGAAAATCGACGCGAACAGGATGCAGTCAGTCATCAGGTAGATCCAGAAGCCGAAGACAGTCATGCCCCCGGCGTCATGGTGATCGTCGTGCCCATGCTCGTGGCTATGGGCGACTTCACCGTGCAGAACGGTATTTGCCATGGTTAAACCTTCTCCAACGTGGAGTTCACACGAGTACCGCTGGTAACGCCGGCATGGGCGTTGGCCAGTGCGCGCTGACGCTCGCCTTCGATACGGGCGACTTCAGCCGCCGGAACGTAGTAGTCGATGTCGTCGTCGTAGCTGCGAACGATCAAGGTAATGATCATGCCCACGAAGCCTACGGCGACAGCCCACCAGATGTGCCAGATCATCGCGAAGCCAAACACCAGGCTGAACGCTGCGATCACGAAGCCCATGCCAGTATTGCGAGGCATGTGGATCTGCTTGTAGTCAGCGGCATCGGCGGTAGCCTCACCACGTTCCTTCATGCCCCAATAGGCGTCCAGGTCGGAAACCACGGGTACTTCTGCGAAGTTGTAGAACGGAGGTGGCGACGAGGTCGACCATTCCAGGGTACGGCCATCCCACGGGTCGCCGGTCACGTCCACGTTCTTCTTGCGATCGCGGATCGACACGTAGATCTGCAACAGCTGGAAGCCGATACCGGCGGCAACGAACAGAACGCCGACCATGGCTACGTAGAACCAAGGGGTCCACTCCGGGTTATCGGTGTGGTTCAGGCGACGGGTCATGCCCATGAAGCCCAGCACGTACAGCGGCATGAAGGCGAAGTAGAAGCCCGCCAGCCAGCACCAGAAGGAGTACTTGCCCAGGCGCTCGTTGAGCTTGAAGCCGAACGCTTTCGGGAACCAGAACGTGAAGCCCGCCAGGTAACCGAACACGGCGCCGCCGATGATCACGTTATGGAAGTGCGCGATCAGGAACAGGCTGTTGTGCAGCACGAAGTCTGCGCCAGGTACCGCCAGCAGCACGCCGGTCATACCGCCGATACTGAAGGTCACGATGAAGCCTACGGTCCAGAGCATCGGAGTCTTGAACTCGATGCGGCCGCGGTACATGGTGAACAGCCAGGTGAAGATCTTCACACCCGTCGGCACGGCGATGATCATCGTCATGATGCCGAAGAAGGCGTTGACGTTCGCACCCGCGCCCATGGTGAAGAAGTGGTGCAGCCACACGATGAACGACAGCACGGTGATCGCGATGGTTGCCCATACCAACGACACGTAGCCGAACAGACGCTTCTTGGAGAAGGTGGAAGTTACTTCCGAGAACACACCGAACGCCGGCAGGATCAGGATGTAAACCTCAGGGTGACCCCATGCCCAGAACAGGTTGACGTACATCATCGGGTTGCCACCAAGCTCGTTGGTGAAGAAGTGCATACCCAGATAACGGTCAAGCGAGAGCAGAAGCAGCGTAGCGGTAAGAATCGGGAACGAGGCGGCGATCAGGATCGCGGTGCACAGGCAGTTCCAGGTGAACACCGGCATCTTCATCAAGGTCATGCCGGGGGCACGCATCTTGAGGATGGTAACGATGAAGTTCACACCGGTAAGCAAGGTACCCAGGCCGGATATCTGTAGGGCCCAGATGTAGTAATCCACCCCCACGCCCGGGCTGTACTGGATGCCCGACAATGGCGGATAGGCAACCCAGCCGGTCTTGCCGAATTCACCGATACCCAGCGAGATGTTGACCAGCAACGCACCGACCACGAAGAACCAGAAGCTCACCGAGTTCAGGAACGGGAAGGCCACGTCGCGGGCGCCGATCTGAAGCGGCACCACGATGTTCATCAGGCCGATCATGAACGGCATCGCCATGAAGATGATCATGATCGTACCGTGAGCGGTGAAGATCTGATCGTAGTGTTCAGGCGGAAGGTAGCCGGTCGAACCGCCTACGGCCATTGCCTGCTGCGTACGCATCATGATGGCGTCGGCGAAGCCGCGGATCAGCATGATGATCGCCACGGCGATGTACATCACGCCGATTTTCTTGTGGTCGACAGAGGTGAACCACTCTTTCCAGAGATAGCCCCACTTCTTGTAGTAGGTAATCGCCGCGAATACACCAGCCCCGAGCACGGCAACGACGGCGAGGGTCACCATCACTATCGGCTCGTGGAAGGGTATCGCTTCCAGAGTTAATTTACCGAACATCTTTTACTCCTCTGCCCCAGCAGCTGAATTCTCACTTACTTCCTTACCTTCCTTGCCAAGCACACCCTTCTCGTGCATCCCGTGGTGGCCCGCGTTCATGCCTTCATACTTGTCGATGATGGACTGGAACAGGTTAGGCGTAGCCGAGGAATACAGCGCGACGGGGTTCTTTTCGCTTGGTTTGGCCAGTGCTGCGTATTCGGCCGAATCAAGCTTCTTCGGTGAATTGCGAACGTCGTTGACCCATGCATCGAAGCCTTCCTGGGTGGTGGCTTGCGCCTGGAAGGTCATGCCGGTGAAGCCAGCGCCGCTATAGTTCGCGGAAATACCCTGGAAGTCGCCGTTTTCGTTGGCGATCAGGTGCAGTTTGGTTTGCATGCCAGCCATGGCGTAGATCTGGCCGCCCAGCGCGGGGATGAAGAAGGAGTTCATCACCGCGTCGGAAGTGATCTCGAAGCTGATCGGGGTATGCGCCGGGAAGACGATCTGGTTGACCGTGGCGATGCCCTGTTCCGGATAGATGAACAGCCATTTCCAGTCCAGCGCGACAACCTGGATGCGCACCGGCTTGACGTCCGAGTCCAGTGGGCGATAGGGATCGAGGTGGTGGGTGGAAACGTAGGTCACGTAACCAAGGACCAGGATGATGATCAGCGGAACGCCCCAGACGACCGCTTCAATCTTGGTGGAGTGAGCCCACTCGGGCGCGTAGGTCGCGCTCCGGTTCGACGCGCGATATCTCCAGGCGAACCAGAAGGTCATGACGATCACCGGGATGACCACCGTGAGCATCAGGCCGAAAGCGAGGAGAATCAGGTTTCTCTCGTCGATGCCTACCTGCCCCTTTGGATTGAGCAGGGTCCAGTCGCACCCACTGAGAAAAAGCATGCCGAAAAAGGGCAATATGCCAAACAGTCTGGGGTAACGCTTTTTACTCATCTCACGACCTCTAAAGCTTGCTTCAATGCAATGTGTGTTGTGATCGCCAACACTTCGTCCTGCCAAGCGTCAGCATTTTTCGGAATCGAACATGAGGGTGCCTGGAAACCAGCCGATGCTGAATCAGGCGCCCTGTGTCGTGCAGTGCTCAAATTGCTTTGACTCGTCGGATTATAGGCAAGTCGCCCGATCGCGCCCCATTCCTTTGAGGTACCCATCGGGGAACAACCGTGAAGGGTAGACAACCGGACACCGCAGGTGCCTCACGCGGACCGAAAAAAAAGGCTTACGCCTTGATTTGCAAGGGCCTGGAGAGGTGGGCCATACGGAAATTGCCGCGATTGTAGTGAGCTAACCCAGGGATGAATATGACTTATATAGCAACAGTACATTGCGGATTATGCAACAATCGCTCGATATTTCAAGCCCTTGCGACATGTTGTCGCAGTGGCTTCGAAGCGGCTCGAAGCCTTGATTGGCGAGGGTTTCAGGCGATTGCGCAAAAGTGTGGACGGTTAGTCACCGCAACCGGATCGTTACAGTCGGCATGATTCATGACTGGCGGCGGTTGCGCCAAACCCCGATCGGTACCAGCACTACCACGAGAACGAACGCGACCAGTGCCCATTGCGCCAGGGACAGGCCGAGCACGGGCGGGTATGGCGTAGTGCAGAAACCTTGCACTTCAAAGACCGACGGAAGGACCCTGGCCAATGGCAGGCCGTCGACGATCGGCTGCAATACATCTACCCCACAACTGGATAGCGGATGGGCGAGTACCCACACGTGTTTGCCTGCCGCGGCAATGCCGCCGAGCCCGCTCGCCACCACCAGCGCCTCGCATACGGATACGCCGGCGCGCCCTCGCAGCGCCGCCCCGATAAAAGCGAAAATGCCGATCAGCAGGAAGGCGTACCGCTGAAGGATGCACAACGGGCATGGCGCTTCGCCAAGGACGATCTGCATATAAAGGGCACCACCCAGCAGTGCCAGGCAGATAACCCCAAGGAGAAAGAGGAAGCGCCGCTCTCGGGCGATCACTGGATCTGTGGGTTTCATTGAGCGTTCCTTTAGTACCGGCCGGCGGCGCGCTTCACCGCCGAGGGGCGATAAGGTAGCACCGTTGATCGGGGAGCAGTAAAGGAAGCGCGGATTAAACGTTGGTTAAATACGAAAAGATATTACCGGCGCCGCTTCAAGCAGCCGCGGCGCCAGTTCTCTCACACCAACGCAGAGGCGGGGCCGAAGAATTCGTGGCGCGTTTGCTCAGGGGCTACCCCAAGGGTTTCCAGGCTGCGCTTGACCGCTACCATGAACGGCTTTGGCCCCAGCAGGTAAGCGTCCACGTCGCGGTTTGCCGGAAGCCAGCGTTCAAGGTGCTCGGTGCCGAGCAAACCCACCGCGTCCGCCCTCCCCTCCTCCCCCTCGGCATAACAATAGAAGCGCGACAGTTGTGGATGCATCCGGGCCTTCTCGTCCACCCATTCGCCGAACGCATGCACCTGAGCGTTGCGCGCGCTGTGGATGAAGATTATCGGCCGGCCCGTAGGCAGGGCAGCCTCCAGCATTGCAAGCGTTGGCGTAATCCCCACGCCTCCACTGATCAACACCACCGGCCGCTCGCCAGGCTGCAGCACAAACTCGCCGGAAGGCGCAAACACCTCCAAGGTGTCGCCAACCGCGAAGCGATCATGAAGGAAGCGGGAAACCACGCCACTGGCGTCACGTTTGACACTGATCCGGTAACCGCCGCCGTCGCTCAGGGCCGAGACCGAGTAATTGCGCCGATGCTCCATACCGTCAATCAACAACCGCACGCCAATGTACTGCCCCGGGGCCGCGACAAGTGCTTCTTCGCCGTCGGCAGGCACGAGGTAAAACGAGATGATTTCGCTGCTTTCCTGGACCCTGCGCGCCAACGTGAAAGGCCGGGCGCCTCGCCAGCCACCCTTAGCGCATTCTTTCTGTTGATAGAGCGTTTCCTCGGCGCCGATCAGGATGTCGGCCAGTTGCCCATACGCCGCCCCCCAGGCTTCCAGTACTTGCGGGGTAGCGATAGCACTACCTAGCACTTCGGAAATGGCGCGCAACAGGCATCCGCCGACAATGGGGTAGTGCTCGGGCAGGATCTGCAGCGCCACGTGCTTATTGATGATCTGGCTGACCAGGCCGCCCAGCGCCTCGAGCCGATCGATATGCCGGGCATACATCAATACGCCGTTAGCCAGGGCGCGTGGTTGATCACCATTGGCTTGATGGGCCTGATTGAACAATGGCCGCACCTCAGGGTGTTCTTCGAGGAGCATCTTGTAGAAGTGCGTGGTGAGGGCCTCTCCGCCGGTTTCCAGCAGGGGAACGGTCGCTTTGATGATGGCGCGGTGCTGAGCAGTGAGCATGGTATTCTCCAAGGGGTGATGCGATGCGTTTCCTAGGGGATTACAGAATTCATGCCAGCCGCAAGGCTCATAAAAAACAGCAACTTACGCGTTTGGAGTCGATTCGACTCGCCGGTGGTCAGGGTCGTTTCGACTCCTGGTGAGTCTTTATGACTTCCAAGCCATTGCTTGAGGCGTTGCTGGGCCTGGTGTCCGACCTTTCCCAGACGCTGCCGGCGGCCGAACGATACCAGCGCTTGTTGCACGCGATGCGAAGCTTGCTGCCATGCGACGCAGCGGCGCTGCTGCGCCTGGATGCCGAGTGGTTGGTTCCCGTGGCCGTGGATGGGCTGAGCGACGATACCCTCGGGCGTCGATTCAAGGTCAGCGAGCACCCGCGCTTTCAAGCCTTGCTGAGCCAGCCGACACCTACTCGGTTCCCGGCGGACAGCCCTTTGCCGGACCCTTACGATGGCTTGGTTACCGCCCATGGTGGCCACCTCGAAGTGCATGATTGCCTGGGTTGCCCGCTCTACGTGGACCAGCAACCCTGGGGGTTACTGACCCTGGACGCCTTGGACCCGAGGCGGTTCGACAGCATCGAAGCCGGCACCCTGGAAGCCTTCGCCAGCCTGGCCGCGGCAATCGTGACGGTGGAACAACAGATAGCCCGCCTCGCCCAGGCCACTCGGGATCAAACGCACACCCTCAACCCTGTGAACCTCGGCACAGAGGAAATCATCGGGCGCAGCCCGGCGATTCGCCAACTGATGGCGCAGATCCAGCTTGTCGGGCCGAGCGACCTTACCGTCCTCATCACCGGGGAAACCGGCGTGGGCAAGGAACTGGTCGCCCAGGCGTTGCATCGAGCCTCGGGCCGGGCCACGAAACCGCTGGTAAGCCTCAACTGCGCCGCGCTGCCGGATGCGCTCGTGGAAAGCGAGCTGTTCGGCCATGTCAAAGGTGCCTTTACCGGGGCCATAAGCGACCGCCGCGGCAAGTTCGAACTCGCCGATGGCGGTACGTTATTTCTCGATGAGGTAGGCGAGCTTCCCTTGGCGGTTCAGGCCAAGCTGCTGCGAGTGCTTCAAACCGGTCAGCTTCAACGGCTGGGCTCGGACCGGGAACACCGCGTGGCGGTGCGGCTGATAGCCGCCACCAACCGTGACCTTGCCGCCGAAGTCGCCGCCGGGCGCTGCCGGGCGGACTTTTATCATCGCCTGAGCGTATACCCACTGCCGGTTCCGCCCCTGCGCGACCGGCACAAGGATATCCTTCTGCTGGCTGGCTACTTCCTGGAACAAAACCGATCCCGGCTGGGCCTTGATAGCCTTCGCCTCGCCGAAGACGCCCAGCCGGTGCTCCTGGCTTATTCGTGGCCGGGGAATGTCAGGGAACTGGAGCACACGATCAGCCGCTCGGCCTTGCGTGCGCTCGGCAGGCTGCCCACCCGCCCGCGAATTCTCACCCTCGCCCCGCAAGACCTGGACCTGGACCACACCCCCCCTCCAGCACTCGACGTCTGGGCCTTGGCGCCGGTTGCCGCGCAGACGCCAAGCCCTGTCGCCCCACAAGGCGAGCTGCGCGCGGCGGTGGATGCCTTCCAGCGGGAAATGATCGAGGCTTGCCTGCGCCGCCATGGTTACCATTGGTCCAACGCCGCAAGGGAGCTTGGGCTTGACCGCGCGAACCTCAGCCGCCTGGCCCGTCGCTTGGGCATCGCCCGCCCTTTGCCCTCAAGCGACGCGGCCGGCGGCCGATAAACACTGAGTATTTCTTGCGGTTCGCCCCGCGCCGGTTCAGAAGGTAGATATGTCCCAAGCAAACGCCGAATCGCTCTCGCTACTGCTGTTTACGCTGCGCAGCGGCAAGTTGATGGCCATCAACCTCTTGAAGGTCAGCGAGATCATTCCGTGCCCGGCCCTCACTCGCCTTCCAGACTCTCACCCACACGTGCGCGGCATCGCCACGCTGCGCGGAGCGTCGCTGTCGGTGATCGACCTGAGCCGCGCCATTGGTGAACGCCCCCTCGCCGACCCCTCTGGCGGCTGCCTGATCGTGACCGATGTCAGCCGCTCCCGCCAAGGGCTGCATGTTCAGGCGGTAAGCCGCATTATCCATTGCCGGTCCACTGACATTCTTCCGCCGCCCCACGCTTCAGGTGGCCGCTCGTTCATTACGGGGGTCACGCAAGTGGACGGCGCGCTGGTTCAAGTGCTGGACATCGAAAAGGTGATCCATGGCATCGCGCCGCCGCGCGCGGAGCCGGGTTCGAAGGAGCTGACCTTCGAGCAGGCCGAGCTGCTGGCACAGGCACGCATTCTGGTGGTGGATGACAGCCAAGTGGCCTTGCAGCAATCGGTACTGGCCCTGCGCAGCCTTGGCATTGAATGCCATACCGCGCGCAGCGCCAAGGACGCGATGATGTGCCTGCTCGACCTCCAGGGCACGGCCGACGAGATCAACATCGTGGTCTCGGACATCGAAATGCCCGTGATGGATGGCTATGCACTCACCCGCACCTTGCGCGAGAGCGTGGATTTCAACCGGCTCTATATCCTGCTGCATACCTCGCTGGACAGCGCCATGAACAGCCGGCGCGCGGATGAGGCAGGCGCGGACGCGGTGCTGACGAAGTTCTCCTCGCCGGAGCTGACCGAATGCCTTATCCGTGCCGCGAGAGCCGTGGCCGTCAAGGCGGGCTAGCCGCCCCTCACAGCTGAATGATCAGATCGGCGACACAGATCAGCCAACTGGCCGGGGCTTGCGTCGGCGGGAAGACGAACAACTGCACCGTCCAGGCGAAGCAAATAAGCACCGCGGCCGGCGCAAGGGTGGGGGCGATAGACATGGCAGATTCTTTTATAGCCTTTGTCGGTAGTGTCCCCGGCGCCTGCGGCATGGCGCTATCAGCCAGGTCTGAGCGTTCTGTGGGAAAAGTCGCTTCTGACCAAAAGAATTTTCTTGTGAAATGTTTTCTCGTCCCGTGCGTCAGCTTTTTTCAAACAGCCGTTTGCTCCATTTCGCCGAGTACGCGCCCGCTGGTGAGCGTTAACCGCAGGAAAAACAAGGATTTGCAGCCTAGCGGGTGCCGCGGTGTCTTCCCTGGCAACAAAAGGTGGCATTTTGATGGCAAACAACGCCTTGTGACCCTGGCCCGGCCTACCTAGAATGCGACGCCTGCCTGCCCGAGCTCCTTTTCGTTATGCCGTTCGCCGCTGCCCGCCCCGCCACCAAGGCCGAGCGCACCCTCGTTATCGGGAGCGCGGCGGCGATTCTCACTATTCTTGGCATCGTCCTGTTCATGCTGAACGAGGAATACGACAGCGCCAGGGAAGTTGCCCTGCGCAGCGCGCGGAACGTCGCGCAGTTGATCGACAGCGATATCCAGCGCACGGTCGACCTGTATGATTTGTCGCTACAGGGCTTGATCGATGCCTCTCAGAACCCCGAACTCGCCCAGGTCCCACCGTCCCTCAAGCGCCAGCTATTGTTCGGGCGAGCAATCTCCATACCGCTGCGCGGTGACATCTTGTGGGTAGATGAGCATGGCGCGGTGATTGCCGATTCGCTTTCAACCGTGCCGCGGCAGTTCGATTTCACCCAGCGCGAGAGCTTCAGGCAACATGCCGCCTCGCCTGAACGATCACTGCAGATCAGCCGGCCCTTCCAGGATCAACTCGGCGACTTGAACTGGTGCATAGCCTTCACCCGACGGATTTCCGGCCAGGCCGGTGAGTTTCGCGGCATGGCGTCCGGCGTGCTGCGGCTGGACTACTTCGCCGGCCTGTTCAAAAGCTTGAATGTAGGCAAGGGCAGCAGCGTGAGCCTCGCCAATTTGGAAGGCGACATGTTGGCCCGCGAGCCCGAGCCTCCCGAGAGGCCGGTGATCGGCGCCAATTTCGCCGATTGGCCCAACATGCGGCGAATGCTCGATGGCGGGGCGTCCGGTTACTTTACCTCTACCTCCGGGCTGGACGGCATCAAGCGCCTGTACAGCTACAGCCGCGTAGGGGGCTTGCCTATGGTCGTGATCGTGGCCATGGCCTATGACGACGTATTCGGCCTTTGGCGCCGCACTGCCGCGGTGATTTGCCTGGCCACCTTCGGGCTATGCCTGGGCATTACCTGGCTTACGCTGCTGTTTCGCCGGGAACTGGGGCGCGGCCGGCGCTCCGAAACTACCCTCGCCGCACTGGCGGCCACCGATGCCTTGACGGGCCTTGCCAATCGCCGAAGGCTGGACCATACGCTGCAGCAGGAGTGGGCCCGCGCGCAACGAAGCCGCCGAGGCCTGGCTGTGCTGATGATCGATGTGGATCATTTCCGCGCGTTCAACGAGCGCCACGGCCATCATGGCGGCGACCAGGCCTTGCGCAGCGTTGCCCAGGTCATCGACCGCAATGTGCAACGGCCGGGCGATCTCGCGGCGCGATACGGTGGCGAGGAGTTCATGGTGGTGCTGGTGGAAACCGGATTGAACGGCGCGCTGGCCATGGCCGAATCGTTGCGCCGGCAAATCGAGGAGCTTGCGCCGGAAGGCCTGCGCGATGCCCACCTGACGGTGAGTGTCGGAGTTGCGGCGACGTACGATCATGCCCGATTGCCCATGACGCTCGAGGGGCTGCTGAGTGAGGCCGATGCAGCGCTGTATTGCGCCAAGCGCGATGGTCGTAATCAGGTATGCCATGCCGAACCAGGGCAGCGCTCAAAAAAAACGCCGGCAACGCCGGCGTAAGAGGGTTCCAGACTGGGCTGGTTCGAGCAAGAATCAGCTGGCGCGCGCGATGTTACGCAGGGCCTTGATCTGGTCGTGGTTACGCTGCACACCGTGGAACTGGCGCTCCACAATGGCATACACATTGGCCGGCAGCGGCTCGGCCAAGGCTTCCTTGTAGGCCTTGATCGCAACGTCTTCACCACGCTCGGCTTCATTCAGCACGGCTTCCTCGCTCTTGCCGGTAATCAGCGACTTGAGGTCGACCCACCGGCGGTGAAGATCCCCACTCAGGCTGGTGGAATCTTCCGGGCTGCCTCCCAGCGCGGTAACTTCGGCCTGCAGCTCACCCGCGGCGTTCTTGCATTCCTGGGAATGCTTGAGGAAGAGCGCCTTGAGTTCAGGGTTTTTAATGTCATCGGCGCAGGCTTTGAAGCCTTCCTCTCCGTCCTTGCAAGTTTCAATCAGGCGGTTGAGTACCGATACAACATCTTCTCCAGACTTGGTCATTTTATCTTCCTCTTCACAGTATGCTTTTGAAGAGAAAGAGCAGACTTCGTGCCAGTTTGGAGTGATAAAAATTACATATAAGAATCAATAACTTATTGATGTGCTTCGTTTTACGTTACCATTCCGAATGCAATACCCCGTCCAATGCTCATTGCAAAATGCATGCTCAAGCACATCCGCTCCCAAAACAACACGGCGCCAAATAATGGACTTTCAAAAACTTGAGGCCTTGGTAACCACTCAGATGCCTTACGGGAAATACAAGGGCCGTTTGCTGGCGGATCTGCCGGGCAACTATCTGGGATGGTTCGCCCGCCAGGGCTTTCCCCACGGCGAACTGGGCGCCTTGCTGGCGCTTATGCACGAAATCGATCACAACGGGTTGAACGACCTGCTTGCCCCCTTGAGGCTCAAGCATCGATCCTCGTGATAAAAAAAAGGTGCGCCGACCAAGCGCACCTCAAAGCCATGAAACGACAACACTGCTGTATCAGAACAACGCAACGGCCTCGCGGCTGGATTGTTCGACCTTGTCCCATTCCCCACCACTGATCCACGCTTTATCCAACATCCAGGTACCGCCTACGCACATCACGTTGGGCAGGCTCATGTAGGCCTTCACGTTGCCGGTGTTCACGCCGCCCGTGGGGCAAAAACGTACGTCGCCAAAGGGGCCACCAAAGGCTTTGATCGCCGCCACGCCGCCGCAAATTTCCGCGGGGAACAGCTTGAACCGCCGATAGCCCAGCGCATATCCCATCATGATTTCCGACGCAGTGGCGATACCAGGCAGCAAGGGGATCGCGCTTTCGACGCCCGCTTGCAGCATGTCCTGGGTCGCGCCCGGCGTAACCACAAACTGCGCGCCCGCTTCTTCCACCGCCGCAAACATCTGGCGGTCCAGCACGGTACCAGCGCCCACGGTTAATTGCGGGCGATGCTGACGCAGCATCTTGATCGCCTTGAGGCCGTACTGGGACCTCAAGGTAACCTCCAGGCAGGTCAGCCCGCCAGCGGCCAGCGCGTCAGCCAACGGGAGGATTTCGCTTTCCGAATTGATGACGATCACCGGAAGAATGCGCGCACGCTGCGCGATCTCGTCGATGAGTTTGACCTTGTCCGCCATGCGGGATTGTTGTTCAGGCGTCATAACCGCTGATCCTTGGCTCTGGGGTACCGGTGATGCCGGCATGTTGTGGAAGTTGCCTGGCCGTTACCGTTGACCCGGCCGTGTTCAAATGTCGCCATACCAGGACCTGCCATCACGCGTAATCAGCGCGATGGAGCTCATCGGCCCCCAGGAGCCCGCGGCATAGGGCTTGGGCGCGTCCCCGGATTTTTTCCACCCGGCGATCAGCTGGTCGCACCAGCGCCATGCATACTCGATTTCGTCCTTGCGCACGAACAGGTTCTGGTTGCCCTGCATCACTTCGAGCAACAAACGCTCGTAGGCGTCGGGGATACGCGAGCTGCGATAGGTATCCGAGAAGTTGAGTTGAAGTGGCCCGCTACGCAGGTGCATGCCTTTATCCAGCCCTTGTTCCTTAGTCATCACTCGCAGGGAAATGCTTTCGTCAGGCTGCAGGCGAATGATCAGTTTGTTGCTGATCTGCAGGCGTTGCTCCGGCGCGAAGATATAATGCGGCGGTTCTTTGAAGTGGATGACGATCTGCGACAGCTTCTGCGGCATCCGCTTGCCGGTGCGCAGGTAAAACGGCACCCCGGCCCAACGCCAGTTACGAATATCCGCGCGCAATGCCACGAAGGTTTCGGTATCGCTCTGTGTATTGGAGTTTTCTTCCTCCAGATACCCCGGCACGCCACGACCTTCGCTGTACCCCGCGATGTATTGCCCGCGAACTACATGGGTGCTCAAGCCTTCACCGGTGATCGGCGCCAAGGCCTTCAGCACTTTCACCTTCTCGTCGCGGATCGCGTCGGCGGAGAGGTCGGCGGGGGGGTCCATGGCGATCAGGCACAGCAGCTGCAACAAGTGGTTCTGCACCATGTCACGCAGTTGCCCGGCTTTGTCGAAATAGCCCCAACGCCCTTCGATGCCAACCTTTTCGGCAACCGTGATCTCCACATGGGAGATGTAGTTCTGGTTCCACTGGGTTTCGAAGAGGCTGTTGGCGAACCGCAGGGCAATCAGGTTCTGTACGGTTTCCTTGCCCAGGTAGTGGTCGATCCGATAAACGCGGTTTTCGGGGAAATAGTGCGCGACCGCGTCGTTCACCCGGCGGGAAGATTCAAGGTCGTGACCGATGGGCTTTTCCAGCACAACACGGGTGCGCTCGGCCAGGCCAACCTTCGCCAGGTTTTCGCAGATGGCCCCATATACCGCAGCCGGCGTGGCGAAGTAGGCGATCACTTGAGCCGCCGGCCCGATGCGTTCGGCCAGCACGGCGTAGTCTTCGGCCAAGAGAAAATCCACATGCAGGTACTGCAGACGCGCTTTGAACCGCTCCAGGTGGTCTGTTTCCAGCTCTGCCGCCGGTACGAATTCGCGCAAGTGCTCCTCGATGGACGCCAGATGCTCGCTTACCTCGCCCGGCTCCCGGGCCAGGGCGAACAAGCGGGTGTCCGGGTGCAGCAGGCCAGCGCGTTCGAGCTGATACAACGCCGGGAACAGCTTGCGCAAGGCCAGGTCACCGAGAGCGCCGAAGAGAGCAAAGGTGCAAGGTTCGGAAATCGACAGCATGATATGGGTTCTTTTATCAAGTTAGACGAGTATTACGGGTTTTGACCCCGTCGATCAAGTCAAAATGTAGTAATAAAACAACAAGCTCAAGGCTTGCCGCGCCGGGTACTGGTGATCGCCGTGGCCCATCAGTACGATAGACCACCCATCACGGCAGCCGTGCCGGGAAACGACCCGCGGTGCGGGCCGGCTATCACAGGAGATTACATGGATCGCGTGCGCAACCTTCTGGAACAGATCCAGGGGCGCCTCGAAGAGCTGAACAAGGCGGAGCGTAAGGTTGCCGAGGTGATTCTCGGCAACCCTCAACAGGCTACCCGCTTCAGTATCGCCGCACTGGCGCAGGCCGCCAAGGTCAGTGAGCCCACGGTAAACCGCTTCTGCCGCTCGTTCGGCGTGAGCGGCTATCCGGAACTCAAACTTCAACTGGCTCAAAGCCTGGCCAGTGGCGCGGCCTATGTAAGCCGGGCCGTTGCGCCGGACGATGACCCCGCCGCCTACACCCAGAAGATTTTTTCCAGCGCGATCGCCTCGCTGGACAGCGCGTGCCAGCAACTGGACCCCCAACTGGTAAGCCGCGCCGTGGACCTCATGATCCAGGCCCGGCAGATCCACTTCTTCGGGCTCGGCGCTTCGGCCCCCGTGGCGCTGGACGCTCAACACAAGTTTTTCCGCTTCAACCTGGCCGTCTCTGCCCACGCGGACGTGCTGATGCAGCGCATGCTGGCCTCTGTGGCTCATACGGGTGAACTGTTCGTAATCATTTCCTACACGGGGCGCACCCGTGAACTGGTGGAGGTGGCGCGCATTGCCCGGGAGAACGGTGCCTCGGTGCTGGGGCTGACCGCTGCGGGTTCGCCACTGGCCCAGGCGAGCAGCCTGAGCCTGAACATCCCGTTGCCTGAGGACACCGACATTTACATGCCCATGACCTCACGGATCATCCAGCTCACCGTGCTGGACGTGCTGGCGACAGGCATGACGCTGCGCCGCGGCTCAGACTTCCAGCCGCATCTGCGCAAGATCAAGGAAAGCTTGAACGCCAGCCGGTACCCCCTCGAAGAGGGCTAGCTGAGCAGAAAATCCCGGAGCTTTACCCAGCCCCACAGGTCACCCTGTGGGGCTGGGCAGAGCCCGGAAACATGAGGGCACAGTTAGAACTTGGACTGCACCTTCAGGCCAGCCACCAGTGCGTTGTCCACATCATCCACGCCGCCCGGGCGCTTGATGTACTGCAGGTTGGGACGCACGGTCAGCCAGTTGGTGACGTGGAAGCCGTAGTACACCTCGGCGTTGTATTCACTGCTGCGCACCGGCACATAGCTCGGATTGTCGTAATCGTCGATGCCGCTCAAGGCGTTGGCCAGGCGAGCATTGTCGGACACATCGTCGTTCACGTGGATACGTGCGATACCGACACCGATGTCATCCTTCGGACGGCTATCGAGCAGGCCTTTATAGACGAAGCCTACCTGCTGGTAGTTGTCCACGACGGTGGTGGCCTTGTCGTGCACGGTGGCGTTGGCAAAGATGCTCAGGCCGCGGCTGGCGTCGCCGTTGTGGCTGGTGAGCTGCTGCTGCACCACAACCCAGGCCCCGTGCTTGCTGCCATGGGTGCGGTAGGCACCGCCGCTGCTGGCTTGCAGCTCGCCGTCTTCGCCTTCCGATACGTCGTTCGCCTTGGCCGTGCTGTAGTAGTAGCCCAAGCGGTATTCGCCCGGCAAACCATTGACAGTCGGGGACCATACCACTTCCACCGGAATGATCGCGCCCTTGGTGCCGCTGCCGCTCAGCTTCCAGGCGTTGCCGGTTTCCAGGTACGACGGGTTCTGCTCGTAGGCACCGATCTGTGCATAGAATTCAGGCGTGATGTTGTACTTCACGCGCAATGCCCATTGCGAAACGGGCCAGTTGTACCAGATATCCCCGATCCAGTTACCCACCTGCGAGCCGCAGAACGCCAGGTTCTGGAAGTCGCAAGGGAAGCTGTTGAAGTCCTCGCCTTCGCCGAAGCGACCGAATTTCACGTCCAGCTTGTCGTCCAGGAACGTCTGCTTGACCCACATCTGAGTCAGGCGCCAGGTCTGGCCCCGGCCCCACACTTCCTGAGAGGAGCTGAGCGTGCCGGCGCGTGGATCGCCGATACGGTCATTGCTGATATTGCGGCCGCTACGCTCGGTGACCGCCAGCTTGAACTCCGCGCCATGCCAGCCGAACAGTTTTTCCAGGTCCAACTGCACGCCCAGCGCGAACTGGTCGGAGTAACGGGCGGTACGGTCGTCGTTGTAGCCCCCGTTCAGGTTGGTGGCCGCCTCACCTACGTACTCCAGGGTGAAGTCATAACCTTTGTCATAAAGTTCATGACGCAGCCCGCCCCAATCGCCGGTGCCATATTGCGAGGCATCGTAGGGCTTGGCCGCGTAGGCGGTGCTGGCCAACCCCATCGCGCCCAGCACCGAAAGCTGACGCGCCAGCCGCAAGGTGCTCGTTTTGGTGATGATTTGCTTGTTCATTCCCTGGCTACCCTCGTTTTATTGTTATTGGAACTCATAGTTGTGCGGCGGGTGTTGGCACCCGCTCACTCAGCGACCCGTGAACCGGGCCACGTTATCGCTGCGCGGCTGCGCTGGAGCCGCCGCCGGCAGCCCCAGCCGTTCGCCGGTGGCGGCGTCGAACAGCAGGATCTTGCTCGGATCGAAGCGCACGTCCAGCGATGCGCCCACCTCGGGTGCGTCGTCGGGGGCCACCCGGCAGCACACCTTCGTGTCGTTCAAGGTCACGAACACCAGGGTATCGGGGCCGGTAGGCTCGATCACCTGAACGTCCGCCCGCAAGCCAGGGTAGGCGCTGCCCGCCTCCTTCGCCACGATCAGTTGTTCCGGGCGCACACCCAGAATCACTTCCCGGTCCTCCAGGCCCACGGTCTGCAGCCCAAGAGGCAGCTCGCAACGTGCCTGGCCGCTGTCCAGCACAGCGACCAGGCCCACATCCCGCCGCTGCAGGCGCAGCGGAATGAAGTTCATGGGTGGCGAGCCAATGAAGCTCGCCACGAAAAGGTTGGCCGGATCGTTATAGATGTCCTTGGGCGTACCGAACTGCTGGATGATGCCGTCCTTCATCACGGCAACCTTGTCGCCCAGCGTCATGGCCTCGATCTGGTCATGGGTCACGTAGACCGTGGTGGTGCGCAACCGCTGATGCATCAGCTTGATCTCGGTGCGCATCTCCACCCGCAGTTTGGCGTCCAGGTTGGACAGCGGCTCGTCGAAGAGGTAAATCTTCGGCCGGCGAGCCAGCGCGCGCCCCATCGCCACGCGCTGTTGTTGCCCACCCGAGAGCTGGCCCGGCTTGCGGGTGAGCAAGTGCTCGATCTGCAGCAGCTTGGCCACGCGCGCCACTTCCTCATCGATATCGGCGGTAGGCATCTTGCGAATTTTCAAGCCGAACGCAATGTTCTCGCGCACGGTCATGGTGGGGTACAGCGCGTAGGACTGGAACACCATGGCGATGTCGCGGTCTTTCGGGCTCATGCCGCTGATGTCCACGCCGTCGACCATGATCGCGCCGCCAGTGATATTTTCCAGGCCGGCAATGCAGTTCATCAGGGTCGATTTGCCACACCCCGAGGGGCCAACCAGGATCAGGAACTCCCCAGAGTCGATCGCCAGCTGGATATCCTTGAGCGTGTCCGGCAAGCCGCTGCCGTAGCTTTTGATTACGTTACGCAGTTCAAGCGTTGCCATGTGCCTTACCCCTTGACCGCGCCGGCCGTGAGCCCGCGCAGGAAATACTTGCCTGCCAGTACATACACTAGCAGCGTCGGTAGCCCGGCGATCATCGCCGCGGCCATGTCCACGTTATATTCCTTCACACCGGTGCTGGTATTGACCAGGTTGTTCAGCGCCACGGTTATAGGCTGGGCATCGCCACTGGCGAACACCACACCAAAGAGGAAGTCATTCCAGATCTGGGTGAACTGCCAGATCAGGCACACCATGATGGTGGGGATCGACATCGGCAGCAGGATGCGCCCGAAGATCGTGAAGAACCCTGCCCCGTCGAGCCGCGCGGCCCGTACCAGCGCATCCGGGACGCTCACGTAGAAGTTGCGGAAGAACAAGGTGGTGAAGGCCAGGCCGTAGACCACGTGGACCAGCACCAGGCCGGTGGTGGTGTTGGCCAGGCCCATCTTGCCCAGCGTGAACGACGCGGGCAGCAGCACCGTCTGGAACGGCAGGAAGCAGCCGAACAGCAACAGGCCGAAGAACAGCTGCGAGCCGCGGAACCGCCACATGGACAGCACATAACCATTGAGCGCGCCGACGAAGGTGGAAATCAGCACGGCCGGAACGGTGATTTTCACCGAGTTCCAGAAGTAACCGCCCACGGTGTTCCAGGCTTTCTGCCAGCCTTGCACGGTGAACACCTGAGGCAAGCTGAGCAGGTTCCCCGCGAAGACGTCTTCCGGCGACTTGAAGCTGGTAAGCAGCATCACCACCAGCGGCACCAGGTAGATCGCGGCCGCGACCAACAGCACCGCATAGATAGCGACACGGTCCAGGGTCAGCCCCTGTTTGAGGCGGGTATCAGTCATGGCGCTTGCCTCGCAGTTCCGAATAGAGGTAAGGCACCAGGATGGCCAGGATCGCCCCCAACATCAGCATGGCGCTGGCCGAGCCTACGCCCATCTGACCGCGGCTGAAGGTAAAGGAATACATGAACACGGCGGGCAGGTCCGAAGCATAGCCCGGGCCACCGGCAGTCATTGCCATCACCAGGTCGAAGCTTTTGATGGCGATGTGCGCAAGAATCATGAAGGCGCTGAAGAATACCGGGCGCAGGCTCGGCAATACGATCTTCATATAAATGGTGGGCAAACTCGCGCCGTCTACCTGAGCCGCGCGCACGATGGAGCTGTCCACGCCGCGCAAGCCAGCCAGAAACAACGCCATCACAAAGCCCGAAGCCTGCCAGACAGCGGCGATGACCACGCAGTAAATGACACGATCCTGATCCACCAGCCAGTCCAGGCGAAAGCCTTCCCAGCCCCAGTCGCGCAGCATCTTGTCCAGGCCCAGGCCTGGGTTGAGCAACCACTTCCAGGCAGTGCCGGTAACAATCATCGACAGCGCCATGGGGTACAGGTAAACGGTGCGCAGGAAGCCTTCACGGCGAATGCGCTGGTCCAGCAGCACGGCGAGAAACACACCGATCACCAGGCTGATGGCAATGAACAGGCCGCCGAAGATCGCCAGGTTCTTGCTGGCGACCCACCAGCGATCGTTGTCCAGCAAGCGCACGTACTGCTGCAGGCCAACGAACTTGTAATTGGGCATGAAGGTAGAGCTGGTGAACGACAGAATGAACGTCCAGATGATGTAACCATAGAAGCCCACCAGCACGATCAACATGCTCGGTGCCAACACCAGCTTTGGTAGCCAGCGTTGCAGGGCATCCAGGGGCGACGCTTTGCTCAAGACCGCTACTGAGCTCATGACTTGAAATCCGCTAGAAGCATTCGGGTACGGCCCGCGCGGCGGTCATGCTGATGACAGCCGCGCGGGTTGGTTCGACAGGTTACTTGGCGCTTTTGATCGCGCTGGCCAGTTGCTTGGCAGCGGCGGCCGGATCTGCGCCAGGGTTGTTGATGTAGTTGGTGACCACGTCGAAGATTGCGCCTTGAACCGCCAGCGAGGTAGCCATGTTGTGAGCCATGCTTGGCTGCAGGCCACCGCTCTTGTCGTCGGCGAGGAAGTCCTTGGCGGCCTGCTGTGCGCAGCTGTCGAAGCCAAGTTTTTCCATGTCATTCTGCATGTCGGTGCGAACGGGGATCGAACCCTTGTTGATGCTGAAGACCTTCTGGAAGTCGGTGCCCAGGGCAACCTTGGCCAGGTCTTGCTGCGCGGCGATGTTGTTCTTGTCCTTGAGCAGGAACACGGCCAGGGAGTCGATGTTATAGGTAAAGGCTTTGTCCGTGCCCGGGAACGGTACGCACTGGTAATCCTTGCCGGCTACCTTCTGCTTGGCGGTCCATTCGCTCTTGGCCCAGTCGCCCATGGCCTGCATGCCGGCCTTGCCGTCGATCACGTCGCCAGCGGCGAGGTTCCAATCACGGCCCGCGCGGTTGGCGTCCATGTAGGTGGCGACTTTCTTGAGTTCGGTGAAGGATTTCACCATTTCAGGGCCGGTAAGGGTTTTCTCGTCCAGGTCCACGAAGGCTTTCTTGAAGCCTTCGGCGCCCATTACCGAGAGCACTACGTCCTCGAAGACGGTGCTGTCCTGCCATGGCTGGCCGCCGTGGGCCAGCGCGATGAAGCCGGCAGCCTTGAGCTTATCGCCGGCAGCGTAGAATTCTTCCAGCGTGGTCGGCGCCTTGGCGATGCCGGCCTTCTTGAACACTTCAGGGTTGATCCAGAGCCAGTTCACACGGTGAATGTTCACCGGCACGGCCACGTACTTGCCGTCGAACTTGACGGTATCGGCGACTTTCTTGGACAGCAGCCCGTCCCAGTTTTCCTGCTTGGCAACGTCGGTCAGCGCGTCAGGGTTCAGCAGGCCAGTGCTGCCCCACTCCTGGATGTCGGGGCCCTTGATCTGCGCAACGCCTGGTGGGTTGCCAGCCATGGCGCGGCTTTTGAGCACGGTCATGGCGGTGGAACCGCCGCCGCCAGCCACAGCGCCGTCCTTCCAGGTGAAGCCGTCTTTTTCTACCTGAGCCTTGAGTACATCAACAGCAGCCTTTTCGCCGCCCGAGGTCCACCAGTGCACAACCTCGACGGTGCCTTTGCCATCAGCGGCATGCACAGCGAAGGGGAATAGCGTGGCGAGAGAAACAACAGCGGCGAGGCGATTGATCGCGTTCATCGAAGTACCTTTTTGTTGTTATGCATTGCAAGTCTGGCGCTTGCGCTGCGGAAAGTTTAAGCACGGTATTTAGCGCAACGGGTAACGAAAGGACGCGCAATTGTCACCAGCCAGTGACATTTCGACCCTGGGCCGCGACGGCGCTGGCCAGGCTGAGCGACAACGGCAATCCAGGTAGCAGTACCGCCTGGAGGGCGTGATACAGATCCGGCTTGCCACCCCAAACTTCGGCGCTGGGCCGATTGGTGGCGTCCAGCTCGTGGTGCCAGCTGCCGTGTTCGAGATCGATCAGATAGCGATCGGTGAAATCCCAGAACAACCGATACCACTGCTCATAGCCTGCTTCTTTGGTACGCCTGAGCAGCGCGGCGGCGGCCGAGCTGGCTTCGGCGTGCACCCAGTGCATGCGCTGGCGCACCAGCGGCTGATCGGTCCAATCCAGCGTGTATACCAGCCCTGGCGCGCCATCCACGTGCCAGGCGGTACGGCACGCCGTGGAAAACAGGCCGCGGGCATCCTCCAGTAACCATGCCGGGGCGGGCAGGCCTCGGCTATCCAGCGCGGCCTCGAGGTGCAACAACAGCCGGGCCCATTCGAAGGCATGGCCTGGCGTGCTGCCATAGGGGCGGAACGGATCTGCCGGGCGGGCCTGGTTATAGTCCAGGGCTGGCTGCCAATCGGGATCGAAGTGTTCGATGACGCGATAGCCATTGCCTGCGGCATGGGTATGTATCAGGCGCTCGCTGATGCGCAACGCACGCTGAAGCCACACGGCATTTCCGGTCACATCGGCCAAGGCCAGGAACGCCTCCACGCTGTGCATGTTGCTGTTGGCGCCGCGATACGCTTCCTCGACCGTCCAGGCCTGGTCGAACGACTCGCGCATGCTGCCTTGTGCTTCGCACCAGAAAAACCGCTCGATCACGGCGATGGCCTTTTCCAACAGCGCCTGTGCGCCGGGCCGCCCCGCCACGACGGCGGAGCTGGCGGCGAGGGCTACGAAGGCATGCAGGTAAGCGGCCTTAGTGGTGTCCTGCGCGCCGCCTGCGAGGGCGTACCAGCCGCCGTTGTCGTGATCGCGCAGGCAGCCTTCCAGCGCGGCGACACCGTGGTCGATCAGCTCGCCGTAACCGGGCAGGCCGCTCAAGTGGGCCAGCGCGAAGCTGTGGGTCATGCGGGTAGTGATGAGCAACTGGGCCTGGTCGCTGGCCAGTCGGCCATGGTCGTCCAGCGGGCCGAAGCCTTCTTCCAGCCGGGCCGCGCGGGCGAACCGCGCCAGGCGGCAGGCTTCGGCGTCGAGCCATTGGCGGTGAGCGGGTGCGGCCAGCCAGGTGTTGAATTCAGGACGGTGCCTTTCCATGGGAACCCTGTGCTTTTATTGTTCGCGGGCCCGAGTGTAACCAAGGCACAAGCCAACCCGCGTAACGAAGCGGTTCTGAAATGTCACCAGGCCGTGACGTTCAGCCATGCCTGAACGGCTTACTGGCGAGGCAGGTAAAGGGTGACCCGCAGCCCGCCCTCGCGCAGGTTCTGCAGGGTCACTTCGCCGCCATGGCTGTGGGCGATGTTGCGCGCGATGCCGAGCCCAAGCCCATAACCCTGTTGATTGCTGGACAGTCTCACGTGGGGCTCGAATACGGTTTCAAGCCGCTGCGCCGGCACCCCAGGCCCTTCGTCCTCGACGTGCAGCACAAACGCCTTGGCCGAATCCTCGACGAACAAGTGCGCGCGCTCACCGTACTTCAGTGCGTTGTCGATCAGGTTTCCCATGCAGCGCTTGAGCGCCAGCGGCTTGCCTCGGTACACCCGGCGCGCACGGCCACTGAGGGTGACCCGGCCATTGCCAATCGGGCCCAGGTAAGGCTCCACCAGGCAATCGAGCACCTGGTTGAGGTCCACGCGCTCGATGTTTTCATGAATGTCGGTGTCCTTCACGCATTGCAAGGCGCCTTTTACCAGCAGGTCCAGTTCATCCAGGTCGCGATTGAAGCGGGCGTGCAGGGCTTCGTCTTCGAGCAGTTCCACCCGCAAGCGAAGCCTTGTGATAGGCGTTCGCAGGTCATGGGAGATCGCGCTGAACAGCTGGCTGCGCTCGGTCAGGTACCGGCTGATGCGCTCCCGCATGGCATTGAAGGCGCGGCTTACCTCCACCACCTCGCTACCGCCACCCTCAGCGAGCGGCTTATCAGGCTCCGCGCCCAGCGACAGCTCTCGCGCGGCACGGGCCAGGCGCTTGAGGGGCCGGCTTTGCCAGTGCACCAGCAAGCCGATGAACACCAGCAGGAATGCGCTGGTGAGGCCGATGAACAGCAGTTGCTGCGCTGGCAACCCTTCTTCATCCAGGCTGGTATAGGGCTCGGGCAGCAGCGAGGCGATGTACAACCATTCGCCGTCGCCCAGGCGGATCTGCGTGACCATCACCGGCGGGTTGACCGGTTCCAGCGTCAGCGCGTAATGGGCCCAGGACCTGGGCAGGTCGTCCAGCGCCAGCCCGCTGTTGAAGATGCGCAGGTCCTGCGGGGTCACGAACTGCACGGTGAGGCTTACCTGCTCGCCCAGTTGCCGATGCAGCACCGCTTCCACTGCCTCGATAACCGCCTGGCGGCGTGGCGACGGTTCAAGCACGCGCATGCTCAAGGGTTTGTCGTTGAGCGATACGAAGAACCGCGTGCCGCCCATGCTGCGCAGCTGGTCCAGCACCAGCGGGCGGTAGGCCAACGGCAGGGAGCGGAAGTAGCTGACGCTGGCCGACATCGAATGCGCGAGGCTGCGGGCACTGGTGACCAAGCCTTCGAGCTGCGTTTCGCGCAACTGCGACAGCCAGATAACGCTCGACAGCGCCTGGGCGAGCAACACCGCCAGCAAGGTCAGCAGTAACATGCGCCCCAGCAGCGAGCGTGGCAGCGGTAGCCGTTTACGCCGCGACAACGTTGGCCGCCAGCAGATAACCACTGCCCCGCACGGTGCGGATCAGCCGCGGCGGCTTCTCGGTGTCGCGCAAGCGCTGGCGAAGACGGCTCACCGCCATGTCGACGATCCGGTCCAGCGGCATCGGCTCACGGCCGCGGGTGGCGTTGCCAATGGTGTCACGGTCGAGAATCTGTTGGGGGTGATCGAGGAAGAGTTTGAGCAGGGCGAAATCCGCGCCGGAAAGAATCACTTCCTCGCCGTCCACATGGAACAGGCGGTGGCTGACCACGTCCAGCCGCCACTCATCGAAGGCTAGCAGCTCACTGGTGCGCTCGCTGCCGAACTGTGCCCGACGCAGCAGGGCCTTGATCCGGGCCTGCAACTCCCGCGGGCTGAATGGCTTGCCCAGGTAATCGTCCGCGCCCAGCTCCAGCCCCACGATGCGATCAGCCTCATCGGAACTGGCGGTCAGCATGATGATGGGCACCTGCGCCTGGCGCGGATGCTGACGGGCCCAGCGGCACAGGCTGAAGCCGTCCTCGTCGGGCAACATGATGTCGAGAATGACCAGGTCAACGCTGGCCGCGTTGAAGGCTTCGCGAAAGCCTTGGCCATCGCCGACCGCCCGTACCTGGAAGCCGGCGCGGCCCAGGTAGGTGGTTAGCAATTCGCGGATGTCCTGGTCGTCATCCACCAAAAGGATGGTCTTGCCGGCAGTGGTCAAAGCGGTCATTCCCCGTCAGCCCGGGTCGTCGCCCGTTCGACGCCGATTAGACGCTCAGAGCGGCCCTTCCCGCAAGGCCACACCTGCCCCTATCAGGCCCGAGAACTCAGCGGTCACGACCCAGACTGGCACATTTGAGAAATATCCACTCATACAGCCCTTGTCCCCGAAGCTTTCATTGAAGCCGCTGGCCAGAAACTTCTCGATGAATTTCGGGATAACGCCGCCCACGATGTACACCCCACCGAGGCCGCCAACGGTCAGTACGTTGTTGCCGGCCACCCGCCCGAGGAATCGGCAGAACTGGTCAATGGCCTGACCTGCCACGGCGTCCCCGCCCAAGGCCAGCTCGGTGACCTGGGCTGGCTGCGTGGCCTTCACCGGGCGATCGTCCAGTGCGCAGATCGCCTGGTACAAGCGCAACAGGCCACCGCCGCTGAGGATGGTTTCGGCGCTCACATGGCCGATCTCGTCCTGAATGTGCTGGCGCAGGCTGGCTTCACGGGCATTGCCCACCGGCAGGTCGACGTGGCCGCCCTCTCCCGGCAGGGCCATGAAGTGCCCGCCGCCGAGATTCAACAAGGTGCCCACGCCCAGGCCGGTACCCGGCCCGATCACGACGGCGGGGCGACGCGGATCGGCGCGGCCTTCGCGTACCGTTCTGAATTCCCCTTCTTGCAACCGGGTCATGCCCAGCGCCATGGCGGTGAAATCATTGATCAGCAACAGGCGCTCCACCCGCAGGGTATTGCAGAACGCCTTCTGGCTGAGCCGCCAGTGGTTGTTGGTGAAGCGAAATTCATCACCGTCCACCGGCCCGGCAACCGCCAGGCACACCTGGGTGACTGCGCCAGCGGCCAGGCCCTCGTCTTTGAGGTACTGCGCAATGGCTTGCTCGGGGCTGGTGTAGTCGGCGGTGGCGAACACCTGCACCGCGCGCATCGCGTCGTTTTCCCACAGGGCGAAACGGGCGTTGGTGCCGCCGATGTCACCTACCAGTGCCAATGTCATTTAAGGGCTCCCAAAGCCGAGGTAAAGGCGCTGGCGCCCTGCTCGGCCGAGCTGAACGCCACCCGCATGAAACTGAACAGTTCGCGACCGCAGCCTACGCTGCTGTCGATGGTTGGCACCGCGGGTTCGCGGGCGGCGAACTCGGCCGGATCGACCTTGAGCTGCAAGGTGCCGGTCGCACCGTCGACACGAATGATATCGCCATCGCGCACGCGGGCCAGCGGGCCACCGTCCACCCCTTCAGGGCAGACATGGATCGCGGCCGGGATCTTGCCCGATGCACCCGACATTCGTCCATCGGTAACCAGCGCCACCTTGAATCCCCGGTCCTGAAGCACGCCGAGGAAAGGAGTCATCTTATGCAGCTCCGGCATGCCGTTGGCGCGCGGCCCCTGGAAGCGCACCACGGCTACCACGTCACGCTCCAGCTCGCCGGCCTTGAACGCGTCGGCCAGCTCCTGCTGATCCTCGAACACCCGCGCCGGGGCTTCCACCACGCGGAACTCCGGCGCCACGGCGGACACTTTCATCACGCCGCGGCCCAGGTTGCCTTCCATCACACGCAACCCGCCCTCGTTGGAGAAGGGGCGGCTGGCGGGGCGCAGGATCGCCTCCTCTAGGCTGTCGCTCGGGCCGTCGCGCCATACCAGCTTGCCGTTATCCAGGAACGGCTCGCGGGTGTAGGCGGCCAGCCCTTTGCCCAGCACTGTATTCACGTCTTCATGCAGCAGCCCCGCGCTCAGCAGCTCGCGGATCAGGAACGCCATGCCGCCCGCCGCCTGGAAGTGATTGATGTCCGCTTTGCCATTGGGGTACACGTTGGACAGCGTAGGCACCACTTCGGACAAGTCGGCCATGTCCTTCCAGGTCAACTGGATGCCGGCCGCCATGGCGATCGCGGGCAAGTGCAGGGTGTGGTTGGTGGAACCACCAGTGGCGTGCAGGGCCACGCAGGCATTGACCAGCGCACGCTCGTCAACGATTTCACCCAGCGGCATGAAGTTGCCGCTGGCCTTGGTGATGCGCACCACCTGCTGCGCGGCCTCCACCGTGAGGGCTTCGCGCAGCGGGGTATTGGGGTTGATGAAGGACGAGCCTGGCAAGTGCAGCCCCATCACTTCCATCACCAGCTGATTGGTATTGGCGGTGCCGTAGAAGGTGCAGGTGCCCGGGCCGTGGTAGGACTTCATCTCCGATTCGAGCAGCTCTTCACGGGTAGCCTTGCCTTCGGCGTAACGCTGGCGAACGTCGGCTTTCTGCTTGTTGGAAATCCCCGACGGCATCGGCCCGCCTGGCACGAAGATGGTGGGCAGGTGCCCGAAGCGCAGGGCGCCAATCATCAGGCCGGGAACGATCTTGTCGCAGATCCCCAGGCACAGCGTGGCGTCGAACATGTTGTGGGACAGCGCCACGGCCGTGGCCATGGCGATGGTTTCGCGGCTGGCGATGGACAGCTCCATCCCCGGCTCACCCTGGGTAACCCCGTCGCACATGGCCGGGACGCCGCCTGCGAACTGGCCCACCGAGCCCATTTCCCGCAGGGCAGCCTTGATCACATCCGGGTAACGCTCATAGGGCTGGTGCGCTGAAAGCATGTCGTTATAAGCCGACACGATGGCCACGTTAGCCGCGTTGAGCAGGCGCAGCTGGTGTTTATCCTCCGCGCCGCAACCGGCCACACCGTGGGCGAAGTTCGCGCATTGAAGCTTGCCGCGCTGAGGCCCCTCGGTCGCGGCGGCGCGGATCATGGCCAGGTAACGCTCGCGCGTGGGGCGGCTGCGTTCGATCAGCCGTTCGGTAACCTCGAGGACGCGGGGATGCATGTAGGACTCCAGGCTTGGGTGGGACCGTTATCGGGCGCCGCAGCGGATCGTCCTGGGGGTAAAACTTTCAACTTAACTGCCAGGGGTCGATCAAAAGACAGAGCCGTACCGGTCACGCGTTGTAGATAAAACAAAATTCTGCCATCAAAAAGGCTTGTTTTCTATTTCTATGCGAATAATCTTGTAATTCCAACAACAAAACAGATTTGGTGATTCGGATTCCTCGGCTGGAGCGTTCACAATCTGACAGTAGGTAATGCCATGACCATTCGCATCGCAATCAACGGTTTCGGCCGCATCGGTCGAAATGTCCTTCGTGCACTGTATACCCAAGGCTACCGCCGGGACCTGCAAGTCGTCGCCATCAACGATCTGGGCGACAGCGCCATGAACGCGCACCTGCTCAAATATGACACCGTGCACGGCACATTCGACGCCACTGTGGAGCACGACGAGCAGGGTTTGAGCGTGAATGGCGACCGAATCGCGGTGTCGGCCATTCGCAACCCGGCCGAGCTGCCGTGGAAGGCGCACAACGTGGACGTGGTATTCGAGTGCACGGGCCTGTTCACCGATCGTGAAAAAGCCGCGGCGCACCTCACCGCCGGCGCTGGCAAGGTGATCATCTCGGCGCCCGCCAAAGGCGCGGACGCCACCGTGGTCTATGGCGTGAACCACCATATCCTCACCGCCGAGCACAAAGTCATCTCCAACGCGTCCTGCACCACCAACTGCCTGGCCCCGGTGGCCCAGGTACTGGACCGCGAGCTGGGCATCGAGCAAGGCCTGATGACCACGATCCACGCCTATACCAATGACCAGAATCTGATCGACGTTTACCACAGCGACCCGTTCCGGGCGCGCTCGGCCACCCAGTCGATGATCCCCAGCAAGACAGGCGCCGCCGAGGCCGTAGGCCTGGTACTGCCCGAATTGAAAGGCAAGCTTACCGGCATGGCGGTACGGGTTCCGGTGATCAACGTATCGGTAGTGGACCTGACCGTGAACGTGAAGCGGGATGTGACCGCCGAGCAAGTGAACGCCTTGTTGAAAGCAGCCGCCGATGACTCCAGCGTACTGGGCTACAACACGCTGCCGCTGGTGTCCTGCGACTTCAACCACAATCCGCTGTCGTCCATTTTCGACGCCAATCACACCAAGGTCATTGGCCGCATGGTGAAAGTGATGGCCTGGTACGACAACGAGTGGGGCTTCTCCAACCGCATGCTCGATAACTGCCTGGCGCTGTGTAACGCCAGGTAATGCTTCCCACGGGGGGCCGGCTTGACCCGAGCAAAGGATGAGAAGCATTATCATCCGCTGCCCCGTGGTCAGGTCGCCCTCGTGAACCCGTCTCGTCTGGATACTGTCTTTCTCCGTCAACGCCTCAGCCTGTTGCGCACGCTTCAGGGGCTGGTTCGAAATGCCAGCGTGGCCGAAGAATTGCTCCACGAAACCTGGCTTCGCGTGTCGCGCGCGCTGGCCGAGCGCCCGGTGGACCATCTCGAGCCCTTTGTCTTCCAGACAGCCCGCAACCTTGCGCTCGATCATTTGCGAGCCCAGCGTCGCCAGGCCCGGCTGATGGATTCCGAACTCTCCGAGCACGCCCTTCACAACGTGGCCGAAGAACGCAGCAGCGCCGAAGACGCGGCTTATGCCGACCGGCTGTTGCGCCGTCTGAGCAAGGAAGTGGCGGGCCTCAACGCCCGGCAGCGGGAGATCTTCGTGCGCAACCGCCTTCATGGCCAGCCCTGCCCCGCTATCGCCAAAGTGCTGGGCCTCTCTGTCAGCACCGTCCAGAAAGAGCTCAAGCACATCATGCTCATGTGCGTGCACGCCACGGGGCACGATGGTGAGTAGTCGAGGTTGCCCTTACCGCCTAAGCTGCGGGGACCGTAACCAGGAGAAACTCCAATGACCGAGGCATCACCCGGCAAGGCCCTCGAAGAGGCCGTGGAATGGATGATTGTCCTGCAAAGCCCCACGCCGGCTCAGTGTCAGGCGTTCGATGCCTGGCTCGCCCGGGGCCCGCTCAATATCGATGCCTATTCCAAGGCCTGCGCGGCTTGGGGCCATGAGGCGGTGGAGCAGGTGGCGAAGCAATCCGCCGCGGCGCCTGGCATTGCCAAACGCAAGCCCGCGCGCAACGGCCGATGGCGTTTCGCGGTGGCCGCCGCGCTGGTAATCGGCATCGCAACCCTGAGCAACCTGCCGCTGCGGCTACAGGCGGACCACCTCACGGCAACCGGGGAGCGGCAGCAGTTCAGCCTCGATGATGGAACTCAGGTCGTTCTGAATACCGAGACGGCGTTGTCTGGCGATAGCCACGGCGGCAAGCGCTTCGCCCATTTGTATCAGGGGGAAGCCTGGTTCGACGTCCCCGGGCGAACGGGGCCGCTCGAAGTACAAGCCGGCCCACTGGTGGCGCGCGCCAATGGCAGCAGTTTCACCGTGCGGCTGCTGAAGGGCGAAACCCGGGTGCAGGTAGCCCGTGGGCAAGTGGAATTGCAAAACGCGCAACAGCGCATCAGCGTGCCCGCCGGGATGGGCGTCAGCCTGGACGCCTCGGGCTTTGGGCACCCCGCCCCGCTGCACCCGGACGAGGACCTCGCCTGGCTGCGAGGGCGGCTGGTGTTCGTGGACCGCCCCTTCAAGCAGGTACTTTCAGAGCTGGGCCGCTATTACCCTGGGTGGATCGTGGTCGCCAATCAAGCCCTGGCCGAGCGCCGCGTGACCGGCAACTACAGCGTGCAAGATCCCACCGCGGCGCTGCGGGCACTCGCCCAAGTGGCCGCCGCCAGCCTGCGAGAATATCCCGCGGTGATGCTGCTCAACTGAGTAACCATGACCTTCGGGCACGTGCTCCCCGTGCGCCCGGCGCGAGCACTTGAATTTTTTTACGCGATCTGGCCGCTCGTTCGTCTCGTCTTCTTGCCAATGCAAATTATTCGCATCAAGACGGAGCCTTCCATGCACCATCCCCTCTTCCCTTGCGCGGTGCTGACCATCACGGTCGCGCTCAGCACCATGGCCCAAGCGCAACCCGGTGACAGCCGCCCGTTCAACATCGCGCCGCAGCCCCTCACGCAAGCGCTCAACGCGTTCAGCCAGGTCACCGGCTGGCAGTCCGGCCTTCCCGCGGAGCTGGGGCAGAATGTGATGTCGGGTGGGGTTACCGGTAATCATGCCCCCGAGCAAGCGCTGGTACAGCTACTCAAGGGTACGGGGCTGTCCTATCGCAAAGTGGGCGACAACTCGGTGGTGCTCACCCGTCAGGCGGCGGTTGAGCTGGCGCCTGTCACGGTGAGCGCCACCCGGCGCGCCCAGGTGATTACCGAGGTGCCGGCCAGTGTCAGCGTAATCGAACGACAAAGCCTGGACCGGGACAACGTCAATAGCATTCACGATGCCGTGCGCTATGAGCCAGGGGTAAGCGTGGGCGGCGCCGGCCAACGCTCCGGGCTCAGCGGCTACAACATCCGCGGCATCGATGGCGACCGCGTGCTCACCCAAGTGGATGGCGTGGCGGTCCCGGAAAGCTATTTCTTCGGCCCCTATGCGCAAACCCAGCGCAACTACGTGGACCCGGAAATCATCAAGCGCATGGAGATCCTGCGCGGGCCAAGTTCGTCCCTCTACGGCAGCACGGCCATCGGCGGCGCCGTGAGCTACTACACACTCGATCCCGAAGACATCATCAAGCCCGGGGAGGACCTGGGCGCCCGGCTCAAGGCCGGCTACAGCTCGCGGGATAACAGTTGGCTCAAATCCGGCACCTTCGCTGGGCGCCATGGGGATTTCGATGGCCTGCTACACCTCAGCCAGCGGGACGGGCATGAAACCGAATCCTACGGCGGCAACCACGGTACCGGCCTTGCCCGCACCGCCGCCAACCCTCAGGACGTGCGCAGCAGCAGCGTATTGGCCAAGGGAGGCTGGAACTACGCCGAAAACGGCCGTGTCGTGCTCACCTACGAAAAATACAAAAGCGACACTGAGTCGAACGTCAAAAGCGCGATCGGCGGCCCTTTCATCTTTGGCTCAGCCAGCGGAATGTACCGTTCACGCGACACCGAGGACACCCTGACCCGCGAGCGCTTCGGTATCGCCCATAACCTGGGCTTGAACAGCCTGCTGGCGGACGAAGCCAAGTGGAGCCTGAATTACCAGCTGGCCAAGACCGACGCACAGACCGACGAACTCTATGTTCCCCGTACCCGTCAGGTGCTGCGCCACCGCGAAACGACTTACAAGGACCGTCAGTGGATCTTCGACGGCCAGCTGGAAAAAGCCTTCACGCTCGGCGCTACGGGCCATGACCTCACCTACGGCGCGACGCTGAAACGGCAGAAGGTCACCGGGCTGCGTTCCGGATACGGGACCTGCGTGGCCAATGGGCTGAACTGCAGGGCGGGAAGCCCAAGCGCCAGCGACTACCTGGCGCCGGAGAGCGACTTCCCGGCCCCCACCGTCGATACCCTCAGTGTGTTCGCCCAGGATGAAATCCGCGTGGGCAACTGGTCGTTCCTGCCAGGCGCGCGCTACGACCATACGCGCCTGCGCCCGCACCTCACGGATGAATTCCTCAACACCATCACCGCTACTGACACCACCATCAGCGACGAAACGAAAACCTGGCACCGCCTTTCGCCCAAGCTTGGCGTTACCTACGCCTTAACGGCCAACACGAGCTGGTATGGCCAGTATGCCGAGGGCTTCCGCACACCCACGGCCAAGGCGCTTTATGGGCGGTTCGAAAACCCCGCCGGCGGTTACCGTGTAGAACCCAACCCAAGCCTGGAACCGGAAAAAAGCCGAAGCATTGAAACCGGCCTGCGTGGCTACTACGACACCGGCAGCTTTGAACTGGCCCTGTTCTACAACAAATACCGCGACTTCATAGATGAAAATCAACTCAAGGGTGCCTACGACGCAGTCACCTTCCAGAGCAGCAATATTCGCCACGCCAGCATTCGTGGGGCGGAGCTCAAGGGCCGCTTGAACCTGGACCGCTTCGGCGCGCCCGGTGGCTTCTATAGCCAGGGCTCCCTGGCCTACGCCCGCGGGCGCAACGACGATACCGGCCAGCCGATCAACAGCATCAACCCCCTTACCGGCGTACTGGGGCTCGGTTATGAACAGCCGCGCTATGGTGGACTGATGAGCTGGACCCTCGTGAAGCGTAAAACCAGAGTGGACGCCAGCACCTTCAACACCCCCGATGGCGGCACCCCCTTCAAGACGCCCGGGTTCGGCACGCTGGACCTCACCGGCTATTACAAGCTCAGCGACGACCTGACGGTGAACGCGGGCTTGTACAACCTCACCGACAAGAAATACTGGTTGTGGGACGACGTGCGCGGCTACGACAGCGTGGGCGAAGCGGCGGTTACCGCGCCGGCCAACCTGGATCGCCTCACCCAGCCTGGTCGCAATTTCTCCGTCAACGTGGTGTGGGATATCTGACCCTTGGCCGGGCAGCCTCCACGCCGCCCGGCGTTTCTTAGCTCATGGAGCGAACCAATGAACGCAACCGCCACTCTCTCCCCGCAAGCAGCCACCCAACCCTCAAGGTCGCAACGGCTGAGCCAGGCCACACACGCCCCTCATGAAGTGCTGGACCGTTTGGTGCAGGCACAAGCGCCCTTCGACTCGCTCGAAGGTTTCGGCCGCTTCGTCACCGCTCAGTATCTGTTCCAGGCCGAACTACAGGGCC
>Ga0265797_10000328_pt1 | contig 88226 bp, 83 predicted proteins | sample P2T30metagenome_FD_192433 | JGI IMG/M metagenome (GOLD analysis project Ga0265797, IMG submission 192433) | Plant litter microbial communities from East Loma Ridge, Irvine, California - P2 T30 | ecosystem: Environmental > Terrestrial > Plant litter > Unclassified | place: USA: California... | reverse complement strand
TATACCTATCATCGATGGCCGAGCAGAGAGAAAAAAACGACTCCATACACCTCGACAGGCAAGGCAGGTTAGTGAGGTACTTCGTAGCATGTATCGTCAGGAACAGGGCAAGTGGACGCCAAAAGAGGCCGTGCGCGTGTGGGCTTGGTGTCGCGAAGAGCTCAGCTTCCATCTCAAGCTTCACGCGTCGCATCCACCTCACCTGGCTCCCACGACCTCCACAAATCTCTCACCGCGTCGCAACAACTCTTCCGAACTATGCTGTACCTTCAACTGTAATATATCACTCTATTGAGTCTTGCGAAACGTGTTCCGTCAGAAGCGATCACCCGGCGCATCGCTCGTAGTCGCGACCGCAGCAGCAATGGCCGACCCGGAGGTTGTCGTCGACACCCAAACCCCTCAGGAGGATGACACCGAGATGCGGAACGTGCCCGACATTACCGTCGACGAGAGCATGGCCGGCGGCTCCGGTGAAGGTGACGAGGCTGGCTTGGAGGACATTGAGCCGACCATCGCCGAGCGCGTTGGCTTTGTAGAGTGAGCAGGATGTAGCCCTCGTACGTCGAGTCCACTACTCATAATAGCGTCCTTCCAGCTACCTGCGCTCGCCCATCGTAGAGCTTGTCATCGGTTCAGGCGACGCGCAAACCACTCTCTCCGCCCATCAAGGTCTCTTAGTGCAAGCGCCTTACTTCCAGGGCGAAGTTGAGCGTTTCGTGCCCGGCGCGCCTCGCCGCATTGAACTCCCCAACGATGACATCGACGCCTGTGCGGCAGTTCTCGAGTACATCTACAAGGGCGACTACTTCCCCACTGTCAGCGGTAACACCATGGAATACGACCCATCCGTCCCAAGCCCCGACGACAGCGGTGTCGCTCTCCTTCGCCATGCCCGCGTCTACACCATTGCTAAGCGATTTGGTCTGCCTGCACTTGCCGGTGTTGCCCACAAGAAGATTCACCTCACACAATCCACGGCCAAGGGCGAGATCGCCTACGCGCGCTTCGTGTACAAGGAGACTTCGACCGAGAACGAGGCGATTAGGAAGCCCGTGGCTGCCTTCTGGGCCACCAGGAGCCATGTGCTCAGGCACGAGGCCGAGCAGGAATTCAAGAGGCTCTGCTTGGAGCACCCGCAGTTCGGTTTCGACGTGCTCAGCCTGGTGCTCGACATGCAAGAAAAGAGAAGCCAGCGCGCAGAGGCGTCGAGCCAGAGTGGTACCCGCAAGAGGCAGAGGCCTCTCTGAGGTGCCAGTATTTGACCATCTTGAATCTGGGTTGTGGAGTCGGAGCTGTGCTGTGTAAGTGTAGTCCATATGTAACGAACATCGAACGGTCCATAGCTAAAATTTACATGACCAACTTCGCTCCCGGTCCTGGTCAGGCCACCGCCAGCCATAGTATCGCCTGTGGCGTCACTTTTGTCTGCGAAAGCGCACAAGGGCGGCTTGCATGAGCTGCTTCTTCACATGTCAATAGGAACAAGCGTTGAGACGTTTTTGCCGCCTAATTTACAGCACCACATGACCGTGCATGTAGCTTTGCTCTGCACATGTCGGAGGAAATCCATTTCGCGATATTCCAAGCAGGCCCCGCCAAGGTTCTTCCTCAAGTGAGCGTGCCCTTCCCACCTGTCACCTCCACACACCCGTGTTCATCAAGAGATTCCACCAGACACCTTCCCACGCAATTCAACATGGCCGGCAACGAAGATCCCTTCTCTTCGCCGCTGTTCGTCCCACAAGACTCTCCTGAGCTGGGAGTCGGCGCCAACATCGGCCATTCCGACTTGCCTTTCGAAGAGCTCGACCTTGGTGTGCCGCTCGAAGCGCCGGATGTTGATATGGACCGTGTTGACGACTCGGAGGACTTCGGTAACCCTGAGCCCGAGCCCGAGCCCGTGAAAGCTGGTAGATCGATCTTTCGGCTGCCCGAGGCCGGAAACACCTTTTTGGTAGGTACCCGACAATTCACTTCCCAGGCGAGCATTCCAGTCGAGCAGAGTGAAGGTGTCGAAGTACGGGTGGAGTCCAGTATAGGCAGAGACGTTTCTTTTACATCCCCAACCACCCTTTCTCCCCGCGCTGCATTTGATTTCGATCTCGGTTTGGATGCGGATGCGGATGCGGATGTTTTTTCCTTCGGCGAGACTCACACCAACACTGAGGTTGGAACCCCTGGGCAAGATCTGCCAGTCGCCCAGCTCCACGAAGATCTCTCAATTACTCAACCTCACGTCTTCCGTGAGGTAGAGTCGGAGGTCATCCCTAGCTTCGCGACCGACGTCGGTCAGATTGAATTCACCTTCGGTCAGCCAGATTTTCAGTCCGACTTCGCGGCCGAGGCCAATCAGCGCCAATCAATCATCGACCAGAACGACCTGGACGCAGGGCGTGAAGTCAGACAAGAGTCACCTTTCAGCACACAGTACCGTTTCGGCTCGCCGTTGCCATCACTTCAACCCATACCTGAAGATCAAGTCGCTTCCGCACCAGCTATCGAACGCGAGCAGGCGAATGCGGCAACCTCACCACTCAACTCGCACGAGCTTTTCGATTTGCCGTCCGACGTGCCATCACTGAAGTCTGAGAGGGAGGACGTTCCCGCTCCCGCTCCAGTCATTGAACGCGGGCCAGCCAATTCGGTATTCCCACCACCCATCTCTCAAAACCAAATCGACTTGCCACCACTCGAGCCTGAATTCGAGGAAAAGCCTGCTTTTACTCCGACCATCAAACGCGAACCGCCTAGTTCAACCATATCGCCGTTCACCTCACGCGCCGAACGCGCTCGTCGTGCCCAACTCAACGCCATCAAGCCCGAAATGTCCGACCGGAAAGCCGCTAAGATCGGTGGTATGGCGAATCCTCTAAAAGCCAGCGCCGCCACCGGCTCCGGAACTCCCAAGAAGAACACAGTCACGAAAGAGGCCACTCTCTCCAGCGCCGCGGCTTTCACTCAAGCAGCCCGGACCCGTGAGCGCTTAGGAACTCCGTTCGGAATCAAGCCTAAGGAGACCTCCACTGCCGTTAGGAAATCGGAATCTGCTAGAGCAGAGATTGCGATTGACAATGCGTTCAAAAAGCTCGTTCCGCGCGACAACAATGCCGTCCCAACTGCTGCCACTCCCACTTACGAGGAGAAACCTCTCACTTACGAGGACATTTACAAAAGAGAGCGCGAGCAGAAGCGTATCGACAAGCTCAACGAACAGCGCAAAAACAAAGCCAACGACGGCAACGGCAACAACGGCCCAAACATCCCCAGCATGTTCCTCTCCCAACCCATCAACCACCCTAGCATGTTCCGCCCCCCTCCCACCAATGTTCCCCTCGTCAGCCCTCCCAACCCAGTGGCACCTCAGGCGAAGATCCCCGCAACTCCCGAGAGCCTCCTCGCCCGAGCCTACAAGCACCTCGACGACACTGCCCAATATTACCGCGACGTCGAGAACGGCGCCTGTGAGCGCGAAGAACATCTCGCCGAGTTGTGGACTATTGCTCGCCAGCTGCGCGTCCAAGCCATCGAAGAGCGCCGCGATGCACTCGTTGTCATCCGCCACCGTCGTCGCCAGCTGGACGCTTTGAGGGGATTGAGCGGCGTGGAAATTGTTCAAGGTGGTTTGGAGAGGTGGTTTAGGCCACTGCATGTGGAGAACGAGCCGTGTCCTGGCTCTGAGGAGTTTGAGAAGATGGTGGTTGAGGGTCAGGAGGCTGGTGTTGAGGATGATGGGTATGAGACGCCGCCGTCTGGTGGATCTGATTGAGTGGGACTGCTAGATCTTGGAGCTTGGCGTAAATTGGATGAGGTGTGTGAAAAAGCAGATTGAGAGGAGTGTGCGAAGTGAGTCTGTTTGTGATCACTAAAGCAGAACAATGCAAGCAATCAAACTTCCCGTGAAACGACCGAATCATCCGTGAAAGACAAAACCCGTCGGTCTTCCCCGAGCTAATACCTGGCACAATCTATTTAGAGCTGGAGTGATCCTCGAGAGCACGTCCGAGCTAGGTTGTATCTACAGGATTAATGGCCTATCGTCCTCTCAAAGCTAATATCGAACACAGTCTATTAAAAGCAAGACATAGTTGCCAGTAAGGTCCTGTTCGAGCCGGCCTGCGTTCTTTCCAAAATTATGGCTTCACTGTCAGACCATGTATCAAAGACTTCCTCTTAGAGATTTGTGGTCCCTTCCGCTAAGAGCTCCATGCTGACATGGCATCCTGATTAACGCTACGTTTGAGCTCGTATATAATGTTAACTCTCAAGATAAAGTGATGGCAGCCACTGGGAAAGTCGATTGAACATGTATCATCTGTGCATTCTCCTAGTATACAGACAACCTTTCTCTCCCTCTGTAGCTCTTCCTATGACAAACGAACAGAATCTCTCTCTCCTCCCCATTCTCTACGTACGCAGAGAGTTGTCGAAGTTCTTGTAAGTCCCCTTAGGTCTTACACTCGCAGATCCTTCGCAACGGACGAAGCCAATCGAAGATTTACCTGCCCGGATCTCCTGAACCTCCTGCGGTGGAACATCACGGTAACGGCAACGCCGCAAGACATCTGCAGTCGAGGTCTTCTCCTCGTGAATCTGTTGGAGGTGCATCTTGAATCCTCTGACTCCGCTGAGCAGCTTCCCGCTTGCATACGAAAAGCTGCCGTGGCAGACGTTGCAACGTAGCTCGATGAAGCCGTCGTCACCCTTTTCGCTGGCGGGCTGAACAACTACGGGGCAGTTGTCCAAGGCCCTTGTCTGTGGTTGGTATGTGCTTTTCTTCTTGGCGGGAGAGTCCTCGTCTGAGGCATGAGCAGCGTCAGCAGCGAGGCTTCCAGCGGCGGGAGTGCCACTTGCGACCTTGTTCGGCTTCTTGACAGACGGGCCTCCTACGTACTCTGTGCCCATTCCGATGTTGGCAGTGGACTGGCAGCTGATGAAGTCGATCTTGAGCTCGCCCGTGATGAGCTTCGCGACTTCCTCTGCAGACACATCGCGATACTTGCAACGCTGCAGCAGCAAATCCAATTTCGGCTGGTCTTGATGGACTTGACGAAGGTGTGACTGCAAGCCACGCAAGCCGTTGATGAAGTGTTCATGTGCCCACGAGGCGTTGCCACCGCAGCGGTCGCACCGAAGCTCGATGTAGGAACCGTCTTTGAGCTTGATAATTGTAGGACTGGCGTTCAAGGATTCGACGCCGTTGAAGTCGCGGGAGGTGGGACCTTCACCTTTTGCGGGTCTGGACTTGCGGGCTACCCCAGTGGTGCCGTCGTTTCGAGCAGGAAAAGCGCTTGATGGTCCTAGAAGTTGAGTGGGTGCCGGCTCGGTGATGATCATCGCTTGAGGACGATTTTCGAGGGCAGCTTGAGTCGAACGGACGAGCTCGCGAGAAGTCAGCGCTTCTGCGCCAGGTATGACTGCTGTCTGTGGAGGCCCGGGGTGTACTGCGCTTGATATTAGCACACAGTCGAGCAAATGACCTGATAAATAGTACTCACCGATTGGCTCAAGAAGTCTCTGCAGTACTAGGCTCCTGGGTATCATCTCGCTTAGACCGAGGAACGCAGTCAATGCCTATTGATCATGTCAGTGCCGGCCATGCTGTTTTGAATCGAGAGTACGTACCGATTGAAGAGCATTTACCGTAGCGATAGCCGCGTTAACCCATCGGAGGACACTTCCGTCGCTCGGGTCATCACCCTCGGTCGTTGTACCCAACAACTGGGCGCGCTGCAGGTTGAGCTTTATCAATGCCCTCTGGATGAGTAAGCGGTCACTTGCAGGTTCGGCCATCTTGATGTCAGTCGTTCGTAGAGAAATTTGGCGACTGGGGGGTTGCGTGGCTCGGCGCTTGATGATTGATAGATATCGGGCGTGTTGTAGCAAGGGGAGGGAAGGAGTTGACTAGCTTGGTGTTTGCGTGTCGAGAGGTAGTGGCCAGTCGAAAGTTGAGTCACCATACACTTACATTGTCGCAAGTATGGTCCCGTGCTCTGCTCCACACCAACATGTGTTCGTTGGGAGTGCGGGGCGTTGCTCTAGACCAGGGTGCGCTGAAGTCAGACCGGTGTAAGTGAAGTGCAGCGCATGTGACGTGACAACATTTCGAACCGCATCGCAAGCTTGCGCTTTGAAAACCTCAAATACCAACCACCACAACTCGAACCCCAAGGAAACGCACCTGATCAACATTACACAGTACACAGCTCTTTAGAGCTAATATAGAAGTGTAGCAGCAAGCGCAAACGCGCAAACGCAGTGGCAGTTGCGATGGCGGTGGCGGGTGCAGATGATCTGGCAGAGATGGGAGAGCAGGAGGTAGCAGTGTTTGCAGCACCAGCAGGCCGGCAAAGGCCTGGCGGGCACAATGCTATCTCGCCGTTCAGCAAAATTGACGAGCAGATCACTGACGCAATAATCCTTCTGAACCGTCTGCCCAACGCTATTGAGCGTCAAGCGAGGGAAAGATCGAACTGGTATGCACGAAAGGCGCAACAATCCCAAGACTGGGTCCGAAAACATGAGTCTGAACTCATGGAACGTGCTGACGTGAGTTGCAAAAGCCTTCCCTTACTTTGAGACCTGCACTAACAAGAGCACTAGAGGCTGGCCATGTTCATGGGAATGGGAATTGGCCCAGAAGAAGACGCCACGCTGCGTGCATTGTTGCAACCGTTTGGTAAGCGTAATGTACCCTCTTTATGTCGAGTCTTTGTACTAATAACGCATAGAAGTACCTGAAGGCATTTTCGACGGCATCGAAACGTCGCGGACTGGGGTCTCATTCCAGAAAGGCTACGAGCCCACGGGCAAAGAATTTGCAGGACAGGAACCTGCACGACAGGGACTTGAAGTGCTTGCACCTTCCAAGCGCAAGCAACCAGACAGTTTCGAGGACGCAGTCGAGAGACCACGGTATGGGTCTTCTTCCCAATACGGTCTTGAGCAGTCACAAGCGGTTGGTCCCAAAAGATTGCGGCAAGACACTTTCGATGATGGTGAGCCGTCCTCGTCCAGAAGCCACCTATGGCCCTCGAGACCAGCTGTTGGCTCTAAGCTTAGGCCTGTAGAAATTTTCGAAGCCGAGGCCGACATGCGGGACCAAGGATCCCTCATTCCGAGCGGCTTCACATCTGAAAGATCATTACATGGCTCTGGGCCTAGAGCTCAGGGTATCGTCGAGGGCGGCAGGCCTGACTATGGATCCCGAGCTCAGGGCAACAAAGTAGCGACAAGACCTGCATTTACCTTTGGGTCCTGGCCGGACAATGCCCTCAACAACGGGGTGCCAAACTATGAATCTCAACTTCAGGGTGGCCTTGCTGGTGAACGACTAGCACCCAACCCCGAGCGCAAGCAGCACCACGAAGGAGGTGTCCCAGGATCTAGACCCCACGTCCAAGAAGGATTCTCGTCGACAGGACAAGGACTTGGTGCCTTGGAGGCCTGGCAGCCTATTCCCACTGACAACGAGCGCAACAACTTGAAGTTATCTGGACAAATGGTCGGTCCGAAGCGCAAGCCGCCAGCGCCTCCGGAGACTCCCCAGCTAGAGATATCCGCAGCCACAAAGGTCGTGCCCGTTGCGAAGGCCAAGGGCGAAAAATGGAAGAAGAAGTACATCATCGTCAACTGCCCTGTCATAGTCCAAACTGGGCAAGGTTTTGTCGAGCTCAGGTGCGACAAATGCCACTGCAATGGGTCAGCCGCCACTGGCAGTTTCTGGCTCGGCGCCCGCGGCATCCAAGCCCATCTTAGAAAAATACACAAGGAGACTACAACCCCTGCCGAAGTCTTCGCACGTTGCAGCGTGCGCTCGGTTTCAGCAGACGAGGTGAAACAAATCGAGTCTGGCAAGCTCGTGATTGAAAAGATGTTTCACAAAACCGTGAAGGACGACAAGCAGAACAAGGGCGCTGCCGCACGCGCACAGAGAGTGGGAGATGGTGGGGGAGGGGAAAGAGGTGACCAGGAAGAAGCGGCAGAAGCCCGACCAGTGAGAACCAGGAAGGTTACAGTGAGAGACAACTCGAAGGGGAAGCTGAAGAAGACGACGTGGTGATTGCACTGCGTGTCGCTCAGTCGATGCCGTAGCCTAGAGAACAGTCAGGAAGAAGATTACATGATGCAGAGTTCATAGCGTCACCCTCTCCTGTCTCGAATTGATGACATTTGGACTGGCTGGCTTAGACGACAGAGGCTGGAATGCGAAGTAGTGCACATGTGATGATGTGAAGCGAAGTGAAGTCGCCTCAAACGGTGGAAGTGAAGTCAGATCCCTTGGATGGTCTAGCCCGCGTCTTGGCGCGATCGGCGTTCTTTCTCGAAGAAAGTCGCAGCTTTGCGCATGCGCCTCGTCTCGTGAGGAACAATTCACATACACAACCAAAAATCCGCAACAATGTTCGCCGTCAAGGGTTGGGCAGTCGACTCTTCTGCGCTGAAGCCGCAGACCAAACCGATCAAATCTTCAAAGGCACAGGACGCTCTGGACCGGAAAGCAGCCAAACACGAGGAAGCCAACGACGGACCAAATGCCGAGCAAAAAGCTGAAAAGGCGAACCTCAAGCGCAAACGAGAGGAGATTGCAGCAGCAAACGAGCCGGATCTAGGCAAGCAGTGGGACAAGCATGTTGAAGGAAAGGATGTCAGTAAGCCGAAGGAAAAGAAAAAGAAGGAAGGAAAGAAGCAGAAGCGTGACGAGCAGAGCGCAGATGGTGTAAAGCCTACCGAGAAGCCTGCCGAGAAGAAAGCAGATGCACAGGTTGCAGGAGGAGCAGAGAAGGCTCAGTCCAAGAAAGAGAAGAAGAAGGGCAAACAAGATAAGAGCGACAAGGCAGATACATCGGCGCGAGATGCCGCGTCCAAGTCGTCTGCCATTGTAGCCACACTACCACCCAAAGCGCCTTCACTCCCTGTGAAGGCCAAACTCACACCCATGCAAGCGGCCATGCGACAAAAGCTGATCTCTGCGCGCTTCCGTCACCTGAACGAGACTCTCTACACTGCTCCTTCGGCCGACGCCCTACAACTATTCGACGCAAACCCAGAAATGTTCGAGGACTACCATGCAGGATTCAGACAACAAGTCGAGGTCTGGCCCCAAAACCCGGTCGACAACTTCGTAGCCACTATCCGAGCGCGCGGTAAAGTGAAGCAGTCCTACCTGAACAAGAAGGGCTCCAAGTCAAAGCCTGCAAAGGGCGCAGAGGCCGATGGCGCTCTGGAGCCTTTACCCAGGACACACGGCACAGCCATCATTGCTGATCTGGGCTGTGGCGATGCCGCTCTTGCCCACTCTCTGACTACCACCAACGAGATCTCGTCGCTCAACTTGCAACTACACTCTTTTGACCTGCACTCGCCTTCGAAACTGGTCACCAAGGCTGACATCTCCAACTTGCCACTGGAAGATGGATCCGCGGACGTTGCAATCTTCTGTTTGGCACTCATGGGCACCAACTGGATATCGTTCATCGAGGAGGCATACCGTATCCTGCACTGGAGAGGCGAGCTTTGGGTTGCAGAAATCAAGTCACGATTCGGCAGGGTGGACAAGAAGAAGAAGGTTGTCGAGCACTCTGTAGGCTCAAAAAGGAAAGCCAAGGCTCTTGCTCCCAAACTTGCTGCGAAGAAAAAGGAACAAGACGAGGCTCAGGAAGAGCAAACTCTTGCAACCGAAGTCGACGGCGTGGAGGCTCAACAGCAACCAGCGACCGATGTCAGCGGCTTTATCGAAGTCTTGCGACGCCGCGGTTTCGTTCTGAAGGACGGCGACAACAGCGTCGACCTCAGCAACAAGATGTTCGTCAAGATGGAATTCACAAAGTCTGCGGCGCCTGTCAAGGGTAAGGGTGTGGCTGAGATTCCCGAGGACCACCGCAAGCCTAAGCCTACGAACTTCCAATCTAAGAGGTTCATTGAGGAGCAGGAGAAGAATGACGATGTGCCCACCGATGACGAGTCGAAGGCGCTCAAGCCTTGTTTGTACAAGATTCGTTGATAGCTTACATGTGTTTCATAATCTATACAAGGGGAAATGCTATTATATGCAAAGACATTCTACAGAAACACCCATCCATTCCCTTCGATTTCCTTGGTGAGAATCTGTACTGTACTTACCGTGTCTGATTTCCCAAAGCCATCCATTCACTTCCTCTAAGAAGCGTCAACGCCGGTCAGAAAAAAACCCAAGAACGTGCTAAGCCTTATTTGCTCTGACGAAAAGAAGCGCGGCGTATCAAATGCGCAACGCTGGTGTTATCCTGAGAGAGCTGCATCACATGCCCGCCACTCATCAATGTCCTTCACAAGAGCCTCTCTCGCCTCCGTCTGCCTGTCACGAAGCATAGTAAGCTTTCCCTTCGAAACCGCATAGCACTCTTTAGACTCATTCGCCCGACGGAAAGCCCAAGCAACACAAGTCCACGCAACTTGGCGCTCGCGAGCATGCCTGTGATCCATCTGCTTCGTCCAGGCTCGAATCAGCGGACCTGACTCGATTTTGTTCGCGATGGTCTTGGATGGCGGCGTCCCTGCAAGAACTTCGGCTTTGTCGTCCTGAAAGTCAGACCATGTTGTCTCCATGGCGGAGTCTACGGCGGAATCGTCCGAGACAGAGGGCGGCTGCGAGTCTGTGAGGCCGTTGTCCTCGGAGTCTGCGTTGTAGCCCTCGAGCGCCGCATTCTCCAGGCGAGCTTCTTCGTAGGCGCTGGAGAAACTCAGGCCGCGGACGCGGGCGTACCATATCTCGGCCTCGGGGTCGAACATGGAGTAGTCATCCGAGGAGGGCTCTGATTGTGCGTCCTGCATGCTGCCCTCCATGCTGGGGATGCCGTTGATGTTGGTTTGCAGCGGATGGGTAGCATTGGATGGAGAATCGGACTCGTTCGAGGGTGATGTTGTCTTGAGTTGGCGTGGGATTGAGGCCAGTGTGAAACCAGCTATCATCGGAGCCAAGTATTTCCGGTCGAATTGGACCCGCGAGAGGACGGCTGGTGGCCCATCGTTGCTAATGGCGGCGGCGTCGTTCTTTTCATGAACGTAGTTGTTGTAGAGCCATGCTTTGACTCCTCCGTGATTGCTGGAGCTGACAGTGGGGATACTCTATTGTGTAAATATGGTTTCGAAAATTGTCCTATCCCCTAGGTCGTTCGTGACTGTGGTGAGTGTCGCTTAGGGTATGGGACCGAGGATGCTTGTAGACACTGCCGTCAAGTGGTCGATCTGAGAAGGCGAAGAGTGTATGTTGTCGCTTTGTGTGATGTGTGTTGAGTGGGTCTGAACGGATCGTGCGATCGTGTGAAGTTTTTTGTTATACGATGATGTGAGTCTTTACAACTGATCAATTCGGTAGGCGCTATATTTCAATTAATGTTCTGCGCCGGCCTGCAATAGTCTGGGATTAAGGTTGTCCTCATTGCTGAGGAGAGCGGAATTAAGTTGCTTCTGTATGGCGTTACGATACACAGCCTGCTTACCACGTGGAGAGATTTAGATATCGAGGTAGCCTATGACCGCAAGTCTGCGTGTCCGTATTGTGCATTAATGATATTTGACAGTGGAGTCATCAGAGTCGTTCAACTATTACAGCGCTCTTTGGCCAAAAGGGGGATTCGGCGAACCGCCAGGACCAAGTCGATACAACGACCATGGCTTCATGTCCAAGACTTGTATACATGGAGTGATAATAGCACGACGACTTAGCGACGCCTTGGTCGCGGTCGAGACTGCGTTGAGATCTTCGAGGGCGACATGCTGACTTGTCGCATGTGGATGACAACGCCTGCTGGGCTGGTCTGTCCGTCATCGTACAAAGGCAGCTCTTCGACTTGAGTGGTGGAGTTGCCTGAAACGCGTAGTGTCATCGTGACTATGAGGCCAACACGGAGCAGCACTTTTGCTGCCCAGAGGCCGAGACTGAGTAGACATCGAATCCTCAAGTACGCCTCACGCTCGAGTCTTTTCGTCGTTGCCAAACTCCTCAACCTCCTCAGTGCTTCCACTCCCTTCACTGCCAACCTCGTCGCGTTCACGAATGGCTTGCTTGGCTTGGCGTGCTAACTCCGGGAACTTTTTCTGTGCGCTTCTCTGGCCAAAGAAATCCTCTGTCTGCAAGCCGCGGACAGCCTCTGATCTTATGCCGCTAACGTTCTGCCCGCTCTTTCTCATGTTCTTGATGTGTTCTCTTACAGGCACCATGGCTGCGTCGCGACACGCCTCCTTGATGTCGGAGCCGCTCATTCCTGCACTCACACGGACCAATGTGCTCAAGTCGAAAGCCGGTCTATCGCTAGCATCAACCGACCTATCCAACTTTGTGTCCGCCAAAGTGATCTTGAAAATCTGGCGTCTCTGGCTCGAGTTCGGAAGGCTGACTGGGAACTTCTTAGGCATGCGTCGGAGAATGGCCTCGTCTATGTCCTGGATTCTGTTTGTTGCGCCGAGGATGCAGATGCGCTGGTTTCCGTCCGCCTTGGTCGAACTGGCAAGACCATCCCAATGTGTCATGAACTCAGCCTTTACCATTCCTGAAGCCTCGTGTTCACCACTTCGACGTTGTCCGAGTACTGCGTCAATCTCGTCGATGAAGACAATCGTGGGCTGCAGCTTGCGCGCAAGCGAAAATACAGCTGCAACAAGCTTGTTGCTGTCGCCGTACCACTTCTCGGTCAGAGTCGAAATGTGCAGGTTGATAAAGCAAGCGCCGCTCTCCCGCGCGAGCGCCTTGGCCATCATCGTCTTTCCGCATCCAGGAGGTCCGTATAGTAGCACGCCAGAGGGCGCAGAAAGAAGAGAAGAGTGTTGTGAGTACAAGTGGGGCATGGTGAGCGGGTAGATAACGCTCTCGGTCAGTTCCTCGATGATTCCGTCGAGTCCTCCAATATCGTCAAAGGTGACTGGTATCTCGTTCGGGCTCACAACCTCCATTGCGATTGTCTGCTCGTACTGCGATAGTACGAGGTCTTCTGGATCGACTCTTCCACGTGACTCTGGCGTTTGCTCTTCTTCATCCCAATCATCCTCGTCGTCTTCTTTCCCCTTGCCGTTGAATATGCTTTTTAGGCGACTGCTGGCTGCGAGTGCTTTCTGTTGTGCTTCGGCTTTTGCGCCGGCGTCGGGGTCAAGGCGCGACATGACCTGGCGAGCGAGGTAGGCAGTCGCTATGAACTGTGGCAGCGTCAGTATCGCTTGACTCTGAGCGCAACTGCAAATGCGCGAAGAGATGCACTTACGCTCGCTGCGGTCATGAAGATTTCCGGCAACATTTGAGGAATCATCTGGAACCATCGTCGATCGGAGCCCATGATGGCGGTGGTAGTGGTTGTTTAAAATGAGTGTCGTGAGCGGCCAATGTGAGTAGTAGGTAATTGGCGATATTTTATTGGTGACGAGACAAGTGTATGGATTCGAGGGCGTCGTCGTCACAGGCAGACAGACATGTGAACGGCTCGACGACGCCACCCTTCAAACGCCACAGTGGCTTCTCCGACTGGACCGTTGTTTGGCCGGCCAAGAAAGCATTCACGCGTTTTCTCAACAAGAAAGACAAACTAGATCTGCATGGATATCTACGATTCACACATCACCTTTGACCTGCTATTGAAGGCGCTCGAACCTGAAATACGGAAAACTTGGAAGTTACCCAAGGCCTTCACCGTCAATTTGAGGATTTATCGATGCCTTTTCGATCGTTCTAGAGCCTGTCTGGATGTCGCCAAAAGACTAAGTTATGCTAAAGTAGACTCGATCCGCAGTACGTCTTCCAAGACAGCCATGAACCTATCACCTTCCTGCTGTCTGAGTGGGAGCAGTGGCCGCCGAGGTGTTATGCTATAGCCATGCATCCTGTGCAGCGCATATTCTACATTCTCATCAGCTTTGTTCAGCCCAGTACGCGGTGTGTTTGACCTACTCATGCCTCGAACGCCTGCAGGCACAGCATGGACGTCTGCTCTGGACAAAGCGGATTCCAGATACGACAATTCCTCCGCTTCCTTTGGCTCGAGACTCGATTTGTTCAGCAACTGCCAGAATCGCATAGTCGCCTTTGGCGCGAAGTTTGAGATTCCACTAACAGTGCCATCGCCATCGCATCCTTTCCAAGCTCGGAGATCTGCGATCAGTCCGTCTAGGAGCAAAAACGGGAACGGTCGAGTATCATTGAGAGACTGGTCGCTCGAGAGCGTTGATTTCAACCGAATCAGCTTACCAACGCTGCCAGGGCATCTGCACACTATTAGCGACAACCTCCACGCTCTATACGATTGTGACCTACGTCAGTTTTACGCCGCAAAGATTCGTTGTGCGCCGCATTATAGCTTCGATCACGTCCGAAGACATGTCTTGGCCTGCAGAATTGGCCGGGAAATTGTAAAGCAGAATGGGGATCTTCCATCGTTTGTATCGTGAGCTTCAATACACCTGACACCGACCAGGACGTACTTACCGGTGAGCTCTCGCAGATATCAACATAGTACTGAATGACCTGTTCTTGGTCTGCGGTGAGGCTCGCTGCATAGTAGCTGGGCAAAATCACCATGCCTGCGTCACTATATTGACGAATCAGATGCTGACTGGTCTGTGTAAGTTCAAAGATGGCGTCGACTTACGCGCCAGCTTCAGCAGCGTCTTTGGCTAACTTGATGCTTTCCATCGTACATGAACCACCGACACCAGCCACGATAGGCCGGTCTTCGAAGCCATTTTCGTCAAGAGTTTTTCTGATGAAGCGAATTAAAGACACGCGCTCTTCGTGGGTCTTCGGATCTCCTGAATCAGTGTTTATGCTCGTTTTAGGATTGTTCTTCGGCCTTACAAGGTGCAATGCTTCTCCCAACGATCCAGCAAATACAGGAACTCCAGCTACGTCAGCTGTAGTTATCATTTGCAGCGTTGTAATACCTACTGATTCCTTGCGAGGCAGCGTCTAGACAACAATCAAAGTCAACAACTGATCGATGTACTTTGGAAAGATCAGGACTCACTGAGAAGATGTCTGCGATAATCATCGTAGTTGATTTGCTGGTGATCGTCGAAGAAGGTGGGCAAGGGCCCGTAGACCCCAGGACCAAGATTTCGGGGCATTCTTCAACGACTGTTTGCGATACGAGCCACGAATAGACAAAGGGCTCCAATGTTCGACTACATGTAAGTAGCGGTTCTAGATATGGGAAACGAGATAGGCTAATCGGCCGGTCGGCCGTCACAAAGATAAGCTTTTGACCGGGGTGCACTGACACAAGCGGCATCCAGCCGATCAGCCCGCCATCAGTCAAAGATCCCAGAAGCCACAGAGATACCGAGAAAGGTTATATGAAGAGTTGTATAAGATGGTGGATCTCGTGAGTTTTCATCTTCGTGGTGACATACTCGAATCGATAACTAATTTGTTAAGCAACCATGTCGTCCGAGAAGGCTAGTTATCACATGCCGACTTCTTCTCTCCCCATTGACTAACGTTCTTACAGGCCCTCACAAAGAACTCAGGATCGATCGGGGCTACTGATGTGGCGGAGGGTGAAGTGCATGATTTCGGGCGCGATGCAAACGATGCCTCAGCAACTACCGTCGACAACACATTGAAGCGGTCGCTCAAGGTAAGTTGATACAGCTCGATACCGCATTGTGGCATGAGCTAATATTTACACTGAAGCCCCGTCATGTGTGAGTAAAATTTCCGTTGTGACCTCGTGAGACGAAAGATTGACAATTTGTAGGCAGATGATAGCTTTGGGGGGTGTCATCGTAAGTCGAGAAACGATCGATGAACTGGCGTTTTGCAACACGACTGACCACACATAGGGTACTGGCCTGTTTCTTGGTACAGGTAGTGACCTGGAACATGGTGGTCCTGCTGGCCTTCTGATCGGCTATTGCATCATGGCCTCGTTGCTGTTCTCCGTGATGGTGGCGCTGGGGGAAATGATCTCTCAATTCCCAATCCCCGGAGGCCAGTTCGCACTTGCTGGTCGATTCGTCAGTCCAGAGCTCGGTTTTGCTATGGGATGGTTATACTGGTACAACTACATCGTCGTGTTGCCAGCAGAGCTCTCAGCGGCAGCTGTGCTGATATCCTATTGGACCCCGTTGAGCGACCCGAACAGCACTTGTACCACTGGAATCTGCGACTCTGCTATGTGGGTCGGACTCATGCTCATTGTAGTACTGGTGATCAACTTTGCCGGCACCCGAGTCTTTGGAGAAATCGAATTTTGGTTCTGCTCAATCAAGATTCTCACAATCATCGGACTCATCATCGTCGGTGTCATTATCACTTCCGGAGGTGGACCGGATGGGGAAGCTATTGGCTTTCGGTACTGGAACCAAACCGGCGGATTCGTTCAATATCAGGGCATAGAGGGTGCCAAAGGCCGCTTCCTCGGCTTCTTCAGCGTCCTGATCAACGCAGCTTTCGCATTCATCGGCACCGAGATTACTGCCATTGCCTCAGCGGAAGCGGCCGATCCACGTCGCGCTGTTCCTCGTGCAATCAAGACTGTTTGGATCCGGCTGGTTGTCTTCTACCTCTGCAGCGCTTTCGTTATCGGTCTATTAGTATCTCCAACAGACCCATCTCTCAGTCTAGGAACCGCGGCGGCCAAAAGCCCATTCGTCATTGCGATAAAGAACGCGGGTATCAAAGTCCTGCCATCGATCATCAACGCGGCCTTGGTCACTAGTGCATGGTCAGCTGGCATCGCCGACCTCTTCATTTCTTCGCGGGCGTTGTACGGTCTTGCATACCGCGGGCACGCACCCAAGATCTTCCTCAAGACGAACGAGACTGGGTTACCTTGGGTTTGTGTCCTCTTGGGTGGCGCATTTTCCCTCCTATCCTTCATGGCCGCGGCTACGGGATCGGCGGGTACTGCTTTTGGATACTGTAAGTCGTGATCCTCGCCGATGGCGGCTGCATAGCTGACAAATGATTGCTAGTCTCCAACATGACTGCTATCTGCGGCATGATCTCCTGGACCGCCATCCTCTACACATCACTCCGCTGGCACGAGGGTCTCAAAGTTCAAGGCATTGACCGGAACACCCTGCCTTACAAAGCGCCTTTCCAGCCCTACTTGAGCTATTGTAAGTCAAAAATTGTCGTTTAATCGAATTCAAATTGACAGAGTCAGATGGTCTAACAGTCGCCATCTTCGTCATGATCTTCGGCGGCTTCAGCACTTTCAGTAAGTCCAGTAGTATTCCTGAATCTCAGAACAGTCTATTAACAAAGCAGTCCACCACTTCAACTCCTCCGCATTCGTGACCACTTACTTCCCGATTCCCTTCTTCGCGGTCCTTTTCTTCGGCTACAAATTTGTGAAGAAGAGTAAGATGGTCAATTATAGCGACATGGACTTTGTTACCGGCACTTCGATTGAGATGCCCGCGGATCCTCCGCTGAAGGGGGTTTGGAAGAAGTTGGCTACGAATGTCTAGAAGATTGTTGGTATATCGAGCTATGAACATCACAACGTACGTCAGGAAGGTAGAATGCGCAGGACAATCAACGAAGCATCTTATCATCACCAATCCCACCGTTCCTTCTTGACTGACCTTTGTTTGGATAGTCGTAACCAGAGGTATTGTTACGAGATAGTAATGTTTCCCGCGAAATCTAGTTGGATTGGAATGACTCTGGCCTACATGTGTCTACTCAATCGCCCTTCAGTCTCGCTCTGCAGATCCTTCTCCGCCGCTCGCTACAGACTTGTCAAAAAATCGAGTGGCGGAAAACATCAACGAAAATTGCTAGAAGCCAAAGCTTCGGGTGGGAAAGTTGTCATGAAGAATCAATCTGCTGCAGCTTGCTTCGAGCCACTTTACAGCCTCTGTAACTTTGTCGGGTCGAGCGCCAAAGCCAGAGGCCCATCGTCTATGATCGTCGAGCGTCTAACATCTCTAGCCGACATGTCTTCCGTATAAGGGTTGGCACGATGCATGGATTGCCTGGAACTTGTTGTCAGCATAAACCATACATCATAGAAGAGCCATCCTCACCTGTTGTCCCACCACACCATATCGCCTGCATTCAGCCATTCCATGCTAAAGACGTACTATCATCGTGTCAGCGGGAGTGATTTCAAAGGGTTATTGCGGCGGACCCACCTTTGGCTGAGTACAATGATCGATCAACTTCCAGATCAACTTCTGGCTGTCTTCCAGCGATCGACCAACGATGGTTTTGGCGTGTGCGGCTAGGAACAAAGTCTTGCGGCCGTTGGGAGCGACTTGGACCAATTTGTAATGCGCCGGAGGCTTGAGAGCGAGTTCTCGGGTTGTTGGCTGGCCGTATATGATCGGAGATGCAAGTTTCCTCGAGTGCCATAGGCTGGAAATGGATACATCAGCTGTGGGTCTCCGAAGGGTGAACGACAGAGCTGCCTACTCGTGTTCAACGATCAGGTCTTCCAGTTCTGCTTTCTCTGCGTCTGGTAGATCCGCATATGCCGATCGAGTGTCCGCGAAGTGCGTCCACATACTGGCACCGTCGGTTTTGCCATGGGATAGTAAGATGGAGTATTTTGATCGTTGTGGGTGGTATGAAGAGTCCTGGAGAATGACATTTAGCGATCAGAATATCTTTTGAGATGCTGACACAGTCAAACATGACTTACGGTATGCCAAAGGGCGTTACCGATGCTGTGATGCCATCGGCGGCTGTTTGGCTTCACAAGCGACCCATCAAGTTCGATACTGGAGACTCCAATTAGCGGAAATCATGGGAATGGACTGGGTGGTGACAGACTTCGCAACGTCAAACAAGAAAGGTTCGCCCAGACGGTCGTTCTCTTTACCGTAGAAGAATGGGTTGACCTCTAACTTGTCTCCGAGTTGTTGAGAGAAAGCAATGTGTCGCACGTTGTCGAGACCAGTCTTGCGGAAGATAATCACGGCATATCTGTTTTGCAACTCGACAAGCTGCTGAGTGTTAGCAAACACATACACGTTCTACGCTAGGATTGCAATGTTGCTCACCTGTTGTACGATCTCCTCTGGGATAGGATTACTCCAGTCAAGCCCCGACACTTCGGCGCCAAATGCGAATGCTCCGGAGTTCAAAATCGGGCAGACGGTCAGACTGCCTTCTTGCAAAGACTCAAGATTTTCCTCTGATCGACTCTTCTGAGAAGGCCAAGTGTTCTGGTAGATTGTTGGAAATTCGTGTACGCGAGTGGAGAAATCCATGATGGCATTGATGATATGGTCGACATTTTAGCTTTGGTGTAGATAAGACAGCTATATAGATCTACGACCTTCAGTTCATCTGTTATCGAGTATGGAAGAGATGCCGTCGGCGCGATGGTGAAGACCAAGCCGATAAGGAACGTTAATAGCGACGTCGGCTGACAAGCCGCCCAGGCCGACCCCTGCCGAAGGTTAGGTACATGCGGAAACTTTTAGAGTTCAGTACATTGTTGTCTTGGCCAAAAGGCTTTTGACTCATCAGTCGAGACAGACATCTTTCTGCGATCTTTCGAAATTTCATCCAGCGGGTTCAAAAGAGAGCCAGAACTCGTCGCAGCCATGTCGTCAAAAGACACGATTCTCATCACGGCGGGTCCGTACAAGTTCCTCGCGACTTTCGAGGATGCAGCACCAGAAACAGTTGCGCAGATGAAAAGATTACTCCCATACCGACAGAAACTGATCCACGTCCGTTGGAGTGGCGAGGCTCTCTGGATTCCTCTCGGTGAACAAAAGTTCAACGTCGGCTTCGAAAACCACACTTCACATCCCAATGCCGGACAGATTCTGCTCTATCCAGGCGGTTACTCGGAGACTGAAATCCTTTTCTGCTACGGAGGTGTCCACTTTGCAAGCAAAATGGGCGTATTGGCTGCGAACCATTTCCTCACCATCAAAGAGGGAAACGAGAATCTGAACGCACTTGGAAACCTGGTCCTCTGGGAAGGTGCAAAGGACGTGATCTTCGAGGTTGCTGATGAGGCTGCGTATGTGCTCTTAGGAGACTGACTGACAAACATACATGTTGTGCTGACTTCTTGCCAACAGAATTGAAGATTTCCGCAAGACACGCGGCGTGAACACTCGACACAGCAAGCTTTAATGAATGGCGTTGCCTCCAGACTGGGCATCAGAATTGCAAGTCCATCTCAGGACCGCCATTCAGGTCCATGGGAAACTCCATGCTCATGTCAAACAGATTGCCCGGCCACTCGAGCCCTGGTTCGCCCATCAGATGCGCCAAAGACTGCATCGTCAGATCATCCATGGATTCTGCAGATACCCCATCACCATTTACAAGGATCAATGATGCAGCGTTGTGGACAATCGCCTGGAAACACCGCGCAGGGTGTGAAGGCGCGTCTCGGCACACAGCGTCAAAGATAGCTGTTGCTAGTTGAACGAGTCTAGCTATGATTGAGTCTTGGGAAGGCGGGAGTGGTGCACAGTTGCGTGAAGACGTTGGAGAAGTCAGACAGCAAATGCCAAGATCATCTGTGAGATGTCAACATTCGCCTCATTGAGCTGTAGAAAGAACAAATCTTACCGTCTATAACTTTCCGGACATAGCAGAGGACCAAAAATGCGGCAGCAAATGTATGCGATATCCAAGTAGAGTCAACAGCGTAGGAGAGGCGTTTGCAAGCCACAAGGTCTTCTGTAAATGATCCAGATGGGAAAGAGTCAGTGTTCTGTGAATCAAGATCCCATATCGCTTGCGGCGTCGAAGTCGACAGGGCCATCAGCATCTGTGAAGCCGCTGTCAAGCTCGTCTCAAGTGACTGTAAACGCCAGAGCTGAGTCGACCGTGACTCGGAAGGCTCTTTGACTGATAGTGATGGTTCAAGAGATGCGCTGTTAATTGCCAGGCGATACCACCGAAGCGATGTAAATGGCATGAAATTATGCTGAGAGTCCGCTTCGGCAATTCGGGCGCGCCAGGACCTTTCCCATTCATCGAATTCTGCATTCGCTCTGCGTAGACTTGCACCATCCAGTGGCAAGCGAGACAAGGTCCCAGCACTTCTCTCGGCGCGATACGCTATGGCGCTGAGCTCTACCAGCGCTGCAACGCGAGTATCTTCGGGCTGTTGGGCAGCATGGTGGAGGATCATCTGCTTAGAGGCATTCGATGCGGGAGTGGGATCGACAGACGCGTCAAACCTAGAGTTCAGCATCAAGTTGTAGTGACAGGTGACGAGGTTATTCCAGACCCGCAGACAGTCCACGTCTCTTGTCGAAGCGGATTTTTCCTGCCGCTGGAAAGACAAAGTAGCATGTTTCTCGAGGTCTATCACTTTGGCGAAGCGAAGGGCTAGCCCGAGGACTGTGTAGGCGCTTACGTCGTTATAACGGCTTCTCGGACGTTTGTGGGTTGATCTAGAACTCCCATGCTGTGGTCCACAAGGCATCCATTGCGCGTAGAGCAAGATAACTTGGATCGTTTGCAGATTGACATCTTCCAGGCTGGGCATGAGACACATCCTAGAGATCAATGCGTCGAGTAGTGCAATCATATCTGTGTACCTGGGATGAAAATCCATGGAAACTGTTCCGGTGCCACTGCGTCACTGTAAGCATCGCTTGGAAACCTAGAACAACAGGGTGGACGTACTTGTGCTCGTCTTGAGTCCAGAACCTCGCTCCAACCGAGCATACAGCAAGCAAAAGCATGGGCTCTGAAATCCTCATGTCTGCAACACTGCGTCTCGAACTTTTATTCAGCAGTATTGCCATGCTGTGACAATTTTCGAAGTATCTGTGAAGCATGTCAACGCTTGCTGTCAGTCTGTAGCATGGGGTTTTGGCCTGCTCACATGTCAATAAGCTTCTGTGCGTCCGCCTCAGACACAATGGATCTTGCTACAGGGTCAAAGATAGAATCCGAGTTCAGACACGTCATATTGTTGCGAGTAGTGAGTTCATGGCTGTGATCAATCCCACCAAGCGCTCGAAGCGTGGCGATGGGAGCCTCGAGATCGAGCCTGTCCATAGAGAAGATCGAGGATGGCGTTCTATAGTCCGTTACCGGGGCCGCCGGTGACACTTGGTGACTCCGTTCGCGTGGCATAGGCTCTTGGTCCGCTCGTGACTGACCTACCTCATTTTTCTCGAGGGTCGTGATCCGTTGCTCGTGTGTGGCGATTCTGAATACGTGAGCCTCGCGTCTGCTAAGTGGCGGCACATCACTCGCACGCACCTTCGCTGCAGCTCGACAACAATTTCCGCGACTCGCGAGGGCGTCGGCGTCGCCTCTGGACGCGTATCACGTTCGACCTCGAAAGAACAGGTGGTATTGAGCTGTAGGCAGCGTCTGCACGACAGCTGTACTGTGCCGTCGCTTTCGTGAACTGGCAGACATCGTTGCTTGCGTGCTCTGCAATGCAAGCACGCGCGCGTCGTCCGGCGTAGACCAGTCTGCACATCTGCGCCGTCTTCTCTCTCAGCCTCGCCGTGACTGCGCGTGAATGTCAGTCGCGTTGTCCGGAAGCAAAAGAGGAGAAGCTGCGGGCGTCACCATTCCGAGAGCGTTCGTTTCCGTGCACTGGAGCTAGACGCTGGTGGAGCTTCCATCTCATTCTTCTTACATACAGTTTACACACTTCACGGGCGCTCAATTGACCATATACACAGCTGGCCAGTACATACCTTGAGGCAGTAACACGCATATACCGCCATTAGTCACTTGCGTTGCCAGTATTACAGTCTCATCTGTTATCTTTCTTCTTATCGTGGAGCAGAAGGGCTCCCATAAGGCTCTGATTGGTCGGAACGAATGGCCGATCGATAAGAACTTCGAACGGCTCGTATTTGATTAGACTCCATCAAATCCAGGGAGAACATCATCGAACTCGCTTAGGAACTTTACGAGATGGCACACTTCTCCGTTCGCCTAAGCTATCTCGTCGGCCTCATCGGGTCGTGCGGCCAGATGCCGAAGTTGCCCTATCGTCAGCCAGGCTGAGCCGACTCTGGGCCTCTTCTTCTGAATTGAACATCACTGGTGTCGCCGTCAAGAGCTACATTCGTTGTACGACACGCACTGACGACAAAATGCCCCCTAGCTACGATACAGTCATCTTGAATGGCACTGTGGTTACAGCAAGTGATGTTAGGTCAGTACCGGTGCATAGTTGTTGCCATAACTCGCAGCTAACTCCTTCTCTTCCGTAGCGTTTGCGATATAGGAATCAAGGATGGCCGGATTGCCGCGCTCGTCGCTTCGTTCTCCGAAGAGGAAATCGGCTCTGCAAAAGTCGTCGATGCCGAGTACGTCCTCGATATAAGCCTTGTTTTCGAAATGTTCAGCTAAATGGACATGCGCAGAGGGGCTTACGTAATGCCCGGAGGCATTGATGCTCACGTCCATCTTTGTCAAGACCTCCAAGCAGGTGCTCATGGCCTCAGTGGCGAATGCGCTGACAACTTCGAGACTGGTTCTCGCAGTGCCATTGCTGGTGGAACGACCACCATGATCACCTTTGCAACACAAACCCGGGCTGAGGCAGACCGTAGCTTGATCGGTGTGGTAGAACGCTATAACAAGCGCGCCGAAGCCACAGGTAGCTACAATGATTATGCCTTCCATATCATCATCGTGCGGAATGACGCCGACGTACTCGAGAACGAGCTCCCTTTGCTCGTCAAGGATTGGGGTGTGACAAGCTGCAAGCTGTTCCTGACCTACGAAACACAAAGGCTGTCTGACAGACAGCTCCTCGATGTGATGTTTGCTGCGAAACAGAATTCGATCACGACGGTGGGCGGAACTTTCCATCTACCAATGGGAGGTTGTCTAGCTGACATTTGACGGTAGATGATACATGCCGAGAACGGAGATGCCATCGGATGGCTAACAGGTAAGTCGACAATGTGTTCACTTCGAAATATGTACAACACTTATTTATCGTATCACGAGAAGACAAGCTTGAGGCCCGTGGCATGGTACAGCCGTACTTCCATGCCCTGTCTCGTCCACCCATTGTTGAAGGAGAAGCTACCAACCGAGCCATCGCTCTGGCTACGCTGATCCAGAATCCGATTCTATTCGTCCACGTCGGTTCATCGGTATGTCAGCTTCGACATGACATTGCTACAAATTGCTAATGCAAATCAGCTCGGCATGGACAACATTCGCAGAGCGCAAGGTAAGGGGCTCCCAGTATACGGAGAGACCTGTCCTCAGTACCTCAACTTGACTTGGGATGATTTGGTGAGATCTTTCGAAGCGCATGACACATATTCAATACTGACAGGATTGCAGAAACGGTTCCACTCTCCTACGTGCTTTGAGAACAGCAAGCACATTTGCTCGCCACCTCCGCCACCAGATACGTCAGAACATGATCGACTATACACGTAAGCACGGACCAACTTTCATCTGCAATTCTGATGCGAGTCTAAGTTCTAACAGTGCTCTCCACAACGGGACTGCTACGATCTTCTCATCCGACCATTGTCCCTTCCGCTACGACGATCCGCACGGAAAGCCAAGTGGAGTCCTTGACCATCCAGAGAGTATGAAAGACGAAAGTGGGGCCCGTCGTGGCGAGGCTCTTCAAGACCTCATTCAACGCAAACCGGGCTTATTCCGACACATCCCCAACGGTATCCCAGGAGTAGAGACTCGACTTCCACTTCTGTACACTGGTGGACTAGCCAGCGGACGAATCTCACCTCAGAAGTTTGTGGAGCTTACGTCCACCAATCCCGCAAAGCTGGTAAGTACGATCCATCTACTCGGATCGAACTTTGAGCTGACAGAGTTTAGTATGGATTGTATCCTCGCAAGGGTGCATTGATGGTATGTAATGGACGTCCAACGATTCACAGTCAAAAGTCAGTACTGACTATGTACCTAGCCTGGATCTGATGCCGATCTTGTTATCGTAAGCCAAACCCGTCAGAGGACCGTATGTCCCATCTATTCGACGTACTAACAGGAACTTCTAGTGGTACCCAGATTCCAAGTTTACACCCTTCAAATTGTCGAACGACAGATTGCACCATAACGTCGACTGTCAGTGCTACTCAATCCCGACCGATTTCCCATACTTTGACTAACCGGCCGGCTTCTAGATACGCCATACGAAGGCAAGGAGTTCGTCAACTGGCCGCGCTACACCCTCGTAAGAGGTATTGTTGTGTGGGCGGAGGGAGAAATCACTGGCAAATGTGGTGCTGGCCAATACGTAAAGAGAGGGCCCAGCCAGCTTCGCCATACACCGACTAGCAAAGCTGAGGATGTACGCAATGTCGCCGGATGGTTGTACGACTAGTGCGATGAGGATGCGATGTCCACAGAGACTCATGGATCGGGTACTGATTTACAAGTGGCTGTCGATGTAGGAAGGCGACCAGCCTCGGGCCAATCGCTCTTAGGCGTCAGTAGACTATACTATGCTGTCTCAATAGCGGGTGTCCGTCGTCGAATATCGACATGTCACATCAAGTATTGGCTCGAATGCAGTGCGAATCGTACAGTAACAGCCAACTTACTTCCGCTCTGTTCACATGGTAATTTCCCAGTCAGACTCTCGGTCATTTATTCGTGCAAGCCTCACGGGCTGAGTAGCTCGGTTCACAGATCTCATAAAGTATGTATTTCTTGTCAGTGTCAGTCCGCCGTCAAAAGATATATATACACATGTATGTTGTGGAACTGCCGGCCCCGCCGACGTTCAGCCGATCAATCGCGGTCGGTTCACGCGCGTAAAGTGGAAATGTCGCGTTCTTCGACACGACTTCTAGACTGGAAACATTAAGACAACATATTTGAGCTACTTCAAAACTCACAAATCACAATCGGATCGCAATGTCTTCTGCAACAGTTGAGCAAAGTTCAATGAACGGCGCGGCAGCCGACTTCGAGCCAGCTAAAACCACATCAAATGGCCACTCGCTTCCCACAAACAAGGACCACGAAGAATACCAATATCTCAACTTAATCCGGGACATCTTACAAAATGGCGAACATCGCCCAGACCGTACTGGAACCGGAACCCTCGCCATCCCCTTCCCGCCTCAACACAAATACGCCCTCTCAAAACCTGACGGCACGCCCATCCTCCCCCTCCTCACAACAAAACGAGTCTTCTTCCGCGCCGTCCTCGCCGAACTGCTCTGGTTTGTCTCCGGCGACACAAGCGCCAAAACTCTTCAAGACCAAAACGTCAAAATCTGGGACGGCAACGCCTCACGCCAATACCTCGACTCCGTCGGCCTCTCGCACCGCGAAGAAGGCGACCTCGGCCCCGTCTACGGTTTCCAGTGGCGCCACTTCGGCGCAGAGTACCAGGACCGCCACGCAGACTACTCGGGCCAGGGAGTCGACCAGCTGGCCGAAGTGGTGCGGAAACTGAAAGAGAACCCTTACGATCGTAGGATTATCCTGAGCGCGTGGAACCCGGCTGATCTCAAGAAAATGGCGCTGCCGCCTTGCCACATGTTTGCGCAGTTTTACGTTTCGTTCCCGCATTCGGTTCCTACGAGGGCGGATGGGTCGAAGCAGGGTACGCTGCATGCTTTGCTTTACCAGCGTTCGTGCGATATGGGGCTGGGAGTGCCTTTTAATATCGCTTCGTATGCTTTGCTCACGCATATGTTGGCGAGGACTTGTGATTTGTTGCCTGGGAGTCTGACCCATACTATGGGCGATGCGCATGTGTATATGGATCACAGGGAGGCTTTGGAGGAGCAGCTCCTTCGTGAGCCGAGGGACTTCCCGACGTTGGAGTTGGGCAAGGAGGCTGGGTGCAGTATCGACGGGTGGAAAGTGGAGGACTTCAAGGTGGTTGGGTATGAGCCTCACAAGGGTATTGCGATGAAGATGAGTGTATGATGAAGGCCCTGCACTAGAGACCACGGGTCTCATGTATATACCTGCACTTTTTTCTCTTCTAAACACCTCTCACGACGATCAAATACATGTACATCAATGACAGACTCGGCGGAACGAGTAGAAAGTTCGGTTCATTCATCTACCATGCTCAAGTTTCTAATCATGTCCGCGCTGGTCTGCTGGAGCATTGCTTCCTCGAATTGGGGAAACTGGTTTTCCCAAAACCTGACACCATCTAAACATTGATCCCGACACAGCGCACCAATGTCTTCAGCCATCTCGAGCTCTTCGCCCGCTACACCAACACTCCAACCAAAGCGCTCCGCTGTCTCCTGTGCAGTGATGCTGCGACCAAAGCCTTGTATTGCAGTCAGCTGACCGGTAAGCTGATCCGCAGAACCACTGACAACAGACTGCCGAAGCCACGCGAGCAGTGAAGCAATCGTCTTTTCGTCTGTCCGGCTCCGCTCTTGCACCACTAGAAGACCCGACTTGAAGCGTCGCAGCCTGATCGGCAGCTGCAGGGTCTCCCACATCTTCGCCGCTCTCTCAAAGTCCAGTGGGGAAACGAGCTCAATGCCATTGCGCAAGCGATTGAAAACGGCCCAGAGGTCGACCAGCGAGATGATGCCGCCTTCACGCCTCAGAACGCCGCGCCGGTCGTCGGTCAGGAATTCTGCCAAGTTCCGCGAGAGCTCGGTCACGTATAAGTTTTCTGCGGTCGAGCCAGTGCCGAGCATGTCTTTGGTGGTGGTCAGCCCGAGTGCTGAGGCGGAGTCATTTAGTAGACTTCGTGCTTCAGGTGTGAGGGAGTCGGCTGAGGACGACTGGGCGCGGAATTGCTCGGCCATGGCAATGACTTCTTTGGCAGAGGTCATGAGAGCCTCGAGATCCTCAAAAGCGCTGCCAATGACGGCTTGGTTGTTGGCGCGTAATTGGGCACCGCGGCGTTCCAGACCGGCGATGCCTACGATTCGAGGAGAGGGAGCACTCTGTTGTCCAATCCCATTTAAGACACCCGTGGGATCGTTGTTGTTTTGTCCAGAAGGTGTCGGGACAGGTGGTGCACTTTGTAGTAGCCATTTACGCTGGACCAGAGCACCCTTAAGTCGCTCCAGGAACACCTTGTCGCCACCTGCGCGGAAAGAGAATTTGATGGTCTCGATGTTGTCATTGCCGATAATTGACTCTGTGTTTAAAGTCGGTCCCGGCGAGTCTGGTCGTCTAACGCTCTCGTTAATGAGCTGCGAGCGCCTGTGGCCACCCGCCGTCAGCGAAGCACCACAGATCTCACAAGCAGTGAGGGATGGGTGGTTTTCAAAAGTACATCTTGAGCAGACAATGCTGCCGTTGCCTTTCGGAGTCCGCGGCGACGACGTAGCATCCTGACTGAAGAAGCTCTCCTGGTCCATAGAACCTCGAGACTGCGCGTTGTTATTACTAGACGGACCACTGGGCCTATCTGACATGGCAGCGATAGCAGCTTTGACCATGTGAACCAATGGAGGTTGGATGCCACAGGCTTGACACGCCGGCAGAGTGGTATGCTGATTCGCTGTGGCTGGGTCGAAATTGGGAGGCACCTTATTTGAAAACGCGCATATTGGACAGATCCAGGTGGCGTTGATGTCGCGCACCGGAGCTGGCGAAGGGGCGTACGAGCGTGACGGAGAGTCAGGTGATCTGATAAGAGCATCCGCCGGTGAACCATAGCGAGGTACCGGGCTCGCGATCGCCTGTGATGTTCGCGTAGATGCCTTGGGGAACAACGTGATCTTGGGGCTTGACTTCAGAAAGCCGGCGTAGGACTCGGTGCGGTCGATTTGCTTAAGATCTATCGCGACAGAGTACTTCCTCGGCTCCTCGTTATCGACATAGCACGCTCTGTGCGACGTCAGATAGGCTTGCCCGTTCTGGTAATTCGGGATCTTGTACTTGCCCTCGTACAAGCCGACATTGTCTTGCACGAAAAGCAGCGTTTCGTCATCGTAGAGGGCAGGCCGAAGCGCAGTCGTGAGGTCTAGTTGACGAAAAAACATGTAGACATTGAGAAGGTGGTGTTATTGCGTTGGGATTGGCCAGACTGAAACGGTCTCGGGCTTCTCGAAGCCTTGGGTGCAGGCTTCCGGAATCAGGTTTGCTTGTGCAGAATGAACATATAAAAACGGAATCGTATTGAATGTCTGGTATTGGAGATGCCACCCAGTCAGTCGCAAAACAATGAGTGAAGAGTGAAATGCGATTTCTTGCAAACGGCTTCAAGACACGAGTCGCCAGATAACGCGGCTCTATGATGTCGCATGCGATGCTCTGAAGTCGAGGCCACAGTCACGGGACTGACAGACGATTTGCCAAGGCCCACGCGCTTGCCTGCTGCAAGTCTGCCCGGCCAGCGTCGTCGACTCTTCCTGCCTCCCACTTCACCGACATCTGCTGACGGCCCTCATCGACACCCCTTTGCCCATCGTCTTCTCACGCCAGAAACTCACAACTCTCTCAATTACTCATCGCGCAATTCTCACGTGCACCGTTTGCGCATCTCACCTCCGACGTCATGGCTTCCAGTCTGCAACCGGCTTTCACGCCAGTTCAAGCGCGCTACACGTTACAAAGAACACCACAGCAGCAACCTCCCGCACAGTCACCACCTCCACCCCAGTCACAGTCATCCGCACCAAAAGCCGCTTGGAAGGCCGAAGTTAGGGACTGGGTCCAGCGCGCTTTTGCCCCCGAGAACGCGATTCAGGGCATCTCTGATTCCGAGTGGCGCGAATATCTCCTTACCTTCCTACCCAAGGTGCAAGCGAGTGGTGAAATCGACACAATAAATTGGAGCACATACCCCACACCGCAGCAGTTGATCGTCGCAGAACGCCAGCAGGCGGCTTACGCGCAGCGTACAACACCCACTAACATGAACGGCTACTCCTCCCATTCCCTTTCCATCGACCCTAGCAAGAAGCGTAAGAGCGCCGATCTCGATGTTCCGGACAATGAACCTGTGACACCGCCCTGGAAGAAGAACAAGCGTGGCCTCGAAGAACGCATCACCAGCAAGAGCAAGAACCAAGAAAAGAAGCAGAAGAAGGCAAAGGCTTTCCAGACCGACATGGCCCATGCCAAAAGCAACGAAGCACTGGAGAGGCGCAGGCAGCGCTTTGGACACATCTCCCCCGATTCCTCCCCAGCCAGAGCACGTGACGATTCTCCAGCCCAGGAAAACCCCACCGGACCCGTGGTCGGTACATGCCAGAAGCTTGAGAAGAACTACTTCCGTTTGACGTCTGCGCCAAAAGCCGAGGAGGTCCGTCCGCTGCCGATCCTGGAAGAAATGTTTGTTCTCCTCCGCAAGAAGTGGAAGACTGAGCACAAGTATTCCTATGCTTGTGACCAGTTCAAATCACTGCGCCAGGATCTGACCGTGCAGCATATCAAAAACGAGTTCACAGTGCGCGTATACGAAGCCCATGCCCGGATTGCCCTGGAAATAGGAGACCTTGGTGAGTACAATCAGTGTCAGACGCAGCTGCGTTCACTGTATAGGATGGGTCTGAGCGGCAGACGCGATGAGTTCACAGCGTACCGAATCTTGTATTTCATCTACACGTGCAACCGGACGGACATGAATGATGTCCTTGCCGATCTAACTACAGCAGAGAAACAAATGGAAAGCGTGGCACATGCTCTGCAAGTGCGCGCTGCTCTAGCGAGTGGAAACTACATCAAGTTCTTCCGACTCTTCCAACAAACCCCCTACCTGGGCGCATATCTCCTAGACATGATTGTAGCACGAGAACGCCTCGCTGCTCTGGCTACAATCTGCAGATCGTAAGTAAACCCATGAATCTTGCTGCACAGACGCGGGATGCTAACAACATTATCACAGGTACAAGCCAGAGGTCAGCCTTGACATGATTGTCGAAGGACTTGCCTTCCAAGGCGAAGACGAAGACCCTGACGCTGGCCCTCGCAACTGCATCCAGTTTATCTGCGATCACGGTGGTGAGCACCTGATCGAGCGCAAAGACGATGGCCGCGTTCGCTTCCTGGCTGGCAAGGCAGGCAACATCTTCGAACTTGCCAAGAAAGCGGCATTCAGCGTTGTCGACATCAAGGGACAAAAGTAGTTCTGTCACCAATCGCACATTTCCACACAATGAGACTTCCCATGTTGGACGGCCAACAACATTGGGTAGTGCGCCATACACGGTATCATCGACGAGCCTTTCACGACGAATTCCTAGTGCCCTTTGGGCTAGGCAAGAAAGGCTGTGGGCCACATGGCTTTGCAAGGCGACTTGCAACGGGCGACTCAAGGCGGGCGAGCATCCTCCATACCGCATGGCCTCGCGATCCTCTTCCGTTATGTTTTCCCAGAGATCCTTCTCACACGTCACCCACCATCACCTCGCTTGCTTTTTCAGCACACTATCAAGACCTGGCCGGCAGCGGCCTTGGGCAAAACGCCGAAGCAGACTCCTCTTGCTTCTGATGAGTTCTTGCGACAGCAATGATCAAGCTTCGGTGTCGTACGAGCGACACGCCTCACGACAGAGCTTCACGCTTCAACCCAAAAGGTAAAAGTTCTCCCATCTTCTACGCGAAACACACACGAAGGCACATGGGACCAAGGCAGCAAGACAGCGAAATGTTTCAGGGCGAACAGGATGGGCAGGGCTGGCATGAATTCATGGCGTACGGTCTTCCATAACTGGGTACCAGCTACCAGATGCAATGAAGTCACATTTTTACCTCCCCATCGATGTCACATCATGCTATCACTCTTCCTGCTGCAGGTCGTGTAAACGAATCAAGTGTGCCTGAATCGCATCGACACGGTAGGTGTAGAAGAAGTCCATCGATCGATCAAAACGTCTCTCATCCCCAAAGCTGAATTGATAGGCTGCACCGCCGAGCTGAGCTGGACATCGATCGCCTCAAACGAACACCAGAAATTGTTCTCTGATCCAAACATCCCATTGGTCGCGTGCTATGGGTAGCTCATTTGCATACACCCTTCTCGTATACTGCACCAAAAGTGGCATCGTTTGCATGTATCACCTCGTATGATTAGTCGGGGAAAGCAGTTCGCACATATGCAGCGTGACCGTTCGATCGGATCTCGCAGAGGCGGCGGCGGAGAGCGGAGACTACTTAGGTACCCTATGTCGCACTACTGCACAGCTCGCCGGCGCTGCATGCATGCATGAACCGATGCTTCCCCACCTGTTGGAAGGAAGTGTGACTCGAAATAAAGGAATTCTCTACGAGGTTCCCTTGGGCCCCGGGTGTGTTTATTGGTTGGTTGGTTTTGGGAGGAGTGTGTGTGTGTGCATATGCAGCGATATATTGACGTTAAGGCGCAGGAGATGGTCGGCCGGCTGTTGAAGTGCCGTGGAATGAGGTACTTGTATCTACCTGAGGTGATGATGATGATGTAGGAAGGGGAAAACTGTATATCGATATCTTCGATATCTAATCTCATGTTTACATGCTATTATGATTGGACCTCAGTGTTCTTGCCTTATGAGGTTGATTGGTCTATTGGTGACTGCCTTCTTTGTTTTCTCCCAGCGCCTGACCACCCATTTCTGGCTGCTCGGCCGGCTTTTGTTCCTTTGTTGTGGGTGTGTGGAGCTCTTCTGGATCGCGCTACAAACTCACACTATCGACCGTTCGGTGCTGTCAAGCCTCTCGATTACCTCGCGCGTCCAGTAATATTAATCGATTTTGTTTGGAGGGGTTACAGGGCTGTTTGTTTCTCTTGCCGAGCTCGGCCTGTTACAGAACATCGTTATTTCATTGTTTTGGTCGCACGATTCTAGAACTCTGCCACTTCCCACTTTGATTGCAAGGCTGAAACAAAAGGCTCGGGGCGCGAATAATGACGAGGATTGCCTTGCGTTGCCATGCATCATCTCACACGAGGATTGCCACACGAGAAAAGCCGTGTAGTGACGACGAGACGTACACGAGGCTCGCCACGTGCGCACGCGCTTCAAGTGGAGGGAGCAGCAACAACAAAGGCCGGGCGACCCAACCCAGAGCACTGCCACAAGGCAAAGCCACCAGTCGTCAGGACTCGAGCGAGCGGCTTTAGTTTAGTGGACGGCAGTGTGGGGTGTGATTGGGGCGAGAGACGAGAGGGCAGATTGGCAGAAGAGCGAGAGGACCAAAGAGGCAGCGTCTACGGCGAGAGAGCGACTTGTCGTGTGCCTGTGTAGAGTAAGGTAGTGGCACCAAGGCACCGTAGTACAGTAGTATTCAGCCATCCATCCATTCCATCCTCTGTCGTCTGTCCATCTGTCTGTCTGTCTGCCTGCCTGTTGTGTCCTTCTTCTCGACACGACATCTCACCAATCTTTCACTCACCACCACACCACTAACGTCTCACTCACTCTCACACTCGTTTCCACCCGCCCGCCACGCTGTTTGACTTCCTTACCTACCTTACCAACAATCTCATCATCTCCGCGCTACACCGCAGCACAGTCGTCTCGTCTCACCACGCGCATTAACACCACTACCACCACTACCCCCAATCCACGAGTCCCTCCGACTACCAGCACCGTCATACTCATCACAGAGCGGAAACACCACCACTACTCCTCCCACCACCACCCACTGTCAACACGAAACCCCGCGCGCGCACCACTCAACAGCGAACGTTGAGTAGGGCGGCTCACTCCAAGGTCTCCAACGCGCGCAAAACATACTGCACACTGCACAGTGCAGACCCTGCGACCGCGGCTCCACCCATAGTCGCCATTGCTTATTGCGCCGACGCAAGCCTCCCGCACCGCACCCCGACTCTGAAGTGCTGCCCAAGGTCCGGCCATGGTCAAGGTGTGTCGCGTCCATAGTGCTACTAAATAGTGCGACCGACCGGGGTCTAACGACTTCCGAACGCTGACCCTCCAAACAGTTCCGACGATCCCTCAAGAGTGACAAGCACGACTCCGCCAAACCAGTGTCGATCTCTATCCCACAAAAGGACGCCATCGCCATCGAGCCACCCAAGAAGGTAAGTCTGCGACAACTCCAACCAGCTTGCCGCCCGTCAGCGCTAATCGTCCGAACCGCAGGTCATCAAAGCACTCTACGACTACAACGCGCCCGCTGGCGAACCCGCTCACTACCTCTCATTCTCCGCCGGCGACTTCCTCCACGTCGTGAGCCGCGAAAACGACAGCGACTGGTACGAGGCGTGTAATCCTTTGCACAACTCTCGTGGCCTGGTGCCCGTGAGCTACTTTGACACTGTTGGCAAGACCGTGAGAGACAGCGCCGAATCTGTCAAGTCTGCGAGTGCCACACACGACAGCGGCTACGCCGAAGGAGCTCACACGCCTGCCAGAAACACCGGACCTACGAGGGGGAGTGGACTGAACGGCGCAAACCCCAATATGCCTATTTCCATGCCATCTATGCCCGGACACCGGGCGAGCAAGTCTATTGGCAAGACCGGCGGTGTTTACGGTATCGTTTCGTACGACTTTGTCGCGGAACGCCCGGATGAATTGGACGCGAAAGAGGGCGAGGCGATCATTGTCATTGCGCAGTCAAACCCGGAATGGTTCGTCGCAAAACCCATCACCCGGCTGGGTGGTCCCGGCCTGATTCCTGTGTCCTTTATCGAAATCAGAGACATGACCACGGGCAAGGCTGTGGAAGATCCATTAGCCGCCGTACGAGAGGCGGGCATCCCAAAGGTTGAAGAGTGGAAAAAGATGGCCGCGGAATACAAGAACACCAGCATTCCCCTTGGATCTGTTTCGAGCAGCCAGCAGCAACAAGCGGAAGGCCTCGCACAGGGAATGGACCGGATGAGTCTGCAGAGCTCGCGCCAGCAATCACAGGATGGCTATGGTCACCAGCGGTCACAGAGCAACTATGGCTTCCAGCAGCAGCAGGCGCAGGGTCTATTCGCGCCAGTGCGTGCGTCGGTACCCAAATATATATTCGCCGACGAGAAGTTCCACTTTGTTGTTGAGTGCAAGCTGACCAACAATACACACTGGGATCTTTCAAGGATATATGAAGATTTCTACGAGCTGCAAATCAACCTGATCAATGCTTTCCCCGAAGAGGCTGGTCAAGTGCCGAACAAGGCGAGGACCCTTCCTTACATGCCTGGACCGGTAAAGTTTGTTACAGACAACATCAGCGAGGGCCGGAGAGAGAACCTCGATCAATATCTCCGCGAGCTCCTCGGTATGGCCCAACACATCACCTGCTCTTCACTCGTGAGGAACTTCTTTGCGCCTCGCGAGGGCGATTACGAAGTCGACCCAAGCGTGGCAGATCTTAACGAGCACGCCCGCTCCGTCGAACCGCAACAGCGCTACTCGCAAGCCTCCCAATCCGTCCACAGCCAGCAGTCACAGTCTCGCCAAGGCTCCAGCGCCGGCCTGCATCAGCACTCGCAGAGCCAGGCCTCAAACAGTCCATACGCCCACCAGCGCGGCCAGCCTTCGCTTTCAGCAAACGCACCTCCCGGACAACAGCAAAGCCACTACAGATCGCCTTCCGAATACACGCAAAACACAACATCATCGGTCCCTCCCGGACGCGGCGCCGCAGGAGGCGCTGTCAGTACTGGTCCAGTCAAGGTGAAAGCTTGGTTCGACCGCGAGACTTGTGTTGTGATCCGCATGCCTCCGCGCGGTCAGTTCAATTTCGCAGACTTGTACCAAAAGATTGTCGACCGCCGAAAGCTGGAGTTTAAGGACAGTGGCGAGGGCGAGGGAGACGATGTTGCGCTTGAGATCGAATACAGGGACGAGGAGGGCGGCGAGTACTACCGGATTGAAGGCGAAGAGGACTTTGAGATCGCGGTTGAGAGGAACGAGAAGTTGACGCTGGCTGTGAGGTTGGCGGGGACGTGAGGTGGTTGATAGCTTTGATCTCGCTTGGTTGGAAGAGGGAAAGACGTGTAAGATGGGGCAGAATGGCGAACCAGGCCGAGCTAGGCTATGGATGAACCTCCAACGCACGCACACGCACACAAGACGATGAAGCAAGAGGAAGACTATGGATTTTCGCAGGCGCGATGGATTGATTGATGCATGCATGATGGATGGATGGAATGAATTGACGGATGCTTTTTCCTTTCTTGTTGGTTTACTTGGCCGCTTCTGGCCGAGGGACCGCTATGGAAAAAGTCGCGAAATGTTTTGCTTGTTTTCTGGCTTTTTTTTTGGACACGAAGATTATGGAATGCCTTTTTTGCGCTATTTTTCCGTCTTCCTGGTTTGTCAACTCCGGTGTTGCTGCTGATGTACTCGTCGTAGTATGCTTTGTTGTCCTGGTTTCGTTCTTCTTGAAAGACTTGCGAACGTCCCTCTCGAGATTCAAGGAGAACGTGTGATGACAGTTGTAATCGTTAATGTCCTCTGCTTATGTTCTGTACCAATGGTCTATCAGCTAGAATTGACCTCTTGGTGATTATGTGCTTATGTAAGCGTGCATACATGTACCTGACAGGTACGTTTACAGCTCGTGTGTGTCGATCAGTCAGCTTCGATGTCGACTACACGCTGCTGCCTGTAACAATCGAAACACATCTACGAGGATCTCATTACGATTGGGAATCGACAGGACGTGCGACACAATATACAGCCGCGAGCATCTCTACGCACAGCTCTCACGGACCGTCCATCATCGTCGAGAGCCAACACCGGGACCCAGGGAGCTATACTCATGGAGCGAGCTGAAACGAGAATACATTCTCTGACAAAAGGGTCATACGCCATCGAGTGAAGTACAATAGAGATATCTTAGTCGATCATCAACACCGCGATGCAACCAACACCCTCACCCTCCACCTCATTCGCCACCCGTCTCTCGACCTTCCAGGACCAATGGCCCGCGCATCAAACCACAGCTCGTCAATTAGCAGCCCTCGGACACATCTGTGATCGCCCACCACTCGAATGCCTCGAAGAAGGCTCTCGTTGTGTCGACTGCGGTCACTTCCTCCCAATGGAAACGAGCATCTCGGCCCTCGAAAGCTCCCTAGTAATAATCAACTCTCTCCTAACCTTCCACGAACCAAAATGCACCCGCCTCCAACTCCGCATGCCCCTAGAAGCAACCAAATCAGCTCTGGACTACGCCTCCCTCGTCTCGCGCTGGGAACGACGCAGCCATGCTGCTACTCCACCAATACCAGCACCAACATCCTCTTCAGCCTCAATCCTAACCTCAACCCACCAAACAAGCCCCCTCTTCACCCTCCCCACCGAACTCCGCCTCCAAATCTACTCGTACATCCTCCCAAGCGTCTCCGCTTTGACAGAAATCGTCCCTCTACACCGCGACTCGCCCCGCACAATCACGAAGCAAGGCTTCTCCCGCCCTGGACCGCGAGACAAAACAAAAGCGAACCTCTTGCTCACTTGCAGGGCAATCTACTCCGAGGCCCTCGACTTGCTGTTCCGAAATACAGTCTTCAAACTCGACACCACGCGGGCACTTTTCTTATTTCTCAGGAATATCGGCCCCGTGGGACGGGACAGGGTGAGAGGGCTTGATGTTACGTGCGGGCAGAGGGAGGATGCTGTGGCGTTTGCTCTGACTAGTTCTTGCGAGAAATTGAGAAGTTTGACGATCAGGTTGGCGAGGCCTAGGCTGATGTTTCCAATGGCGCCTTTGTGGGTTTCGGAGGGAGTCGCTTGTTTGCTGGCTTTGAGCGGGTTGGAGGAGGTGAGGTTTGGGGAGAGTTGTGGGAATTCGAAGGTGGATTTGGGGGAGGGGATGCATGATGCGGGTGTTTTGAGGAGGGAGTTGATGAGGGCGAAGGGAAAGGCGAGTGGCGTTAGGGAGGTTGATGGGGTGCTTGATCTGTGAGAAGAGTGTTGGTGTTGGGTTGAATTATTCTCACTCTGTGTGAGCCGACAGCTCCTGGTGTAATCGACATACTAAGGTAGTATACATATACAGAGCTTGGTCCGGATTTTTGCGACGCATACGATCAATAATCGAACCGTTTGATACCCTCTTTAGCGATTCGAGAACGAGTCGAAACCTATCATTAAGAATTGTCACCTATACCTATGTAGCTCTACTCAAGTCAACGACTCAAAAAATCTTACCGCAGGAAAACTCGATGCCCTCGGCTTGTAAGGCCTGGAACTGTGCACCAAGAAACATTGTAATCATACTACACTCAAATGAAGTACTATGAAAATAGTTTAGTTGTCATGTTGACTCGAAAAAGATGTAACAAGGTCAGAAGCCTGCCCGCACTAGGGTTGGGGTTGGGGTCCGGGTCTCACAGCCAATCCCTTCTGCAATCCGAAGCCAACTCGCATTCCCATTCCCATCAACACAACACAACACAACACGATACCGTCCACCGTCCATCAGATTTCCATCAAGCAAAGCGCACTGGAGACCACTGCGCGTCTGGATATGTACAAAAACTTATGCCCGCGCCGTTCTCGCGCACCGGCTTCGCACAGTCTCCAGCATCGCTAAATTGTACCCTTGGTCCCTTTGGTACCAACACCACGGCCTAAGACCAAAGCTGCTGACTCCTGACCACGCAAGACAATATATCCATTCTACTGGCGTCACCTCCATCAACAAGCGAGTAACTCGCTTAACATCCTCTCCTTAGCTCAGCTGGAAGAGCGCAAGACTGTAACTGCATACAACGATTATTCGTTATCTTGAGGCCCGCGGTTCGATCCCGCGAGGGGAGACATTTCTTTTGCGCTATGTGGCCTCGTTGTACGATCGATATTGATGTCGCCAGAAAATAAACCTTGGAAGGGATTTTTTTGGGTCAATCCGAAATTCCGAGTCCGCTTTGTGGCTTGCGCCCGGGGTTTCTTGGTTGTGCTTGTTGAGGTGGGAAAGAGGAAGCTGAGAGTGTGGGGTTTGGTTTGGTTTGGTTCGGTGTTGGTGCGGTACAACATTGGGATTGTATTGGTGTTTTTTTTTGCATTTTGCAAGACAGGATCGATACGAATCGATTGTTACGATTCTTTCTCTCATGGTTCGACGAATTGATTACGAGCGGGAAGGCAATGTGCTATTCCTTCAACAGAGGATCGACTGACTGGCTTTACAAATTAGTTACAACTCTTCTAAAAAAGGTGTTAATTGCCAAGAGTTGCGGCTTGATCTTCTCACCAACACATGCATCACAATAACCTGTCAAGCGGGCCTTCTTCTTTGCATCCATCATCACCGTGACGACTGAGCTGTGGGCATCGACGACTGCGTTGCGACCGTGCTTCTTGGTTTACTTAATATCTGGTTCTGACGTACGCTCCGCTAAGCCGTATACCACCAACTTATCAGCCAAACTGAACACACATATGCATATGACAGGTGGATAGCTTGTCTCACAATCATGTGAAGGACCTTCCTCTCGAGAAAAGCCGCATCTCACTCCAGAGGGGGGACATACCATCTTGAGTTATCCATTCCATTTACACGACAAGCCGAAGGCCATGCATTAGTTGTACAAGTTGTGCTCGCCTGTCTTCTCAGAGCCTATGGCGGCTTGCTCTACTTATCCCATACTTGCGTCTGATGACATGGATGGGAATCAAACCCACGAACGACTGCTCGCTCGAACATCAGAGTCGTCAGACGCGACAGCCCTCTTGCGGCGAGCAATCCTTGGAACCAGTTCAGCGTCCTCAACATCCTCCTCCTCATCTTCCTGGCCGCGCAGGCGAGCGCCGCCCCGAACACGAGCAGAACCAGCGACGTCATCATCACTCGCTCCGCCGGCACGATCAGCCTCATCGTCCTCGTCGCTGTCGCCCACCAAAGCAGAGCTTTTCGCAACATGCTTGGTGTAGCTCTTTCCTTGGGCGCTCGCGTTCACCGCATGCTTGAGCTTGGTGCCATGCTCCTGGTAACCCTTCTTGACACCGGCCGTGATCGCCTTGAGGTTCTTGCCAGCCGCGATCGGAAAGCCGGGGTCGTTGAGGAAGTTCTGGATCGTTTGATCTTTGGGGTCAGGCTTGTCCGATAAACCGTTTGCCTGTAGGTTCACCTCTCAATGTACCTCACGATGCTGGATCTCTCTTCCGATGCGAGCTTGGTCCAGGTGCTCTCGAGTGGCCGAGGGAACGATGCCGACCACATGCGGATGTGCGCCATCACGGCATCGCAGATGCGGACCATTTCAGCTGGCAGCTTTGCCAGGTTGGCCACACCAGAGCCCAGACTGGGTTGTGGTTGCTTTCTGACCTCCTAGATATCCCCGGTAATCGGGGTGTTGGCAAGGGTAGGGACCATCAGTCGGTTCATGATGTCGGTCGCTGCGTCGAGCGCGCTTGCAAATGCATCCATCGTGGCAATGTCTTGCGAGGAGCTGGTGTCGTGTCTGTAAGTTGGTGTAGTGACTCGAAAGAATCGAAGTTCAGGTAAGCTATCACTCGCAACTTATTGTGGCTCCAGGTTTCCAACCTATGATGTGATTGTGTTAGCCGCATGTGACTCTCCACGTGCCATCCATCCAAGGAATTAGGTTGGTGAGTCTCTAGATACATTCACGCCTGCCTCGAGACGGCACGCAGATGCGAAAGACTCCTGGTTCAAAACGAATGGAATCTTTTACGGGCTAGCCAGCTGTTGAAGCCTCTTATGATCAGTTGAATCCCGTTTCTAAATTCAGAGAACCCGCCTCTATTCAATTTTTTGGAGCACACATTCTTGTGCGTCTTGTTGTGTGCCAGCGACATGTACCGTCAGCTCGAGCAAGAGCTTGGGTGTTGTCAACAAATTGAAGGAAATACAATGGTATTATGTTTTGACGAGTCGTTTATATTCGGGCAACAAAGAGATTATTGAAGATCACCAAGACTTGGTATGATGGACTCACGCAGGATTTGAGAAATCGCATTTACTTTACTCGACAGGTTGATGACAAGAAATGGCGTATACTGTAAAAACTATCCTGTGGACGAATACTCGCCCATCGCTACTGGCAACTCATTAATCGTGATTCGTGAATCGTCCAAAATACTTGACCACATGCAGCCGAATCCCAATACCCCAATCCGACGCTCTATAGCCCAAAGACCCAAGAAAATCTTGATCCAAAACTCTCGAGAAAACAATCGACTGGCCCAGAGCTACCCAGAACGCCTCAATTAAGCTGCTGGCCATGATCTTGCCACGGCTGCCAGAGAAAAGACTGATCTCCAACACTCACTTGATTTCAAGATCTGAGCTTGAATTCACACGTCAGAACACCTTCCTGCCAGAGTTGCGGAACAGCCGTAAGAGCTCTGATCAAAGCCCCGCCACACTGGCTGTAGTCATCGTCCAAGTCCCGCGACGCCCACCTGACATGCGACTTGAGTCTGTTGACCGACTCAGGCGTAAGCGCATGGTAGGCATTCACTGGAATCTCCATTTGGAGACCAGCGGTCCGCGAGTAGGTGAAATGCAGCTTGAACGTCGAGTAAACTGGCATGAGCAGATCTGGACAGTTGATGCGACGCACTCGGACGTCGAGAGAGACCGCGCGGAGGGCCGAGAGGTATCGGGTACCGTAGAAGGGACTGAGCTGCCTGTGGATTTTGTTGAAGAAGTAGTCGTTGCTGACGGAGAGGAAGAACGTCGAGTCGTACTCTTCGATGCACAGCCTGACTTGCGCCCATGCGGTCTTGAAGGTCTCGGGGCGCAGGGTACGACTTACGCGGGTGATGGGGTGGATGCGGCGTCTGCAGATTTTGGCGCCTAGGGACCAACGGATGTCGCCGCCGCGGGATGAGATGGCCAGGTCGCAGATCTCTTTTCGCAGTTCGATGGGAAGGTCCATGAACTTGAAAGGCTGCGCTGCCTTCTTCAGATGATAGGAGACGAGCTCTTTTGCCAAATCGAGTGTTGACCAAATGCCGGATTCGTTGCGTGTCGCGTTGGAAGTTGGTAGGTCAGGGAGTCTGGAGAGGATGGTTGGTGAGACTTGAGAGTGTACGACGTCTAGTGGATCGGCGACAGAAGACAAGCGGGAGCAGTCCGTCTTAGAGCCTCCATAATGCTCCTCGAGAAGAGCAGACATGCGCTGAGCCCATTCCGTGTAGTTGCCCTCGTACAGCTTGCCGCTCATGGTCAAGCGTCCGACTGGTTCCATGTTGTTAGGTAGGGTGCCGTTGAGGATGCAGTTGTTACGAATAAGGTATTGTGGCAGTATGCAGAGATATTGATGGGCGTATCGATGTGTTTGAGGAAGTATGCAAGTGGAGGTGTGAGTGCAAGGGTGGACGAGAACTTTGGGTGCAAGGTGGTTGCAGGTGTGGGTGTAAGTGGAAGTGCAAGATCACTTGAAGTGCGCGTCATGCGATCTTTCATCCATTCTCAGCGGCCTGCGATAATTCAGGCTGAGGACATACAGGCAGTGAAGCAAAGCGCGCTCGAATGGTATCGCGTGTCGAGGTCCGCCCCACACGTGACCCGACGTCCGAGAGTGAAGTGAAAGGTAAGCGGCCGCGGTAAGCTAGCAACTATACCCCAGCTTTGCATTTTCCCACAGGCGATTGGGTAGGAGGTTGAATATGTCAGATCTCAGCGAGAATTAATCGCGAATCATAGTCCCAGTCGCGTAGGATCGTTTCAAGAAGGTCGATATTGATATCGACTTGGTGCTTCTCACTCAAGGTGGGCTTCGTTGGCTTCCGTTCGCATTCCAGATTACTCTGTTCCCAAAGGCTCGGGGCACCGAGCAACGCCATCATAACCGACGGAGTCGAAGAATGGCTTGAGCTAAAAAGTTGACTCGCGAAGTTGAGATGTGTCTGAATTTTGTGCATGGCGGACGGTGCGAGTTGGTAATCGTCGTCCGGCTCCTCAAGGGAGATATTCCACTTTTTCGGCGATGAGCGCGATATCATCAGCATAAGGATTTTGCGACTTCGGGTCTGCCTCTTGTCATGGATGTGGAAGGACGCATACACGGGAAGAATCCGTGAGACTCTATTCGACCGCTCGAAAGCGTCCAACTGATAGAAGCGACCCGCGTATCGGGAGCTAGATTGCTCGCCTGTGTACCAGCGGACTGCACTCAATGATGGCTTGGAATCGGAGTCTTACATACGACCAAGCAAACGCAAGAGTTTCAGCACGCACCTCGCGTGACACGCGAGTAAGAGGATGAAGGGATTGAAGGCCGTGGTCGCCAAAAGGCGAGTCTGCCGTGATGGTGTATCTTATCGAGCGTTGCTGGGAAGCGATTGCGAATTTCCAGATACGAGTCCGCACATCGACAGGCAATTTCATCAGTCTGAACGGCACTGCCGCAAGTTTTAGACGATCCAACAAGTAGCGCCGTTGATGTCTTCTCGTCACCCTGCCTCTCTGCGGCCAGGTCAAGAGGAGCAGGCGTGGGATGATCATTGACTTGATCAGATCGGCCATGAAGACGCCATTTTCGAGTTTGTCGCCATGGCTCCTGTCGCCGCCGCCAAGGAGCCTGAGCGTTATCACCAAGCGGTCTTCCCACTCCCGGTAGTTACCTTCTTAGAGCAGTCCGGACTTGGTCAACTCGCCTTGGTTGTCCAGTGCGTCGATGAGTGCGTGGTCTGATATTGCGGTGCTGATGGCTGCGTAGTAGCTATCTTGAGTTGAGCTTCAACGTGAGTATATACGAGAACGTTGCGCAGCGGGACTGCCGGAGTCCTTGGATTGCCGTGGCTGTTTGTTCTTATTGCAGGTTAGTGAGAGAAGGGGGAGATACTCGCAAATGAGAAGTGGGACAGCACAGTGCATGTCAGTGGGCACATGTCAAGCGACGCACTGTGAAATGAAGACAAGCCATTGAGCCAATATCACCACTTGTGCTTTTTCACGAACCAGTATGATCGCATTTTATCTGCAACGATGTTTTCAGTAGTATCGTGATCCCAGAACCAAGTTGAAAAATTTGGTGACTTCTTTATCGTGATCAGAAAAGGGGGGGATCAAGCAAACATATGCAAACGCTCAGAACGACGGGCAGAGCAAACGGGTGAGAAACAGGATACGAAAAAGACAAGATGATGCGCAAACCGACCAGCATTTACCAATCGATAATCCAATCACTAGCGCCGCTTTCCCAGAACTCATCACAAGCCGCCTTCAAACCATAATTAGGCCGCAGCTCATCTATGGTCAAAGGCTCTCGGGTCAGAGGGTCGGTCTTGCTTCGCTTGAGATGCTCGTAGATGGTCGATCGTTCGTAAGAGTGCCCATTGCGAGTCATTACTGGGTCGTGCATGGGCTCGAAGGTGATCTATCAGAAATCTTTAGCATCCCGATCTTGAGCTCAAGGGAGAAACGTTTCAATATACCATGTCCACAAGGTGATCGGGAATCTCTCTCGGCTTGTGATTCGCTGGGTCCGCAAGAGCAAATACCGAACGCAGTTCTCCGACCTTGCTTTCGAAGTGTGTCAGGATCTCCTGGTTGCGTTCGTATGCTTCGACCTGGCCCATAGAACCGGCCTGCAACTCTCGAGACACTTCGTCCAGGTCTCGCTGCTTGTTACGCTCCAGCGTATCTTCGAATTCTGCACGCAAACCTCCTTGTCGACGCTCTCTATCTCTGTCTCGAACGGCAAACTTGGCTTTCTTGCACTTGAGGACAAAAGATGAGAAAGTTTCGAGGTCCTTTGGAGATGTCTTGGTTGTGGGAGCCGGGTCGCGGACTTGTTCATATGCTGTCAAAGCTGATGAGAGAGCCTCGTTTGGGTGATGCAGTGAAAGCTGTGCTTGTGCTGTTTTTCGAGTTAGTCATGAAATCGACCACGGTGATCGATTGCTCGCCACTGATTTGCCGCCAGCGTGCAGCGTCCCTCCAATAGTCCCAAAGGGCCACATCGCCGAATTCACCAGCCAAACACACTCACCCAAAAAGTAATACGCCTTGTGATTCTGCGCCCTCCCGCTAATCTCAATACTCTTCAAGCAATCATTGACGGCGCCCTCCCAGCGCTGCAATTTCAGCCTAGCATTCGCGCGATTCGTAAAAAGCAGTGGATTGCGAGAGAATCTCTGGCAGGCCTGGGTGTAGAGCTCTTCGGCGGCTTGATAGTCGCCTTCTTTGAAAGCTTTGTTACCTTGCTCTTTTAGAGCGTCGGCGGCTGCCTGGGCCATGGGCTGGGAGGATGGGCTGGCCTGAGAGGCGTGGGCCTTCGGTCGCAGTCGGAGTGTTGAGGTTGAGAGTTTGGTGCAAATTGACGGGCTTCTCTGTCTCTTTCTCGGGATGCTATTGCTGGTTTGATGTTATTTTGACTGCTTTGAGCGAATGTGAGGTTTCCTGTACGGAGGATGAAGCTTTGTAATCCATCCGGGGCTGAGGAGCTGGGGAATGCAAACGGTTTTAAGCGAGTGTTTCTGGAAGCGTCTATACGCTTGCTTGCCGTTGTTTGTTTCACTTGCACGTGGGCCGAAGAGATATACATGTATGCAAGGAACAATCTATCATAGAGCTGTTTCTGAATGAAGTGTTGTATGGAACGATTCTAGCTTGGACCGATGGAGGCTGATCTCTATGTAAGAGTTTAAACATGATGTGGCTGGTGATGTCGTGACCCACTTTCGAGGAATTGGCCATCGTGGATCCCAGCCATTCGTTCTAATGTATGTATTCCGAATCTTCTTCAAAAATAATCACAGTTCCGGAGTAACATGCAATACCATCCCCTCACGATCTACTTCATATTCATAGCTAGTACCCTAGCCTAAACCCTAGGTATCCATCAACTCCGACGCTTCCTGCCCAAATTCCACACATTTCGTTTTGCCTCCCAATCAACCAGCGAACTTAAACTTGGAGGCCTCCAACCTGCCCAGACCCTCTCGCGGTGCGACGTTCCGGCGCCTGTAAGCGTTCGTAAAGTCTTGCAGGAGACTCCTGATCTTCCTAATCTCACCACTCTGCAATCTCTGGCCGATGTTGCGGCCCAGGCGGTTCTTCTCCTGCTCCGAGACAGTGCCCGGCGGCAACAGCATGATTGTGCTTTCGATCCACTGAGCGGTTGACTCCGGCATCAGCTGGAAAAGTGCGAGCAACACCCCACTGGCGTCAGGGAAGCAGTCTTGCGGGAACGAGTACATCATGCCGGTCATGCAGCGCTTCACAATATTGTCGCCTGCTTGCGCTGCAAGCTTCTTCACTACGGCTTGAATCTCTGGCGGGTTGGTTTGGAGACGGTATTGGCCGTCCTGGTCGAAAGAAGAAGAAGGCGCGTCTTCATTGCCGTATGCGAGGAAGTCGCGCAGGAAGTGAAGAGTGGCGATGAGGGGCTCTTCCTTCAACAAGGTGAGTGATGTCGAGGCAGCCGAGAGAATTGGTGGCATGAGTGCGGAAACCAGAAGCTTGCTGGAGTGGTATAAGAGAACATCGGTAGACAGGCGGAAGAAGTCCTCGATGACGTCGGGAAGCTCCTCAGGCGGGAGGTCGTTCAGTTGGCGAAGGAAACTGGTCGCTTGCTGCTCGTAGAATGTGTAGATTGCATTGACGGTGTCTTGCCCGACGTTGGCGTTGATGTCCGAAAATTCGCGCACAAGGCTGTCCGTAGCCCACAGGAAGCAGCCTTGACGGCTTGCTGTGAAGCCTGCAGCAAGCTTGTCTGCGAACTGTGGCAGCAGGGGCGCCGTGTGTGTGCGGTATGAGAGAATCATGTATCGCCAGCAGCGGCAGACGCGTTCGATGATGGGCGTGAAGTTGATGAAGCGCTCTGCGATGATTGAAAGGACGGGGAAGATCTCCTCGCAGTACTTCACGGCAGGGTGCGCTTGCGAAGGCTCGACGTAAGGCGTGACCATCTGAACAAAAATTGTGACCAGGTTGAGGCGGTCGGCGACTGCCAGCTGCGAGTCCTTGTCATTTGCAGCCTCGGCCATGGCCATCAAGCGACCGACAATGGGATCGCAGCAGAGCTTCATGCTCTGGTAAAGGGTGTCCAGTGGTTGCTTCGCAAGAACGGATGCAACACCCTCGGTAACTTCGTCCTGGCTGGTAGGTGGCAGGTTGTCAAGGACCTGCTCGTAGAAGTGTTGAAGCTGGCCAATGTGTTCCTTCAACAGGGAAGCGCAGTCGGTGCAGAAGAACTTGAAGCTTAGAGCAGCGGCTTTGACGACCTCCTTGCTGGGATGCTGGAAAGCGTCCATGATGAACTTGAGCTGGTCTTGCATAGTCTCTGGGTGCTCGCTTGTCCATTCGGTGTAGCGACCGAGAGCCATCACTGCCTGGAAACGAACCTTCTCTTGGTTAGGAATCTGTACAATCAGAGGGATCAATCTCGGCAGCATGTTGCTCTCTTCCTTGGAAACCATACGACCCATGGCCCGCATGCTGAACAACGGTGCTTCCAGCTTTTGCCACTCCGGCACGTTGCCCTGCTGTGCCTGTGATCCGTGCTTGCTAACCCATTGTTCGATAAGGATGTAACTCTTCTCAAGGCACTGCGACACGCCAATAACCTCGCAACAGTCCTTGAGCACATCACCCATAGCGTGCCTGAATTCTCTGAACTTGTCCTCTGCCTCTCTGTCGCCATCGAAGAGGTCCGCGTCGTTGCCGGTCTCGGGAGTCGGGAATTCCAGGTGGCCGATCATGACATCCACAAGTTTGCTGTAGATGTCGACGAACTGCATTCGTGCGTCCATGTATCTTTCCAGGGTGATGTATTGTTTGAGTTCGTACCAGAAGTTGAACGTCTGCGAAAGAGCATCACGCTCCTGGTCGCGCGCGCAGCATTCGAGGATAGATTCCACCAGGGGACGGAACTGCTGCGGTTCCCGTGCAATCAAGATGACCCATGCCTCTCCAGCCTCCGCGAAGACGCGAGTGATGCCCTTGAATGTCTCCCAATCCTCCTCTTCCACGCAAGCCTGTATCCTCGGCTGCAGTGCCGCCAATCTCGGGTACAGCGACTTGATTGTGGACATAGTCTCATCCACCTCTCTTGTCTCCCTGAAGATTGCGCACATTGTCTCAACCGCCTCGTCGAATGACGTGTCCGCCTGCAGGGCACTCACGATCACATCCATCAACAGTGAGTTGACCACGTCATTGACCTGGACCTCCGCAACCCAAGATGTGATGCACGACATGAGCAGCGGGTCTTTTGACGCAGCCTCCGAGGAGCCAGCGTATTGCCCTAACAGCTGCAAGACCTGCTGTGCATTGTCCTCCAAGAGCTCCCGTGTCCTGTTCTGCAGCTCGTCTTCCGCCAGATTGATCTTCCTGCCCTGCGTGACCTCTTCGGGTAGGACGTGAATGAACTCTAGCACGCAGGCTATGCTGTTCGGGTCACTTCCCAGCGCCGAGACCACGGTTCCCAGCACATCCTTCCACTCCAACATCTGAATCGCAACATTTGCCAGGCACACGCAAAGCTGTGTCCTGATCGGCTTCGGGCCCTTTGCGTAGGTGGCGAGGAGGGATATGATCGAGTCTCGAAGTTGCGGGAGAGCCTCGCGGGGCAGTTGGTAGAAGTCGAAGACAATCTTGCCTTTCAATGTGGTGGCAGCGAACAACTTGGCCTGATCGTCCGAGCTGGGTGCTTGCAAGATCTCGAAGCTCGACGTCCAGGCCTCGGACGACTTTTGGAACTGCTCTAGAAATGTGTGTGCCTCTCCTTTCTGTGCGCGGTCTGCGTTGGACTGCATGGTCGCCAGAGCAGAGAGCACCGGCGCGAAGGCGCCCTGGGCATCCGCGGTTGCCATGCTGGGTATATTGGGAATTCGCAGCCTGAGTGTCGTGACCTTAAGATATCATGCAAGTTCGAGGTCGTTCTGGAGGGTGGCGTGTGAAGGACAGTGGTATGGACAGTGTGGTATAAGTGTTGGTGTTTGGATTGTGGTGTTGTCGCAAACCAAAAAGTTGACCCCTCCTCCTCCCTCGAAGTCGGACTCACTCCGCCCACCTTCCGTCAACAGGGCTTGGCACATGACATGCCGAGAAACATCGGATGACTTCAACGTGCATACATGTACATGATCCGTCTTGTGAAAAGTCATCTTTGGGACTCTACCGTCTCGAATCTGATATGTTGATTCTTCTCTGATCGACCCGGCCGACTGCCATTGACCTCGAGGGGAATCACATGAGCATATTTTTCCCAATTACGGATCAATCGAGACAGCGTCTGTCACCACAAATACAACATTACTTCCTATATATACCACAGCCTAATACAGGCCTTCCACAAGCTTTTTTACCTGCTCATAAGCATCCCCCTCTTCCTTCCCAGTCGCCGTCTTCGCAATCACATGCAACTGATCCTTCCCAACTCCCTTCTCCGTCAAAGTCGTCTTCAAACCCAAGTCCTCCACCAACCTCAAGACGGCATCACCAACCGCCGTCGCATCCTTGACATCATTCCCCGACTTCCTCAAACCGATGAACGGCGCCATCCTAGCAATCTGCGCGGCGTCATCTTTCGAATTGCTCGCCTTGAGCTTCAGAACATGCCCAAGCGACATACACGACGTGATGCCGTGCGGGATCTGGTATGGCGAGCCCATAGCGTAGCCGAGCGTGTGACTCAGACCTAGTCCACCCTTCACGTTCAGGCCCAGGAAGCCCAACGAGGCAAAAGCGGCCAGCTGGAGGCGTGTGATGGCGTCCTCGTCCTTCGGGTTCTGCTTGTATTGAGGAAGATATTTGAAGAGGTCGCCAGCAGCGCTCAAGGCCATCATGCGGCAAGGCATTTCGGTTGCAGTCCCGTGATACATCAACTCCATTGCGTGGTCCATGGCACGCATTCCGGTGCTGAGGAAGAGCCAGGGCGGGGTTTCGAGAGCAAAGCTCGAATCGTACAAGATTGCTTGAGGGGCAAGCTTCGGGTGAGCGACACCAGTCTTGAGACCAGTCTTGTCGGTGTAGCCAGCCATGAGAGTACATTCTGCCGCGCTGAGCGTTGTCGGGATGGTGATGTGGTAAAGGAAGTTGCCGGTCTTCTCGTTGACGCGGTGAGAGATGGCTTTGGCAGAATCGATGGGGGAGCCTCCTCCGATGCTGATGATGGTATCGATACTGCTATCCTTCTTCACTAGCTCGGTAGCCTCGTCAAGCTGCTCGATCGGGGCGTGTTGTCCGATCTTGCTGAATGTACCGGCATGTTTGTCTCCCAAAAGCTCTTCCACTTGCTTGATCAACTGTGTTTTCGTGGCCAGCGAGCTTCCTGTGATGATGAAGGCTTTGCTTGTATCCTTTGGCAAGCATTCTGCGAGATGCTTCTTCACGCTCTCAGGGCCGTAGTATAGTCGATCAAGGTGGGTAGGTTTCCAGAGCCCGGCAAGTGGGTGTTGCGACGATTCTGTCATCTTGGATTTGAGTCGAGTTTGTTGAGAGGATGTGAGTGAGACTGACCAACAAAGGCGGGATTGTTGAAGGACACCATGACTGCTGCTGATAAATCTTGGAGCTAGGGACGACCGGCTAACGTAGCTTCGAGTTGAAGAGAGGCGGATGTTGGTTACAAATGAGGACTTACCCCACCTGTGAACCAGACGGCATGATGTGTACTCTGCCGGAAGGGGCGTCTTGAGGGCTGGTGCTCGGTAGAGAAGAGACATACTTAGCTGGTAATGATGAAACCTGTTCCTGCCATGTATCTCATAGGCGTATATAGACTCGATACTCGCTCAGTATGTCACTGAGACTATCAACAATGTAGTATGTATTCGATTGCCGAGGTGTTTTGTTTTGAAGACGGAAGCTTCGGCGTGTACGTCATCTTGATGTTGCACGGTCCGTGCGCGCCAACCTATGAATGGAATCAGACACAGCATCCTTTCTTCCCTCCTACAAATTCTTCTTCACGTACGAAAATCATCGGGGGACCGAAAGGATCGAGAGATCCTCTCCGGCTCAGCTCGTATGGCGTGAGACAACATCCGTCGGAGCCTGTCTAGGTGTAGGGCCGTGCAATGCGATTGAATGTATGCGATGCAGAGAACGGGTTGACACGAGGCGGCGAAAACCACGACATATCAGGAGGCATCTCCTACGTTGCACAGATGACAATCGCTTGGCTATGCGTTGTGTCTTCGACGTACAAGGTAGTATTCGCAGGGATTTCTGGTTTGCAAGCTCGTCCATTTGTTCCAGAATGCTACGTGAGAGAGCATCCTAGAACATCTGTAACCGATCTATGCACCATGATGTCAATTGGTGAGAATCGTGGTAGACTCGCCTGCATCCGACCTACACACGTTTCAAACGAGGAATGCATCCAAACAGGCTTATGAGGTATGCTCGAAACTTCTTACTACTCATCTCACTACTCTACAGCAAACAAACAACAGACACTTGATCCCAGCAAACGCACTGAAACCAGATTTCTTCGCGTCATTCCCGGTTCATCGGTAGGCAAGAACGAACCATAAGAGCGTCACTGCCCGATTCAAACAACCAAGGTACGAGTACCTACTTCCTTCCTTGACCGCACCACCAACCACAAGCCCAACATCAACCGACCATACATAGCTTCGCCCACTGGCTCACTTTCTAAGACCTAACGACACCCTCCAAATTTAAGACCAACATCAACCCGCAACCAAAAAGAGCCATCATGCATCTCCACCTCGCCTTCACGAGCCTCACCAACCTCTTCTTCGCCTTCGCCCACGCCAGTCCCATCCTACCACGAGCCGGTGCCGGTGGCCCAGTCGCCAAACCCATCCCATCAACTTGCACCCTAACCAACCCACTCATCCAACACAACACCTCCAAGTGCACCACCAACAATTCCACCAACACATCCGGCTACAAACCCAGCCTCACATTCACCTCGACCCACTTTCTTTACGAATCCTACTTCACCCTCCCAACCCCCGCCGAAGAGCTCTGGACGCAATGCAGCCAGCAATGCTACGGCTACGGCGAGGAAGGAGACTGCAAGAGCGCTGTTTTTGCAAACGAGGTTCCCGTTCCTGAGGGGTATTATGGCGCTGAGGGAGGGGAGTTGGTGAGCGCTTGTTTGTTATTTGATGAGTGGCTTGAGGTGGAAGATTTCGAGGGGACTGAGGAAGGGGAGTGGGTTGGGGTTAGAGCGGGGAGTATCCGTTGTTAGGTTGGTAGTGGAGTCGAGATGGAGAAGTTGATGGGATCATGATTATGACTATGGGTGTTTGGTGTGAGTACGGGGGAAGGCGCGCTGTAATGGACGAAGAAGTTGTGAGAAGGCCCAGATTGAGTGAAATCAAAAGCACCCGTTTCTTTGCTAGTAAATAAAACACATGTTAGGTACACCTCTATGAATTCCACGCCATACCTTCGCATCACCAGGCCGTCAATTTTTTCCAAGCGAAAGAGTGTTAGCAGTACATGTTAGATTCGTTGCGTATCTTCCCTAAAAAAAGGAGTTCATAACATGTTGGTTCAATCACCTGCCTGAATCCTCTCCATGTTGCCCGGGCTTGAAGCCCTACTAGCATCACTCATTGAATTCGTGGGGTTCAATGATGATCCAGAAGGAGCTGATGGTGAACCTCCGCCCATCAAATGCGTCGTCGACGTCGCGTCAGACACCGGTCGGTGGACATTCACCGCTCGCGTTGTTGGCGTGCCAACATTTCTCTCGTCAATCGCGCCAGACCTCTTCTTGAGAGACTCCTTGAGATCTTCGTATTCCTTGAACCACGATGAGCTCTTTCCCTTGATAGGGAAGAGGTTCCAGGAGAACATCGCTTTCTCTGTTTCCTCTTCAAGATCCAGGCGCGCCCATGCAACCAGTCGCCTGTCTCCTTCTTTCTTTGAATGATTGATCTGCTTAACGTTCCAGTCCCGGTTGAACGGTATGTTGACTTCCGAGTACTCGTCTCCGTGGTCGATCAACTTTTCTCGACCAATATCCCACGAGAAGTCGGAAGTGAACCACCAGGTACTCAACACCAACAAAAAGACAGTGTAGATCTGCGTGAAAAGCGAGCACATGCCGAGGATACACATGTGGACACCCAGGGCCAACCAGCAAAGCCAACGTGCGCAGTGGTAGAAATTAGGCTGGTGAACCGCACTGTCCTTCACAAATGTGTTCAGCACGGATTTCGGTACCTCGCACGTGACCATCTTGCCGTCCGAGCGGATGATGCACAAAGTCTTGATGTTGTTGTTCTCTTTCTCGTTCTTCGGAGCAGCTGCTTTGAGATCGCGGGCGTGACGGCGCTCTGCGAGGAGGTAGACCCGCGTCAAGATCGAGATGATAATGGCGGCTGCGTTGCCAACTCCATACCAGTCTCCGACGAGGATGGTGATGACCAGCAACGGCAAGACCAAGGCGCATGACAGTGCAGGTGCGACCGAATCCTTCCAGCCCTTTGGCTTGTCGTGTGGGCTCCACTCAAGAACAGTCGTGGCGCTATTGACGCGCTGGCTCATGAGCCATCTGGTAAACCAGCCCTTGAGCTCAGTGGAAGTGATCCCGTCGCTGAGGTTGTAGAGGATGAAGCCAGGCTGCTCGGCAACGAAGCGATCCCCGGCTATCACGAAAGCTGCCAGCAGCGGAAGGTACTCGGTGTACCGCCGATGTTGCAGGGTGCCGACGGACTGGTTGACCTCGTCCGCCCCGAGTAGAGTCACAAGACCAAGAGCATCGATCTGAAAGGGGTTCCAGTTCTTGAGATGCGCCAGCGGCAGGGTGATGTGCCTCTTGGTGAGCCCTTCTAAGGACGTCATGGCGTACATGCTCGCCGTGGATCGTAGAGCAGCTGGAGGCATCAGCTTAGTTCATCACAATATAAAAACAAGACGTATGATATCGCACAGACACCCACATGTTTTGTAGCGATGGTGTTCGTCTTATATGTGGCCCAAGTCGAAGGGATCAGGCTGAGAGGCGGCGGAGGGCTCCAGTGTGGTGACCGGTCTAAAGTCTTCTTGCATGCAGCTGCAGGACAGGGCAGGAGTTTTGGTATCCACTCGGTTGCACAGCTCCTCAGAGACGCTCAATAGTTTTCAGCAGTGCAGCCTCGAGGTTCCGGTGAAGGTGTATTGTAGGGATGGCCTCATGCCTGAGTGCTCTCAGATTGAAGCTCGCAGACAGGTGCCCGCTCGCATCTGCAACATTTCGGCGGGCGCAGCCAGGGCTGAGCATCATCGTGCGACCCATCCTTGTAGTCCTTAGCTGCATGATTAGGTACTTGAGACCATGCACACAGCCTGGTAGTTAGACGAGGTTGGTGGGCTGAGGCGCTGCGTCGCTGCCTGAAATTCTTCACGGCATGCTCGGGCGTCTCACCCACTCATTCCAAGGTTCCTCCTCCTGCACCGACATCACCGAATACTTTACCTTGCAGGAGGCATATACTCAAGCATTGACTTCGCCTACATAGATACTAGACGACATACCGACTTCCACGATGACTGGCATTGATCAGTGCGTGCTCTGGCGATGGGGCACCCATACACTGCTGCTCCTCCCCCATGCAGGGCTCTGGTGCTTGGTCACAGGATCGGAGCTCTTGTACCATGAGGTACCTCTCACTACCACCCGCTTTCTGACAATCCAGGCGGTAGAGCTTGCGGAAAGCCTCTTTCTGAGATACACAAGTTCAGTAGTGATCTTGTGTTTGTGGGTTCAGGCCACGGTAATGTGGATTTTGACTCAACACAGCCGTGCGGCGAGGTCATCTCACGCAGCCTCCTGGGACACCATTTTGTTCATGAAGGTTCGGCTTGCGGTTGGTATCTGTTTGAATTGATCGGATATGCCTTGATTGCCGGGCAACACTCGTGGTCGGAGCATCGTGACGCTGGTAGGCTTGGGAAGTGGTTCAGTCGTCCACGATACTGTCGCTAACAACCATCAGGAAACGATCCAGCAGACCAAATCGTTTGTCTTGCTGTGTAGAGGCGCCGCAAGGTTAAGCCTCTGCTATGACTAGGAAGGTGCGGGTCACTCTATCGCTACGACCTACTACTGGTCACTTCTGCTGAACGTCTGTGCAAGTGCCACGAAGGAGGACTTCCGAGTACTCTTAGGCATCTTCGTGTCGGGAGAGATGCTCTAGCTTTGATCTCCTGAGATCGAGTTTTTCGAGCAGCTTATGGGCTCTCGCGTGAGTGACCTTAGCTGCTAAAAGGTATGCGATGTGCCGTGGTGCTAGCTCTTGTCGCCGTTGGACATTGGTTGTGTCAAATGGTCGGATGTATCTGACAGACCAAAGGTGTCTATCGGCGAGCAAGAAGCATCTTTAAGATAATGTGAGTCGCTTCGAAGTCCTCAGCATTGCACCCTGAAGAGTTTCGGGAGACAAGTGAAAGATCTTGCCCACGAGGACGACCGCCCCAATTGAGCAGATTCATGGCTCGCACATGAGAAATGCCGTATCATTCGAGCAGATTACTTTATCCAATACATGTGATAGACTGCGTGTCTTGTCCAGGCAAGGCGGCATACACATATATGTATGACCGTCGCCCACCTCATTGATCATTCACGGCAACAACCTTCCCTCCGCCGCACAACATAGACTCCACCAACACAACCTCCAACCCACAAACATGGCCTCCGTTCCACAGACACACCTTACAACCATGCTTCCTCCCACCCCACCACCACGTATCAACGTGCCCGACTTCTCATACCGCCCCGAGCCAGGCAGCTACGGTGTTGCACCCGTCACTGCCGCGATTCCTGCCGTCAGTGCCACATCACCAAAGGGCGGATATCCCAACATCGACAACCAAATGCCATGGCTTTCGCTTCTTAGTCGTGTCCGGTTCTATCGTAATCTCAGAAGTATCCCCTTTGATTCAATGGCGAGGCCGGATGGTACCACCATTGTCCGGTCCGTTCAGCAGGCGACGGCTTTCGAAACGAAGATGGCGAAGGCCAGCTTGAGGTGCAACCTTCGACTCTGTCGCCGAGGTAACTATCTTTGACGATGAGATCGTCGATACCCATAACCTGGCAGGGCAACTGCGCCAAGGATTGAGAAAATACAAAAGGTCCTTTCGCAATATCGAAGGGAAGAGCCAATGAGTTGCGAGACCTCAGCCAGGTCTTCTAACCAACCAGCTCCAGAACACCCTACGCCTTGTCAGTGACCTCTGGGGTTCAAAGCAGCGAGACATACTCTACGCCATCTTCGGTGCCAAGCTCAGCTGCAACGACAGCGCATTCATTCGCGGCCAACTCCAGGGCCGTTTCGGACCAGCACCAGCTCCATCTATCTCATGGTACAGGAGGCGGTACAAGTCCACGACCAGGGAGTCTTGACCCGCAACCTGGCCAGAACTGCGGTACTGTGCAGACGCCCCGTCCGTAACGAGACGCCGGCCGCCATTACCCGCCGTCAGGCATGGAGGACCAGATTTGTCTCGGTCTCGGATGGCAGTATCCCCAAGACACATGCATATGAGTGTAAGAGAGACACGCCCTCCTAATTACACTACTCTCGGCGGCACTAATGTGATCAAGTAGTTCGGAGTCCTCGGATAGTACAATTACCAAGTAACGCAGGGAGCACGAACCTTACAACTTCCGATGGTGGGGAGCTCACTGTCGATGAATACGAGTGAGTCTTGAGCTGCGTCGGTCGCATGTGGGCAAGCTTCTCTCAACCACATAGCTCCTTGCTTCTGTACATCGCGGACGAGTACGAAGCTGCCGCCTTCGACCTGCGTGACCGCGCGCTCGCCCGCCTGGACACCATGATCGCGGATCCAAAATTCAAGGGTGTCGACGGCGCCGTCCAGGTCGCTCGGCTCAAAGCCGTCCGAGCCGTGGTGAACACAGACCCGTTTCTCCGCCTTGATGCTGACTATCTCGAGATTGTGTACTTCAAGCTCAACAAGACCCAGAAGGACACCTCCTGGCTCGCGAAATACGACGAGAGTGTCGTAGCTTGGTACTGGCCCTTCCGCGGTGTCATGGATATCCGCGCTACCATTTCGCGAGAGCCCCTCCAAAGCTACTCGAAGCAGGAGTTTGCCTTTGTCTGCAACATGATGCGGATGGAGATAATCGGCCGCGACGTCTTCCGCGGCCAGTGGGTACAGGAAGCCAATGTGCACATGCGCAGCCTCAAGGTCGCGCAGATCACAGGCAGTGATCGCCAGGCCTACCGCAGGGAGTGTGGCTCATTCAACGAGGATTTCAACATTGAGCGCGAGAACATGGACGTCGCTCACGGTGGATTGGTCAAGAATCTCTCCCATATCATGGTTCTGCCGGGAAGCTTTGGCCAGAAGAATGGCGTTGTTGACGAGGTCACGCAGATGTACCTGAAGGCCATCAGGCACAAGTACTCTGCTGCCGAGAAGAGCAACGAGGGCGATGAATGCAAGTGACTGACGACTCGATGAGGAAACCATTCTGTTCATGAAGTTTCAACTTTCGGCTTGCGGTCGGTGTTTGTTTAGAACGGTCAGATATGCCTTTCGTTTTGTGCAACACTAGACTCTAGTGGCCGACCATGGTAACGCAGGCAAGCTTAGGAGGGTATTATGCTACTCTATAGTCTGTTGTTTAGTCGTCCACGATATTGTCGCTAACAATCGTCAGGGAATGATTCGAGAACTGAGTCGTCTGCCTCTTGTGTGGAGGCACTGCCGGGCAAGACTACGCATGGGCAGGAAGACTTGCGAGACCCCATCACTACGACTGCCGACTACGAGTCGGTCATTTTGGGTGTCATGTCGGAAGTCTTTACAAGCCTGCAAGGATGATTTCTCCTCCCAGAGTTAAGTTGCAAGTCTTCAAGGCTAGATTTGAGCAGCCGTCTGAGAACTTTGGCGGTTTGAAATAGCCTTTCGTGAATACTGAAGAGGCATGTGATTTGCTATCACTCTTGACGTCGTTGGGTTCGTTCGATACGGGGATGTTGAAGATGTCTGACAGATTGATGGCTTCCCTCCTTGAGCAGCAGGCATTTTCTACATGGTCTGATCCGCTATCTCTCACTGCTTCGGATCACGCGCCTGATGAGAGATCAGTTTGGCACGTGTCATGCATGTGATTTTGTCCCCCGTTTACTGTCTCGTGAAAGACCTCGTGTTGGTACACCATAGATATTCCTCTATCCCCAGTCTCGCTATACTAAATCCTTTCCTCGCGATCACATTGTTCAATCAACATCAGCGTCAGCATGGCCGCACCACTATGGGGCGATGATGTGAGTACTGCCTCTAACTCCTACTGCTACCGGCCGCTGACAGATCGCAAACAGGAGTGTATCAGCAAGACCCGCTGCACCAAGAAATGGCTGAGGCGCTTGAACTGCGCTCGCCATACACCCCGATGAGCCCTACCTGGCTCTTCGAGGGCACCTTTGAGGATTGGCTGTCGAAGACCTATCCGAACTTGGAGCTATCGAACAAAGTAAGACCGTCGCGATACTGTCCCATGCTTATTCCCTCGACACAACGAGCTAACAAACGTCAGGTCAACAGTACTCAAGCCGCAAGCGATATACTGAACGAAGTGTGGTGCGACTTCCTCCGTCGTCAGGACCTCCCATCAAAAAAATGTCTCAGGGTGCCAGATCTGCTGCATATGCTCAGGATACACTGCACCGAGTTCCGCCTTCTTGATCTGCCACTGGAGATGAGGGAAACGATCTACGGCATGGTCTTCGAAGAGGTCCATAATCCAAAAGACTGCGGGTGTGAAAAGTGCCGTCGCATTTTCAACTGCAGTTCGGTAACGGTCGTCGACTCCTACGCAACATCATATGATGCACCCTTACGCCGCATCGGAAATCCTACGCTCCTGCACGTCAGTCGCCAGGTGCGTTCAGAAGCCGGCAAGGTGTACTACAGGAGCAAACAGTTTCACTTGTTCTCCGACTGCATCAACCCTGAAAGAGAGGTCAATACGTGGCTGCAGACGATGGTAGGAGAGTTTTCGACCCATTTGCGGGATCTCACAGTCCATCTCGCGAATGAGCTTGAAGGCCCCGAGCCTGAAATCGCTCGAATTCGGGCTCAATATCGCCCAGGTCATGGCCTGAAGATCACTGGGTCGGTGGACAAGGTTAACGACGACATTGATAGCGACGGGTGGCTCAAGACCAACCCCCTGCCGTTTGTCGGCATGCCTAAGTACGTCGCGCGTCTCGAGAAAGTCAGGGTCGCCTACAAGGAGCAAGGCGAAATCATTGTCAACTTCTTCTCACATTGATCTCAGCTTCGCCAAGCATGTGCCGGCCCCAACGAAGATATGATGTACATGACGCATGACTCTTACGGGCAACATCCCCCGTATTGGCGGCCTGCAGACGAAGCAACGGTCGTTTGATGCCGCGACTCCAACGTCGCCAACCACAACGAGGCAGGTTGACTGCGCGAGACGATGAATCGAGTGGCAAGAAGCGAGCAGTGCCGTAAGGACTGGTATGTGACTGCAGTTGCTACACAACGGAAGACCAGATAACGGATCCAACAGACGAATTGGGAGGTAATCACCGTAGATCGAAGCGTCTACAGCAGAAAACTGTATCAAGATTGAAGCCAGTACATTGCCGGATGCATATTGAACGTCCATCGTTCACTTCCCACCCAAAAGCCTTTCCGCATTCCCATGATACATATCCCTAATCTCCCCCTCCCCAAACATCCCCCTCATCCCCTCATCTAACTTCCCTCTCAAAAGCTCCACCCCCTCAGCCTTCGTATAAGGAAAATCGCTCCCATACATCAGCCTTTCGTGACTAATCCCCGCACCCTGCAGTAGCCCAACAATCTGCCCGGGGAACGGGAACCCAGCCAAGTCAAACCAGAATTGCTTGTTAAGGACCTCCTTGATCTCCTCTTCGGGAGACGCCTGCCAATCACCAGGCACCAGCGTACTGAACCCCGTCCAGCGCGACAGCAAAGGCGGGCTTGCTCCTGCCAGGTGAGGGAGGATGATCTTCAGGTCTGGGCAGCGTTTGATCGTCCCGCTGAGGAACATATTGCTCACCACGCGCGCGGTGTCGAAGAGGAATTCGAGCATTGGGTTGGGGAATTTGTTGGCTAGGGGAGTGGCTTTTGTTGGCGTTTCGGTGGAAGCATTCGTCTTGGAAGCTAGAGCGGGATCGCACGAGATGCATGGTGTAGTCGGATGGATGAACAGCGTAGCTTTCCGCTTGTTTAACTCGGCAAAGATTGGGTCGAACATGGGATCTCCGAGGTAGGTGCCATGGCCGTTCGTGAGCAAGACGTAACCGTCACAGCCTTCTTCTGCTGATCTTGCGATTTCTTCCAGGCAGAGGTCTACGTCTGGGATTGGCAGGCTGGCCCAGTAGCCGAAGCGGTCTGGCATCCGTTTCTTGAGGTCTGCGGCGTAGGAGTTGCAGTCGCGGGTTACTTTAGCGGCGAGGGTTTCGTCGTTGTAGACTAGGTGGGTCCCTGGGGTTGAGATCGAGAGGATGGATTTCTTGATGCCGTTTTTGTCCATCAGCTGTATGTGGGCTTCCTCACTCCATTCTGGGAGGTAGGGCATGCCGTCTGGATTGGCGTGTCCGTGGTCAAGGCATGCTTGACGGTATGCTGGTGGAAGGAAGTGGACGTGGACGTCAATTTTGTGTGGCATATCTGTGGCCATTGTGATTGAGGTAATGGCTTTTTCGAGGCGTTGAGATGCTGTTGTATAAGGGAAAGAAATGGCTTAACAAACTTGGTGAACAGGGTAGAGGGTAAGTACACGGTTCAAAGCGACACGTTTGCCACACTGCCTAAGGTACGATGCTGAATGCAATGGCTCTGCAGCAGCTAAGACCAGTGTGCAATATTATTATCGTCAAGGCGCATGTAGCATAAGTGTGGGACATCGCTCCAAGGTGGGGTTCCGATCCTTTGATCACCGACCCGAACGTGCATGCCATCGATCTAGGTTTAGAGAAGTCGTTCATGTCCGAGGCATGCTGGGTGGTCCATTTAGAGAATGATCAATTGAAAGCTAAAGGACAAGTGTGTGCTCTGTATTGCTTTCCTCCAATCGGACCGCTTCGAGTACCTTCGATTGTTGGCAAGTTCACGTTCCGTTCGCGGTGTTTTGTAAACTATAGTTAGTGGAGCAATATAACAAGACCCCCACTTCATCTCACCAAAGCCAATCCCAGAACAGTAATTGCTGACTGCGCTGGGCTATGCGGTGTATTGGCTTCGGACTCGCGTATTGTGAACGGACAACTGTGAATGCCATGTCACCTAAAAGTAAGCCTCATCAAAGTCAATGTGAGCAACGTCAGTTCTAAGACCTTTCAACCACCCGAATCACCAGAGAAAGACATGGCTTCCTTTCTTCTCACCGACGTCCGCATCTTTGACGGCCAGGAAACTATCGAATCCGCTTCTGTGCTCGTGAAGGATGGCAAGATCGAGCAAGTGTCAAGCTCTCAGATTCCATGGGATGGCACTACAATCTCGAAACCAGGCCACACTGTTATTCCCGGCCTGATCGACTGCCATGTCCACTGCGATTCTGGCAATCCATCCGCCTTACCTCAAAGTCTTCGTTTCGGAGTCACGACTGTCTGCGACATGCACAACGAGTATCCCAACATCGAGAAGCTCCGAGAACAGATCAGAGTGGAGGGTAACTGCGCAGATCTGAAGACGACCAGCTTCGCTGCAACGGTAGACATGGGTTGGCCGATGCCCGTCGTCCTTGCCCACAGCACGAATCCGCATGTGAAAGAAGAGCTGGCTCTCTGGCCAAAGCTGGAGAGGCCCGAAGATGCAAAAGGCTATGTTGAAGAGCGAGTCAAGGAAGGCGTCGACTACATCAAGCTCATGCATGAGAGCGGATCAGCTATGGGTCAACAGTTCAACATGCCCAGCATCGAGTTGCAGAAAGCGTTGATCAAAGAAGCGCACAAGCATGGGTTGATTGCAGTAGCCCATGCGTTGGCGCGGGAAGACACGATTGCCATTCTGGAAGCCGGTATTGATGGGCTCGCACATCAATTCTGTGACCAGCCTCCAAATCAGCAGGTCATCGATGCCTACAAGCGTAATAACGCCCATCTCAACCCGACATTGTGCGCCATGGGCTCTTTTACGGCCGAAGGCAAGGACTTGCAGCATGCATATGCCCACGACCCGAGGATCCAGCACCTATTACCGGAGGAATCGAGGGACCGGGTGTGTGCCTGCATGGCGATGTGCAAGGTCGATGGCGGGAGTGTCGAGCATGCGTACGAAACAGTGCGACAATTGAAGGCTGCAGGGATTGACATTCTGGTGTAAGTGCTCAGCCTTTCGTCTTCTAGCATCGAATCATCGATTCTGACATATTTGACAGCGGCTCCGACTCTGCAGGTCCAGCGGTAGGGACTGCATGGGGTCTTAGTATTCACCATGAATTATTCTTGTTCGTGAAACACTGCAACTTCTCGCCCGCCGAAGCCTTACGAGCTGCCACCTACCTGAACGCGAAGCGTTTCAAGTTCTCAGACCGCGGAGAGATTAGAGCAGGGCTGAATGCTGATCTGGTGCTGGTGGAAGGGAATCCGATGGAAGATATTGACCATACGCTCAACTTGAGGGGAGTCTGGAAAGACGGCGTCTTGTGCAAGACGTATGAGGGCATGGTATGATGGCCGTAGAGGATCTAGTCGTTCAATCGTTCGAATTCGAATTGGTTTTAGTCGAGATTCGCTGTCAGGATAAAGTCATAATCGCATTCAGTCCTCATTAGTCCAGGCAGTTCGCTGATGCATGCCCATTATTGACGCTGGCAGCCATTCCGATCAAGTCGTTAAAACGCATGAGCTCCTTTATTTCGTATCCTCCAAACCTAGGAGCCACATGTCATTGTGATTGTTGTTGTTTAAGAAGAAGAAGGTAATTGTTGCGTAGCGAATGGTTAAGTCATGAGCGGAGCGGAACATGGTCCGTGCTCCACCCTTGGCAGAACATCTTGCGAGCTTCAAGCATGCGACGCGCGAAGCCATTTCGCGAACCGAATCACAGATATAACGAACTCCCTCGACACAACACCACATACGCGCACCGGCCGAAAATTAGCCTCATTCTCACCGAACGACCAACACACCCGCAAACATGTCTCACCGCCAAGGAGGAGGTCGCAACAAAGTCCTTTTACCGCCCATCAACTTCATCTTCAAGCTCCTCCAGCAACACTCGACAGTGCAGATCTGGCTCTTCGAGCAGCTGGGCATGCGCATTGAGGGAAAGATCCGCGGTTTCGATGAGTTCATGAACCTGGTCATCGACGATGCGGTGGAGGTGAAGCAGAGCACAAAGCAGGACCCGAACCCTCAGGACGGTCCTAATGGCGGCAGAAGACAATTGGGTATGTTTCTTTTGAAACGGAGAATTGAGCGCTACAGGACATTGGAGCTAACATGACCGACAGGCCAAATATTGCTGAAAGGCGACAATGTTGCGCTTATTCAGGCTTTGGAGTAGAGAAAGAATTGAGTAGCTGGGACGATACATCTTAGGTGGCTCAGTCGAATTCTTCCGGTATGCGACGAAACGGCAACCAGTCACCATGGCACAAGGGAAACGAGATAGGAGAGCGCAGCCTGCGCACGATTTGCGCGAGGGCGCTAAAAGCCAACCACAGAATACACGGAGGACAAAACGGCTGCAAACCTCGATCTTCTTGCATGCTGGTACAGAGAGCGCAGGAGTTCAGGCGCATTTGGCACTTTCCTCGGAAATGTGAGTAGCCCTCGCGCCGCTACTATACCACGGTTCATAGCGCTTATGACAAACGAATTTCAAGTCAAGACAACAGGTTTCCATTGCCGACTGCTACAGCATCTACCTTCCAGTCCCAATCCGATGTTGGGATTTTGTGCTGCTGGTCGAGGAGCTGCTCGGCTAGACAGAGGCCGACTTGAACAGCGTCAGCAGTGGAATATGTGGACCGCATGAAAAGAATTGACTTACCTAGATACGGCTTCGGTCGCTTGCCTTGATCGCATAGACGCGCAAGGAAAGCGTCGTAGAAACCCGCTCCATGCCCAAGCCTGTTCATCTGCGCATCAAATGCGACAGCAGGCACGACCACCAAGTCCAATCCGCCTAGATCGTCCTCACTCCCAGTAGTTCCATCGCCGACGAGCGTTAGACCTGTTCCACCCATAGCATTCTCCTTATCGTTCACACTCTCAGCGCTGAGACTTGGGATGCCCCATGCGTCTCGTGCGAGATTATCGTACTCTTGCAAGGAGTTGAGGCGAAGCATGTCCATCACCTTACGTTTCTTGCCACGGTCTGAGGGATTTTGGCTTGGCGAGTAGAGGAAAGGAACGAAGACCTTTTTGCCAGATGAAAGTGCATCTTTGACCAGCAGATCTGTTTGCGCCTCGGAAGCTGGCATCGATAGGTAGATGCTTAGTGACTTTGCCTTCTTGTATTCGCTGAGACCGAGCAGGACATTTTGAGCTTCTTTCGACTGTGCAGCGATTGTAGCTTCGTCGAGAGAAGAAAGCCTCGTCTTGATATCTTTCCGGAGTGCTTTCTTCGCGGTCTGGGCTTCTGTAGTCATTGCTCGCTGCTGAAACAAAAAGCGATGTCTGGAATATGGCAGTTGCTGGAATGGTACGGGGCTTCTTTGGAGGCGAAATGTCCAGTTTTGCATTGGCGCTATTGATTGTAGAGTCCACGTATGCACATGAAATTGAGGCATTCGTGGTGAGAAGATAGTCGATTCATATGATTCCACAGTCTCCACTAAATAAAAGAGGCCGAGCGCTGATTAAATGCTGGGGATTGACGCGGCGCTGCTAGGGAAGGCCTAGCGTGTTCCTATTATTGCGACGACGTGCCGCACTGGCTCCCACCTTCTCACACTCTCAAGACACACAGACAGACAAGACAACCAAATCAACACCGGCAAAGGACACAGCCCACGACCACGCTTTTACGACTCCTGCGACCCTCACGACCATCATGAAGTACTCTCTCGCCGGCGTTGCTGGCCTCGCTGCGCTTGCCGCCGCCCAGGGCACCTGGCCAAGCGATATAGTGGGAACGTGGAGCACCAAGTCGAACAAGACTCTCACCGGACCTGTATGATATGCGCCATGCTATGCTACCGCGATCGCCTACTGACAATCTTTGCAGGGCTTCTTTGACCCTCTGAACGACGAACTCATCGAGCCTGAGCGCACCGGAATCTCCTACTCATTCACAGCAGACGGCCACTACGAGTCTGCATACTATCGCGCGATCGCGAACCCCCAAGACCCGTCATGCCCCAGCGGCATCATGCAATGGCAGCACGGTGGATGGGTGAAGAACGCAGATGGCTCTCTGAAGCTCACACCGATTGCGGTTGATGGCAGGCAGTTGATGAGCACACCCTGCAACGGCAAGAACGCCATCTACACGCGCTACAACCAGACCGAGACGATGCAGGTAAGTTGGAGCGATATCAGTGCTTCCATACTGCGAACCAATTGCTGACGGAACGCCTACACAGAGATACGAGCAAATCATCGATCCATACCACAACATCCCTCGCCTCAACATGTACGAGTTCGACGGCAAGCCAATGAACCCGATGTACCTCGCGTACCGCCCTCCCCAGATGCTTCCGACCACGACCCTCAATCCGATGCCGACCGCCTCTGCTACAGGAAAGAGCAATTCAAAGCGTGGGCTCGACGCCGAAGTGCCCCTCGACTGGAAAGTCAAGCTCGAGTCCAAGAACACGCAGCACATGGTGCAGCACATCAACACCGACAAGCTGTGGTGGTTCGGTCTCGGCTTGACCGGCCTCGGCGGCCTCTTGTACATGGGTCCTCGCAGGATGGCAATTCACCTCTAAGTGACCTTTGTTTTGGGACTTGGCGCTACGGGGGATGCGTGGATATGTACAAAACAGCATATATCTGAGCGTTATGGCGTTTTTGAGGATACTGGTCAGACCGGGAGAGGAGTTTATGAAACCAGGGACTATTTGCTAAATCATAAGTGTAGCAATTCCTTTCGGCGGCATTGAGCTGCTGTTTCTCACGCACGACTGATTCAGACAGTACAAGTTTTCGGGAACGACACTACAAGTGATTATGCAAGTCTTGGGTATGAGACAAGAGGGTGTAGCTTTTTTGTTATTGAATGTTTTTCGTGCCTGACTAGACACTGAGAGTGATTTTCGCTATCCAAAGTCGGGAACTTGTCCTTTGTAGGTAAGTCAGACCGGTCTGCGCGCAGCTTTCGAGAGCCTCTTGATCTCAGCTGACCATATGCTGTCGTTGACGACAGGCAGACTCATTTCCTTCCATACTCATGTACCACAGATACCATGGCGCCTCATGCTCAATACTCCATAGCCGAGACTCCCTGTTTAACGAACGGCTCAGCGCCTGGCCGCTGGGCGCCTGGTGCACTTGAACTTCGCCTCCTTGATGGGGCTCTCGTCAAGCTTCAGGTCAGGGACATCGGCCGCAGAGTCACGGCGCTGCTCGCCAGTGTTGCCACCACTGGCACGTGGAGTGGCGCTACCAGCCATACTCGGCTCAGCCTTGATGGCCACAACCTTCTTGCCCTTCGCCTGCTTAGCGGTAACGAGCTTCTCGTAGAACTCGCTGTCGAAGCCTGCGCACTCGAGGTACTCCAGCCACGGCCTCAGGCCCTTCTCCTTGTCAAGGTCGCTCTTCGACCACATCTCCATGAGGGCGTCCTCGGTCAACAGCTGCGCCTTGAGCTGGGACTCTTTTTTCCAGTCTCTCAGCTCCAGCGCGAACTCCTCGAGAGCGCGTACGACGCGCTTCTCGATCGGCTTCTCTGCGTCACGTGGGTCGGAGACACCAGTGGCGGGTGTAGCGACGGCCACATCGGTCGGAATGGGTCCTGTGTAGGTGGGAGCCGGCCAGAAATTGGTGATGAGTTGCTCGGTCACCCAAGCAGGACGGTCGGGATCGGCGAGAAGCTCGGCCCAGTACTTGAGGACGACTTCGGGGACATGCTGAAAGAGTTCAGAATGAGACAGCTTGTCGCTGTAGCGCCTCTGGCTGTACGTGCCAAGGTAGGTGTAGTTTTGACCTTCGGCAAGGCAGATGAAGACTGGCACGTTCGAATAATCTTCTTCGTCGAGGATGCAGCCGTTCTCCGTTGGGGTGTCGTTGAAGAAGGGCGTCAGCTTGGCTCCGTGCTGGCCAGGAGCCTTGGGTGCGAACGGCTCGAACTGAGCTTCCAGGAGCCAGAACGTCTTCCCCTTCAAAATGCTTCCTTCGAAGTCGTTACTGGCAAGGTAAAGGCCGGGGGAGTACTGGGCGCCACCAAGGTAGCGGTGAAGTTCCTCCCAAGTGAAGGTTACGTCGTTGGTCGCGGTGACAGAGAGGGGTGAGAGCTGGCTGACAGCGTACGGCTGCCAGTCGGCACAAACAGTGTGGTTTGCGACCTCAGAGTCTGCAGCTTTTGCCTCCGGTGCAACGGCTTCGTCGCCACGAACAGTTGGCGATGCGACCTCTACGGGCCTTTGTGCGTGCATCGGACTCCCGACAGCGACGTCTTCTTGCTGCTGCAACGGCTCCGCAGTCAATTGCAGCCTGGACGCATTACCTTGCACCTGGCCGACGCCATCAGGACCCAGGACGCTCTCCCTCAACCGCCTAGCCATCAGCTCGTGAGTCTCAGCTTCGGCCAAAGTATTGAGCCTCATGTGGTTGGCCATCCAGTTGCGCTCGCGATCGGCAGCCTCAAGCCTCGCAGTCAGCTCGCGGACCTCAGTGCTGCCAGACTGGATCTGAGACCTGATGGTGCGGAAGTCGCCACGCAAAACCGTCTTCAGAGCCGTGAACCCGGAATCAGTTTGCTCTGCTTGCTCCTGCATCTTACCGGTCACGTTCTGTAGACCTGAGACCTTTGAGGCAGTTTCTTCTGCGTGGTACTTTGTCTGGTCGCCCTCGGCCTTGATCTGGTCAGCCTGAGCTTGAATCAGATCCGCCTGTTCCTGGATCTTGTCCGCTTGGGCCTTGATCTTGTCCGCTTGATACGCCAACTGCTCCTGCTTGAGTGCGTGCGAACCATTGTACATGGTCATCGAATCTTCGAGTGCCTGGATACGGATTTGCTCCGGTGTGACGTCTTTTTTGCGCTCTGCCACGATATCGTCGAGAAACTCGTAGCTCTTGAGGGACTGGACAGGTTTGAAGCTGAGCTTCGAGGGATCGAATGAGGGGGTTGGTGTCTTGAGCGCGGCAGCCCTGGCTTCATTGACAGGCATGGGAGCGTTGTGCTGGCGCATGTTGGGTCGGTTGAGGCGATAAGCGCTGGTAGATGAGGGTCCGGTTGGTGGTTTCCTGGATGTGAAGGGATCCATAGTGGTCGATGAGTCAGAGCAGTAAGGGATGTAGTCAGTGTGTGGTTGATATAGCTGTAAACTGAAGAAGGATGCTGTCGAATGAAGATGTGATCGAAGGGGGGTGTTGTCGGAGGCTGATTTGATTAATTGAGAATGGACGTGCTAGGTGGATGCAGTCGGAAGCGGGTGTTTTCCAAGAAGAAGTATGTCGAAGTTGTGTTGTGTCCACGTAAGACGGTGCTTGAGAATGATGGTGTCCAAGGATGATGTCAGAGGAAGATGGTGTCCAAGAAGGATGTCGCAGAATGAGGATGTGGAAGAGGTTGTTGTGAGAAAGGTGGATGTAAGAGAGGAAGTTGTCAAAGGGGAAAGCCTGCTCTTGTAGTTGTGGCCTGGCTAGACATGTGATAGTCTTCTGGATCTATCGAGACGACTGTGATTGTGCTTTAGGTATTGGCACGGATATGCAGGTCCAGCAAGCTTGTGAAGGAGTCAAAGTTATTATCACAGACGGCATTAGCGGCATGTGAACAAGCGACAAGGGCGTCAATAGAATCTGGCAGACTAAAGATAGATTATATTGTATGATGTATAGGTATATGCTTGTAAATGTTTGCTTGAAACAATGTCAAGTCGATTGCCCGCAAATAAAGCATATGGAGGTCATCGTCGAAAGGAGAATGAAGCACATGAATGCGATCAATGAATCTTCTTTTTGAAAAATCGGCTCGTGTCTCCCATAGGGAAGTTGAAGCCTAAAGCCTCTTGACACATGAGGTTGGCCACAGTGTAGTAGCCTAGCATGCCAGAAGCGAAGGCGAAGGCTCCAGCGGCTGTGTTGACTGCGGTCGCTGTCTCAGTGAACCCATCTGCATTCAGGAAGTAGCCAGCCGAGACCAAAGTGAAAGCCAGCTGAACTGTGAAGAAGATCCCGAAGTAGACTATGTTGAGCGGAGCCGATCCGATGAGGAAGAAGAAGTTGAAGACGGACCACACTAAATTTACAAGTTAGCATATTCGTTGATGGGCAGGAGGACGACAAGACATACTCAGCACGAAGAAGCCAAGTGCATTGTTGTATTCCACTGTATCAGTGCCACCATAAGCCTGAGCCACTCCAAAGAATGGCGTGACGATAATCCCGAATCCGAGATAGAAAAGCCCGAAAGCACTCAGAACGGTGTAGGCGTAGGTGTTGCCCAGGACAATCTCCCATTGAGCAGAGATGACCATGCCAATGCCCGCCACGCCGAAGAAGTTGCCGATGAAAGCGTTGGTGACTGTCATGCCTCTCCATCCCATCAATGCAAAGGATAGAGTGGTCAAGGTGGTCGCAAAAGCACCGATTGCGAGTGCGGTTGGACTGCCGAGTTGTGCTTTGATCGTGATGGGCACTGGAATGTACTGCACATTGTTAAAGGTGCCATTGCCTGATTGGGGTGATGAGCTGGAGGCACTGGCGCTGTGGCCGGCTGCGAGCTTTTCGTAGAAGTCTTGGTTTGTTGTGATATTTCGCAGGCCTTCCAACTGCTCGGCGCGGTTTGGGTCGGCCATGTTTGCGGAGTCTGTTAGAGATCCCTGAGTGTAACGAGAGTCTTGCAGATGATCAACCAAAATGACCGGGATATGAGAAGATGAGAAAAGATGGTAGACAGATGAAGAAAATCAACTCATTGTCCACGAGCCTAGCAGATTTATACATGGAGCAATTCGACCTCTAGACGATGGCGAAGGCAATGTCGTGCCTTGTTAGACCTGAAAGTCAAAAGTATTTGTTGGCCAGAAAGGACCTGGATTGGAATAACAGGTCAACGGGAGCGGATTAGATGGACGATCACGGCATTGCCAATCCAGTCGCAGAAGCACGCCATTTGTGCTTGTCCTAGATGCGTGGGATGCAAAAGCGCGCCAGGAACTGATCCGTGGTGTTTGGTAGCTCAGGGCTCATTTGTTCGTACAGGCAAACAATCGCCAGTGTTACGTTGAGTACTGGTCATGTCATGACTTTCATCGGGCGGGAAAGCATCGTCGCGACAGCGTGTTGGCGGTCGATGGCGTGATAGGCAATCGTTGCTTGCGCGATGAAGTTGTCCATTTTCCCGAGCCACATCGGGCCTCTGACTAGATGTGTGTGGTGTGAAGTCCAAACTTCATCAACTTTACTTGCGGAGTCTTCTGAAGACTAGAGATAGATAATCCGCAACATTTAAAGTGCGTGTTGATGGAAAAGGGGACGCGTTTCACAACATGAAGTTGATTTTGGGCCTCGTACCTCGGCTTGAGGATGCTGTGATCCCCGCCTCGTCGACCTTCAACAATCAGCTCTCGTGAAACGAACACAGCAACCCTCTCGTACTACCAAAAATATAGTCGTTGGCCGAGTAAAGCATTCTCGATCTTTAGCAGTATGTCCAAGCCAAACTTCGAGCTCGAAGAGCCGTCCGGAAAATACGTCGTGCTTTCATACCCAGCGCCAGGAGTTCTACTCGTGCGACTAAACAGGCCCAAAGACTTGAACTGTATCAACCAGGACGGCCATGCGGAGCTCGACATAATCTGGAAGTGGCTCGATGCTGAGCCAACGCTCAATGTTGGTGTCATCACAGGCACTGGAAGGGCGTTCTGCGCTGGAGCTGATCTCAAAGGTAAGCCATTCTCATTCGATCAGTGAGTGGAAAATACCAATCAATAGCCATTGCTGACATGTATTACCAGAATGGAACACAATGAACTCGTCTAAAGAACAGCGATCAATGCCACCTTCCGGGTTCGGAGCTCTCTCGCGACGAAACGGCCGTAAGCCCATCATCGCAGCCGTCAACGGCCTGGCCTACGGCGGTGGCACTGAGCTCATCGTGAATTGCGATATGGTCGTCGCTGCCAAGAAAGCAACCTTTGGCCTGCCTGAAGTCAAGCGTGGTGTCGTTGCAATGGCTGGCGCTCTACCCAGAATTGTCCGCACGATTGGCAGGCCCAGGGCGATGGAGATGGCACTTACTGGCCGTGTCGTGCCTGCGCAGGAGGCGCTGGAGTGGGGCCTCATCAACAAGATTGTGGGCGACGGCGAGGGAGAGGTGGTGGATGCTGCTGTTGAGTATGCGAAGATGATCGCGGACAACAGCCCTGATGCTGTCATCGTGAGCAGAGAAGGTATCAAGTTGGGATGGGAGGGAGTTGGTGCTGAGGAGGGTAGCAGGCTGTTGATGGAGAATTGGTACCCGAGATTGGCGGCTGGTGAAAACATCAAGGAGGGCGTGAAGGCGTTTGTGGAGAAAAGGAAGCCGAACTGGAAGGCGGCCAAGTTGTGATCGTGTTGTTGAAGTGTTGTATTACTGGTGAAGAATGTAATAGCCAAGATCGCAATCGTGAATTGTTCCTTCTCCAACTTTTCATCCTTCGAGGCAGAGCTCCGCTGGCCCCCATCAACATCGACCATCAAAACAATACATTCTTCTCTCAATCCATCAATCACACAATTCTCAGACACCTAGCGAAAAAAACTCAACTGAAATCTTGACTTTCGTTATCGAAAAGCGCAAAAGACGGGCGTACCGAAATATCTCGCCACCGTTATCGAAAAGCAACCTAACCCAAACCAAATCAAAATCAACACCAGAAAGATGTCACTCTACACAATCTCCAGCCTCTCCTTCATCACTCGCGAGAGCCTCGCCTCTCTGATCCGCTCCAAATCCACCAGCATAGCCGTGATTGACGTCCGCGACTCCGACTACATCGGCGGCCACATCACAGGCTGCACAAATGTGCCCGTCAACACGCACGATTACCGCATGCCGGAGCTGATTCGCACGCTCAAAGACAAGGATACTGTGGTATTCCACTGTGCTCTTAGCCAGCAGAGAGGCCCCAGTTCGGCGTTGAGGTATTTGAGGGAGAAGGAGCGTTTGGAGGGTGCAGGTAAGGAGGATGGACAGAAGGTCTATGTGCTTGAGGGCGGGTTTGTGAAGTGGCAGGAAGTGTGAGTATCTTCTGCATCTGGCTCCGTCCGACTTTTGGATCTTGTGTCAAGCAAATGCTAATCTTTTTTTTTTGAATAGGTACGGCGAAGACAAGGAGCTCACGGAAGACTACGCGAAAGACATTTGGGAGTTTGGCTACTAGAATAGACCACTCTTTCGACGCCCATTCAACAATTAGGTTCCACGGATGCTGTGGTGAACTACTACTCTGCCCACACTCTCTCATATCATTGCACAATCTCCAAGCTCACATCCCCTCCTTGTAATGACAGAACCCTTCTTCAGGCCTCACAAGCTCAAAAACAGCTAGAAAGTCGCAAATCGATAATCGTTAGCCCAGATTCGTATCACCAGCTCCCACCACGAAACATGCACAGGAAACGAAAGTATCTAACTTACGCGGCTTCGTCCACATCGCCCCCGCGACCTTCATATGCGGCCCATAATATTCCTTCCTAAACTGCACCTCCTTGTACCACTCAAGCGTACAATTCCAGCCTTCGCTAAACGTAATCACACACTCCTCACTCTCTTCCTCGGGGAGCTCGGTGAGCCAGGTGGGTTGGATCGAGTCTAGTCGGCCAACGTGGTAGAAGAGGCATTCAGGCTCGCGGAGACAGGCGTCGTAGACGAGTTTTGTGGCGGCGAGGAAGGCGGGTGCATCGTGTTTTTTGATGGTGAAATGCGCGTTCAGGATGAAGGAGATGGGATCGATTTTCTTGACCGGGGTCGGTTGGGTCGTCATGATTGTGATGGTGGTGGTCGCGGGATGTTGGGCAGGTGTTTGGGCGGGTGTTCGTTTCTTCTGAGTGTTGTGAGTGGGAGTGGACATTTGATACAGAGACTCAATGTAATCGAGACTTCGGTAGGTCCATATGTATACATTTGTTATTTCTTTGTTGGCGGCGGCTATACAGCCAACCATCTATGTCCGCAGCTATCTTGGTCAGCTCAATCCTTCCGAAGCACAGGGAATACGACTTGGAGCTCATCAAGCTAAGATACCTATCGGGTCCAGACTATCGACTAGGTAGGTGAATGGTGTGCGGCTGAATGACTGTTGCTCTCGCTAAGAGGTACCAGAGTGATGAGTCAGTCACAGATAGCAGTGACACTGCGTCTAGATCCAGTGTCCACTATCGGAGCCCTATGTGACAATTTGACGGATACGAAGGCGTACGTTCCTCAACAAAGGATAGACGAGTCTCTCAATCCAGTGCGTGTACGTTCCACAACATTTTTCCATATGCAAGAATGCGAAAATGCCTACATAACGCTATACACGCATCACAACCCTCTCATCAACCCAAAAACTCTGTAGTACGCTGTTTTCCTCGATGTCCATGTCAACAGATCGATACGCTTTCCCTTCCTTTCCATACCTTACCTCCCCCTCGCCTTGACACACAAAACATAACCCAGACCTCACGCTCATTTCCAACCACTCAATCCAGCCCACGGGTCCCCTGCCGGTGCTCCATTTCCACCGCCCTGCTGTTGCTGCTGCTGACTCCTTCTCGGATCACTAGCATACCCCCCAGGTCCACTAGGGTAGTTCCCGCCTTGCATCATCGCCCCATAGTCCTGACTAGGAGGCGGACCCGGAGGTGGTGGGGGAGGATGCCAGCCCGGCGGAAGATGCTGCGGCTGCGAGTGTTGTTGCTGATGCTGGCCATAGCCGTGCTGTGTGGTCGTCGGCTGCTGGGAGCCGTAACCTCCGCCTTGCTGGCCGGGTGGGGGGGAGAAGTACTGCTGGTGGGCGGGAGGGGAGACGGGGCCGTAGGACGATGGATTGTAGCCTGAATCCCGGGGGTTTTGGCTTTGTTGAGAGGGGTAGGAGTCTTGCCTGTAGTTGTTGGTCGAGGGAGCCGGGGGGTTGAAGCCTTGGAAGTTGGCGGAGGAGCGGATGCCGTTTTGGTATTGAGGTGTGGCTGGAGGGCTGGCGGTGGGATTGTACATTGATTGTGTTCCATATGAGGCTTGCGGCTGCAGAGGTGGAGGTCGGTGGGAGGAGATGGAGTTGCTGGGCGAGTTGGAGTGTGGAAGAGGCGAAGGGTTCACACTCATCCTCTCCATGAGATCCTTCAGCCTGGTCTGCTCACGGTCTGCACCGGAGCCTTTAGCGGCTTCGATGGCGTTCAGGAGCTGGCTGCCCTCGCTGCGACGGTTCTCGACGAAAGACTGGACGTTCTTCTCGAGACTTTCAACGGTCTCTTTCATCTCAGAGTAAAATTGTCTTGCTCGCTCAAGGCCTGCGTTGAGATCGACGTACGCTTGGTATACCTTGCGGTATCGGCTGAGTACTGTGTTCCGTTGCCGAGAGAATGACTCGTATTTGTTCTGCTCAGAACGAACGCGCTTGTCCTGCAGTAGATCGCCGTAGGTTCGAGTCAGCTCCTTCATGATGGCAGACTGCTTGTGCATGGCCTGTAGGATCCTGTTTTGATGAGGTCTGAATTTTTCGAGTTCTGACTTGAACAATTGGTTTTCTTGGCTTGTGGTGGCTTTCTTATTCAAGATCAAGACATTGCTGATATCGTCGGAGTGGATCTATGAGCAGTCAGTATGTTGTTTTCCGCAACACGTTGGTAATAACTAACCTTCTCCTTGAGGTCTTTGAGCACCTGTTGCCTCTCCCTCTTGACAAGCTGCAGCTTCTTCAGCAATTCCTCGACCTTCTCGATCTGCCCAGAAACAGTCTGTCTTGAGTCGTCCTCAAAGTCGTCATCCAGCAGATTGCCTTCGACCGCTCCGCCTGGGCTCATACCATCTTTCTTGCCAGCGCCAGCCTTGATCATAGCACGCTGATACAGCACATCCGCCTCATCAGTCTCACCAGCCGACCGCATCTCGTCAAAGTCCGAGTCGTGCTGTCTGAAAGTGTTGTACAGTTGCGCATCGCTCGTAGAAGCCTCCTCGACTGCCGCACGATAGGAACGCGCATCCGTTCGCAAAGTTGAGGTAAGCCGACTTGAAGGCTGTTGAGTCCATTCGCCGCCATACTTGCTACGCATTTTCTCGCAGACAGACTCCTCCATATCAAGTTGCTTCATCGAGTTCTCCAGAGTCGAAAGGATACCCTGCTTGTCCTCACGCAGTCTCTCGAAGGTGGGATCGAATGAACTATGGCCAGCAAGTTCAGAGCACCAGTTTCGGAAGCCTTCGTCTACGCCCATGCTCTCCTGATCCGTGCCGCCCTTCAGGATGTTGAGACTGCCAGGTAGTTTGAGATAGTCTAGAGACGCTGCCAATTCATCATCAGCACCCTCCACTCGCTCGGTCTCAGCACGAATGAGTTTCGCCTTCTCCTCATCGTACAGACTTGCGCTCTCAGTAACGCTCATCGGCACAATGCGCTGGAAAATGTCTGGGCCGATTATTTTCTGAATGTCTTGGCCTTGGTATAGCTCGCTCACAGGTATCGCCTTAGCCGCCGGCAGCTTCGGTATACTTGGGAGGTTTGCTTCTGCAGGTACGGGTTGGTGGTAAATCATGTCGTTGTCCCGGTTGTATTCGGCGATCCGCTCCTGGATGGTAGCCATGTGCTTCTTCACAACGTCGACCAACACTGTCCCAGTCTCGGAGCTAAGATTGCTACTCGAAGGCACGCTGCTGGGGAAGCTGTTGGCAAGTCGGCTCGCCTCTTTACTCGCGCTGAGACCTGCTTGGAGTCTGCAAATGGCTTGGCCGTAGCTGTTGGCTTCGTAGTCCGCGACAGCCTGGTAGTATTGAGCCAAACTAGCCATGTGGTGTTGTTTGATTTGGACAGTGAGCAGCCAGACTCGCTCAAAGACAGCTCTCGATACGTTGTCTTGCGTTCCTTCCACTGCCTGTGCATAAATGAAAGCTGCCTGAGAAGCCAGCTTTGCGAGCAGACCTGGTTTCTTTCCATCCGCGATTTGCTTCTCAATAAACACCTCCTGTCCTTGAGCCAACATGATCCTGATCAAAGTTTGGACAGTCTCGCGACTCAAGTCCTGACTAGGCGCATGCAAGAAGTTCTCGTTGATGTATGTGAACATTCCAGCCGAAGCCTGGAAAGAATGGTACGCAGTCTTGAGCCCGACATCCTCATGTCTGTTCTGGTTCGCCGCATGACAAGACAGCACAGCAGAGATGTTGAAGATGATGCTCGCCTTTTCGTATGCCAGACTGTACTGGCTGGTCGGTTTGTGTGTGAATGCGTCGAACCACGTGAAGCTGATCTTGATGTGATTCTCATCCACCGGGAATCGCAAGTCCAGCAGCTCCAGCTGTCCATAGTATCGGTATAACAAATCCCGTCCCGCGGCGCTATCTCTTCCTGCTCCTCGCATGTCCTGGCGCAGACGGTTGAGCTGCACGCATTCTTCGGCGTATCGTTCAGGATCATCACCGTAGCTGGTCCGGATGTGGTGTTTGAGCGGCCCTATCCAGTCGATCTCGTTGGTTTGCTTGAGCGGACTCGAGATCATGGGGATCTGCATGTCCGCTGCTGACAGCTGTCGAGACAGCGTTGGGCGTATGGGTAGCATCGTAGGAGGAAGACTGTAAAAGTCGACGGCGGGTTTGTGTTCGTGTGACCGCAGTGAATGGGCTGCTTATTGCCAAGCCATAACCAGGCAGTCGAATACGATATCTCAATGGACGGACGTGGCGGGAGGGAAAACGAGGAGAGGGAACTGTGGTTTATGTGTGACAAGGTAGAAAGTGTCAGCCTCTCAAAGGTGTTCTTCCGGTCGACAAGGTCTTGGAAAGGGTCGAAGGGTCCAGTATACAATGTATATGAGTGTTCGTTCTGGTCGAGATGTAAGTGACGACGCAGCTTGAGATCGGCGACGACCAAGGACCTTAAGCGACAGCGGCCCCGCCACGTTGTTGAAGCCTAAAGTGGGCACCCCGGCATATACCTTAGCAACAACAACACCCTCATCCTTCCATCAACTACTACAAGAGTCCATGTCGTCGTGGTATACGCCAGACGCGCGCTTCGCCGTCCATTGAGCCTCGGTGACAAACCCGACGGTCACCACTCTGCGGCCAATCGAGGCTTTATCGTCTTACTACGGACCTGCTTGTCGCCACTACTACGCGCCGGCGCCTACACCAACATCGCGACTCTGTCCAGAAGGCATATCCTTGTTTCTCGTCATGTATGCGCATGAGCTGTCCAGCGTACGAGCACGCTTGAGAGGACTGAATGTTCGATCGTTTGTACTTGAGACGAAGAAAATGACAAGTTATCCCTTTGTCTACACGAAGCCGACTGAGTCGAGATTAGCTTACACAACTATCAAGCAAATCGAAAAGTCTACTATACAAAATTCTGCCGTGGCTAACAGCAATCCTGCTCTATATACACGCGACTGTCTTAGCCGCTCAATTTGACAACCAAACCACGCAAAGACGCCAATTTGGATGCAACGTACGCACTTGTCGATCGATCAAGGCGCACCACTTTTCTTTTCCTCCCCATTCATCATACAGATACAAAGGATCGGACTTTTCCTCAATCCGCTCTACTTCTTCTCATCTTTCTTGTTGGGGTCCTCGGTTGGCTTGCCATCACTATCCTTGTGCTGTCCAGAAATGTTGTGCCACATGTTCTTAAGGAAGCCCTCATCCTGGTGGTTTGAAGTTTTAGTGCCTGAGCTGCTGTCGCTAGCAGTGGAAGCCGATTCCTTGTTGTACTGTCCGAGGTTCATCACGCGCTTGGCGTTCTTGTCGCCCATCTCGTCCGCCAGCATTTCGATGATCGTGCGCTGGTTGACGCTCAAGTACTTGGGCATCTGCACCTTGAACTCGACGCGTAGGTCGCCGTTGGTTCCGCGGCGGTTGCCGAGTTTCTTCATTCCCATGCCGGAGAGGGTGATCTTGTCCCCAGTACCAGTGCCGGTCGCCACCTTCACCTTTACTTCGCCGTCGAGTGTAGGAATAGGGATCTCGCCTCCGAGAATGGCGGTTGTGAGAGGAACGGAAGCGGTGTAGAGCACGTCGGATCCGTTGCGTGTGAACTTGTTGTCGGGTGCGACGCGGATGAAGACATAGAGGTCGCCCTTTTGCGTGCTGCCGTTCGGGTTCGTGGACTGACCGGTAGGTGGGTAGTCGCCCTCGCCCATTACGCGCAGACGCATGCCGTCCTCCACTCCGCCAGGAATGTCAACTGTGACCGTCCGACGGTCTCTTGTCGCTCCGTTGCCGTTACATGTGCCACACTCGCCGCCCTTGGGAGTCGCAACACCCGCTCCAGCGCAAGCACTGCAAGTACTTGCCATCTGGAAGCCTTGAACGACATGCACTCTCGCTCCAGTTCCGTCGCAGACCTTACATTTCGACTTGGTCTGTCCCTTCTTCAACCCACTGCCCGTGCAAGTCTTGCACTGCGCCAGAGGCGTGATTGTGATGTCCTTTTGCACGCCCTTTGCAGCATCCATGAATGAGATGTTGGTCTGCACCTCAATGTTCTCTCCCACCATGACCTCCTCCTGCTGGAATGGGTTTCCACCTCCTCTTCCTCCCCTCCTCGCGCCTCCTCCACCACCGAATGCATTGAAAAGATCCTCAAAATTGAAGTCCGCACCGAATCCTCCTCCTCTTGCACCACCGAATCCACCGCCAAACGGCGATCCACCTCCGAACGGATTCCCGCCGCCGAATCCACCAGGTCCGCCTGGTCCGGCTCCACCGCCTTGATCGAAGGCTGCAGAACCGTACTGGTCGTACTGCGCCTTCTTCGTGGAGTCCGTCAAAATCTCATACGCAGCCTGCGCCTCGCCGAACTTCTCCTTGGCTTGGGGGTCTTTGTTGGTATCCGGGTGGTACTTCTTCGCAAGTCCGTAGTACGCCTTCTTAATCTCGCCGGCTGAAGCGGATTTACTGACGCCCAGGGCTTGGTAAGGATCCTTCATGGCCAGAGATGGAGTCGAGGCGTGGAAAGTGCGGCGCTGCGAGCGCTCCGGGTTTGAGCGAGTTCGAATGCATGGCGAAGATGCGGATTGGCATTGTGGAGGGCGCGGGCGGGTCTGAGATGTGAATTGGCGGTGCTGGTCGTGCTCGTGGTATCTTTGGCTGCCAGCGGTGCGGTTCGAAGAGCGACTGGCGGCGAGGATGCGCAGTGGTTGCGCTGCGGCTCGGGGCAGCAGCGCGGGCGATGCTATGCTCATCGCGGAAGTCGTCTATGTGGTATGATACAGATGAAAGGAATTGAATGAAGATTGATGTAACAATTGATGTGATTGATTCCCCCCAGAATCAATTGATGTTCTCTCCCTTGTGCCGGGGAAACATTTTGCGGGAGTCGTCGGTTTGCCGACCGACGACATCGGATCCGCTTTTGGAAGCTTCGAGAGCGAATGAGGGGGGTTTGATTGCACCGGGCGAGTTTGTAAGGAGTCGGCTACTGCTTTGCCTTTTATAAATAAATCGTGAGCCTTTTTTGTTTACCTTGAGACTATTTACTTTTTTGAACATCTCTTCCAATGTTGAGCCCCTTCTTCGACGGGAGCTTGGGACTATCGGGCGCCACACTACGATAACTTTTGCAGATGTCACTGGAGAGCAACATCGTGAAATATCGAAACTTGGAACTCTACGAATCTGGAGCCGTGTGTAGTCTAAGACGAGAATGCTTTGAAGTATTGACTTCAGCACACAGCAGGCATCCTCCAACGCTATCAAAATTCAAGAAGGTCGTATTCAAAGGGTATCTAGATTAATCCGATGCAATGCGTATGCATACCGGAGCGCCGTTCCCTGAATGCCAGCACTTACGTGCAGGCAGCATAACCGAAATCCAACGCCAGTCCAATCCCCTATGTCGTCGTCGATATGTCCAAATGCTATACTGGAAGGTATGCAGCAGGGGAATTGTCGTCTATGTCGTGTCCAAAATGTGCAAAGAGCGTGTAGAAGCTGTAAAATCTGAGGGTCGTCGTGCTTGGCGCTTTCGTCATGTCTTCTTGGAGATCCCAGGTGTCGAGCGCATGCGGAATGCCTTGTCTGTGCGGTGTCAGTGGTGTGCAGAGTGGTATGACTTGCAAGAAGCCAATGTCTCTTACCTTTGTTCCGGCTCTTGTACACCAATTCAACCACCACGTCGATTTCATTGACGGCAGCGCCATTGAAGTGCTTGCGCACATTCGTCGCTAGCTGTTCTCTAGAGACCCGTCTCTTATCCTTCCGTCTCGCCATTGTCGGCGATTGTCGCCCGATTCCAGGATTTACCAGCAGCGCTTGGTTGAGTGGTGATGTGAAAGCGGCTGGTGTGGAGAGGTTGTGCGAGACTCGGTATGTGTTTAGCAGCGACAATGGTGTCGTACTCCAAGCCATCTGTATGTCTGTCAGTCTCTGTGACTAGGCGCGGCCATACACTGCTATCTGCGCTCTCAACACTTACTCCAGGTGCTTGTGCCGTATTGTCGGCGTCTGCGCTTGCTGCCGCCAACTCTTTCAATGCGCTTCCATTCTCTCTAGAAGCAGCTGCCGCTACGGCGGCGGCGTTCTGCTTGCTCTTTCTGGCGTGCGCTGCGGCGGCGATTTGTCGTTCTCGTACTGTGGATGCGTCTGAACGCGAGTCTTCGGTGGTGACGGTCTTCTTGGCTGGAGGCATTGTTGCTCGTTTATTGTCGCTTATGGTAGAGCGTGTCGGGCTTGTACTCCTGAGCGCAGCAGCTGGTCATATAGAATGGCTAGATAGCAATGCACGTCGCATGTCCGTCTGATCTGATACCAAGTAGGATTGGGCAAGAACAATGTCGATCTAACATGCAAGCCGCGGCCGGCGCGCGAGCTGAATTTCCCGACATGACCTTGGACACAACGTCATTTCACGTTGACAGGGTTCAGGGATTGGCGTGGGGAAGGTACGGCCGTGCCCGCTCCCGTGCACGTGGAGGTAAGTGAAATGTTGCTTGAGAGTCACTTCAACATCGAACCCTAATCATGGGCGTATTCAAAGGCGTGGGCACTCTAGCCGTCCGAGGCGCGGCAACAGCTCACGGCTTACTCACTATCTGCCTCGCTATACTGTACAGCCTTACACGAAAAGACACGTGGATCAAAAGCAAAGGTGATGAGCTTCGATTCAAGAGAGGTAGGTGGCTAATTACCAAGTTGAATGAGCCAGTGGTGAGCTGACTATCGCGGACGCAGCGTGCAAAAGTCTTTGGTCACTCTCAGATTCGGAAGCAGACAACGTTTTATCGCACAATTTCCTGACCTTGCAAAACCGACGGCGAATGCATTATATCTCCACTGCAGCTTCTTCTCAATCAACCGACTCGCTGATAATTTTCTTGCATGGGTTCCCGGACTCCTGCCATATCTGGGACCAGCAGCTTCGTTCCAATCTGTCGGAGAAAGCGAAACTAGTCGCTGTCGACTTACCCGGATGTGGTGGAAGTGACAGCCTTTTCATTTATGGCCCCGATGAGATGCTGAATGCTGTTGCTGAGGCCATCGTACAGCTTAAAGACCGATATCTGGACGCTCCTTCGGGGTCAGCTTCGCCGCAGAGATCGATTCTTGTTTCGCACGATTGGTGCGTATCTAAATTTCTCGTCAATCCGGAATGTGACCGCTAATATTGGACGGAATTCAGGGGTGGAGCAATTTCGTACCGTCTGGCAGGAGAGACGTCTGGTCTGGTCGACGAGTTCGTCGTCCTCAACTCGGTCTACGTAAGAAAAGCCGGTGTTCGTCTCCATCATGGAAGCTGACTTCCACCCAGCCGCTAGCAGCGAGACACGAAGTCGCATATCGTCTGAGCAAAAGTCGAGATGCGATTCTGGCTGGCAACTTCGGACAGGCTTGGTCATCCATGCAAGCTGTCTTCTCTCAGCTTTTGATGTCCAACTACGTAAGATCTAGAATCATACGTTAAGCGGTGCGTGGCACGTAGATGCTGACAAGCGGCCTCGCAGATATTCATGCTATGCCTAAGATTACCCCTCGCGAAGTGGATGCCCTGGCTGTCCGCGTCGCTCGTCAAATTGTGCCATGAGTTGGCATTGCGAAAGTTCGTATTCGCATTACCCCATCACGTCTCTGAACCTTCACTCACAACTATCCAGCTCGACCCAAGCTACCCCAACAACCTACGCGAACAGCCTAGCAATGTCGTACGGCCCCGGGCCCGCAGAATGCGACTTTGGGCCCTCAGAGTGCGACTTCCGCTTCCCATCCAACTCCAGCTACAGCCCTAGAGTCCGTCTTCGCTCCATGAAGAACCCTCAAGGCGACTGGGACGAGCGCGTCCGTATCTATAGCGAGGGACTCGCGCTCGGGAAATGGCGACCTGACTACCCAACGTACCAGCCACCACTCTGGCTTGCTACTCCGGAGTCCGCTCGAAAGGGCACCTTTAGCTATCCGGTCCACGCCGTGTTCGGCATGCAGGACGTTGCGCTGAACCCGGGAATTTGTTTGGGTAGTCTTGAAGAGTTCATGCTCGATGCTGAACAAGGGATGCGAAAATCTCAAATTGAGACTGGGCAAGGCGTGGAGTACCAATCTGTTGGTCGGAGCAGTATCACGAGATTGCCACTTTGTGGGCATTGGTCGATGCTTGATGAGCAGGGGAAAGAGGTTTTGGACCGCTTGCTGAGGCGATTGATAGAATAGCCTGAGTCTGGTGCGGCTCAGTCAAGAACTGTGCACTTCAACTGGTGCGCTTTGTTGTTGGCTTCGTTTCATGGACTTTTGCCATGTCTGGCACTCGGCAGTAGTTAGCAGAAGCCTTGCGAAAGACCGCTTATACCTGCCCAGCAAACTCCAAGAGACATGATTGCCGAAAGGATTCTAAGGTGATCTTCTCTCTTTTACCGAGAGAGTTGCTATTAGAAGCGGGGTGTTGATCTTCGGGCAAGGGCGACTGTTCGGAACAAAGGTACTTGCGACGCCTGTCGGTAGCCTACATATGAGCGAGTTCACATAGCCTCGACTTCAGATATTGTTTCAAGAACAAAAATTGCTGGTATCAGCCTCGAAAACTAAGAGAAAAGGGAAACAACTGCGGATCATGACCAGCCTTTCCACCAAACTCGCCGAGCGCGAAGCCAGCGGCAAGCCAATTCAGATCGGACTCGTTGGCGCTGGCAAGTTCGGCAGTATGTTGTATGTTCATAATCCTCCAACAAGAATCGGACTTGCACGATGGAAACAACCCACTAACGGCAACGACACAGCATCTCACAAGTCCACCGCTCCCCCGGCATGCGCCTAGCCGGAATCGCAGACCTCTCCAGAGAGCGAGCGCTAGCCTCACTCGAACGCACTGGCTTCCCGAAAGAAAAATACGATTCCCAAGCAACCCTCTCCATAACCGAAGGCATCGCAGCGAATAAAACGGCAATCACAACTGACTCCGCCGCCCTCATCGCCACGCCAGGCATAGACGTGATCCTCGAAGTGACAGGCAGCCCCGCCGCAGGCGTCCGCCACGCCCTGTTGTGCTGCGAACACAAGAAACACATCGTCATGATCAACGTCGAAGCCGACGTGCTAGCCGGACCGCTCCTGGCGCGCAGAGCGCAAGAAGCCGGCATCATCTACAGCATGGCGTACGGCGACCAGCCTGCTCTGATCGCAGAGTTGGTCGACTGGGCTCGTACGGCGGGGTTCGAGGTCGTGTGTGCCGGTAAGGGCACGAAGCATTTACCTGCTTTCCACGCTTCGACGCCGGAGACTGTGTGGTCGCATTATGGGCTTACGGAGGAGCAGACAAGGGATCTCAATCCGCAGATGTTCAATTCTTTCTTGGATGGGACGAAGAGTGCGCTGGAGATGGCTGCTGTGGCGAATGCGTGCGATTTGACGCCGCCTAAAGCTGGGTTGCGGTTCCCGCCTTGTGGGATACATGATTTGCCGACGGTGTTGAAGCCTGTGGAGGATGGAGGTCAGCTGGACACCAAAGGGACTGTGGAGGTGGTTTCATGTCTTGAAGTTGATGGCAGACCGGTCTTCAGTGATCTGAGATGGGGGGTTTATGTGGTGTTTGAGGCGCCGGGCGAGTATCAGAGGGAGTGTTTCGCGCAGTATGGCATGAAGACCGATTCTACAGGGCGGTACGCGGCGCAGAGCAAACCATACCATCTTATCGGATTGGAGCTTGGAGTCAGTGTGGCGACTATCATGTGTCGAGGCGAGCCGACCGGTTCGTGCAAGACTTTTGCGGGAGATGTCGTTGCTACTGCGAAGCGCGACTTGAAGGCTGGTGAGAAGCTCGATGGGGAGGGCGGGTTCATGGTATACGGCAAGTTGATGCGAGCTCGAGACTCACTGGCCATCGAAGGCTTACCGATTGGTCTGGCGCATGGGCTCGTGTTGAAGAGCGATGTCAGACAGGGAGAAGGTTTAAGTTGGCAGCATGTTGAATGGAGCGAGGAGTCTCAGGCCGTGGCTATCCGGCGGGAGATGGAGGCCATGTACCGGGAGGAGTTGGGCGTGATGGATGCGAAGGTTGGTTGAGTTGCCTGAGATAGAGTCTTATCTATGAAGCGGCTGCAACATTAAGTGAGCAAGTTACGTGAGCCAGCCCTGTCTCGTAATATATCGCTTGCAAGAGTTGATATGTTGTGGAAGTCTGTTTTCCAGCTCTGCATTATTATTGAAGCGGTAAAGCCGGGCGACGTTAGTGGCGGTCTGCAGGAACCTAGGATGAAGTGATGGAAGGTGGTCCTTGCATGATTGACTTGTATGCCGCATGTAGAGTTTGGGTGCACCTTATCGTCGACAGTAGTGCTGATGTATGTACAGTATGTACGCGTCGAGTGTGATATCCAAAGCGAGTTGCCACGCTCTCTGTGTCTCCCATATTTGTGTCACCGGTTCAGATCGAGCGAGGCGTTTGTCAAAGATTGATCGAGGCAGCAAGATGGAAGACATGAACAACAATACTATGCAACTTGATGATGTGACCGCGCGTCCGATCTGCTAACCTGCTGGCAGCCGTTTGATTCCCACTCGGTTCACGGCACGGACCCTGTCGATGCCGCTGAGCCGCTGATTCCCTGCCATCTGCTTAAATCTTGAGTATCATCGCCGTGATCATCCTCACCACTCACCTGCCTCATACGGAACAAGGGAAAGATATCGCTGATCCTTGCCAAACTATCCTTCGTCATGTCCCATCACCTGCCACTTTTGGCTCCATGCCCGCAAGCTATACCTCTTACCGCAGGTGGTATCGTAAATAAAACATGCTTTTCCACAGGGCAAGACACCATCCAAGACATCAGCCCGCATTCTACCATTGCTTAAGCGTCTTGGACCGTATCTCTTATAAGGCTTGTCCTGCATCTTTATCTCAAGATCGCTCTCCAAGCCTTGTACTATCAGCCACCGGCCCAAGTCTTGATCATGCTTCTCTCATCAAGCCTTTTGGCTCTGCTTGGCCTCACATGCTCAGCTTCAGCCCTCAGCCCTGCTGAGAAGGCCTTCGCAAAGGCCCAGCGACCCAAGCCCGTCATCGAGAAGAGGATTCCCCACCAGGAGTTCAAGGACCAGCGCCTGCAGAAGCGCGCCTTCAACTACCTCAACAACGCCACTGAGAAGTTCGTCGTCAATGGTTCGGCCATCCCAGACGTCGACTTCGATGTCGGTGAGAGCTACGCTGGTCTTCTCCCCATCTCTGGCGACGCCGATGAGACTCGTGAGCTCTTCTTCTGGTTCTTCCCGACCACCAACTCCGACCCTCAGGAGGAGATCACCATCTGGTTCAATGGAGGTCCTGGTTGCAGTTCCCTTAGCGGTCTGTTGACCGAGAACGGTCCCTTCACCTGGGAGGCTGGCACTCTTGCTCCTGTCCAGAACCCTTACACCTGGGTCAACCTCACCAACATGATGTGGGTTGAGCAGCCCATCGGCGTGGGCTTCAGCCAAGGCACACCCAACATCACCAACGAGTACGAGCTCGGCAAGCAGTTCGTCGGTTTCTACAAGCAGTTCGTTGAGGCCTTTGGCGTCCAAGGATGGGATCTTTACCTTACTGGAGAGTCTTACGGTGGCTACTACGTCCCGTACATCGCTGACGCTTTCATCACCGCCGACGACCCCGACATGCCTCTCAAGGGCATCAACATCAACGACCCGATTCTCGGCGACGACACTACCCAGCAGGAGGTGGTCATTGCGCCTTACCTCGAGTACTGGCAGAACATGCTCTACCTCAACGAGTCCTTCATGGAACGTCTCTGGGAGCGCAACGACGAGTGTGGTTACACTGATTACTTCAACAAGTACCTCACATACCCACCGCCCCAGGAGAAGTTCCCGGTTCTACCTGCTCAGACTGCTGCAAACAACTATTCATGTGATCAATTCAGCAACGCATATGCAGCTATCCTCGAGGTGAACCCGTGCTTCAACATCTACCACATCACCGAGACCTGCCCTCACCCCTACTCTGTCCTCGGCGAAGTCAACGAGGGTGACTACACCCCACCAGGCGCCCAGGTCTACTTCAACCGCACCGACGTGCAGAAGGCCATCAACGCCCCTCCCACCGACTGGAACCAGTGTGTCAACGGCGTGTTCCGCAACCCCGCCACCAATAAGACTGTTAGCGACCAGAGCATCGGTCCTGCGCAGAACGACGTCCTCAAGCGCGTTATCGAGTACACCAACAACACCCTCATCGGCTCCGGCAACCTGGACATGCTCCTCAGCACCAACGGCACCCTTCTCGCCATCCAGAACGTGACCGTAAGTGAAAGATCACGATCCTCCTCTCCCACAAACGGTAGCTAACAAATTCCCAGTGGCACGGCGTCCAAGGCCTCCAATCCTACCCCGGCACTCCCTTCTACACCCCGGACCACCCAGAGTACAACGGCGGCGCTCTCGCAGGCTCCGGATACCTGGGACTCTGGGGTTCCGAGCGCGGCATGACTTTCTACCAAGTCCAGCTCGCCGGCCACGAACTCCCCGGCTATGCTCCTGGTGCTGCGTACCGCACCGTCGAGCTCATGTTGGGCCGTATCAAGTCGCTTAGCGAGGTTGGTCCTTTCACTACCCAGAGTGGAAACTTCACTGGTACCACGCCTTTGTACAAGAGGAATGAGAAGAACTTTGGGTACAACTGAGGATGGAGGTGTTGAAAATGAGAAAGGTTGGATTGCGGCGAGGATCACCAAGTAGGTAGTCCGGCTCGTCTGGATCTATCCTACCGAGTTTAGACCTAATGATAATGAGACAAGAAATCATTGTTCCATAGCTTTTCTCATTCTTGATTCAATGCTACGATACGTCTTTTAAGACGATCTATTTGCATACCTCAGCTTGGAGATAAGGGTTAGGGTTGGTGTAAGAACTCATCCACTTCTGAAGACGAGACCACTGAAGAATCGAGGTCAGCAACTACCCAATCGTTTGGATAGTAGATTTTGCTGATTCAGAGTAAGGTTTACCGACGATATATTCACCGGACAAGTAGTTTGGGAGGTTACTAGCTCATCAGCAAAGCCTGAGTGATTAAGGTGTTGCATCCACTGGATCGTACCTGACGAACAGAGCGCAAGAGTAAGGTATATCTTTGGAGGCAACCAAATTCCTTTAGTCCGCAGTCAAAGTCACGCACTCCATCCCCATCGACCCTCGCAATACCATTGACAGTGGAAAGTCTAGATCGCGTCGGTCTCACGACATGCTCCCAGGCTCCATGCAACAGCATGTCACCCCCCCACGCCGAGCCCCCAAGGCGCACGACCATCGTTCTTGGCTCCACTCTCTGAGTTCGCTTCACGTCCAAGGGTTCTCTAACCGGCATAGAAAAAGTAGTGACGCACAACAATCTTCAGACTCTATGGAACGAGGGAGCGCTTTGCGACTTCCGACAAGACCCGGGATCCAGGGTGTTTGGCTCGTAAGAGACGTATTAGCCATTGACTTTCCCACAACCCGCGGAACACTTACTGTATCTAAAGACCTACTGTTTCTGCGCGTCTTCGTCCTAACCCACAGTAATAATCCACTTCTACAGAACTCCACATGCATTGACCAAGCCTCGGCAATGCCGCCATCAAGGCATTTGAAGCTCTGGGAAGCGGAACACCGCGCAACCACTCGCCAGCCAAAATACCACTGCGGCTTGCGACCCAAGCAACCCGCGCTGCCTTGGCGCACGCCGCAGAGAGCCACAAACTGGTTTCTTTTTGGCCTTATCGACGTCGATGAGGGGCGGAGCAGTGGGGCTTACTCTTTTTCCCTGCCTCTGTGAATGTATGCGATGTGGTCCATGGGCGTGGTAGGTGGGCTGGTTCCGTCTCCTCTATCTCGGAGTCGTGGAAAG
>Ga0265797_10000327_pt1 | contig 88335 bp, 90 predicted proteins | sample P2T30metagenome_FD_192433 | JGI IMG/M metagenome (GOLD analysis project Ga0265797, IMG submission 192433) | Plant litter microbial communities from East Loma Ridge, Irvine, California - P2 T30 | ecosystem: Environmental > Terrestrial > Plant litter > Unclassified | place: USA: California... | reverse complement strand
TGAACGGGACCAATATCAGCGCCGGTACTGATGATGCAGGCGCGGATACAACCGGGCAAAAAACCGTGGGCGGCGCGGTGATTGGTAAAGTGCGCCGTGTGGCCAGCATACCGGTTATGAGTGCGCTGATCCCGTTATCAGACGGACAAAGCGTGTCGCTGGTTTTCCACTCTCCAACTGCTGACAACGGTAAGATCCGCAATCAGGATACGCTGGTGGCGTTCCAGTTCCTGATCAACAAGCGCGATGTGACACACATTGTGGCCCCTATTGGCGGACGGGATGTGTCGCTACAGCAGGTCACGCAGGCGCTTTCAAACCTGATCGAGAAGAACAGCGGCAAATTCACAAAGCAGAAGGACGCCCAGGCTAAGCTGCGCGCCGAAGTGGAAACTACCCAGGCGGAAACGGACAAGCTGGCAGAGCAGCAATCGGCACTACTGGAGGTGGTGGATACACAGACCGCACGCGTGCAGACGCAGCAAGACAATGAGCAGACGCTGCGCAGCAAAGTCGCAGCCCAGCGCCAGATTAATGCCGACCTTACCGGCCAGCTGGCGGCACTGCAGCAGGCGAAAGCCAGTGAGTCTGCAAGCACGGACACTTTCAGCGATCGCACTATCCAGGTTAAAGCGCGCCTGAACATAGACGGACAGGCGACGCTGAGCAACGGCGCGACGGTCCGCTATCACAGCTATGACCAGGACGGCGAGCTTAAAGGCAAGGTGATCATTACCGAGGCAGACGGCACCATGTATGAAATGCTGTCCAAATCCAGCCAGGGCGCGGAAATGGGTAAAGCAGCGACCAAACTGCTGAAGGCTTACCGCACCGGCGCGGCAGAGCCATATAGCGTTGCTGCAGCGCCAGTAGAGCCTACACCACAGCCGCAACCTGAACCACAACCTGAACCACAGCCAGAACCACAGCCTCAACCCGACACACCCGCAGCCGTCTGGCGCTATGCGCTGGTAAACCGGCCAGTGGGTATCGGCGCGGTACCGCCTGAATATGCCTCCGTTGCCGACCAGCCAGCAGAAGGCCAGCCATATAGCGGCGTTGCGCGTAACGGCATCATTTCCTACGACCGTCCGCTTACTGACAAAGAGATTGCTGACTTTGAGCTGAAGCTGATCCCGACGCATGCGGATCTCGATGCACTTGCCGTAACTGTGGCCGACAAGATGAGCGATTACGCCGCACAGTATCTGGAAATGTCCTCAGAAGACCCGGACACCTACGCAAAACAGGTGCGCATGGTTGCCCGTAAAAACCTGACTGGCGTGGCCTACCCGGAAGGTGAAGACCTGACCTATTTCAATCAGGCCATTAACGCCAGATTGCAGATCCTGGAAGCAGGTGAACCAAAGCAGGAAGAGACCAACGTGACTGACGATCGTGAAAATACTGACCCGTTCTGGATAGCGGCGAAACGCCTGGGCGATCTCGTAGGCTGGGCGTCTGACCTGGTAAATGCTTGGGCCGAAGCGCTGGGTTATGGCAGTGAGCAGATGAAGCAGGCGGCGGACTATGTGGAGACTAATCAAAGCCCTGAGTATCTGAAGGCTGTAGAAGCCGCGATGATTACCGGCAAGCGTATTCCGCTGGTTGAGGAATTAAACACCTCTGAGCCAGAGCCAGCCCCGCAGCCAGAGCCACAACCAGAACCGCAGCCGGAGCCGGAGCCAGTGCCGGAAGCAGACACCGAAGCGCAGAAGGCGATTGATTACCTTCAGGGGCTGACCTCGCTCGATACCGACGACATAGACGTGATCCGTGCTGGCCGTACCCAGGTCCGTGAGGCCATTGCCGCACTGACGGCCGCGGGTGTATTCGATGAAAACGAATCACTGGTCAATGATGCCGTGCAGCATCTGAGCGATCTGCTGGTGGCCGTACAGCGTAACGGGGTGGCCGCATGAGCTTAACCGCACTGCAAAAGTTGGATTTAGCCGATCAGCTGGACGAGCTGATTATCAAAGCCCCGACCGTTAAAGGGCTGGACCTTCTGGATCTGAATGACCAGATGGAGGCGATCATGCTCCAGCTGGGGTATGGCGCTGCGCCAGCACCCGCCACCAGCGAACCGGCACCCGCGCCGGTAACTGAGCCACAACCCGAACCCGTGAAGGAAGATCAGCCCGTTCCCGAAGTGGTTACTGACTTTCTGGCCGGTAAGTTCACCAGCCAGGCGCAGCTGGATTTTGTCGAGACGCTGCGCCGCGTCGGTGACTACATCGGCGTTTATCTGGAGCTCGACGACGCGAGAAAACAGACCGCCAGCTGGATAGCGGCCAGCGGCCTGGCTGCTTAATCATCACCCCGTTTCGGCGGGGTTTTTTATTCCCGGAATCAAAATGCTGAATGAGAAAATACGAAATCTGCTGAGCGACGCTGGCAGCATATTTGCCCTGATCGGGCTGGTGGGGTCACTGCGTAAAGCGCAGACCGTAACGGGGCGATCGTCATACGTTGTCACCGGCAAAGGGCAGGAAGTGAAGACCGCGTTTAAAGTGGTGGATGCACGCCACCTGATTATCTCCAATAACCTCGATGGCACCATTAACCCGCTTTTTCCGGCTGAGTTGCAGCCCCGCGACCGCACCCGCCTGACCAGCAAAGTGCAGGTCTCCAAAATCGCGGGAAACCTCCGACCGGCGAAGCTGACCGATTCAGGCATGAGCAGCCACGGCGCGCCAATCGTGGGCGCTGATAACGTTGTTGAGTCGGGCAATGGCCGCTCAATGGGTATTACCCGTGCCTATGAGCAGGGACAGGCCGACGAGTACCGGCAGTACCTGATTGACCACGCAAAAGACTATGGCCTGAAAGCGTCAGATATTGCGCAGATGGATATGCCGGTACTGGTACGTGAGCGTGTTACGGACGTCGATAGGGCGCAGTTTGCGAAAGATTCCAACCTCTCTGATTTGCAGGAAATGGCAGCGAGTGAAAAAGCATTTGTGGATGCCGAAATGCTCGACGAGCGGCTGATGGCCATCTTCAACCCGTCCGACGATGGCAACCTGCTGGCACGCTCAAACGACGGCTTTATCCGGGCGTTTATGAAAGAGATTGGCGACACGGCGACGGCGGGCCTGCTGACCGAAGACGGGCGCCCGACGAAGCAGCTGATTGACCGCATGCAAAATGCGATCTTTGCCCGTGCCTACAAAGATGAACGCCTGGTTAAGCTGGTATCCGAAGAACCGGATCCAGAAATGCGCAACATCCTGACGGCGCTCAACACAGCGGCAAGCGAGTTTGCACAGATGCAGATGCTATCCGGAGACGTTCACCGGCAGGCCGTCACCGGGCTGGTGGATGGAGTTCAGTCGGTTGATGGTCTCGATCAACAGGCAATTGCCGCGCTGCAGGATGCTATCAAGCTGGTTCGCCAGGCAAAAGACAGCGGTCAGGCCATACAGGAAGTGCTGGCACAGCAGGGGCTATTTGAGGAATCCAGCAAAGAGGCCGAAGCGCTGGCGCTGTTTATCGTTGCAAACAACCGCAGCGCGAAACGCATCGGGGCCGCGTTTAAAAAGATGGCGCAGAAGATCAACGACGAGCTGCTACACCAGCAGCAGGCGCTGGGGGATATGTTCGGCGGCGGCGAGTTGACGCTGACCGACGTCCTGACCGCCGTATCCGGGGAGATTGAAGAGGAATTTGGTGAAGGCAAGGGTATGAACTTTGCCATGTTCGAATCCGCTGGCATGGGCCTCCCTAAGCGGCAGAAGCTGGCCGAACGTATTGTGGCAGGCGCGAAATCGGTAAACGAGCTGGTGGACGTCGTGTATGGCTTCCCGGCACACACACCCGGCGCGGTTCCGGTAGCCGCTATTATGGCTTCTATTAACCGGCTGATGAAAACTGCGCCTGATAATACAGCCGCACTGGCCACTTACCAGGATCTGAACGCTTCTCTGATGGGAAAGAACATCAAAGAGATTAAGCAGCAGTACGCGCTGGACTCTGTTTATGCGCTACTCCGCCAGGCTGGAATGCCGAGCGTGACGTCACAGGCTGACTGGTCATTGGTATTTAATCAGGGTGAACTGCTCCAGTATGCCTCGATGCTGCAGGCGTTTGTCAAAGCTACCGAAATCACTGAAAAAGCGCCACTGGCAAGGCAGATATTCCCGGCCTATTATCGTCGCCTGAAAGGCAAGCGCGTGTTCCCTGACGGCATCATGGGGATCATGCGCCTGAGCGGGGTCAGTAACATTGCTGGTGTTTATTCGAGTCTCATGGAGTGCGCCAGCTATAAGCCACCAGCAACCCTGACACCTGATGAGGCAGGCAGGCTGGCGATCTCCAGCGTGGCGACTGGCGCTGCAATCATGGCAGATTTAGGCCTGAGTGCCGGTAGCCCAGAGGACGTTAAGGCCAGAACAGAAGTGCTGAAATCAGCCAGTGAGAAATTCGAAGCACTGGACGAAGAGGCTGACTATTCATCCTTCCTGGGTAAGTTGTTTTCTAACATGCGGTTCGCACCTGGTACCCTGAATGCGGTTGCCCGGGGCGACCGGCCACTACGCGACACATTTTCAGCGGACGATCTCGCCATGCTGGAAAAGGTGCAGGCGCTCGATCCGGAGCTGGCTGACACAATCCGCAGTACCGTACATCTGCCGGTCAGCACGGCTAAGCAGCGACTGGATGAACATGTGCAGGGGTTAATTTCCGGTTCACGTATAACGCAGGCCGACGCTGACGCCTGGGCGGATAGTATCGAAATCCATAAGGATGCGGAAAAGAGTTTTGATGGGCGCTTTGGTAAAGGCACGCTGCAGCGCAACCTTAGCGACCTTTATCGCCTGACAGGCGGGAAGCTGAAAACCCTGAAGCGGATCACTTACAAACAGCGGGGCAGAGCCAGCGCCAGCCTGGCGAATGGGGCAATCCAACTATCAGATCACAATGATTTAAGCGTTCTCTGGCATGAGGCAGGGCATCATTATGAGTATAACAGCGCCGATCTGATGGAGCAGTCAAAGGCGTTTCTGAGGCACCGCCAGCGCAGTGAAACGCTGAATACATGGGCCTACAAAAAAGGGCAGCAGGAGCAGGGCATTGATGGCGGTTTTTCATCGGCGTATATAGGCCGTCTCTATGGTGATGGTACTATCGACAACACAACCGCGACGGAAATTATTTCAATGGGCTTTCAGATGTTGGCTGACGCGCGCCTGATGGCCGATTCAGTCTCTTCCGGCGATGAAGTAATGGACTTTGTATTAGGCCAGCTGCAAAAGGAGCACAACTGATGGCACTCATGATCCCCATGATGCACCGCGGACGCAGTTTTGCGCTGACGTTCGACAGCAGTACGCCTGATCCGCAGGAACATGAAGCCTTCAGCGTCACCGGCGAGCTGAGCCTGCTGGACGTTCAGGCCATTGTTTACCTTGCCGGTCAGGCTACGGAGTACGGGCTGAGCAGCGACATGAACGCCTGCGACAGCAGCACGCTACTGGCAACCCTTAACGCTGGTGGCGTCACATTCGAATGGCCAGACAGCATGATCGAGCGACCCGGCGAAATCCCGGAGCCGGAAGAAATCAACTGACACGAAGGCCGCGCAATGCGGCCTTTTTTCCATCGGAAATTACAAACTCCATACATTGCCGCTCTTCATCAAAAAAGAGAGTGGAAACAAAATGGAGCAATCCGCAAACCGTAAAGCCTTTGGCGATATGCTGGCCTTTTCAGAAGGCACCAGTACTCACCCATTAACCTGTATGAGAGGCTATGACGTCATCGTGACCGGGCTGGGCGAAAAGCAGGGCGAAATCTTTACCGACTTCAGCGATCATCCGTTTGCAAATCGCCGTCCAAAAGCGCTTAACAGTAATGGCCTGGCTTCAACCGCAGCCGGACGTTATCAGCAGCTTTACCGCTACTGGCCCGCCTACAAAAATCAGCTATGCCTGCCTGATTTCAGTCCTGCCTCACAGGAGCGTCTACTCGATCAGCTGCTGAAAGAGCAGGGTGCTTACGCAGACGTCCAGGCTGGACGGATCCGCACGGCTATCGGCAAAACCAACGATATTTGGGCGTCACTCACCGGATCGCCGTATGGTCAGAAGACGCACCCGATTGAAACGCTTCTGACTGCTTACAAGAACGCCGGAGGCACCATTACCGACTAACAGCCACGAAAGCCTTCGGGTATCACTGAGTAATCCACGCTTGAAAAGTCGCCGCTAAACGAGTCAGAGTAGCGGTGGCTTTTCTGCTTCCAATCACCCCCGGACTTAGTTTTGAGCGTTGACTTCAGAGCCTGGTACGCTTCATGCAGTATTCCACCTTTGCGCTGAAACTCTGCTGCGCGCCGCTCGTTCTGCGCAGCTGACGATGCTGCTGCCAGTTGCTTCTGTGTGTTCTGATAAAGCCCGTACTTCGTCACAGGTACCGTTGGCCCTTCCGCTGGATTATTTATCTCAGAAATTATTGCTCCCCCATTTTGTATTTTTCTTTTTCTGGCGGGATCTCTTACTTCTTGTTGGTCATTTTGACCAGGGGTAGCCTGTTCATTCTGACTAGGGGTGCTGTGGATAAAATCGTTTTTAAAGAAGGCGTTAGCAATAACTCTCCGGACAATATTCTGACGTCCTGACGGCTTCAAATTTGCTTCTTTTAAAGCGTCCAGACTTGCCCGGACAAAGGATAGCGCTTTGCTGGTAAACGTGTATTTACTCGGCTTGCTGATGCTGTGATTCTTCTCGTCGCGCTGCTCTTCATAGCTGAGGATCCCCAGCTTAACGGCAGCACGATAAGCACGCTGAACTGTGGAGATACTGCAACCGGCTTCTTCAGCCAAATTCCTGAGCGATTTGATGATGATGAAATCGGACGTAGAACCGGCCAGATTGCAGGCGAATTTTAAAACGCGGGTGACTGACTTCGGCAGGGGGGAAAGTTCAATAATGTGGGTGAGATCAAAGCCGGTAATTCGGATAGATCTGTGCTCGTTATTTGAGCGAAATGCGGGAAAAGTGTTGCCGGGATCGGCGCTATTAGCTACTATAGGCACAGTTGTTCTCCATGAGACAACAGGTGCAATACCTGGCGTCATAATGGTTTAAGGGCAACTTCCGACCAAAGAAGTTGTACGGTACAACGCCGGTGTGGTTGTCGAAGACCACACAAAGTTGCTTAAAAAATCGTCTGCGCTAACAGGCGATTTTTTTTCGTCCTCTCATTCAGCCGCTAAACTGAATCAGAGCGCGGATGATAAACGCGATCCGGCAAAGGATCAACACTCAGTTTTTTCCTAATTTTTAGTTTTGACTAAAACGTGCCCCAGTTTTCAGGGCACGATTTTCTTTTTTCCCTTATTTTCTTGTGTTAATCCATAGTAGCGGCGTTGAATCCACAGCTGGCGGGCGCGTCTGCGGTAATGTGTGCTGGTGGGTAGTTCCGATCGGCAGTGTTGCTGTAGCATTTGTGCCGATTGATTCCAGCATTGCAGCGACGATCTGCGCATCTTCCGGCGTATCCATACGGCATAATGCCGCCTGCTGAACTTTACTTAAAAAAAGCGGCATGTTAGCCAGCGCATCCTTCATGATCCGGCGACGGGCCTTTGCCACGGTGCCAGCACTTTCGAGCATTAGCTGGGCGTTTCGCAGACGTTCCTCAACCTCCAGACGCTTACCGTGCTCAATGTGTAGCGCAGACTCCAGCAGTGAAGAATCCGCGGACTCCAGCATTGCAGTCTGGCTGCGCAGGGTTTCAAAGTGTTGAATAATGTCAGCAGCCTGATTCTCCGAATACCCCTTTGCCATTAAACCCGCGTGCATCATGTCGGCGCGTTCGCTGGCCGATTCCAGGAGCAGAGCAGGGTGGTCCTGACTGATATAATTCGGGTTCGTCACATAGTCGAAGCCGTGGAAGCTCGTCACTTTCGAAATGGCGTTATCGTCACCGCCAGTAGCCCAAGACCAGCCACCAGCGCGTGAGCGGTTCATGCCGTCAACGATATTTCCGGGTTCAGTGTCCAGAATCTCCTGAACGTGGGTCACGATGCCGTTGTCATCAACGCTGGCATCCAGCGTGCGGTTCGATGGGACGTTTTCCAGTGTCACCGGCTTACCGTCAATCATCACAACTGCAAATTCAGGCAGGTTAAGTCGTCCGGTTTTAGCGTAGTAAGCGGCGCGGCGTCCGTGGCCGTAATAGCCGAACATTTCCCCCAGCTGGATTCGCTCCAGAGTTTCTGGACTGGTGAACGTTTCGCGTACAGAGCGCAGCAGGTAGTTGCGGTCATTTTGTGGTGTAAATCGACGAATTTTATCAATCAATGAAAAACGGTCCGTCACTGTACGGAGTGCTTCCATAAATACCTCATATTCACAGGGTAATGCCCCGCAAAGCGGCGGCAGCGCTGGCGATAGCCTGCGTAAAAAGATGGTAGGGAGGTTGTAATTTAAGGGGGTAGTGATTCTTTAATTATCAGTGGATCTGATAACCAGTGGATAATTTCATATTAGAAATATTGAATTTATCCGCGCCGGGGATATAGTGTGCGCGCCACTGCATTAACAGTGGTCGGGATTGGAACCCCGAACGAAAGTACGAGGAGGCACTTAGTGCCTCCGGCGCTACCACGTCTGGAGTTTGCCAGACGTTTCAATGGTGGCGTTGGCGGGGCTACCTTCGGGTAGGCCGGTCTCCTCGTACGCCGGTAGTTCCAACCCTGTCAACGTCACCACCCGGAGATTGGAACCTCCAGTAGTGACGCTTCTTTCAGTACGAGGAGCACTCCATGCCTGAAACCTCTTATACGCCATCCCAGGCGGTGCTTAGGTTCGCCAATGCCATGCTTGCTATAAGCCTGACTGACAGTGCTATCTGTCGCCGTGCAAAATGGGGCGATACACCTATTCACGTATTCACGCAATCCGATTCAGATAGCCAGATGCAATTTATATTTATGGGCGAGTCCGGCGAGTTATCAATTTATGATCCAACGCCAGAAGATATTTTGTCAGCTGACTGGCAGGTTATTTCGCTGCTTCACTGAAAAGGTTGAATTAGCCGCGTATTGAGTAGCTCAAAGGCGGCTATGAGTATGACTCTATTTATCAGGTGAGGTTACATAACGGACAAAGGCTACGAGTTCGTCATGCGTCCAACTGGCCGGATCAGTGCTGTCAGGTGCTGATTCATTCATCATGCTGCCGCTGCCGCCTTCATCCTCCTGCGCGTCCGCTTTCTTCCTGCTCTTCTCAAACTCCGCAAGCATCTTGTCGAGCGTGCCGCCATCCATCTTCAATTGGTCACTGAACAGATAGCGCATGAACGTGTCGTTTTCCGCCAGCTTGTTGTTCGCCTGCAGTGCATCCATGACCTGCACCATCAGGGTAATAAAGTTGGCGCGGGCGTCCATTTCCCGACTTTCTTCTTCCTGAATTGCAGTGTTCATTGAGTTGAACTGAACGACATAAGGACGATCATTAACCGGGTACACCTTGCCGTATTTGAAGGCCAGGTGAATGTCGATCAAGCGGTAAATCATTTCCTGCGCACCCTGACGCAGCCACTGCGCCCGTAGTGCCGCCTGAATGGCTGTCTGTATCCAGCCACCTTCGCCCAGCCCGCCTGCCATCTGATCGGCCCAGCCCAGCATTGTTGAGTCGATACCGAGCGCGGCGCACAGCTGGCGGAGGTGAAACATCACGTCCTCGATGCCGGTAATGTCGGCGGGTATCGACTGCGTATCGATCGTAATCCCGTTTTTGCCATCACCCATCACCGGGATCACATGGTTCATCACGGTTGGCATGGTGTTACCGTTCAGCGCTTTTTTCTGGAGTGCTTCGCCGTGGCGCTTGAGCGTCTGCGAGACGGTGCGGGTGTAGTTCGCGCCGACGACCGGATCGAGTGAATTGGTAGTCAGAGCAATCAGGCGGTCAATTTTGGCAGCATTGTAACGCGTTGCCTTCAGCGCATTCAGCGCGCCGACCAGATTCAGGAAAGGTTCATAGGCGTGAGCCAGAAAGCTGGTGCCGTAGTTTTGCGTCTCTGCAACCTCCTTATCTTCTTCCTCAGACAGCAGAGAGTAACCACGATTCCCTGACGTCACCGGCTGCACGTTACGGGTTGGCGTCCAGTACGGATTTTTCATCGGGACCAGAGACCACGGCGTAGACAGCGTGCGGGTATGGGTGTCGGGTGAAAGCACATAATCACCGCCGAAGCCCACCAGCTGATCGCCTTTGTAAAACTCCTGGATGAAATAGGGCAGCGAGTAATAACTGTTTTCCAGGCTGGTGATCCCTTTCCCGGAACGGGCATAGGGGCGCACGTAGGACACACCAAAAATCGCCATCGTCATAGCCAGCGACGGCAGGTGCCGGTTAATCATCGCCCCCAAATCATCCTGCAACTCTTTGGCCCGTGCCGCGCCTTCTGTGTCGGACGGATCGACCGGCACGATGGCGAATGCCAGCCCGGTTTTTTTGTCTGGCGCGAGTGCGTGGCCAATGTGGATATTCAGCGCGGCTGAGCACGTCGGACTATTCGCCATTTCCTCCAGAATTGCATAGCGCTGCAGCCTGTCCAGCGGTAGCTCCGCGCCCAGGTAAAGACTGTCGCCAGCAGAGGTCATTTCCCCCGCCTTCCCCTCGTTGTAAGCCATTGCCGCCAGCCCGGATCGGGAGACAACCACATTCTGCCCGTTAGTCCAGGCGAGGCTTTGCGGTGCATCTGCCGCAGCACCCCGGAATGCCTGCCTTAACGCGCTTAAAACGGACAACGCCTTTTTTTTAGTAGCCAAAGTTATACGCCCTATTTAATAAACCTTTAGAATCAGATAAATCATATCCGCTTTATGCAATCTGAGGAAAAGTTACACAGTGGAAAATCCAGCAAACAGGGCGGTGCAGGAGGCGGAATCGGTTGAGGAACTGATCCGGCTGGTCATGCGCCTGCACAAACAGCGGACCGTAGTTGCATTTGGCGTCACAAAGCGGGAAGGAGTGAGCCTGCAACGTGAGCGCCGCAGTGCAAACGACAATGCGATCGCGCTGCTTAACTCACTGCCCCAGGGCTTCGATGGCAACAAACTGACTGATGATCAGCGCCGGGTGCTGGCGGGTTACAGCGGCGAGGGCGGTCTTGAAGGCAGTGGCGGCAGTCAGTATGAGTACTACACGCCGCCATTCATGGCCGAGGGTATATGGGATCTGTTTTCCGATTATGGCATTACCAGCGGTCACATGCTGGAGCCGTCAGCTGGTACCGGCGTTTTTCAGGAGACAAAACCGGCTGGCGCCATGATGACGTCAGCGGAGATTTCAGACACGTCCGGACGCATTAACCAGCTGCTGCACCCGGAGGACGATGTTCGCCTGGGCGCATTTGAGAAGCTGGCGGCATCAGTGCCTGACAACAGCTATGACCATGCCGTAGGTAACGTGCCGTTTGGCGACTCGCGTACTGGCTTTGCCGAGCTCGACCCTGCTTACCGGGATGAAACTAACGTCGGCCACTACTTTGTGATGCGCACCATCGACAAGGTGAAGTATGGCGGGCTGGTGGTGCTGGTGGTTCCCAACGGCATGACCGACGGCGGCGGCAACAACAAAAAGCTGCGCGATCGCGTTTCCCGCGTGGCGGAGTTCCTGGGCGCGCACCGCATGCCGTCCGGCACGTTTGCCGAAAGCGGTACCGCGACAGTGGTGGATGTGTGGGTACTGCGAAAGCACACCGAAGCACTAACACAGCTGGTGCATGACAGCGATGAACAGTCGCTTGAGGCGGCAAGCGTACTATGGCCAACGTTCATCCGCGGTAAGTGGTTCGAAACCGAAGGCCGTCGCTTTGTTCACGGTGAAACTGAGCGATCTGACTTCAACAACATCCTGGTGGTAAAGAAAGATGGCCAGCTGACCAATGAGGCAATGAAATCAGCTCTGTCGCGCCGCTTTGAGAGCCGCATCGACTGGGATCGGCTGGGTACGCCTGCCGCCGTCTGGCAGTCACCGGTAGAAGGCGACAAGCGCCTCATGGCTGGCGTTTGGCACACCTACGACGGTACTCGTTTCATCAAAGACGCGACTACTGCATCGAGCGGGATCGACGCGGCGCAGTTCGGCGCGGCGACGTTTGGCGACCTCCAGACAAAAACACGCACCATTAACGGCATGCTGTCGCTGGACAGCCGCGCCCTGTATGCCGCCAGCGTGGAATACCCACAATTGTTTGACGATCGCATTCATGCGGCGATCCGATTTGCCATGCAGCAAAAACCCGGCCTCCGCTGGCGCGTTATGCGTGCCTCGATTATCGGCCTGCGTATCAATGACGCGCTGAACACACAGATGCTCGGCGGCGACGCCAGCGGCATCATTGCCGACGCTGCCCGTTTGGTGAGCGAAGAAGTGGGCCAGTACGGCACACCAAAAGGCCTGAAACTGGCTGGATTGTCAGACGCTAGCGCGAAGGGCTGGCTGAGTTTCCAGGCAAACGTCAGCCGTGAAGGCGATCTGTCGGCGCTGCTTAACGGCACCATCGACCGTAGCGAAGCTGTGGCAGTTGATTTCGCCAGCCCGGAGCAGGTGGTATCTCACCTTTTCAGTGACGTGGATCTGGTCCCTGTGGCGCTGGCCGCTTTCCGCGCCGCGTTTACCGGCCAGCTGCCGGAGGATGACGAGGCACTTCTGGCGCACCTAGCGACCTTCCCGGAGATCGCCCTCGATGGTAATGGCAACATCATGCCGCTGGCCCGCGCCACCAGCGGGAACGTGCGCGGCAAAGTCTCCCGCCTGGCGGGGCTGATTGACGACGCGCCAGATGGCCCGGTAAAGGCGAACTATGTCCGCCAGCTGGAAGCCATTAACGAGAAGCGCAAGCACACGCCGATTGAAGACATTACGGTTAACCTCAATGCCCGTTGGCTGGACCGCCGTCTGATCAAAGAGTTCCTGATCGAGCAGGGCTTTGATGACTTCAAATACACCCAGGACCTGGAAAATGACAACGGCTATCTGACCTCAGAAGACAACTACGCTGGCAAAGACGGCGTTTTCTCTGGTTATCAGGTTCGCTCTGTCACCAGCAAAGGTGGCGTGACCGAGTTCAAGCGCGCCAGCTACAAAGACGGCTTCTATAACCAGCTGGAAAACTACCTGAATGGCGTAAAGCCACGCGGGGTGAATGCCAATGTTTACCTGAAGCGTATTAGCGAGCTGGAATCGCATTTCAACGATTGGCTGCGCACGCATCCAGACGTGGAAACTGTCGTCAGTGACTACAACGACGCCTTTAACGGCTACGTTCCGTTTGAGCATTCCTCTTCCTCGCTGCAGCTGCAACAGATCAGCGGAAAGCGTATCCCACTGAGCTACCAGAATGCCGAAGTCCGGCGCCTGTCAGAAGACGGCCGCGGCATCATGGGCTTTGGTACGGGGCTGGGTAAAACCACAACGGCGCTGGCGCTGGAAGCCTATAACTACGAGGTGGGGCGCAGTAAGCGAACCGTCTACGTCGTGCCGAAAGCCGTCCTCCAGAACTGGTATCACGAAGCACAGGGCTTCTATAGCGCCGAAGCCTTCCAGAACATCCTGTTTGTCGGGCTGGACGAAGTGCGCGGCGAAGATGGCCAGATTATGCAGGCCCAGGAGCGCGACGAAAACAACGAGCCGAAACTGGATAAAGACGGCCAGCCGGTGATGCGTAACGTGGTGAAAGAGTCCGCGGCCGCAACCGTGCTTGAGCGCATGAACATGATCCCGGTCTCCAACTACCGCGCCGTGGTAATGACCAAAGAGCAGTTTGGCGATATACCGATGCGCCCGGAGACCATTGAGGAAAACTCCAGCCAGGCGGTCTTTAACCAGATTGAGAATGGCCGCACAGACCTGATGAAGTCCACGCACCGCGCCGCCACGTCCCGCAATAAACTCCGCGATAAAGCTGCTGATACCGGCACGAAGAAAAAGAGCCAGATCCCGTACTTTGAGGATATGCACTTTGACAGCGTGATCGCAGATGAAGGGCATAACTACCGCAATTCGCACAGCGCCGGACGTGAAGCGGGCCAGCTGGCCTACCTGCCTAATCCGTCCGTCTCCAAGATAGCCCGCGATATGGCCGTAAAAAGCCAGTACATGATGAAAAAGTACAACGGCCGCGGCGTCGTTATGCTGACCGCTACGCCGCTGGTCAACTCCCCGATTGACGCCTTTAACATGCTGTCACACGTCGTGTCGCTGGATGAATGGAAGGCAATGGGGATCCTGACGCCGGATGACTTTGTGCGGGTATTTGGTGAAACCGAATCCGTGACAGTACAGAAGATTTCCGGCGAACTTGAAGATAAGCAGGGGCTGGTGGGCTTCAAAAACCTGGACGGTCTGCGCGGTATCTTCCATCGCTGGACGACGCTCAAATCTGCGGCTGACGTGAAAGACAGCGTGAAGATTCCGGGCCTCGACGAGAAAACCGTGGGCGTGCCGATGACCCGGGACCAGAAGGAGCTTTATGAAGAGCTTCGCGTGCGCGCCAGCCGTATCGGGCAGAAAGAAACCGTGCAGGACAATGGCGACGGCACCATGTCCATCGTGCAGAACGATGATGATTTCATTTTCTCCGTTATCCGCGACATGGATAAGGTAGTTATCGATCCGGACCTGTACCGCTCGGCTATCACGTTCCGCTTCCGTGAAGAGGACGTGGAGCTGGCGAAACATGTGGCGCGTGCGCTGCCAGGAGAGGCCGGTGGCCAGCTGCTTGCTGGTGACGAAGAAGAGACTGCTGAGGATGCGGAAATCGGCCTGACCGACACGCGCACCAGTAAGGTCGTTAAGACCACGCTGAAGAATCGCGGGGGTGTCGTGGAGCTGGTGGTGAGCGACACGCTGGAGCAGCAGGTACTGGCTGCGATCGCGGCTGCCGGTATCAGTATGGAAAACGTCTCACATCCGGTACCGCCTAAGTATGCCGCGCTGATTGAAAACCTGAAAGCAGGCCTGCCGGACGGTAAACAGATCATCTTCATGGATGAAAAGTCCCAGCACAACAAGCTGCGCCGCATTATCGCCAGCGCACTGGGCCTGACGGAGCAGCAGGTAGGCATTATCAATGCCACGACAGTCAGTAAAGCGTCCGGCGTTAAGGTGAAACCCGTGAAGAAGCCGGTCGAGCCCGTGGAAAAGGCGGATGGCAGTTTTAAGGACGGCGCATGGGATAAGTACTATGAGGAACTGGTGCGCTATGAGGATTACCAGGCCGCGCTGAGCGACGCCTCTCTGGCTGGAATGGAAGGCATTGCCGCCGACTACAACGAAGGCCGCACGCCGATCATCATCTGCAACAAAAAGGCCGAAGTGGGGATCAACCTGCACAAAGGTACCGCCGATACGCACCACCTGACACTTCCTTGGACCCCAGCCAGTATCGACCAGCGTAACGGACGCGGCGCCCGCGTGGGCTCCGAGCGCGACATCATGCGCGTGCATTATTACTGTGGCAAAGGCTCATTTGACGAGTTCCGCCTGGAAACGCTGCAGCGCAAGAAAAACTGGATCAATGACGTCATGAAGTCCGACGTGTCCAGCATCAAAAACGGCGATGTGGAGTCGAAAGAAGAGCAAAGCCTGCTGCTGGCCGCTAACCCGGAAGAGCGTCGCGCCCGCGTGGATGCGCAGCTGAAGGCTAAGCGCGAAGCTGACCGCCAGCAGGCCGAGCGCGAAGCCGCTGCCGCGCTTGATATCTATCTTAAGGCAAGCGTTGCTGCCGCCACACCAGTTGAAGTACTGGAAGGCAACATTACCAAGTTGTCTGCTGCCTTTGATGCGATCAACAGCGAGATTGATGGCCTGCGTGAGGACGTTACCGACGCAGAAACAGCCTATAACATTGAGCTTGAAAGAGACGGCAAGCGATCAGCTGATGCCTGGCGCGGTCAGGATCGTCGTGTGGCGCGTGCTGCACTGCGTGTAGGTCTGGCGAAGCAGAAGAAGCTGGAGCAGGAGCTGGGCGGCGCACGCAAGGCGCTGACTCGCTCAAAAAGTGCGGCCAGCACCATTAAGCGCTCCCGCGGAGAAGTGGAACGCGCAATTAAATCCGGTGCGCTTGAAGTCGATCCAGACGTGCTGCGCGCCCCAGAGCTGTACATGAAACTGCCAGACGGCCAACTTGTACGAATTGGCGCGACCTATGAAATCTGGCTGAATGATGACCGTCATGAAAAGGGCGTATTCCAGATCCGTAAATTCTTCCCGGAGAAAAATACGGTTGAGGTTGAGCTGATCTATAAGCCGCTGCGCTGCTATACCGGCCCGAATGTGGGTGGCTTTGCAGAAATGCCGTCTGCGCTGGTGGGTGATCGCGTGGATATCACCACTGACCAGGCGAAGGCATTCCAGAAAGCTGCGAAAGGCATCGAGCCGATAGATGTGGCGGACACGCTGAGCCGTGCTGACTTCTACGCGGCCATCCACGCGGGCATCCTGAACGTGCGAACGGACGGATGGCTTTACCGTGACAATGACGGCAAGCTGAAACTGGCTTACCTCAGCGGCGTGATCAGTGCCAGTGAAGAACGACCGGCAGAAACGTGGGTGTACCCGGACCACAGCGACGAGCAGCTGAAGCGTGAGCTTTACCAGTACAGCGTAGACAGCAACATCTACAGCGCACAGGGCTTCTTCAGGGCGATGTTTGGCCGTAATTACGACACGGCGCTGCAGGCTTACGGGAAGCAGGCGGGCATGGCGGACGTTGTTAAAGTCTTCAACCGGCTGGTGGCCGAGTTCGAAGCGAACGACTCCAAAAAGCGGACCATGACCGGTGCAACGGATGAAGAGGCGCATTCAGCCTTCCTGGGCGCATCTAACGATCGCTATTACTGGAGCAACGTAATCAGTGTTCGTCAGTTCCGTAACGGGATGGAGGGCTTCTCCAACCGTAATGAGTATGAAGCGATATTTGATCAGCTGCGTAATGAGATGGCCGACGGCAAGGTGCAGGCAGTCAGGTCACTGTCAGAAAAATATGCCGCTGCCGCGCTGCAGCAGTTCCGCCAGATGAGTGTGAGTGACAGCCAGGCAGGGATCGCAGTGCTGCTGGTTAAGTCGAAGTTTGACGCGTTCAGTGAAGTTGACCGGGCGGCTACCGTCACTGAGTCACCGGCTGCAATTTATCTTCGTGCCGGCGTTTCACTGGGCGCGCTCGATGACGCCAGAATTACTGCCGAAACGTTTACCTCATCCAGCACCATTAAAATGCTGCTGGGTACCATATACACCTATCTTGAGCGGATGGAGAAGGGCGAATACCGGGATCACGCGACAACGTGGGATGACTACAAAGCATTGATGATCGGCAAACTGTCGCCTGAAGACGTGAAGGCACGCCGTGAAGAAGCAAGCCAGCGCGCTGCGACTGCGGCAACGGATGTGCGCACAGTTCAGATACAAAAGCAGGCCGATGGCTTCCAGGTCATGAAAAACGAGCTGGAGCTGGTGGCTTCTCGCAAGTGGAGAAATCGCACCTTCAAAATCGACTTCCCGGCTGGTGGTGCCTACGTCCTGACGGATACCAGCGATAAGCCGGTACTCAAGCGCAAAGAGGTGCGTGACCTGATCAAAGAAAAGTACGGCGCGAAATTCTGGAACTTCGAAGAAGATCCGGTAGCCGGAAACGAGTTCACCCAGGCCGCATGGCTTATCCCTTCTTCCCACGATCTCGATGCGTTGCGCAGCGATATTGTAAACGCATAATTCAGGAGCGGCCCGCGAGGGCCGTCTAATATGACCACACTGATTGATACCATCAAGCCAACTGAGACTTACATTGAACGCCTGCTACCACTGGCGCTGGACGGGCGTACCGAAGAAGTATTTTTAGTAAACTATCTGGAAAATTTAGTAAAGCGCGTCAGCAGTACAAGGTTTGCGTATCGGGCATTTGGCCCGTGGTGGCCTGCAGTCAAAACGTTATTGCTGGAGCGTGCTACTACTAAATTTGGGCAGGTAGTTGAAAGTGATGTAGCTGAAATATACTCGCTTTCACGTCCTGCTCTGACGGTCATAGCTGCGCACCTGTACGCTGACAACCGGACAGAAAATGATGCCGTATTCAGCGCGGTGCATCTGCTTCCTGTAATGCCGTCGGCAGATGATACTGAACCTTACATGTACGTCAGCTATGATGAATCCATAGAGAAAAGAAGATTTTAGGAGAGACCGTGCCGCGAGAGAATAAACACCTTAAGCTGGAGGAGCTGGAAGCCTATGCCTATGTGAATGGCGCTGAGCTGAGTTTTTACCCCCCAACTGGGGTATTTACGATGCGAGATCGCCAGAATAGTGAAACATGGGTTTGGGTTATTAATCCTTACACACAGGAGAGAGTTAAGCGGGTACGGGAACTGGATAAAAGTAGCTGGATTTTCGCACTACAGGACGCATTAGCACGTCTGAAAAATGCCGGAGAAGCCTTGCCACAGATGAAAAGTGACGAAAAGTCGTGATTTTAATTGACGGTAAATTAGAAAACCCTTAGATTGCATTAAGCAGCTAAGGCGGCGACCAAGAAAAAGCCCGACCATATGGCCGGGCTTTCACTTTTGCAGGGGTTCAGTTTGGCGACGTACACCCCTGCGCACAACAGAGAGAATATAACATGAAAAATTTTGCGCAGCGTGATTTTGTTAATGCCACCTCAAACAAGGCTATTACGGCAAAAGTCACGCCTTTTTCTAATGTGATCGGCAGATTCGTCACACTTTGCCTTAGCACAATCGGTCTTATCTATACCCTGGCGTTCATGTGGATGGCTCACCAGTAAAAAGGTAACTGCCTGTAATGACTATCTTTCAAAGATGTAGATTACAGGCTTGTTTTTTCCCGTCTCAGCGTTAAAAATACCCCCCAACGCAGATCCATCTTTTAGACTAATTAATCATCGGTTGGCAAATCCGGATATGCGCTTCAGTGAAGAGTGGTTGCACTCTTATAAAAAAAATCAAAAAAACCGCACCAGAACAGCAGAAAAATCTGCTGGCGGAGCGTCGGTAAAATCCGGCAAAGCGTCTGCATGGTTGGCGGCAGTTATTGAAATATCGGTTCACGCAAAAGCGCTGGCCGCTCTCGTCAAAAATCCCGATCTGCGCAAAGGCAGGCAAGAGCATTACGATCAGGTTCGAATCTTTGACCATTTTCACCGTCACAACAGGGTTATTTATGACCATCTGTTTGCCGTACCTAACGGAGGATTTCGCTTAAAGGCGACCGCCGCAGCAATTGAGGCTGAAGGCGCAAAGCGGGGCGTTCCGGATATGTCCCTGGAAATACCGGCAGGCGTCTATCACGGAATGCGTGTAGAGCAGAAACACGGTAAGCGTATGCCTTCAGAGCATCAGGTGACGTGGATGCGTCGCCTTAAGGAGCAGGGGTATTACGTTCTTTTATCATTTTCACCTGAAGAAACAATCAGCGTGATGGAACAGTATGCGGTTCTTAAAGCAGGTGAAGTAATGCCAGCACATGAGAACGACGGATTCTGGAGCGAATAAGTGCTTTTTGATGCGCAATTTTTTACCGGATGCCCCACGTTCGAGCAGTATGCGCGCCGTAATAAGACGCGAAACAGCTTGGGACGGGGGCTTTCGGTTTTTGCCGACATTGCTATGGACGTCGGCATTTTCAAAGTACCGAAGCAGGAGCTTATGACGCGCAGCGGCATGAGCAACCGCCAGCTGAATTATTTCGGCGGCGTGAAGGGGATTAGCTACATCTTGAGAAAATCATTAACAGAAGGACGCGGACGCATGACAACGGCACAGATCGAAGGTTTGAGCAAAATTGGAATCGGTGCCATTACGTGCAGCTACGACCAGGCCTTACTGAGAATGAAAGAAGATCCGGAATTGCTGATGCGTCGGGAAGCGTGGGAGGCGGGTTATTTTGTGTCGCTTGAGCAGGAGCATGAAGGCTGTGACGTGCTGATGCTGACCCGACCGGACGGCGGCGTGGAAATGCACGACCTGAGCATTAACGATATGCGCGTAACTGACTGGGTGGAAGTCGCCTGATGGGCCAGAATAAGCCATTTCACTATCATACGATTTGCTACATGGGTGATAACGGTAAGATGCGATCCGGGGTTGTCCAGTTGGCCACACGTCAGATATCCCGTCAGGCGCTGGAGAACGTTCGGGCTACGCTGAGCTTTGACGAAAACGCAGTACTGGTCTCGCATAGCTACCTGGGGCGGATGACGCAGGCAGAGTATGAGTCAGGCGATATCAAAGTACCCTCTGTATTGCTGAACGTATTGATGATCGTCACTGCTGCTGCCTTAGTCATAACGGCGTTGAAACTGCTGTAATCCTTTGCTGGTGGCAGAGTCCGGAACAATGCCACCAGCTATCCCTCCTAAATCATTAATTGAAATCTAAGAAAACTCTTAGACAGTGGTCAATTTCGGGTTATCATCCGCCGCAAATAACACGCGGATCTGATAACACATTATGACTACTCTCGCTCCACTCCAGCAGCTGCAAAATCTCCCTGAATGCAACGTAGATGACGATGTTCTTCATCAGGCCTTTGTCACGGCTTACGGCCAGCTTAATTCCGTCAGAAAGCGCCTGACGCTCGATGACCTGGAGCTACGCCTCCTTGATAACTGCACAAACGCACTGGAGCAGATCCAGATCGATATCGGCATGCGGCTCAACCATGAAGCTGATACTTATAATCTGCTGTTAGATGCGCTGGAGCAGGCACAGCAGCAGTTGGGCTCACAGTCCGCGCTGCACGATGAAGTTACCAAAATCCGCCTCGATGCACAGAATGCTATTGAAGAAGCCAGAGACGCGGCAAAGGAAAGTCAACTGGAGGCAGACAACCGCGTAATCAAAGTTGAAACCAAGCTGCAGGGTATGGAGTCCGCCCTGACTACCGCACAACTGGCGCTGGCCACACTGAATCAGGAGCATACACAGTACCGCCGTAAGCACCCTGAACGCCTGGCGAGCGAACTGAACGAGCGTGATAAAACCATTTCACAGATGCGCGCCGACCGCAAAAAGGAAAGCGTTAAGCGTCAGGACTTGCAAAGCAAACTCAACATCGCGGATAAGGTTGTCGGAGAAGAGCGCCGCCTGCGTGCTGAGACAGCCAATCAGTTGCTTAAGATGACTGCCCTATATGACAGTTTGAAAGAGCGCGTTGATTTTCATGATGGCCGCGAAGACGTGCAACAGTTTCTGCTACAGCTGCCGGACGGCTCCGGCGATGTGGGCTGCTATATCTACAACTTCCACTTTGGATTGAGCGTCTTTCACGGCATCCGCGACGTCTCCATTGAAACGGCTGATTTCCATTTCCAGATCCGTACCGCGATGATGCTGGCAATGGACGTTGTGCCAGGAGTATGGGGCAATCCGGTATTCCGCCTGCTACCGGACCTGGAACCCATGTGGGATACCGCTGTTAACGATGAGCTGCACGCACGCATCATGAAGCGTATAGCGCTCGATTACCCGCGTCTCCATCAGCGCATTCTGGATGGCAAAGCCGCGCCAGTCTCCGAGCTGTCCATACCGACACGCGCCCTTAATGCTCTCATTAAGGCCGGATATGAGACGGTTGCCGACGCTGGTGGTGAACTGCCTACAGAACTGGCGAAGGTGAAGGGGCTGAGCGAGGCATCCGTGACGGAGATCCGCGCTGCCGTGAACAGCTGGTGCATCAAGTGGGCGAAAGCGAACGGCGACATTGAGAACATCAAGAACCTGAAAGTAAAACGCCGCTAACCCACCGTCACTGACTCTGATTAGCTTTGAAAGTCTAAGAAACTTCTTAGATTTTCATTGCTTCATGACTCCGCTTTGTGTACATTTCTCCCCGCTGACAAGGGCTTTACTGCTCCGTGCAAAATTCATAATAGGCATTTGGCGGATTAATCATAACTGTCTGTTTAGTCCGCTCTTTTTTCACAAATCAAAGTCTATTCCAGAGTAGATTTTGCTGTGTGTAGTAACTTTCATGCCCGGTAGTTTCCGGGCTTTTTTTCAGGTTCAGCCGTGAGCGCATCAAGGTGTGCTGACGGCTGAAAACGGGGAAACGCTTCGGCAGCGAGGCAAACGCAATGCAAATCTGGCAGGTGCCTCCACACCTATTTGTGACGCAAGCGGACAGGTTGACCAGATACCTAAGTGTCCGCGCCGGGTATGCACCGGCAAGTATTCAGCATGGGTAGCGAAGAGTCCGAACGCAGAAGTTGTTAAGTCCGCCGCCGGTTCAAATCTGGCCCCATGCACCAGTTCGTAACGGGCCGCCCCCGGTTATTAGCTTTTTCCGGGTGTGTTATGAGTAGGGTGAACGGCAAGTAGCCCCTCCTGTCATGGCAGTGAACGCGGTTGATGGACTAATCCCGCGCATAGAACGCCCCATGAGGCTTAAACACGTTCCCGCCTGATCCTCGTAAGGGATCACCATTTGTGAGCGCGCTGGTGCTTCTGTCGTTTTACTGGCGTTTGGCGAAAGATTACCTCTGTCAGCGCGCTCACAAATGGGGGAATGCGGCTATGCGCACGCGGGACGGAAAAGTTACCTGACGTTTTGCAAATTCCTTTACGTGACCCGTCCGTAGATTCCGTATCGGACAGCTGGAGGCACCAGCCCCCCATGCACTACACGCCAACACCAGGCGATGCCCTGTCTACCGGCTAATTTGGCTGGTGGCAGGACAGGTCAGCGGCAGACCTTAACAGTTCGTGACAGCTGGGAAAGACCAGCCCATAACGGCGAGAACACTGAAGGGTGACTTAAATGAACACCCGGCGCGTGGTTGCTCAGTGTTCTCGACCGTTGTGGTGATCGCTTTAACACACCGTAGGAGTTGTGGATCCGGAATCCACGGGGCGAAAGCCCTGCCTGTGAATTAACACGGGCGGTCAGCGATGGGCTGCGAAAGCAAAGCGGGTTTAAGTCCCGCCTCATTGAACAATCGCGCTAACGGAAAACGATCACTACAACCCTTTCTAAACCTCACCGGGGAACGCTATGTTTGGCAAAATTTTTGGCAAGAAAGCAGCAGCAGCACGTCAGGAACTGAAGAAGATTGAAAACCGCGACCTGATGGAAGCGATCGTTGGCGGTTGCCTGCTTGTGGCTGCAGCTGATGGGTCTATCGATCAGTCGGAGCTGGACAAGCTGGATAAGCTGCTTCGTTCGAATGCCAACCTGTCGCATTTTGGTCCTGAAATTACGCAGAGCATTACCCGCTTTAAAGAGCAGCTTGAAGCCGGTTTCCGCGTAGGCAAGAACAAAATCTTAGAAGAAATTCAGGATATTAAAAACGACCAGAAAGAGGCGGTTGAAGTGTTCGTGAACATGATCACTCTGGCTGAAGCTGATGGTGATATCGCGCCGGAAGAAAAGAAAGTTATCGAAGAAGTTGGCCGTGTGCTGGGCCTGCGTTACGACGATTACGTGTAATGAAATTCCGCCTTTTCTTTGCCGCGCTGCTGCTTCTGCTGGCCATACTGGTGGACTTCACCAGTAGGATCTTATCAGTGGGTGCTGATTTAGCTTTAATCGGCCTGGCTATTTATGTCGCCATGCCTTTTTTAAAGTTCGCCTTTAAGGCAGCAAAGAAATAAACGGCCAGTAACAATATGCCAGCGATCCCTGCTGGTGGCCGAAAGTGGGGCATTATGGGACATGTGGGTGCGGAGCTTGGGCGTTTAATTACCTTCTCGTCTGTTTGGTTATCCGGTCAACACGTAATGTCATCCAGCCAGCAGGATATTGTCATCGCAGGTTGAGCGCCTGGGCGGTTAGTTCTGACAGCTGGAATAGACAGCATTCCTCTACGAAGGACGCATTATGTCGTTATCAGAATTTGCTGCAGAGCACCCGTTTCTCACCGTGATTTACGCGCTGGTGGCCATCTATGCCATCGAGACGTTCATTAAAGCGGCAAGAGGCAGCAGGAAGAAGCAGCGCCGCAAATAAGGCACACCAACAGGAAAGAGCATTGATGCTTTGCGCAAAGCGCCATTGGACTAGGAATGGTCAGTGCTCTATCCGTTGTGGTGCATTCGCAGTTGCTGCTGCGATCGCAAGACTGGCCCCCGCTTCTTCAGTCGCGTACACAGGGGTTAAAGCCGCCAGTAACCAGGTTGACCAGTCACTTGAGAGGTTACTTGCCGGGTATGGCACCGGCCACCACTAACGCTTAATACGAGAAAATCAGGCATCATCAGGGTAAGACAGTCAGCTAATCCGGACGTAATGCGCATGAGTGACAGCACCTACACAAAGACCATCAGAGCTATGCAGTTTGCAATGTTTCACTGCCTGCTTAATGCCGGACTGTTTGCCGGTCATAAATGGCTTATCGCGCAGCTGGTGGCAAGCTGATACAGCACAACAGGTAAGAGCGCCTGCAACGTGCATTTACCGTTGTGTTGTCGCTTAAGGGGAGCAGCCGCCGTTCCATTGAATAGCCGTAAGGCCTGATGGGGACAGACGGACGGTAGCCGGTTCGAATCCGGGCAGCACAATGTCATTACAGCCAACTGGCCACGCGCCGGCGCAGGCTTCAAATTATCGCCGTGCGTATCCCACGCCGGACTTAACCAGGTGAACTTTAATCACCGGCACCTGCCGGGGATTCTGCACGCCTGCAGGAAGAGAAAACGCATGAAAAAGATCGCACTGATGGGCGCATTGATGGGAAGTCTCAGCTGGGTAGCCCGCCGTCCGCCAACCGTTCCCGTGCCGCAGGTAAGAACATTGCTGGTGGGCGATACCCGGCCACCGGCTCAGGAAGAGATCGAACAGGGAATACGTCGTTTGGCCACAAGCATTGCAGAAGCACAGCAGCACTGGGCCGCAGAGAAGAGACGTAGACATACAGCGCAGAAGCGCAAGCAGAAACGAGGCTACTGATAATGATGACCGCTCAACAATTAAATGCCACGATCGCTATGTTCGCAGACGCAGAAGCTGACTACGCAGGCGACTATATGGCACTTCTGGCGGTTATTGCCCGTCTTGGATACACCATTACAGAGACGTCCGAGACCAAAAACACCGGATATGCCGCCGTTATCAGTAAAAACGGCCTGACAATGACCGGTTATGGCGAAACCCTGAACCACGCCGCCTGTGTCGCGCTGATTAAGTTGAACGGTCTGATCCTGCAAAATGAAGTGATGATTGAGAAGGGCGAACTGAATTTCAGGCAGGAGCATGCACCGCTAGCCGTGGCACAACTATGGCTATCTGAAGGCTGTAAGGTGGCACGGGAAACATGGGGGAAGGGAGTTTATCTCCGACTCAACAGAGGCATGATGCGCGCCGCGCTGATGGGAACAGACATGTACGGCGTACCGGCACGTTACTTTGACTGCAATCCGGAGGCTACTGTCACGCAGATGCCTCAGCTTCTGCTCGTTGACGCAGAACAGCTGACTGTCTCTGACTGGTCGCCTGCTTCTACCGATATTCTCGCAAGCGACTGGAAGCTGGTGTAACGGGAACAGTGAAAGTCAGTAGTCTGGACGTGACAGAGTAACTTTCTGGTTCAGAGCAGTAAGCCACTACCTGATACATGATCGCCGGATGAACACCCTCGTCCGGCACCGGCAACACACTGCACATTGTTCAAACTCTAAGTAACATATCCAGTTTTTCCGTGATAATACCGCGCAGCACTTTAACTTATGGTGGACCTATCCAAGGCCGTTAAGAGCACTGGAGTACACTGCCAGTACTGCGATCGTCACGTCCCGATAAAGCCCATCAGCCAGTTTAGCCATACGCCTGTCTTAGCCAGAATCATCCTGAAAACCCATTCATACCTGCTAATAATGGCGATATTTACATCGTTCGCACTTGCTCGGATTACACAATCCTTAGAATTGCTTGTAGTCAATTCAAGCGGAGCAGTACATGGACCAAAAGGTGAGCAGTATAGAGGTAGCCGATCTGTTAATACGCAGACGGGACTACATGACAGTAGCCGAAGTCACTAAGCTGGTGGAAACTGAATACCCGCACTTAGTGGTGAATACCGGCATTATCTCCAATATCCTGCGCTCTTTTGTTCGTTCGCCGTTCGCACAATGCCGGGTACATCCCGACGCGTATCCCCGCCAGTATCGGCTGGAGGCCATGAACGGCTATATCTTCAAGGTACGCGGAAGAAAGGATCTCAATTACGGTTCGCTGTGTGTGGAAAGCGCCACGAAGCAGGTTCTACAGAAAAAGGAAATGGAGCAAATGTCGGTGTGCGCAATGGCGAGGGAACTGATGGATATGTGCAGAAGGGGAAGGATAGAGAATGCCCCGCTCATGTGAACGGGGCTAAGGTAATCAGGACTATCCGGCGTTCTTTTTGTTAGCCGCAAGCAGGCTGCGTGCTTTGCCTGCTTTAGCCATTGACGGACCGCCCCATGCCTGTGGCTTATCATCATCGTCTGATGACTCAGATGTACTCCGGGCAGGAGCAGCAACGGGCTGCGCAGGCTCACTGGCAGTAGCTACAGGCTCAGCTGGCAGGGCTTCTGCTGCTGGTGGCGCTACTGACTCTGGCATAGCCTGTTCTGCCGCTGGTGGGGCTGACTGTACGCCTGCTGGCGCAGCAGCAACCGGCACACCAGCGCTTTCACCCAGCAGAGCGCTGATCATGGTAAGCAGACGCTGCAGGCGCTCACGCTCAGACATTTTCAGGAACTTCTTTCCGTCCGTTGTCTGCAACAGTTCGATGACGGGACTTAAGCCCATTTCATCCAGCGCGTAGCCACTGCGTACCAGACGCACCAGGTAGCTACGCTTCGCCGCGTTGGTCTGCAACCGGTTATATTCATTCAGAGCAGCGCCGGTAAGTAACCCGTCGTCCTCCAACCCACTTAATCTTAATACCTGACTCATAGTTAACCTTTATCGCTGGCGCGGCTTTTGATATCGCTTACGGTCGCCGTTTCTTTGATCGTGTCGCGCAGCTCGTCCTCTGACGACATAAGAGCCATAAACACGCCACGCGCAATGGAAAGCTCCGGCTGTGCCGGGATGATGACCATATCGTGCCAATCAGCTGTATGGTCGCTCAGACCTGCCTGACGGCCTGCCAGATAGTTAGCACCGCCACCAACAACCAGAACAGCGTCAAGGGCGATTACGTTGCGCAGCAGAGAGCGCACGTCACGCCAGATTTCAGACGCCAGTTCACCCGCTGCCTGATCGATAACGCTGGTTACGTCGATACGCTTGTCTTTGGCTGCTTCCATACGGGAACCGATGTAACCCTGACGGATAATGTCGTCCACGATACCAACCGGGATTTCTTCTGCGTTGAATGAGCGGCCAGAAGTTTTTTCGAACTCCTGCAGCAGCACCAGAACGCGATTAATCATCTTCTGAATGCCGTGCTCAAAGCTGGCCTTCTTAATCGGCACCAGCTCTTCATCCACGATAGCGATATCACAAGTGAATCTGCCGATATCAATCACCAGAATGGTCTGTGCCTGTTCCAGGTCAGGAAACTCTGTCTGCGCGGCCAGAATCGCCGGTACGGCCTCCGGGAAGACTTCAACATGTTTGATACGCGCTGGAGCAACGTCGCCGCTGTAGTTGCGCACAGGCTTTTTCAGGCTTTCAACTTTGCGGTTGATGCGGTCCTGATTGATAACGCCGGTGCCGCTATAGAACTGCCCGATTGGCAGGGTTTCACCCAAGATGACGTCGCAATCCACGATGCCCGCACGTTTCAGGCATTCATGAACCAGCACGCGGTGTGGGGCAGAAATCTGATAATCCGGGTCGCAGGTGTCGTACAGGTCAGTAAAGCCCTTTTTTACGACGGTATAGGCTGCTTCATTCCCGTTGTCATTTTCGGTAAACCAGGTAGATGACGCATGGTTTGAGTAGGACTGCTGGTGGCCTTCATGGACCAGCGACGGGGTGATAAGGGAGAGCCATTGGCCTTTTTCCTCGTAGGCAATCGTTACGTTGCCTGAACCCGCATCTACAGCTACTAAAACAGCTTTCTTATTAGTCATTTAAATTATCCAGTGGTTTATTTCGTACTTTGATTGAGATTCAAAAGTACCACTAATTTTAAAAAAATGACACTTAAACGGTAACTTTCCAGCGCGTTTGAGTAGTCCGTGATCATTATTGTGATCACTGCAAATTACAGACTCCATACCATCCCGGTTTATTGGCCTTTTTTGAACGATAAACCATGTCCAAAGTTAACTGGGATGACCACAGAAAAGCCTTCATCGAGCAGAAGGCGCAGAGCGGGATAACCGTCAAAGAGTACTGTGAGCACTACGGTCTGCCGTTTAACACCGCACGCCGGGAGTTGAACGGCAAGGCGCTGGCCGCAATGAGTGATCAGGCTGGTGATCACAATCATGATCATTCGAGTGATCACGCTTCTGATCATCAAAATGATCACACCAGAAAAGAAGACCTGATCATCCGCCGAAACGGGCGAAAAGTCAGGCACAGTGCGGCTTTAGAGGGGGTGCTGGAACCACGCGCTGACACATCAGCGCAGTCTGGCGCGAAGAAAAAGCCTAATGCTTCACATGCCAAAAAGATCATAAATGCCGGTGATCAGGATTCCGGGCGCCCGAAACACGTCTCTAAGCCCCGCGGGGAAGGTAAACCCTTTGAGGAAGGGCATGAAACTAAGCTGGTGGCCAACCGGCGCGGCTACCCGCGGCCGGAAGATTATGAAGCGGCTTTAGAGGTGCTGGGCGAAGGTGTGGAAGCCAGCGCCATGACGGTGCTGTTTGACTCGCTGGCACACATGGACCTGCTAAAGCGCACTACGGCGCGGGCGGTAGAACTGTTTGAGCTGGAAGCCGACAACCTGGAGAACGGCGGCAAAAAGGGGGATGACGAGGGCGGCGGCGGGCCTCACCCTATCCTGAAGATGACCAAGCTGATGATCGAGGTCGGTTATCTGGTCAATGACCACGCCACACGCGTAGCCGCGATTGCCAGCGGCACCGATAAGAATCGGCGCGACAACGAGAAGCATGCGCTGACGCATAACGCCGGTGAGGTGATCAGCCGCGCTTACCAGCTGCGCGAGGAAAAGGACTGGGACTTACTCCAGACGGCAGAGTACATCGAGCGGCACGGTATCAAGCTGCCGGAGTCGCTATCCCGACGCCTTGAGAACGAGCTCAAGAACGCCGAGCCGCCAGTTGATGAAACCGGGGCGGTTACTGAAGACCAGCTGGACCAGGATGCGCGGAAGTTCCGCGAGCAGCAGGCCACCAGCGCGGCCTTTGTAGAGGAACGGCGTGCAGCAGTCGCGGCGCTGGTGGATGGTGGCGGATTTGGTGACGTCCAGGCGGACGGAGAGAGCCGCGCCGGCGAAACGGCGGGCGAGGGTAATCTGAAAGGCAACTTTGACTATATGGCCACGGCGGAGCTGTACGGCGACGACGACGATTTACCGCCTGAGATAGACGTTATACCGGGCGAGGATGAAGCCTGATGGGTGGCCAGAAGCGTATTAAAAGTGTCACCACGGACCCGCGCTGGCGCGATATGGTTATCCGGTACCGCTATAACTGGGCGCTGGCCGTCGTTGAGCTGTTTGGCATGATCCCCACCTGGCAGCAGGAAGAGATCATGAACTCCGTACAGGAGACGGGGAGCCAGACTACCGTGACGTCCGGACACGGTACCGGTAAATCATCCCTGACGGCCATGATGCTGCTTATCTACATGATCATGTATCCGGATGCCCGCGTAATCATCGTGGCCAACAAAATCGGGCAGGTTAAGACCGGCGTATTCAAGTACGTTAAAACCTACTGGGCGAACGCCGCCAGACGGCACCCGTGGCTTCAAAACTACTTTACCCTGACCGACACTATGTTTTATGAAAAGTCGCGTAAGGGCATATGGGAGGTGCTCTGTAAGGGCTATCGCCTGGGGAATGAGGAAGCGCTGGCCGGTGAGCACGCCGCGCACATCCTGCTGATTCTCGATGAGGCGTCGGGTATCTCTGATAAAGCGATCGCAATCATGCGTGGTGCGCTGACAGAAGACGATAACCGCATGCTGATGATGTCGCAGCCTACTCGCCCCAGTGGTTACTTCTATGACTCGCACCATTCTTTAGCCAGACACCCGGATAACCCTAACGGCTTCTGGAATGCCATTGTGCTCAACTCCGAAGAAGCGCCGCACGTAACCCTGAAATTCATCCGGGAGAAGCTGGTGGAGTACGGCGGGCGCGATTCACTGGAATACATGGTGAAGGTGCTGGGCCGCTTCCCGCGCAACGTGAGCGGCTATCTGTTGGGACGTGACGAGTGCGATCGAGCAGCGCGCCGGAAAGTGTATCTGGAGAAGGGCTGGGGATGGGTGGCCACCGCCGACGTCGGTAACGGGCGCGATAAGTCGATACTCAATATCTGCAAGGTATCCGGCTACGGTGATGCCCGCCGCGTCGTGTCGTTTAAGCTGGTGGAAATGCCAGGCACAATGGACCCGATCACATTCGGTGACTATATTGCCAACGAATGCACGCAGGAGCGCTATCCAGGCATTACGATCGCAGTGGACGGTGATGGCGTGGGATCGGGTACGCTTAAGCAGCTGGAGCGCCGGGGTGTGAATGCAGTCAGTATCCGCTGGGGCCAGCCGCCATTCAGTAAGAAGGTGAGGGAGCGCTTTAAGAATCAGCGCGCCTGGTCGAACATTATGGCCGCTGATGCGATCCGGTCGGGCCGTATGCGCATTGATATCTCGCAGCACACGGCAGAGCAGGCTTCAAAGATTCCGTACTTTATGGATGAAATGGGCCGTATCATGATGGTACCTAAGCCGCAGATGCGCCAGAAACTTAACATCAAGTCGCCTGACCGCTGGGATACCTACTGCTTCATCTTCCTGATTGGCTACCGTCCGGCAGAGGCCGAACTGAGCGAAGATATGGCTGACTTCACACAGAGTAAGCTGGATGAACTGTCGGAACTGGATGCACTGCTGACATGACCACCAGCGGGCAACCACTATAGTCAGTAACTGCTTAACAACCAGGCGAAGCGGCAGATTGACGGCAATAAAAAAGGGCGCATAAGCGCCCTTCTGTTTTCATTGCTGGTGGCAGGATACTGATTATTCTTGGCCCTGCTTTTTCTGATTACTTTCTAACTCACGCAGCAAAGTGTACATATTGCGCATGTTTTTACCGGCGCGAGGCTCTTCACCACCGTAACGCTTACGAATTTCCGGCATAGTCAGCTGTTCTGTATCGCCAGCTGCCACTTTCTTATCAAGAAGGCTCCAGTCATAGGCCTCCAGCTTTTCCAGCAGGTCGCGGTTTTCGTCGATTTCAGCCTTAAACAGACGCGCTTCCTGTGCGTCTTTTGCCTTCGCAATCTTAGCCTTTGCCCGGTTTTCAAACTGAGCGCGGCGCGTATTGACGGTGTAGGCAACTGAGGACCGCTGCGCCGCCAGGGTTTTGCTGTATTCTACGTCTTCCATAGTGTACAGCTTGGCATTAGGCAGCACTGAGCATGTGACTGGAGAGATCGCATCATAAGCCGACGTGTAACCTCCGTTGCTGTTAACGTTTAGCTTAATGTCGCGCTCTTTATTCAGGTTGTCGCCGTAGATAAGCATGCCGTGCGCGCCATACCGGAACGATTCACCTTCGTCTTTCTTGTCGTCGGTGTAACGCGCCGTTACCTGAATGTCAGAGTAGTTGCTGGTGCGTGCGCGGTACATTGCGCCAGGCGCGGCCTCTTCAAATACCTTTTTCTCATCTTCCAGTGACATGATGGCACCGGCTGCAAACGGAACTTTGCGCAGCTTACCGATCTGCTTCTCATAACGTTTGAGGATATCTTCGCGTGTGTGGTTCGCGGTCGCAGTAGCGCGGAAGCGGTTAATGGTGACGTGCTTAGGATTAACTATCAGAGTCGGAACTGGAAGATAGAGGTTTGTGGTGATAGCGATAGAACGCTCTTTACGTTTCTGTTCTGCCAGGTCAGCAAAACTCTGCCAATCGGCCAGCAGGTGCTCGGCGCGCTGGAAGGCTTTCTTGTCAGTGATAAACCCGATTGGACGGCATTCTTCACCCAAGGCATTTTTATCAATGAAAATCTGGTGGTCCGTAATGAGAGTTAGCCACTCTGATTGTACCTGTAGAAATTGTTTATAACGCTTCTCAAATTCTACATCGCTGAAGTTAGGCATAATGTATTCCAAAAATATTAATGAGCGGTACAAGTCTCTCTGGACTTAATGCAGGCGAATATAGACAGAATCAGTAGCCATGTAAAATTAACTCTCCTTAGAATTGCAATAATAAGAATAGTCTGCATTGTGCATCTGTCAGATATTTCCGCTGTACACGCTTATCAATGAAACTGTGTGTTCAGGTTTGTGTAACCATTACCAGGCGCAGCGCGCTCAGGGCAATAGCCTCAACTGATAATAGTAACTGTCTGCAATCAAATTGAATGCCAATTGATCATATATGAAGGCCTGCTCGCGATCACGAACAATAGCGTAACGAATTTGCAAATTTTTCGATTTAGCTAGTCTTTAAGCCAGCATGCGCCCGATTAGTTCCAAAAAGTGAAACTTTAAATAATAAGCCTTATATAAAGTTTCCCCTGTTTCATGTATGCTTGATCAGTGGTTGATGATCAAATGATCAGATTAGCGAAGCCGCTGGCAAACTGCGTACTTTGTGAGCGGTTTTGCATCAGGCGTCGCTACGTGAAATCTGACGTATCATACCCCTGCTGTTTTTGTAGATTTCGCGTAGCGTTGTCTCTCTGATTTGGGATGAAATATATAAATGAAACATCTGGCTCAAATAAAGACCGGCACTCTCCCGGCTGAATTAACGCATTTAACTCCGGAGGACATTGCTAATAACCTGCGGCGATTCATCGCAGATAAGGCCGCTTATTCCGAGAATACTTTCCGCGACCTTTTATCAGTCATCCGTCGCTGGGCCTTCTGGTGTAGCGAGCGTGACGTTGGCTATCTGCCGATCGACCCTGATCTGGCGCGGGAATACTTTCTGGATATGGCAGAAAGCGGCCTGGCATCGAGCACGATCGACAAGCACTATGCCATGATGAACATGCTATGCCGGGAAAGCGGCCTGCCAGATCTCCGGGGAAGCGTGGACCTGAAACGCTCAATGAAACGCATCCGCCGCGAGGCCGTTCTGCAGGGTGAGCGTACCGGCCAGGCTGTGCCATTTCGCCTGCCGGACCTGCAGCTGCTGTCGCATCTCATGGGCCGCTCCGACCGGCTGACCGATCAGCGTAACCTGGCATTTCTGTTTGTCGCCTATAACACACTGTGCCGAATGTCCGAGCTCAGCCGCATCCGGGTGCGCGATCTGGATATCAGCGACAGTGGCCATGTGGTGATTAATCTGTCACATACCAAAACTATGGTGACGGCCGCGGGCGTGATAAAGCACCTCAGCCGTGCCGCTGCCGGTCATCTGTTGCACTGGCTGGACCTTTCCGGACTGATCCACCATCCGGATGCGATGGTTTTCGGGCCGGTCCGCCATAACAATACGGCTGGCGTGTCTGAAAAACCTATGTCGGCACCGGCTACCGAGAAGATTTTCAAAGACGCATGGGATCTGCTGGGTAAAGACCCGGTGCAGGATAACAAAGGGCGTTATACAAAATGGTCCGGTCACAGCGCCCGTGTTGGTGCGGCGATGGACATGGCCGAACGCGACGCAACGATTACCCAAATCATGCAGGAAGGCACCTGGCAGGATCCGAAAACCGTTATGCGCTATCTGCGCCGCTCTGAAAGTCAAAAAGGTAAAATGTCGGGGATACTGGACGGAGAATAGAGAATTAAGTTTATCGAAATCTAAAGAAATAATAATTGTAACGGTAACACTTATCCCCCACAATTCAGGCCGTCCCGCACCCTGCGATTACCGATGGCCAGAGAAAAAATCTTACTAACACGAACGTTTACCGTTGAGGCCCACCAGCTGAACTTCACCGCCATCGAGCGCGGCGGAGTTGTGCTGGTGGAGTTCAGCGTCAGTACCCTTTCTGAAGCCGTTCCGCTGCTGACCCTCGATAAACCCTGGCGCGACCGACACAGCGCCTGCTATTACGTGGAAAACATCACCGACCGCGCTGCAAATAAACTACTGGAGTATTACAGAAGTGAATTTGCCGCCTTTGTTGGGCTGGTGGACGATGCTTTCACCCGGCAGGAAACCAACACCTTAAGCAGCCGGGAACGGCTCTTTACGGGGAAATAATGTCTGTTACCGGCAACGTCGTTAACTTCTTCGTGGCAGTGGCTATGGCTCACGACGTCTCTAACCCTATCGGCACCTATTCCAGCGGCTCCTACGTCGATTCCTGCACCGGCCAGTACTGGGGCGAGGAAATATTCCGGCATCCCAAAACCGTCGCATCCCTCGTTAAATACGGCGCGATCGAATACGCACGCGATCCGGATCAGGGCGAAATTATCCGCTTTGAAGACCGCCGTGAAGTGCTCAGCGAGTTTGCGCGTGGCTATGCCGATGCAGAGGACGGTCAGTGTACGGAGGAAGGGGCGATTGATTCCGGCGTGCCGCATGCCTACCAGTCAGGCGCGCAATTCTACCGTAGACGCAACCGGCTGGGCGGCATGGCTTTCAGGCTCGATCAAGGGCGTGTGTGTCACGGCGTGGTGTGCGTGGATACGGGCGAGAAATGGACTCAGGACTAAAGAAAAAGGGAACCATCACTGGCTCCCTTATTCCGTTCAATCAATCAGGTTCAAACGTTAACCACTGGATGTAGGTATCCGAAATAAACCATTGGCAAGGATAACAGAACTTTGAAGCGCCTTTTACCAAAACTTAAAATTTTTCGCGCCCGCTATCCGGAGACGGCTTCAGCAGTGCTGCTGCTGCTGAAAGATGAGCGTATCGCCACGCGCCGCCGCTTTACACGCGCCCTGCCTTACACGTCTACGCACGTCATCCGGGGAACGCTGCTGGACCTGCAGAAGAATGGGCTAATCACGAGGTCTATCGACAACGAGTACACCCTGGCAGTGTCTGCCGCGTATGCCACCAGCCTGATGCCCCTGAAGATGGGGAAGATTGAAGAATACATTCTGATGCTGCTCAACCAGCACCGGTACATCACCGCCAGAAACGTGCGTCAGGAATTTGATGTAAGCCACTCCCTCTTCCTGCAGTCAGTTAAGAAACTCATTGCCCGCGGGCTGGTGGAATACACAGACGTTCCTCTTTATGAAAACTCTGTCCGCAAGCGCCGCCATTACACCTTTAAATCACCGGAGAAAAGCCATGCCACAAGTTAAGATCAAACGCCTTACCCCTGATGCAGTACTGCCGTTCCGTGGTTCAGACGGGGCTGCTGCGTGGGATATCACCGCGTTGGACGTGAAACTCAACGTTGTACAGACGCCAGGCGCGGCCCGCCAGCCGCGTGCATGGTGGATCACAACCGGGCTGGCCGTGGAGATTCCGGCAGGCTACTGCATGAAAATTTATCCTCGTTCCGGGCTGGCGGCGAATAACTTCCTGCGCCTGGCAAACAACGTGGCCATCATCGACAGCGATTACCGTGGCGAGATCAAACTGCGCATGATTTCCGATGAAGGTGGCGAGTTCATTGAGCCAAAAGCAGGCATGGTAATTGCGCAGGCAATGATCGAGAAAGTCGAGCCCGTCACCTGGAAAGAAGTTGATGAGCTGTCAGAGACCGTCCGGGGCGATAACGGCTTTGGCTCCTCTACATCAGTTCAGGCCGATCCGACGCCGACAGAGGACCATACGGCCACAACCCCTGCAGAGTTGCAGGAGACCGCAGCAACTGAAGAGCCAGCAGTGACCGATACCACCAGCAGCACCTCCACCAGCAAAAAGACCACAACCAAATAAGGCCCGATCATGACCAGATACATTATCAGTAAAGAAACCGCGATTGAGCTGAGCGATAAGGGCGAGATCCTTCCGCAAGATGTGGAGATTGCGCTGTTGGCCGCGCTGGGTTTTGAGCCGCAGAACGTTGAAGGCGTGACAGTGTGGGTTAATAAAAACGAGCGCTACTGGCTGTTACACCAGCAAGAACTGCCGGAAGATGCCGCCAGCCGCCAGGATGCCGTGGACTCTATCAATGAGAAAACCGGCGCATTGCCCCTCACGCCGACGCTTGATAACAGCTTTGCGCAACTACTCATGCGTCAAATTGCCATGAATGCAACTGGCGAGGCATTTGTGAACGGTTCGCTGGCGGGCTCATGGCGCGTGGAGACAATCAGCCGTTTCAGGCCATATGACGTGAAACTACACGGCTTGCTGGCCGGTAAGCTACAGCCAATGAGCGTGTCACATCCCTCACTACCTCTGGCAGTTTGCCTCCTGTTCCTTCAGGCAATCGGCGTTGGCCAGCGTGCTTATGTGTACATCCCGGACGGCGCAGAAGCAGAGCCGCAACTGCTCTACATTACCCCGGAAAATGAAATTGGCCTGAAGCAGCTGGTGCCGGAAACGAACCTGTTCCGTGTTGAAGGCCTCGATAAATACGCAGTTGTCGGGCTGGATGAAGACATGGTGAAAGAGGCTACCGAAAAGGCGCAACTACAGCGCACTATCCTGCTGGCAAAGATGAAAGCCGACGTCCCACAGCCTGAGCCGGAGCTGGTGGCCACAGCGGCAACGGCAGAACCGCAGAAAGCGGAATAAAAGGCGTTAATACCTGCCAGAATTAGCGGGTTAAAGTGTTTCAGGTTGGCGCTGAAATAGCTTGTATAAATCTAAGGGTTTGGTAATTTACATACCGGATGCTTCTTGCTTGATGTTGCCATTAGCCTTTGCTCTCCAAAGCCCCTTAACCGGGGCTTTTTTTATGCCTGTTGATACGCGGCAGGCATAACGTCTGTTGCGTCTTATACTCATGTCAGGAGCTATATAGCGCAGATGAGAATGGAGCATTGCAATGGCCTTTCAGAGCCCCGCCCAGAACTACACTGAAACGCGCCTGAACCTGGGCGATTTGGTATATCTTTCCCCTTACTCAACCTATCTGATGCGCAGCGAGTCCGACTGCCCTGGCACCGGGATCGTCAAAGGGTCCGTGCTGGCCATCGATCGCGCCCTGACGCCGGCACACGGCCAGCTTATCGTGGCGGAGTTTGACGGCGAGCTGACGCTAAGGCGGTTACTGCTCAATCCGGTTCCCGCTCTACAAGCGCTGGATGCGGACGAGACTGTAACGCTGCTCGATGTGAGCCAAGCGCTTCCTGTGTGGGGTGTAGTGGCTTATGCCTTAACGGATGTGGCCGGGATCGGCTTTAACGGACCCGCTGGAGAGTAAGCATGTTCGCGCTGGCCGATGCCAATAACTTCTATGCCTCCTGTGAAACCGTGTTCAGGCCCGATCTGCGCGGTAAGCCCATTGTCGTCGTTTCGAACAATGACGGCTGTGTGATCGCACGTTCGGCGGAGGCAAAGCGCCTGGGGATCAAGATGGCGGCGCCGCTGTTTCTGAATGAGCGTTTTTTCAGACAGAATGGCGTGCATGTGTTCAGTTCCAATTACGAGCTGTACGGCGATCTATCTGCACGCATGATGGCCATCCTGGGAGAGATGGCGGCTGGACAGGAGGTTTACTCCATAGATGAGTCATTTCTGGACGTCACCGGCATTAGCAATGTGATCCCCCTTGAGACGTTCGGACAGCAGATGCGTGAGCGCGTCCGGCGTGAAACCGGGCTGATTATCGGCGTAGGATTTGGCCCAACGAAGACGCTGGCCAAATTAGCCAACAATGCTGCGAAGAAATGGACGCAAACAAAAGGCGTGGTTGATCTGTCGAGCCGAACCCGGCAGCGAAAACTACTGCACCTGACCGACGTCAGCGATATATGGGGTATCGGCCCGCGCATTACCAAGCGCATGTATCAGCTGGGTATCAATACGGCTTTACAGCTTGCTGACAGCAACATAAGCATGATCCGGAAAAACTTTGACGTCATCGTTGAGCGCACTACCCGCGAGCTCAATGGTGAATCCTGCATTGCACTGGAAGACGCCCCGCCGCCAAAGCAGAACATTTTAAACTCCAGGTCATTTGGCGAGAGGATCACAGAGCTGGAAGACATGAAGCAAGCTGTCACACTGTATGCCACCCGTGCGGCAGAAAAGCTGAGAGAGCAAAACTCACGTTGCCGTCATATTGGCGTATCAATTTCTACTGCAAGGCACGCGGATGATCCGCAGTATTCGAATACGGCATCATGTGTCTGCGACTATCCCACCAGCGATACGCGGGACATTATTGAATCTGCCTTACGCGGGCTGAGCACCATCTGGCGCGACGGCTACCGGTATGCAAAAGCAGGCGTCATGCTGGGGGATTTTTACCAGTCAGGTGTGGCACAGTTTGACATGTTCAGTGAGCAGCAGCCGCGAGCTAACGCTGACGCGCTAATGGCCGCGCTGGATGCTATCAATCGCTCCGGTAGGGGGAAAGTATTCTTCGCAGGACAGGGGGAGCAAGACAGCGCGTGGCAAATGAAACGTGAAATGCTGTCGCCTCGGTACACCACACGATTAAAAGATATCCCAGCTATAAAGTAATGTAATTTACGGTCGAAATTACGGCAGCGAAGTCTTCTTTGACAGGTTTTTTTTTGCTGCTGGTGGCTAACCTATGACCACCCTTCGGTAGTGATTTGCCACAGTCCGAAAACGGCATTTTCCCAGTGTTTAAAAGGGATTTAGCACTTTTCGCTTTGCGTAATAGAGTTCTATTACGTAGATTTAGTGGACAGTTGACGATGTCGTCAACCGACTTGATTGGCTCACATAAACGAGCTGCCTGGTGATACATGTATCCCGGCTAAGGTGGAAAAATGTTACATAGCGAAGCAAGAGCGAAAAGCGAACGTTCAATTCACACAATTAATGATAACACTCGTGTTATTGACACGATTGAATCACGTTCACTATTTTCTGACACTGTTGAAGTGCGCAGCATGCTTAGCCGTACCCACAAAGAATCTCAGCATTTCATCGTAACCCTGTTAAGCGATGTTATGCGTGCTCAGGACACAGAGGTAGTTAAGCCTCTTGCTGAACTGGCCATTCGCGACAACAAGGTTCGCTTTACTGTGAAGCCAAAAAAACAGTATCCAAACCTGCGAATCAACGAAGAAATACTTCACATGATTGAGAAGTCAATTGCTCACTTCATGAAAGATAAGTTCAGTACCAAAGTTCTCGTTAGCACTGATATGAATCGGGATGGCGTAAAGGAATGGCACCTACTGTAAATAGCGGAAACTACGCTAAGGATTTATCTAAAGCCCCGTCATTTGACGGGGTTTCTCATTGTATGACTTATGATTTCATTATTCCTGATGATACGACTATTTATCGTATTGTTGAGAAGGCTTATGTAGGTGCAGAGTACGGCTATGTTGCGGAAGTACATCAACTGGCATTTCACTCGCCGGACTTTATCGAAGATGAAATTGATAGGTTACGTGAGAATGATGAAAGTGACGAAGAAGTAGTACGCCAGATCATCCAACTTGGAATGGAAGATGTACATCCATACGTTGTGGTTGCACGATTCGCGTATGACCCTATCCAAATACTGGACCCAAACCAGCAGCCGGTATCAGGCATACAGATCCGCGGCGCTTATGTAGCACCTCAGAGAGCGGGTGCCGGTTTAGCAGGCCAAATCTATCGCCAGTTTGTTCTGATTCATGGGCTTCTGGTCTGCGATAACGCTCAGACTGAGTATGGTGCTGCTTTGTGGGCTGGAACGATTCGGAACGTAGTAGGTAGGGTAGACATTTATGATTGTGCCAGGCATCAGTACATTCAGGAACTTGGCGACAAGGGTATTGGCGTTAACGGTTTTATCCCGTGGGATCTAAATGCAGTCCAGCCGCATCAATTCCAATTGACGCGCTGGGTGCGATATAAATTTGAGATAAGAAGCTGCAGCCATATAGTTTTAGTAGTATCACGATAACAAACCCGCTTCGGCGGGTTTGTTATGTCTGTCAGTAGCCGCCTGTTACTTACTACAGTTTAAGCACTGATTACAGTGAACGCCTCCGCTTTCCCGCAGCCGATCAACCTCCATTTGCAGTGTGTCGCGTTCCTTCTCAACGTCCACCAGCCTTTGTGAGAGCATCATCAGGCCGTTATGGTGTGAGTATGCCGTCAGCTGGGCTTCTGCTTCCTCCAGCCGTTCCTGCTGTGCGCCCCACTGCTGCGCATGCTTTCGTGTTACTGCCTCGATAAACATTTCTGCTGCAGCGTCGGGATCGCCTTCAAACGTCACCCTGCCCTTATTCACTGTAAGCTGCGCCCGCGTGCCGTCTGTGCCGTAAAACGACACCACCAGCGGCGCCGGAATAATTGGCAGAGAAAATGCTGCGCCGGCGTTCAGGATTAATTCGCCGGCGATCGCTGGTTCTGACGATGCGGCCGCATTTACGGCAAGGGATTGTAAGTCGGTTGGAATGGTCATGCTGGTGGCCTCTGAGTCAGTGTGACGGCCAGGATAAGCGGTTTGTGATATCCGTAACAATCCCGCGCCCTGCGCCGGTTGAGCTGCGCCACCAGCGCCGTTATCAGTAATGTTTGTAGCAAGCTGGTGAGATTGTAAGGCTGTTAAAAGCCCGCTTGATGCGGGCTTGATAGAGGGTTGCGGGCTATGTATCGTTGCTTGCGGTACGGAGCGCTTTCTCTCTGCGTCGGCGCGCAATCTTCTGTCCGATTGGCTCAATATAACGGTAGCTAAGCCAGCCCAGCAGCAGCGCCAGCAGGACGTTACACACGAAGAACGCCATACCCTGATCCGTGAATGATTTTGCTAACCGGGCTTTGGCCAAGATATGGATCAGATATACAGAGAAAGAAATATCCCCCAGGAACACCAGCCAGCGCGGCGTGATGCGCCCTAACCAGCTGTCGTTGAACGCCACAGCGGCCAGCAGCAGTGCCAGTACGGTACCGGACGCCATCAGACCATGCCCTATATTCTGGTAGCTGATAATGTGCTGCACAAACAGGGCAACTGCAGCCAGCAGGAACGGCACCCGCATGGCAACCGGCAGGCGCGCCATGTGCGGGTAAACCAGACCAATCAGCACGCCTGCAGCGAACTGCCAGATAATCGGGTTCGTCATCAGGTTCAGGTAGGCGTAACCCATGTCATATCCGCTCACCAGCAATGTCGGCTGGTGGCCTGCTGCCATCGGTACTGCCACCAGCACCGCGCCCAGCATTGCGGCCAGCGCCACCCAGCGTGCGCGCACCAGCAGGCAAACAGCCATCATCAGGTAAAACAGAAACTCATAGTTGAGCGTCCAGCGCACGCCCATAAACCCGCTGTCGTTCACGTAAAACGGCGCGTTATGCGGCAGGTAAACGGATAGAGTCGCCGCGCTAATCAGCTCCTGCGTCTTATCAGCATAGTGAAACGTCGCCATTGCTCCGCTTAACAGAAAGTAGATCAGCAGCAGAATGAAATAGGCTGGCAGCAGGCGCAACGCACGGCGCTTCAGGAACTCGCCCGCTGAAGCGAATCCAGTACCCATGCGCGATACAGAGAGCGTGATAACAAAGCCACTGAGGATGAAAAACAGATCCACACCAATAACGCCGGTTGAAAGCAGTTTGGTAAATGCCGGGTAGTCCGCCTGTATCTGGTAGCGGAAATGGAAGGTAACGACGGCGAGGCAGGCAAGCCCGCGCAGCGCCTGAATAGATTTGAGTTGTTGTGTCATAAGTCCGTTTAAAAATTGTCTGTATAGCGTAAAGAAGGGCGCATTTTAGGGATGCTGGCGGCTTAGGGCAACCGCCATGCAAGCGCGGGTAACGTCTGCTTTAAGTGGATCTTTTATTCCTGCGGGCTAGTGGCCCCGGTACTGATCGGAATTACCCACTAATACACCAGCCGCGTCAGATTATGCGCTGGCAAAATTATCGCGTAAGAACGTGTCGCCGCATTTACTGCAATACCACTGCCTGTTGTAGTTCTCACGCGCCCTGCGCCGGTTATGCCGGTTGAGGTGAGCCACCAGCGCGGTTATCAGTAATGCGATGATTAGGCCTGCTATTGCCGAACCTGCGACTGTGGTTGCCGGTATATCAAGTATCAGCCAGGCAGACAGGAGGAACGAGCCGACAAACGTAAGCACCTCCAGCTTTCCGCCAGCTGGTGCATTACGCGAAGCAGCAACCGACTGACGCGTTGATCTGCCCTGCCGCCTGCTTCCACCCGATCCGCGATTCGATATCCACCCTGTGTGGCTGACGCTGCGCGTGTTTGAGGTTCCCTGCTCATAGACAGCCCTACTGCTCTTAACGCTTGCTGAGCCGCAGTGCGGACATTTGATCCTGATTTCCATTTTCTGCCGTTCTGATTTGCTTGAATTGTTAACCGGCCACCAGCCGGATAGCTGGTGGCCAGTCAGTGAGAGGTGTTAACGCCATTTTGGCAGGCCCAGCTGATCAAACTCAACGTAAAGCGGCATGCCGGTAGTGTGCCGGTGGCCAACCAGCGACTCCCGGCGCTCCGGTATCTCGTCTACTTCCACGGCATTTTTGTACAGATACACCGCCTCTTCCGGGTCTTCGAAGCACCAGCGATACTGATACACGTCCGTTGGCGTGATCCCCATGCAGACGCTGAGCGTATACAGAAGGCGCAGAAGGCCGGTCCAGCTGCCATCGGGTAACTTGCGGGCGTGGATGATGCCGCATTTCGTCGTGAGATAGTCGTGAACTTCACTGTCCGGCCAGCCCTCAAAAGAGATCCAGCCGTACTGACTTAGCCGGTCGTCCATCAGCGCCCGGATACCGGATTTTTGCTGGTGGCCAGCGCGGAGGTTTTCGACGGCTTGCGCATGATATAGGTCGGAAACTCAATGCTTGCCGCCTTATCGTGAAACAGCGCCACCGTGCGCCCCTCTGCGCCACCACCAGCGGCGATCTCAACAATCCCTGCCGGTTGCCCGTAAATATCACTGAATCGCTCTGCAAGCGCCTGAGCGACGCTGTAGCAAGCGGGATCTAAATCTGTACTTCCATCAGGCTGCTGCTGCATTTTGAAGCCGTGCGCCAGAAACAGCGCCCTGATTTCCTGTTTAATCACTGGTGTTCTTATCCTGTAGCTTTGCGTCAACTGCCGACTGGCAAACCGCATCAAGGTGATGCTGAATCCACTCTGACAGCTTCATCCCTTCCCGCCGTGCCTGCACGACATAGCGGTTTTTAACTTCAGGAACAACGCGCATCTGAATCTGAGCCGTCGCAGGGGCGGCTCGTTTAACTGAGTTTAAAGCCCGTGGATCGCGTGCTTTATCGGTCATAATTAGCCTCGGTTAACTGCCCCTTCTGCCGGGGCATATTTGTCGTAAACATCGGTGAAAAACTCGATGCAGAATCCCAGGGCGCAATCCATTTCCTGAATGGCTTCCAGCGCATCGAGCGGGCTTCCATCGCACTCATACAGTGAGAACTCATATGGCAGCGTAAACCGCGCTGTCGTAATGTTTACCATGAATGGCAGGTTATATTGCTCTGCCTTTTCCCCCATCTGCATCTGCCATTCAAAGGCTATCTGATATTCGCCTTCGGTATCTGTCATGGTGGCTGTGCCGGTAACGGTATCCGCAGTGTGCGCTGTCACCGCGATCTGTTGAGGTTCCCACCAGGCCAGCTCAAACATGTTGTTAAGCGTCATCTTGTGCGCTGGTGCGGTGCCTGGACGCCAGCCTGATTTAAGGATGAAGTTGAAGTGGTCAAGGTAGCCCAGGTTGATCTCTTCAAAGGTGTATTCATCGCCAATGTAGCCAAAGCAGAGGTGGTTACGCAGCCAGACAACGGTCGCCAGGTCGGTGCAGCTGGTGGCAATCAGCTCGTAATTGGTTTTGATATCCGCATAGGCTTCAGCTGAGACAAAACCAGGCTTATTGCTCTGCTCGATCAGGCCAGTGAGGGTGTAAGACATGTGCTGGATAGCAGCGGTAGCGGTCATTGAAGAGATAGACATGAAATTATTCCTTAGTGCCTGGAGCCGCCAGGGCGGTGACGCTAAAGCAGCGCCATGAGGTGCAATATACAGACAGGATTTTTGCTTGTCAATACAAGCAAAATAGATTATCTTATGTTTAGTCCGGGCTGGCCGTAGACAGTACGTGATTAGGTAGTTAGGGGTGCGGGCATCAACGGATGAATTTTAATCGCCGTTGACGGATGTCAACACAAAGAATAGAATAGTATTACTCGGAGGCGAATGAAAAAGAGACATCCGAACAAGCATATTCAAGCGGCCATTGAACTTGCTTTAGAAAACGGCTGGGTTTGGGTTCCACCGGGCGATTCAGCCCACTGCTTTTGCAAGCTGCGTTGTGGTAATCCAGGAAGTGAACACCGAGATCACTATATGAGTGTGTGGTCAACTCCGAAAAGTCCGGAGAACCACGCCAAGCGGATTGAGAGCAAGGTAAAAAGCTGCACTTAATTTTGCGCGGTAAAGGGTGGTTAAAACCACTCTTTACCGAGTCACAAAACTAACGAAAAAGAAGAGGTACTATGGCGCTTTATAACTTCACTCTGACACTCTCAGGCGTAACGTATGAGACCGAAGGACTGGAAGATGCGCTGTTTGAAAGCGGCTGTGATGATGCGCTGATCTGCGCATATGGCCGTTCTGTTTATCTGGAATTTGATCGTGAAGCGGACTCGCTGGACGATGCCATTGCGTCAGCAATTGATAACGTAGAGTCTGCCGGTATTGGCGCTACAGTAACGTCTGTGGATTCTGCATTAGTTGGGTTAAGTGACATTGCAGATCTCTCTGAAATGTCCCGCCAGGCCATCGCTATGCTGAAAGACGGCACACGCGGTAACGGTGATTTTCCTTGCCCTATTCAGCGCATTAAAGGCCAGTCACCGCTTTGGGATTGGGCTGACGTTGCACAATGGCTGGCAGAGAACGGGCGACTTAAGGCAGGCAGTGAACTGGCCGCTAACGCCCGCACACTCAGTAAGTGGAATCTGGCGCTAAGAGCCAGCGCCTCAAAAGACTTTGCAGAAGTGGAGTCTATCGCTACCCGGCTGATCGAACGTCGCCGCGCTGCTCACGCCTGAAATTACTTTCCTGTCGCTGGTGGCGCACCATGTGATCGCGCACACCAGCGGTAACTATTCTCGCGGTTCGCCGGTCAGCACCAACTGCCTCACTTCACTTATTGTTTCCTCAGCCCAATCACGACTAAAACCCGGCATTGTGTCAAACCCATCAGCGATATCAGCCGGTATTGCGTTGATATAATCCAGCCCAGCCCTTGCCACCTCCACCAGCTCCGAACCGGTGCGACGAAACGCCAGCAGCTCTATGGCCATTTTCTGCGCCAGCGCATGATTAGGCGCAAACGCCAGGTTGTTCTGCGGTTCAGCGGCGAACATTTCCAGCTCTTTGTCAGTGACGCGATCGTTAATCATGGCGGTAGTCCTCAGTCATCGGTGGCGATCACATTGATCGCAGGTGCAAAGTCAGCCGGTGTAATCAGCCCTTCAATAAAGGCCAGGCGCATAGCGATATTGCTACGGCCGCGGGAAAGTAAAAACGCTACTGCGCCGGCACAATGTGCCTCTCTGCCGGAAGGGTTGTAACCCTCCCCGTCTTCATCCTCTTCTCCGCCTGTCAGATGCGTAGTTTTGTGGCAGTAGAAGGAGGAATAATCGTCACGCAGCAGGTGCGATTTAATGCCCTCCAGGCGTCCGGGGTTCAGCTCGATGCCACCAGCTTTTAAGAACGGGCAGTTAGCGCATGGCGCTTTAAGCCGGAAGAATTTGCGCAGGTTCATTGCTGCTCTCCGTCTTTGATAAAGGTAAACCAGTGCGTTAAGCCACGCTTCCCACTGATGTGGCCAAACAGGGGTTTCTGGTCAGTCAGCGCCAGAATGTCCCGCGCCCGGATCTGCGTTTCATTCCATTTAAAAATCAGCAGGCCGTTCGGGCGCAGTACGCGGAAGGCTTCAGTAAAACCAGCGCGCAGATCATCGCGCCATGTCCCGCGATTAAGCACCCCGTATTTAAGGCGCTGCCAGCCCTTCTCGCCTGCCCGCTCCAGGTGCGGTGGATCAAAGGCAATCACATAAAAAGAGTTATCCGGGAAAGGCAGCGATCGGAAGTCGGCAATTACGTCAGGGCTGATAACCAGCTCCCGATCAGGTAGCTGGTGGGTCTCTTCCCGAATGTCGGAATACAGCACGCGGGGATCGGCTTTATCGAACCACATCATGCGTGGGCCACAACACATGTCTAATACTGCCTTATCCATGCTTCCGCGCCCCTTCACACTGCCAGTCAGCGCAGCCTTCAAAGTCATAGGGATTTAATTGCCAGTGGATGCGGCCGCAATTCGGGCAGTTGAAGCGGGTCTTACCCGTGCCTGGCTTGCGGCGGCGTGCGCGCTGGATATGTGCAGGTACTCGTAACCCTGCGCCCTGCACCATGCGGCGATGATCGAGCATCGCTATAGGGAACGTGCGGCGCTTTACCGCGTCAGCGGTGGTAAATGGTAGCCAGACCAGATCAGCCGTGTCGCCAGGCTTATCGAAGATGGTCGCATTTGTGAAGTCTGTCGTCGGCAGGTCGCTATTGAGCAGCCAATACAGGTCATTGCCGTCCCAGCGCCCTTTCTGAAAGGCCACATATTGACTGCAACCCGGTTCAATTACCGATTCACCGGGTACGTGCTGGTGGTCAACGTGAAAGACGGCCAGCGCATCAACACGGTCAGCACAAACAGGCTGATCGATATTCCGGCCCGTATTCCAGCGGCTTTGTGCTTCTGCCAGGGTATAGATGTGTGCTTTATCGAGGCTGGTGTTGTAACCGTGACCGTTCTGGCACCAGAAAGAGGCATTACTGCCTACCGTATCCCTGGTACAGATCATGTAAAAGCGATCAGTCATCAGGCATCACCACTATCACGGCTAAAGGCAATAACTACATGATTAGCAGCTTCGACAATGGCGCTGAACTGGGCATTACTAAGGCTGGCTCTTGGGTGAAGTCTTGCGATTTCAGCGATTAAAGCACTGATGAGGAACGGCTGGCTTAGATTAAGGGGTTTGGCAGTACCTTGCATACTCTGTAATCCAGTGGTTAATTTCGGATTTCAGTTTATGACATTCTAAATTTTTTTTAAATTTAATCTTAATCTTTATTTTCAGGCATAACTGAGATCAGCTGGCTTTAGGTGCAACCAGCTGATCATCAGGGGAGAAAATGAATTTAATGCGGGGGGTATATCTTCAGTTCAGTTGAGCGAGTTTAATTTTGCTATGTAGGCGTCAAATGCTCGGAAAATTGCGGGCAATCCGCACAAAGTCACTACAGACACCAGTGCCAGAAAAGCAAAGAAAAGCACCATTAAGTCAAAAGCAAAGTTTGCTATGTCAGTCATATCCATACAACTCCAAGCCAGGAAAAGTTAACGCATTTCATTCATTTGTGCGTTTTCGGTTTTTTCTGATTTTATGCACACTCTAAGGGTTGATCAACAAGTAATCAGCTCACCTGCTAAAATTAGTGGCACTAACTATCCTGCAATTATACTTAACCTAAATTCATGTTAATTATGTACTTATCACAAATTACTTCATCTTTACGACGGGTAACTCTTCCCAACGGGTCAAATAACGCGGAGATAACATTTCCCGCTTCATCTGATAGGCCGGGTTAACGCCCTGACCGGCAATAAACAGCGTGCCACGCTGGTAACTGTTCAGCTTATCCATCACGGCCATCAACTTATCGCTGCCAGGGCGCGGCGGTGACTCGTCAAACAGATTCAGCTGCTGCTCTGAACCGCAAAACTCTCCCAGCATCACCCCGGCCTTCGCATATTCATAGCCGTCACGCCAGATAGCTCTGAGGCCGCGCACGGCAGCATCAATCAGATCGCGTGAGTCCTGTGTGGCCGTCGTAAACGAATGGCTGGCACCGCGTGAGTAATACGGGCGGCGCGGATCGTGTTTGCTGGTCTGAATGAATACGGTGATATTCCGGCAGTACTGCTTTTCACGCCGCAGCTTTTCACCGGCGCTGGTGGCAAAGAAGCAGACCGCGTTACTTACTTCATCCAAGCTGGTGAGGCGTTTGCCGAACGAACGGCTTACCACGATCTGCTGTTTAGTCGGCGGATTCTCTTCGAGCTCGAAACAGCGTTCGCCGCGCAGCTCCCGGACGGTGCGCTCCAGCATAACGTTGAAGTTTTTGCGGATCATGGTTGTGTCAGCACGGGCAAGGTCGAGCATGGTTTTGATGTTCATCAGCTGCAGCCTGGCACCAATCTTTCTGCCAACGCCCCACGTCTCAGAGACGTCGAGCAGCGATAGCAGCTTGTCGCGCCGTTTCGGGTCAGTCAGAACTACCACGCCACCTGTTTTAGGCCAGGTCTTTGCTGCATGCGTAGCAACTTTACACAGCGTCTTAGTCTCCGCTATCCCTATGCCACACTTCATCGTGGTGTGCTGGATAACAGTACGCCTGATCTCCTCCCCGAATGTCTGGAAGTCCACCAGCTTCTCCATGCCGTCCAGTGAGCCAAACACCTCATCAATCGAGTACGCTTCCAGATTCGGGACATACTCGCCCACTATCGTATGAAAACGCTTACTGAATGCGTCATAGAGCGTGTAGTTGCTGCTGAACACCACTACGCCGTAGCGCCGGATGGTATCGCGTATTTTAAACAGCGGATCGCCCCGCTTCAGGCCCACATTTTTCGCCTCACGGTTAAGTGCCGCAATACAGCCGTCGTTATTCGTCGCCACCACGATAGGACGCCCGTACAGGTCCGGCCTGAATGCCAGCTCTGCCGACACGTAAAAAGCATTAACGTCACTGTGCAGGAACATTGTCAGTACGGTGGATCACATAAGTAACCACCCCCCATATTTCCAGTGCATCAGGTTCTATCGGGATCGGCTTATAGCGCGGATTCATGGCCAGCAGCATCGGCACCGGCCTCAGTTGCAGCTTTTTTACCGTAAACTCCCCATCTACTGAGGCAATCACGATCTGCCCGTCTGCCGCCGCCTTCGATTTATCCACCACCAGCAAATCGCCGTCAAAAATACCGGCCCCGATCATTGACTCACCCTCACAGCGGACGAAGTAAGTCGCTGTTTTGGCCCTGACGCAATACTCGTTCAGGTCCAAAGGTGTGTCTTCATATCCTATTGCTGGCGACGGAAAACCCGCTGCCACTGTCTCAAGAAATTGTCTGAAAGCCTGTCGTGGCGCGGCTTCATCCGGTATTGCAATTATTTCTAAGCGCATAATAGCCCCTCCTTTTAACTGTATAAAAATACAGTATAAGTTTAGAAGTATGGAATTGACCAGTGGGCGATTTCATATAAGAATAAGTACATTCTAAAATTTTATGAATTTTTCACTTATGAACTTAGGTTTAAAGCAGATCGAATTGGACAAAATGCGCGGTTACTGGAAGGCAAAAGGCTTTGTGGAAGCTGGTAGAGCCGAGCCGTTACGGATAAATCGCACTGACTGCTATATCACGTTCCTAAAAAAGAATTGGGTATGTAAAGACCTGAAGGGAAACACTATTGATAGCAGACCAATGCTCTTCGCTCTGCTGAAACACAATATCTAAGAACTCGTCATATCCCCACGCTTTACCTCTGCTTGCGCAAGCCATGCTTATATTGCTTGCACGGCCTCCTTCTCGACTATTTTGTCACTTTTCTGGCCTGCGACATTTACAAAAGAATTTTCTGGGCCGCAAGGCCCAGCGTTGCTGACTTGCTCCCTTCAATCTATGTGCGTTTTGCAAAACACTATATCTGGTGGGCTTGCGCGAGAAGAACCACTGCATTTATGATTTTGACAAGACACAACATGAAGGGGTGAGGCGGAAAATTTGGCTCTTTATCGGTTGGATTTTCTGGCTGGATGAAAATACAGGTACGATGCGCTGATCGTTGCCTGACGGGTCAGACTTTGGGCGTTATCCGCATTTACATTTGCGGGACAATTCGCTCGTTCAACTGTGGTAGCATTCTTCTGCTGGTGGCGTGCTGACTGAGCTTTTGTGTAGCAATCTCCAGAAAAAGACAGGACTGACGAAAAGGGCAAGAAGTTTGATAATTGCTTAGGTATGCTTACCGCAGATACAAAAAAACCGCCCGAAGGCGGCTTTTTTTCAAAGTGAAACAGAACGTTGGCTCCACCCATCATTCTGTTGCAGAAGACTTTTAAGAAGTTCTCTGCTCACCGGCGAAATATAATTTCAATCCCGCGGACGACTACTTTGCTCACGGTCAGTATACGCATGAGAGTAGTAGATTCAATAATCCTTTTAAAAATTTAAAGGTATCTTCGAAGCAGTAGCTTCTATTGGAACATCTTAAGGAACTTTTGAATTAGCATTTTTATAGTAATTAAAACAGCCATATCATAACTTTAAATAGAATTTTTAATTTAAATATGGCTACTTTTTAAGCAAAAGAACCATTGCAAGCGGTTTTTGAGCCAAAAAGTGAAAGATTTTTATTTGATCAATAAAATTTGTGAGTAATGATAACTAGGTTCCACGTCACCAGGCACTCCACTCCTGGCACCGGTGAACGATTGGCGTGGCCATCTAAATTCTGTAAAGCTCGTGGACGACTACTTTGCTCAAGTGTCTCTGCGGGTCTGACGCAAGAACGTCGCCGGTAGCGTTCTTCGTCAGCGGAACTGCAGAGGAAAGGCCTTATGAGTCGATTAAAGATCGTCTCCCTGTCTGTGCCAGTACTATTGGCACTTGCAGGAGTGGTTGCGGCTTCTGGTAATGCTGGCTGGTCAGTTACGACCAACATCAATACCCAGATCACCGTTAATCACGGCAAATAAATCAAGCCGCCTTCGGGCGGCTTTTTTATGCCATGTGCGCCATGTTGTCAGATTCATGGTAATCAGCACGCCATACCCGCCAATGTTGCTCTGTTCATGGCAAAGAGCCTCTATGAATCGGAAATTCAGCCTAACACCTACCGTAGCTGGTGGATTTACCATGAAACCAGCAACACCACCATGAACCCAGCAACATACACCATTAAGCCTGACCTGCACTCATTCACTGCTTTCTTTATGGCAATAGTCTCGCATTGCTACTGTGATCGCGAGGTTGCTGGTTTCATGGTGAGTGCTTGTGAGTCAATGGCTGGCATTGCTGGATTCATGGCAAATCGTTGGCTAACTCACAGTAAATGTTGTTGGTTTCATGGTAACAGGCGGCTTTCGAGTAAAAAACACTCTGATTTAAACGGCCACCAGCATTAATCGCCGGTATTCCAGCAATACTTCCATGAAACCAACAATGTCTACCATGAAACCAGCAATGATTATTCTTTGTTTGGCAGGAGGTCAGGCTTTCGTGAATGAATTTGGAAGTAGACCACGCCATTCTTCTTAACTTCCGTGAACGACAGGTATCCAATGTCAGCCAGCTCTTTCATGGCTTTACGGACAACGTTGTTCTGTGTGCTGATAGTGGAGTTCAGATTGAGGCGATCACGAAGGCGCTCTAACGACACCTGCAGGAAGCCGGTAGGCAGGCTCTCGATGTAAACATAGAGCGCCTGGGCCGACTCTTTACGCGGCAATGCCTGGATAGCCTTTAGCTGGAGTAATACCTTGTGATCAAAGGCATAAAGCTCCCATAGCCGGGAATCCCCTTCCAGAGTGATAATGTCTTTCTCGGTATCAAAATGGGCGCTATTAAGCAGGTGCGTTATCGTCGCTTTGCTACCGTCTTTGTTTTTGAACGAGACAACAAGTGAAGCCAGTCTTAGAAATGAATTGAAGAATCGATCACGCGAACGCTGGTTGATATCATCGACAGCAATCCCACAGAGCTTTGCAAATTCGGTAAACGGTAGCTTAATGCGGTTGCTATCAGCGCCATACTTGCTGAATGCCCGGATAGCACCAATCCACGTCTTAAAGTCAGTGCTCATATCAAGCCTGCTGCCCTTAATCATGATATTGGTGTAGCCCTCAGCTTTCGCTATCTCAAGCTGGCCGAAGTCTTCAGAAGCATCAATAGTAGCATTACCACGCTGAGGCTTATTGCGAACGGCAGGCACGAATACACCCAAACGCATTAACGCTATCGGCTGCACAGTCCGATTTGCTGTAGGCGTCAGTGTATAACTTTTAGCTTCCTGCTCAGCGCTGTACACCAGAGCATCGCCTATCGTCTTGATTTCTTCGTCATTTTCCATCGAAAGAACCTTTTGTCGGTCAATGTGGGTAATTCGCTGTCCTACCATGAAACCAGCAACACCCTACCATGAAACCAACAACATTCACCATGAATCCAGCAACATTTACCATGAAACCAACAACGCTTACCATGAAACCAGCAACGCAAAACATGATATTTTCATTTAAAATCATAAAATTACAGCATCAGTGATCTTCTTTGATCTAAATAGGATCTATATAGGATCGATTTATATGATCTATTCAGTGGATAAGTGGATAACTTTGCGAACTGATTAGGCTGTCTCTATTACCAGTGGACAATTTCATATTGCTTTACAGAATCCAGGAGGTGATCAACAATCTAAAAAATAATTTAGATTTGGTTAAATCATGGAAAATATGGATTATCAGGCCGCAAGGGAGAAGCAGGCAAAAGCACAGCAACGTCAACGTGAAAAACACGCAGCTAAACTGGCAGACCCGGAGTTTCGCCAGCAGCAGTATGCAAAGCAGAAAGCCACCAGCAGCAGGATGATTGCCAGACAGATTGAAAAGCGTAACTCTCCGGAGTGGATCGCAGAGCAAAGAACCAAAGCACTGGAACGAGCTATAAACGCCTCTGAGCGCCTGAAAGAGAAAAAGCCAACACCACTGCCAGCGAAGCGGCAAACACGCGCTAGCGCGTCAGGAAGAGGCCTTAAAGGACGCGCACCGACCGCAGCCGAGCGCGCTGTTATGGATGCACTGGGTAAACTACCCTGTATTGCCTGCCTGCAACACGGGAAAGAGTCGTTGCTAATCAGCCTGCATCACATTGAGGGCCGGACTAAACCCGGCGCACATCTGCTGCAGCTGCCCCTTTGCATTTATCACCACCAGCACGCCGCGCCCGATAACGTTCGCGCAGATTTTCCATGGCTGGTACCAGTGCATGCGGACGGCATTACAGGCGGCAAGGCAGAGTTCACCCGGCATAACGGCACTGAGCAGGAATTGATGGTTAAAGCCTATAATTTGGCTGACATAATTCATTTACTCCCTAAAAACGTGATTAAGCAGTCTACAATATGACAGGCTGAATTAACCATAAATGGAATTTGAAGGAATATAGAATGAGCAATGAAGAAGAAAATAAAAATTATAAGCCGCTTACGAAAAGTGAGATTGAAGACATGTTTGTTGGTGCTGAATCTATGATGAGCGGCATGCTGGTATTGCAAAGTGCTGATTATGGTTCTCTGGAAAGCTATTTGACGGATGTTAAATGGTCTAAACAACATAGACATACTGCAATATATAAAGATTTTCTTAAAGAGCTTGAGTCAGTGCGTGTATCAGAGATGAGAACGGGTAATAGCATTATTTATCTAAAGATGCGTTTCTCCTATGCCGTAACGCTGATGGAGTCATGCCTGAGCGAAATGATAAAGTCTGTAACTATGCAATATGAGGCATTCAGACGTAATGCTATTAATGAGATAAATGACCTTAAAAATCTAAAGATAAGTGCTCCAATACTACTTGATAAAAATCCAAAGGACATTTTAGATAATGCGATAATGGGCCATCTAACTCATGTTCTTTATCATAATATGGATAAGGTTTCGAAAGTTTACACAGATATTATTGGTGAAAAATTCCCATCTGAGTTCGGTGATGATAATAAAATAATTCGTGATCTAATGGCACTGCGGCATGACATTGTTCATCGCAATGGGAAAAATACCGACGGCGAAGAAATTCGAATAGACCTTGCTCTTGTCAATTCTTGCATTGCTAACATTCGTGCATTTGTTGATAGCATCCACGAATACATTGATCGGAATGTAAAAAAAATTAGCGAAAAAACTGATTGACACTAACTTTGCAAAGTACAAACCGCTTACAGTTGCCCCAAGCTGTTAGCGGTTCCCTGATGGAATTTTTGACAACTTACCTAATCTGCAACGCGCGGTTGGGAACGTTAAAAGCCAGAGAGGCCGCTATATGCGGCCTTTCGCCTTTTCAGGGGTACAGACGTGAAACAGAAAATTGCAGTAATCAGCCTTTCAACCAGTCAGCCAATGGCGATCACCGCCATTTACGAAGATCACACACTCGTTATGTCAAAGCCGCAGACGCTGCCAAAGGGCATGCGAAAGCAGCTGGCCAAACTTGCTCCCTTCGTTGAGGCACTGCGTCAGCAGGGCTTTAAAGTGCTGGTGGATGAAGCCACAGGCAAAGTGGCCAACGAAGTAGGCGGCAACCATATCTCACTAAAAACGCGGGGAAGCGACGGGCGCGCAGCGGTGCTTGTTGGCATCGAGCGTTACAACGAGCTCCTGCTGCAGGACAACATTGCGCTGCCAGCAGAGAACAAGGGCGCATTTGAGATTCCCGACTCCATCGTTGAGGTGGAGTACAACGCCAGCGGTGAAGAGGTCTACCGGATCAACTGGCGCGAGATTCGCCCGGAGCAGGTGCTGACCATCCTGTGCTGCTTCGCCGTGGGTTACAACAACGTGGCGTCGGCGGATTATATCAACGCCATGACCGCCGCAACCGCAGAGCCGGAGCCGTCTCTAATGGACTCGCTTAAACGCATCATCGGCTATGAAAAAATCAAAGCCGTTGAAGCCGTGCCGGAGTCGCTGACCGGCAAGCGAATCAGTGACGAGGAACGTATCCTGTGAGTTATAACCGCCTCGACGATCGCTCGATCAGTGACGTGGTGCTACGCAGCCTCTTCCATCAGGAAGTGATCAAGCGATCCGCCTCATTCCACGAAGACAACCGCGACTACACCATCCGTCTCGACGAGATATTCCGCGCTGACCTGGCGGCATACCGCGCCTATGAAGGTAATGACGATCTGCGCTGGGTGTTCCGTCTGTTATGCGGAATAGAGTCAGAAATGGAGCCGCTGCCAGCAGGCCAAACGCTTTCTTTACCGGATATGGCATGGCTGCGCGGACGCATACGCGACTTTGCTGGTGGCAAGCCGGAGTTAATCAGTGGCTGATACTCCGTTTGCCCGCACCCGGTCCGGGCGCTACGACACGGCAGGGCTTTCCTCCAAAGAGTTCTCCCGCGTCTTTGACCAGATTGATAAAGACCGCCGTAAATCCCGGCGCATAGCGCGGCGCACGCTCAACCCGCTGACCCTGAAGAACAAGGCGCTGGACGACATTATTGCCCTGGGCAAAAAGAAGTCCGGCACGTTCTTCACGAAAGAGGATCTGAAAGGGTTTGAAGCAAATCGCGCCGGCGCCCGCCAGCAGTTCAATTCTTCACAGGCCGGTATCACGTATGCGCAGCTGGTGGCCGGTAGTCAGCAGATCGACATTAAGCGCGCCAACAACCGGGTAGACGACGGAAGCGGCATTAAGCGCGCCACGCCCACGACGCTTAAACATAACGTCCTGACCGTCAGCGTGGAGGCGTCCGCCGCCTCGCTCGATAAGCATCACCGTGTGAAATTCCGCTTTGAAGAGTGGGATCAGCTGATAGAGGAAATTACCGATGCCAAAGACAGCGCAGCCAAAATTGCCAAGCGACTCTGCGCTGGCCGCGTCTCTTTTGATTGCGATTGTGGCCGTCACCAGTACTGGTATCGCTACATCGCCACGGCAGGCAACTTCGCCCTTGCCCCGCCAAAAGAGTACGCCTACCCCAAAGAGAAAAACCCGAACCTGAAAGGCGTCGCCTGTAAGCACGTCATTCATGCCTTCACCCGTCTGCAATCCGCCTCATGGCAGGTGCGCATCGGCCAGGCACTGCATAAAAGCGCCAGTAACAACGCCTATGGCGACGATCCGCGCAAAACCACTGAGCACTTCACTGACGCTGACAAAGCGAAATTCAACCGCAACCGCAGTTCACAGACGAACGTCGCCGCTGTTAAGCGTGAGCATGAGAAGTATCAGAAGCGCATGGGCGCGCTGGCGAAGCGCCTGAACAACGACGACGGGCGGATCGACAAACTGCGCGGCCAGCTGACCCGTGCCAAGAAGCTGACCGCAGCGCAGCGCACCCGCGCCGCGAAGAAGCAGGCGCAGCTGGCGGACGAAAAGGCCAAAAATGCCCTTCTGCGTCAGCAGCTGGCAGACCAGGCGAAGGTCCAGCGCCAGACGTTTATTGACGCCCTGGTGCTGAGCGGCACGCCCCGCGCCCAGGCCGAGAAGATGTTTATTGAATACGCAAAAAACCAGACAAAAGCAGGTAATCAGTAATGGGACGGTATGACGAATTTCTGACCGACAATCCACCGACGATCAACGAGGCCACCAGCAGTGAATCTGAGCAACCCTCTTCCGCCGTCGATACGCCGGATAGCAGCAGCGCTGTTATCGATCTGGACGCCGCCGCGCCGACCGCCGCCACGTCACCCGATGGCGATACCGCTGGCGGTCCTGATGACGCTAACAATAATAGCAGTGAGGATCATGACCCGCTGAGCGCCCCGCTCCCGGACACCCTCGCGGCACGCGAACAGAGCACGACGCTAAAGCCGCGCTATAAGGGCCACGCATCGTTTAACAACATGGTTCGCCGCGACTGGATTAAAGCGATTGAGAGCGATTACAGCGCGTTTCAGGCGCTGCTATACCTGCCGGACATGCGCGACGTTGGCGAGGTGGACGATGAAACCGGCTTTGAACAGCCGTCGTTTACCGAGCTCAACAACAACCAGCGTCACCTGAGCTATGAAGATGCTGATCCGGTCATTGTCACGGTGGTGGATTGTCCGGACGAGCGCGAAAGTTTCCAGGTGCTCGATGCCGATGGCGAACAGGACGGATTGACTGACGACGTGCTGATCCTGCGCATCGCCGCCGAAGGTGTGCCGGTTGGCTCAATTCTTGAGTGGAATGAAGAGATGGCCAGCGGCAACCTGGCGCGCCGCTGGTGGTACGTTCACCGCATTTACGGCTTCGGTACGCAGAATGTCGGATCGCTTTACTACTGCATTCCTGCCCGCAATTTTGACACCACCAGCAACGGACGGATCGAATGAATCAGCTGCTTTCCCGCACCCGTGAATGGGTGACTACACGCACTGGAAAAGTGGAGAGTACCGGTTTTACTGCCGCCGACGCCGCCGTAGCGAAGGCGCTGAATGACGTATTCAGCAGCGCCGTCATAACCAAGCCGCGGGAGCATGAGCAGCGCTATAGCTCATTTCTGGCGCGAAAGCCGGAAGATCGTGTATTCGTCGGCAAGTTTGATGACGTCATGGATTTTCTGCGCGCCGTGCGCCAGGCGGGCGCCGGGCGCCGCAGCGTGAAGGCGTCGGATATGCCAGACCTGAACCGCGACGCCCTGCCGCTGATCAACCTGTCTCGCGGGTTTGATATCACCTATGACAACAACGACCAGGAGATAGACCGCAACCTGGGCCAGTTTACCGACCCGTCACAAGGCGATATGCCGCTGGCCCAGATTGAGGCTACACAGGCCTCGCTCAATTACTCCATCACGCTGATTGCCAGTGACAAAGATACGCTGTCGCTGATGTGCAACACGCTGGCCGCTAACTTCCGCTCCCGGCTCACCACTAACTTCACGGCGCAGGAAAAGCTGGTCCACTGGCCCGTTGAGATCAACTGCAGCATTCAGGACGCCAAAACCATCATGTTCAGCGATATGTCGCCGCCGTTCACCCAGGATCGGATTTACGCCTGCCAGGCGTCGCTGATTGTCATGGTGGATGTGCTGACCGCGCATGAAGTTGATGCCCGGAGCGTCCGCTATGACACCCAGCTGGCACCGGGAGGCAACTGATGGCTGATCAGCAAAACAAGCCTATGCAGTACTTCCTGCAGTCGGTCCTGCTTAATGGCGCGGAAATGCCGCGCAGCTGGATAACGTCCGTGATTTACATCGAGAAGACGTCGCTGACTGCGCCGCTGCTGGTACTGGAGACGCACGATCCAGCCGGAAAGCTGGTGGACGAAATGGGCGCCCGGTATGGCGCTGAGCTGGTGGCAGAATTGGGCGACCCGACCGGGCAGCGCGGCGCGTACACAGAGACGTTTTTCGTGACGTCCGCGCCCGCCAGCGGTGACGTGGTGCGGATTATCGCCGTGTCAGCGGATCTGAAGCGTCTCAAAACCCCGTCTGCTCGCGTGCGGTTGTATGCCGACCGCCAGCCGGGTGACGTCATGGCAGAGTTCGCGGGCAAAATGACGATTGAGGCTGATGCCTTCCGCAAAGCGATGACCTATCACCTGAATATGGGTGAGAAACCGTCCAGCGTGCTGCGCCAGATAGCTGACGATCATGGCGCGCTGGTGTGGTGCGCCCGCGGTAAGTTCTGCATGAAGGACATGGCAAAGCTAATAGGCACAAAGGCAGCATTTGTCTATGAGGCTAACAACCCCCAGGCGGCTTACACGATCAGCAAGCTGAGCAACATCAATCAGGATGCCGCCGCCACCAGCTGCCGGGACTATCAGTATGTCGGCTATTCCATGACAGAGGGCTACGTAGCCGTGGGCGATAAGACGAAGCCGGTCAAATACATTTCTGACGCCGACGTGGCAACGCTGACAAACATGGCGCGGGTGATCGTTCCCAAACTGGATATTGAGGTCAGCGGCAACGCGGACGTCACCGCAGGCATGGTTATTGGCGTGCAGATCCACCGCTATGACGCGGAAAACCAAGTAGACGAAACGTTACCGAAAAACTTTATCGCCGTTGCGGTCATTCACCATGAGGATCGGATTGGCTACACCACGCGCATGATTTTAGGAGTACCAAATCAGTGAGTAAGCAGCGTGCCATTATCACGGCCACAAAAGACCCGCTGGGACACATGCGGGCGCAGATCCGCCTTACTCCGCAGTGGGCGGACGTGGACGCAAATACGCTCCCCTGGGCGGAGTATCAGCTTCCGATCGGCAACACGTTTGTACCTTGTATCGTGGGCGATCAGGTATGGGTAGAGTTCCCGTACAAAGACGGCCGCGGCAATCCGGATACCCGACGCCCGCTGATAACCGGCGCGGCGCAGTCGGCACCAGGCGGCGTGCCAAGTGTCGCGCCTGAAGCCTCCGGACAGGGTGGCGGGTATGAGCCGCCAGCTGTGGATGGCGCGCCAGCGCGCCCTTCCCTGAATCCGACTACGGATTTTGTGTCGCACCGCAATAACCTATTGGAGATCCGGTCTGCTGGTGGCGGGTATGAGATTGCCAATACGGCCAGCGGTTCGCGGATCGGGATGAATGAGGGCGGGGATATTTACCTGCTGGGACCGGGCAATCTGGTAATCGACGTCGGCGGCAATCTGACTATTAAGATAGGCGGGAAAATCGTGTTCCAGTCTGGCGGAGCGTTCAGCGCAACCGCGGCGCAATTCGAGTTCAGTCAGTAAGGGTTATCTTAAATCTAAAAATTTATTTAGAATGTATTAACTCTTTTAGTTGAGACATTTCTGAATGAAATCCCCCTTCTTTAAAAACGTCATGGCCTACAGCCTGAACCGGGACATTCCGCTCGATGCGGAGGAACTGGACCAGCAGCTGCAGACGATGGCGTTTTCTCCCTGTGCTGCGCAGGACATGGCTAAATCAGGCTGGATCAATGTGACGTCTGACAGCATGTTACTGGCTGAGAACGGTCAGTACCTGCTGTGCTGTCAGCATGAAACCAAAATCATGCCAGTCGCAACGCTCAATGATTACGTTGCCGAGAAAGTGGAGAAAATTGAGCGTGAGCAGGCGCGCAAGGTGCGCCGCAGTGAAAGGGTAAGTCTGAGAGACGAGGCGCTGTGTGTGCTTCTGCCGCGTGCTTTTTCACGGCGCTCTGAGTCGTACATCTGGATCGACAACGTTAACAGCCGCATCTACGTTGACGCGGCCAGCGCTAAATCTGCTGAAGACATGCTGGCGCTACTGCGCAAAACCATCGGCTCACTGCCGGTTATTCCGATGATGGCCGCTGATCCTATTGAGCTGACGCTGACTGAATGGCTGCGCGCCGCAGAACTGCCTGCCGGTTTTGCGCTGGGCGACGAGGCTGAACTGGCGGCAATACTGGAAGATGGCGGCAAAATCCGCTGCAAAAAACAGGATTTGCTGAGCGACGAAGTGCGTACACACATTGAGGCCGGAAAGCTGGTCACGCAGCTTAGCCTGGACTGGCAGGAGCGCATTTTCTGCCGCGTATCCGATGACCTGAGCATTAAGGGCATTAAGTACGCTGACATGCTCACCCAGCAGAATGATGATATCGACCGCGAGGATCAGCGCGCACGCATGCTGGCTGATTTTCTGCTCTTTACGTCTGAGTTTTCCAGCTTCTTCTCCGGGCTGGTGGAAGCGCTGGGCGGCGAGGCGAAGCGATGATCACCTATGGTTCCGTTTGCTCCGGCATTGAAGCGGCCAGCGTGGCGTGGGACGGGCTGGGATGGAAAGCGGCATGGTTCGCGGAGATTGAAAAGTTTCCCGCGGCCGTGCTGGCACACCACTATCCCGACGTCCCTAACCTAGGCGACATGACCAAAATTGCCGCTGGCGTTCGCGCTGGCTCTATCCTTGCCCCCGCTGTGATGGTTGGCGGCACCCCGTGCCAGGCGTTCTCTATCGCCGGACTCCGTAAAAGCCTTGACGACCCTCGCGGTCAACTCACCCTTGCCTATGTAGATTTAGCGAATGCCATTGATGAAAAACGAGTCTCAAACGGCGAACCACCAGCCGTCCACCTGTGGGAAAACGTGCCGGGAAGCCTCAGCACCGACGACAACGCCTTTGGATACTTCCTTGCCGGAATGGCTGGAGAAGATGAAGCGTTTGAACCAGGCCCACGACCTGAGCAAGGGAAAAACGGCCTTGGCTGGCGATGGAAAAAAAGCGACGGCAAGCATGTGGCGAAGTGGCCAAAGTCTGGTTGTGTTATTGGACGACAGCGCAAACTCGCCTGGCGACTGCTCGATGCCCAATACTTCGGAGTGGCCCAACGCCGCCGCCGTGTGTTCGTTGTCTCAAGTGCTCGAAACGACGTTGATCCCGCAGAAGTACTTCTTGAGTTCGACGGCGTGCGCCGGGATTCTCCGCCGCGCAGAGAAACGGGGCAGGCAGTTGCCCCCCTTACTGCTAACGGCTCTGGAGTCGGTGGCCCTGACTTCTCCCACGCCGCAGCCGGTCACTTAATTTCAGCATTTGGCGGCGGTAACTGCTCAGGTGCGCTTAACGTAGCCGCGTGCCTGACCGCAAAAGGCCAGCGCAATGATTTTGACGTAGAGACGTTTGCAGTGCAGAGCGCTACTGGCGAGGTAAGCCACACCCTTACAGCAGAAGGTCATGATGCGTCAGAAGATGGTACTGGGCGTGGTACGCCTGTCGTGGCTTTCTCTTCTAATGGACATGGCTCATTTGCTGAAGGGATTTCAGCATTAAGGGCTAAATCTGGCGCTGACCATGAAAGTATTGCAGTGCGCGTTATTCACGGCACACAGGATCCAAACCTACTAAATAACTTGGCTCATACCATCGGATGCAATCAAGGGCAGGAGAATGTCATATTGGCGTTCTCTTCCAAAGACTACGGGCAGGATGCGGTAGAGGGCATATCTCCAACTTTACGGGCAGGCGGGCATGCTGAAAGCCATGCTAATGCTGGCGCGCCACCAGCAGTGGCTTACGGCTTCCAGACTCGCATAGCGCGTAATGGCCGCGGCAACATGGCTGATGTTTGCCATACGCTTAGCGCTGAATCCGGGGAAACGGGCAAAGGCGATGCAGCGCCCTGTGTGGCCCGCTGCGTAGAGCATGCTGCGTTTGCTGAAAACACCCGTGGCGAGCTCCGGTTGTTCAATGGTGATGGCCAGATCACCGGCGCACTGTCAGCTGGTGGAGGTAAACCCGGACAGGGCTTCCCGTCTGTAGTCAGTCACTGCGAAGTTCGCCGTCTTACTCCAAAGGAGTGTGAGCGTCTGCAGGGCTTCCCGGATGGCTGGACCCTGATCCCGGAAAAGAAGCGCAATATACTTGCCGCTGATGAACTGGCATACCTACGCCTGATGCACCCTGATATGCCGGAAGAAGAGGCGCACCGGCTGGCGGCTGATGGTCCGCGCTATAAAGCGATCGGTAACTCTATGCCCGTGCCGGTCATGCGCTGGATTGGCAATCGCATTGCTAATCAAATCATGTTGGTGACTGGCGAAATTGAGACTCAGCCAGCGGCCTTCCCCGCTCCGCCTGCCGCAAAGAAAAAGCGTGCGCCGGCGCGCAAGATTGCGGACGACAAATATCCCCGTTCATTCCTGAAATGGGCGGGCGGTAAATACTCTGTACTGGATGAAGTGCTGGCAATGCTTCCTGCTGGCGACCGTCTCATTGAGCCCTTCGTCGGCAGTGGTACGGTCTTTATCAACGCAGGATTTAAGCGCAACCTGTTGGGTGATGTTAACCCGGACCTGATTAACCTGTTCAATCAGTTGCAGGGCAATCCTGATGCCGTAATTAAGACGGCCTACCAGCTGGAGCGAGGCTGCATATCCGGTAAGGCACATGATGCAATCCGGACCGAGTTTAACGGGCGCGAGGCACACGCTGTACGCCACGCAGCGCTTTTCCTCGCGCTAATGCGCACCAGCTACAACGGTTTGTGCCGGTACAATCAAAAAGGCCTGTTTAACGTGGGCTGGAATAAAAAAGGTGAAGCGAACTACTTCCCGATGGATGAACTGGCGCACTTCACCGGCATGCAGAAAGAAATGACGTTCATGTGTGCCGGATTTGAGGATGTGATCGCGCAGGCGGGTGAAGGTGATGTAGTGTTTTGTGATCCACCTTATGAGCCTCTGCCGGACGAAGCCGGGTTTACGGCCTACAGCGGCACCTCATTCACGTTTGCAGATCAGGTGCGGCTGGTGGAGAGCCTTGTCGTAGCGAGGGACCGTGGGGCTAAGGTGGTTATCACAAACAGCAGCGCACCTGCCATTCTGCATCTGTACATCAGCAACGGCTTCAGAATCGCCCCGCTGGCCACACGCCGCTCCGTATCTTGCAAAAGTGAGACGCGCAAAACGGTCAACGACATAATTGCCGCTCTCTAAAACGAACGAAACCCGCTTTATGCGGGTTTTTTGTCTTTGCTGGACTATCAGCAGAGCACGTATTTTTGATGCCAATTTTTATTGGAGTGTCATTGATGATCAATGGAACGGTCTGCCACTGTTTACAGCCAGTAATCAGCGAGTATTATTGATGATGTAATGTACAGGGAGATAAAAATGGACGCAGCCTTGCTTGAAATGATGCGCTCAGGTGGAAGGAATAAAGCCTGGGCTGAAACAATGGTCAACCTTGAAGCCAGAAAGCTGATCAATACAGCTAACAGGCTGTCAGCCTTACATCTTAACGATGGGCTTACCCGGATGCAGTTTGTCCAGGAAATAAAATCGGTTGTTGATAAGCAGTTTGCCGCCGCCCGACAAGCAAAATCTGATGAAGAATGTCTGGAGTGCGTTAAACAGCTTAGATCTGAAACAGAAAACCTTGAAGAGCAAAGAAGATTACTGCTCACAAAGGCAGCACAACTCTATGCCAAAGTGGAGTTTGTTCGCGAAAACAACAAAATTGTGGGTTACATGATTTCCGCTGTTCATGTCGCGCTTTCAAGTTTTTCTGTTGTCGGCGGTGCTTTGATGATCGCGACAATGACACCTGTTGGCATACTGGCTGGTGCCGTTCTCGTTGTTGACGGGGCTAATGGCGTGACCAAAGAATTTATTACCAACCTGTCTGACGTACAAACAGAAGGAATTATTGCCGATGGTGCAATGCAGGCTGCAAAATTCATGGGATTTAAACCAGAGTCAGGACTGGCTTTCTACAATACGCTAACACTCTCAGCCAGTGTTTACAGCGTTTGGGGGCTGGCGAGAAAGCCTGCCGCATGGCGGCTTTTCAAATGGATGCCTCGCGATTACTTCCGTAAGATTGACACCATGAGCCGTCCAAAGCTGACCATGAAAATAATCGGATGGGGTGTAACGGCTAAGGTGACATTCGATTTACTCAGCGTAAGTGATCAATCACGCTAAGCCTTTTTTCGACCGCCAGTAGCGCCATGATTTCCAGGCCAGCACTGGCGGTTGAATAAACGTCACAATGACTGCACAGAACAGCAGAGATAAGCCTCCCCCTAAAATGTATGGTTTAGTCGAGAAACAAAGAAGAAATACAAAGACTAGCGTGAAGGCTGAAACGATCCATAACAGGACTCTAAATCTGTTGCTTAACTCCACTACTGCTTCGTGCAGCGTTCCACCATAGCTTTCAATATTATTTTTGATTATTTTCAAATCAGCATCAGTAAAACCGGACTTCAATAACTCTGATTCATTAACTGTCATGGTGCTTTACCTTTCATCCTTAAAACGTTAAGTCATTCTAACGCAATTATATACGTGCATGACTCTCATACATCAACTTCCTTTGGCACTATAAAGGACTTCCGGACCATGTAAATGTGTTAAGAAACCGCCAAATCTTAGGTTAGCTTCATCCCGGTATCCCAGAAGGCTGGTAGTGATTCTGCCGGAATGCCTCGCGGTGTTTTTAGCAACTGCAGCGCCTGATCCATCGTGATGTGCTCACAGGCATACTCACGGAAAAGATAGCCAATAAGCCCTGCCGCCTTTGCTTCTCTGGCTCTTACGTTGTAAGCAGCCTGACATTCAGCACTCACACGGCTGGTTTCTTTGAAATAGTAGTCTCTCGCTCTCGCGTAATCATCTGTGCAGGCCACCAGCACATTTCCTGCGATCACTTCATAGCGCCCCTGGCAGTCTTCTCCGCAGTCCAGTAGCTGCACGCCCGTTCTTTCAGAAGATGCCAGTACGGTTTTCTGAATAGGCAAATTAGCATCGGTGATCATTCGTCCGTAAACATCATTCATTTCGCATTCCTTTTCTTCAGTAAGTGATGGCGCAACCTGCCGCGAAGCCAGACTATACGGGAAAAGTGGCGAAAACTTAAAGTTATTTTTATGAAAATTTTATACTTTAAAATCTAATGCAAATACTGCAGCTCACCCTTCTAAATTACAAACCCTCTATTCTCCTCGCTCGTTTAACCAGATCGGATGGATTATGAGCAACCGTAAGCCCACGCATTTTGAACTATTCCACAACCTGAACATGGCGTTGCGCGAAGATCCGCAGTTTCAGTATGAGTACAACTACTCGCGTGAAACGCGGACGCTGATTGAAACGCCATACTGGCGTCTCACCCCCTCACAGCGCACCACTCGTAACACAATGATTGAGCAGACGATGGCGAACGCCACAGCGGAGGATACCCGCGTGCGCATGATGGCCATGCGTCCGGAACATCGCTACATGTTGATCCCTGCCTACATCTGCCAGGCTGCGACAGAGTTCTATATGGACATGAAAGATTCACTGTCCGACGAGCCAGAAACCATCGAGCTTATGCCGGTAATGTGGTCTGCGATCTACGCGCTTAATTTGGGACGCGATATGTCTACTGACGCTTGGAGCGAAATGTCTCCGGCAGATCAACAGACGCAGGCCAAGTGGGTTGAAAAGGTACTGAGTACCGTCAAGCTGTCGCGTTATATCACTGATGCAAGCCGCGCCGTCTGGCTGGCCTTGTTCGTGACATTCAGTGATATCCCTGATGACTTCTATGAACTGATGGAGTCGTGATGACCAGTAAGGCGCGCTCCGGCGCCGGGGTGGGCTGATGCCTGCTGCCGGTACGCTGGATTCCGTTTGCTCCGGACACGGTGCCTTTCCTCCGCGACAGACTGCAGAGGCTGACGCGGGGCTGACAATCAACGGTAAGGCCGTGCTGGTGGACGGTAAGCTGTTTAAGGACCACACAGACGGTAAAAGCACCCATAACGGCAAGGCGGTCTCTGGCCGTCCGTGGTTCACCATCAATGGCAAAGGCATTGTGTGCGTTGACGATCAGGTTTCATGCGGATCAACAGTCGCAACAGGCGATGCCGGATTCCAAGTGAATTGATTGCCCTCACTCTCATGCACGCAGCCGTCATGGCTGCGCTTACACAGGAATAATCATGTTCAGTGAAATCACTATAACCGGCTGGCTGAAACGTGCTGTCGCGGTAGCGCTCTGCGCGGCTCTGCTGATGCTGGGCCATAAAGGGTACGTGACCATTACGGATCACTTTGCGCACGTCGCGGAGCTGGAATCAGCCAACACCACGCTAATCACCAATAACAAAACGCTAACCGGCAATAACAGCACGCTGAAAACCGCGCTTTCCGATCAGCAGGCGCAGCTGGCCACGCTGCAGCAGACACTGGCTAAGCGGGAAAAGGACCGCCAGGAATACGTGCAGAAGCAGGCCGATCTGGAGCAGGAATTAGAGAAACTTAAAGAGGATAGTCAGAATGAAATTGATGAGATCAATCGTGCGATACTGCTTGCCGGTGTTAATCATACTGCTTTGCCTGCCAGCGTTATTCGCATGCTCCGGGACAAAGCCCGTGCCGTTAACACCCGAAGTCGTGACGGTCACAAAGCTGGTGGAAGTGCCGCCTCAAAAAGCGCAGGCCTACCAGCCGTGCCAGGTGGATGAAAACATACCCGGATTCACTGACCAGCTACCCGCTTATGTGGCGAGGATCCTGACAATAGTCGATGAATGCAACCGGCGAAACAGCCTAATTTCAGACCATAATCAGACGCTATAAAAAACCGCCCATTTGGGCGGTTTTACTTTATGCCTCCGCGACTTCTCCGGCCTGATTTTCTATCATGTAGCCCGCCGCCACTTCCGGCCCGCCTATCTCCAGCATAATTTTACGCATGCCCGCCGCCAGGGAACCGTCACCCTGATTAACCAGAAATTCACGCGCCGCTAATGGCATGTAAATGGACGCCGTTACCGGGTTGTGCATCTGCTGCGTATTGCCTGCCCTGCGCCAGCGTGCCATACCGCGAATAGCGTCGTCCTCTAACGTGGGGCATGCCTCCATGATGATTTCAGCGCCGTACATGATGACGATCTGATTAGCCAGCGAACGTGGCTCTTTCTCGCTGAGCAAATAATCCAAATGGAGTCGAGCGTCACGCTGGCTTCCGGTCGATAAGGTGTGCGATTTGGTGCCGTTGGCGTACTGAAAATAGAGCTTATAAGACATGAGGTTTACCAGTGGTCAATTACATGCCGGAAAGGTACATCAAAAAATAAAATTTATCCTTAGATTTTAAAATCTTTTCTTGCCTCTCTCACATCGCAAAGTACAAACCGCATAAATTTGCCTCGTCAAAGATTCCCTCGCAGCCGCGCCCTGAAAAAAGGGCTGAATTGTGAGCAAAGATATTACCCCTGCACGTATGCGTGAGCAGGACATCATGACCCGCGCCTCGCGTGTCATGGCTTTTACCGTTGATGCACAGCGCAATGCTTCTGGCGCAATGATTTCTGACCGTGGCGAAATGTCTGTAAACATTGGCGCAGCAGCAGGCCGTGACCCGATGTTTGAAGGCGTTAACCCTGAGTTCTGCCGTATTGTTGGCACCGCCTGGGCGTCGAGCATGATCGAGTACAAAGAGCGTCATGGTCACTACCCACCAGCTGACCAGCTGGCGAACGCCAGCCGTGCGCTGGAAAACCTGATGATCGAATCAGCCCTTGAAAAGCATGAAGGCAACGGCAAGGCGATGTTTGAGTCTGTCGCAGCTGACATGCGTACTTCTGATGGCGTGATGCGTCAGGCGCAGTTTGCCGCGCTGATCCTGCCTGCGGTGCTGGGCGCAGCCACCAGTGACGCGTGTACCTTTGTTCCGTGTGAGCGCGATGAAGCGAAGATTTACGAGCTCCTGAACGTCGCCGGTACTAAGTTCGGCTCTTTTGAGCAGGGCGACGAAATGCACATGCAGTCTGCAGCTGTGTACTCACAGATGAAGCGCCTGTATCCGTTCCCTGCCGCAATGCAGCCGGATGGCACCAAGAAAACCTTCACTTTCTCAATTAAAGCGGTTGAAGGCGCTGATATGCCGATCCGTGCTGGCCGCGCCAAACTGCTGATCAACCGTCGTCCGGGCAAAGTTGATGACGGCGACGGCAACCTGTATTTCTCCGATAAAGACGTTAAAGGCAACGCGTTTGCGGCTACCTGTAAGGTCGATTACGAGAAAGGCACCATCGCTGTCACCTTCACAGATGCACCGGCTAAAGGTACTGAGCTGGCGGCACAGGTTGAGATCAACGTTGAGAAATCACCAAGCCTGATCCCGGTTATTAACCAGTCCATGCGTGAGTTCACCGTTAAGCCGTCACAGTTCGTGATCGCATCTGAGCACACTGTTATGGCCGCGTCCGATCTGAGCCGTGAGTTTGGTATCAACCTGTCCTCAACCCAGTTCACTGCTATGCGTAACTGGCTGAGTCATGAGCAGGACATGATGCGTCTGCGCACGATGGCATTCCATGCTGTCTATGGCCGTGAGTTCGACGTGGCATTGCCGGAAGGCCAGACCTACGAATCGTGGGTAGGCCTGATGAAACATGCTGTCACCCAGCTGAGCACCGACATGGTGAACCGTACCCGTAAAGCCGGTATCCGTGGCGGTTTTGCTGGTGGTGAGGCGGCAAACTTCCTGAAGAGCCTGCCTGCTAACGTATTCCAGGCTGACCCTAACTTTGTGCAGTCACCGTACATCCAGCGTATCGGTACCCTGTTCGGTATCTACCAGATCTTCGAAGTCCCTACTGCTATCTGCGATCAGTTCGTGTTAGACGGCGTGGCGCTGGGTAAAGAAGACATTCTTTTCTACGGCCGCGGTGATTCCATCGGTGACGCAGGTCTGATCGCTGGTGACGCTGTTCCAGCCATTCCGTATGTCCACGAAACCAACCCGTCGCTGGTCAACCGCACCACGCTTTGGGGTTCTTCTCTGAACGAGCTGCACCCGCGCAATGGTGAAAACTACTTCGCCAAGCTGACCCTGACCAATACCAAAGTCGGCGCTTACAGCATGCTGACTGGTAAGAAGATCGAAGGCGAAACCGCACCTGAAGCAGCGGCAACCGGCACCGGTACCGGCAGCTAATCCCCCTTAACGCCCCCGTTAAGGGGGCATTTCATGGACATTTCACATGAATAAGATTCGTTTTTCTGTGGGCCAGGCGTCCGGCATTGCGGTGCAGGAAGTCAACGCTGATGCGACGACTTCCGTTGCATCTGGCGGCGCGTCCGTCTTTGCCGGTCTGGTCATTGCCCGCCGCGGCAAAATCGGCGCTGTCCTGCGCGTAACCGCTGATAACTATGAGTCAGTGCTGGGTGCAGCAATTCATCCGCGCAGCGGCGCTGCATTTGAACCACTGCGCCATGTAGCGACTGCCGTTAACGGCGGTGATGGCTATCTTGTTCGCGTGGCTGCACCGGGTATGAAGATCCCTGCCCTGTCTCTGATGGCTGACAAAACCATGCAGCAGCTGAGCGTTGTGGCCAGCAACTTTGCTCCGTCAGCCGATCCGGCTCTGGCGGCAGGCGCTGCGGCGATGATTTACATCGAGGATGGCGACGCTTCAGCTAATCGCACCCTGAGCATGGAAGCAGACACAACGGCACCGGGCTTCTACATCCTGACGCTGAAAGAAATTGACGCAGCTGGTGGTGAGTCAGTGCTGGAATCTCACCAGATTTCATTCAATACCAACGCCACCAGCGACATGGGATCGCCTGCCTTCCTGCCAACCGCACTGGAAAATGGCTCGACTCGCCTGCGCGCTCTTGTAGCGGATGACGTTGAAACCCAGATGCAGCAGATCACCGAAGGCTTCGAAGATATGCAGTTTAGCGGCGGCACTGATGGCGACCTGTCAGCTATTGCCACGGCGGACTACACCAAAGCCCTGACTGTCCTGCGTAAATCCATGTTCACCTGGACGGCGGTGCTGTCGCTGGGCTGCTATGACCCGACCGTGATCGCGGCGCTGGTCAAGCTGGCTGAAGACACCCGTACCGACATGTTTTATGACGTGCATGGCGCGCAGTTGTCGGCAGCAGCAATGGCCGAAGCGCTGAGCCACGGTCTCGGCGGTTCCCACCAGCCAGCACGCTACTACTGGCCGTATACCGCCCGCGACGCATTCACCGGCACCAACGTTAACTGGGGTATCTCCTGTGATGCGTTTGTGGCGAAAGCTAAAGGTGTGGCGTTGGTCTCCGACGTCGGCGGCTGGCATTACTCACCGGCTGGCGTGTCACGCGCAATCATCAACCGTCAGAACATCAAGCCTATCCCGAACCTGGATGAGATCGACCGCGAAGCATTTGTCACTGCGCGCATCAACCCGGTCAGCCTCGACAAAGCCGGGAACATGTATATCGACGACTCCCTGACCACGTTCGCCAAAAACAACTACCTGCGCCTGCAGCACATCAGTTCGCTGATGAACGCGATCGCACGCGGTTTTTATGACGTGGCAGAAGCGCTGAAGCATGAACCGGACGGTATTACCTTCAAAGGCCTGACTGACGGCTTAACCGACCTGCTGGAGCGCTTTGTTGCCGCTGAAGCACTGGTTAAGCCGCGTGACGTCACGCAAGGCACCCAGCCATTCGTTGTCTCCGTCGTGCAGAAAGATATCGACCTGTGGGAAGCATCCTGGTCTGTCTGCCCTACCGGCTCTTCACGCCGCATCGTCGGCAAGCCAACGCTGTTCCGTTAATAGAGGAAATTATGAACAACATTTTTAATCACAACGCGCATGGTCTGCTGGGTGCGGCATTCGAAGCACCAGCTCCGGCTGGAGAGCCAGCCGTAAAAGATTCCATGCTGGAAAGTGCGGGTTTAGGCAACGCTGCATCGGCGCGCATTGTGGCGATGTTTGAGGCTGTAGAACGTCGCGCTGGCGAAGATACCCGCTCTGTAGCCGCTTCCCTGCTTGCGGGCTGGGTGGCCGATGGCGAAGCCGATTCTGACAGCTTTGAAGCGCTGGCACTGGTGCTGGCCGGTCTGGATTCACTGTCTGACGACGACGATCTGGATGATGAGCAGGTAGACGCATTCAACGACGCGCTGGGCCAGCTGGCGAACGCCGCCGTTGCCCTGGGTGCAGATCAAGATGACGTCACCAGCATGATCGACGACGACGACGACAGCGCCGCTGAGAGCGTTTTCGAGGCGCTTTCCGGCCTGGCAGACGATGACGAAGCGATCGCAGATTACACCGTGGCTGGCGGTGAAGGCGGCGAAGCCATGCTGGAATCAGCGACCTTCAAAGCTGTGCGCGACGGCGTAGTTACGCTGATCCGTAAGCGTCCGAAGAAGCGCCGCATGACGTCGCTCCAGAAACAGGCGCTGAAAAAGGCCCGCACGAAGGCGCATAGCTCAATGGCAAATGCGCACCGTAAAAAGTCGATGAAACTGCGTAAGAAGCGCGGCCTGTAAGGGATAGCAGCCGGGTATTCCCGGCTGCAATGAGGATAGCGCGATGATCTGCGGTGCAATCATGCCGGATGGAGTCAGCCCCTTCCTGAAAGTCTATATCACGTCAGAAACGTCGATGGTTGTGGGCTACATCGGGGAAGGCTCTACAGCCAGCATTGAATCCATGTGGGAATCCCCGTTTGCCAACGACTCACTGGGCGGCGTCGCCGGTGCAGTGAGTGCTGCTGGCGGCAAGCTGGCGGGCGGCGTACAGGCGGTGAGCGGCAGTACATCAAAGTCGGACTTCAACTCCCTGCTTATCTGGGAAGGCCAGCAGCCGCCTGAGTTCAGCATCGTTGTAGACCTGATGGCCACGATGAACGCAAAGGTGGAAGTAATGGACGCGATCATGACCCTGCAGCAGATGGCCTCACCTGAACTGAACGCCGCGCTGCCGGGTGGCCGCCGTCCTCTCCCCGTGATTATGGACGTTGGCCGTCGCCTGAAGCTGATGGACGTGGTGATCCGAAGCGTCGGCTACCAGCTGGACGCGCCACGCACTGCGGACGGGCATTACACACACAACACCGTCACGCTTCAGTGCTCCGGCCTGAGCGTCCAGAACCAGTCTGATATTCCATATATGTTTATCTGAGGAACAAATAATGTCCGGATTTTCCAACACGAAAGCCGACACGGCTTTTCTGAAAAAGCGCTTTAACCAGAACCTTGCCGCAGGTGAAAAACTTATCGGCTCTGAGTACTGGATGACCGTTAAAGGCTACCCAAACCTCTCTATTCTGATCCGTACCACGCAGCTGCCGGAAATGGCCCGTGAGGACGTTGAAGACGTGGCACCAGGTGGCATGAAGTTTAATCAGCATGGTTCTATTAAGAACTCTGGCGAGTTCCAGATGACCTGTGTTGAAACCATCAAAGGCGACGTGTTTGCAGCGGTCCGCAAGATGGTGCTTAACAAGGAATATGTGGATCTCACGTTTGCTGCTGCAGCAGAGTCTAACGGCGGTGACAGCGCTGGCCTGACCCGTAGTTACCTGCATTGTAAGGTGTATTCAGATGCCGTGGATTTTGGCTCTGAAGACACTACTGCAGCTGTGAAGATGCCGCTGCGCGTTGTTTACAACTGGGCTGAATAATCATGACGCCGGTCGAACTGCTTGAGGCCGTGAAAGCGCGCTTCACGACGCTGCTGGTGGATGAAGAAGCGCTGTTAACCAGCCTTCTCCGCCAGGCTCTCGGCGTTTATCAGGATCGGGCCGGTGTACCAGGCCGTAAACGCATTGAGAAAACGGGGGGCGCAAGCCTCCCTTTTCCGTCTGATTACCTGTCTCTGGTAAACGTGAATGACTTCAATGGCGCGCTGGTGTATGCCGATCCCTACGATTCAACCATTGAGCTTGAGCTGACTGGCCGCGAGAAATGGCCGTTTACCCTGCTCTACTTTCGCAATATCCGCGACTGCGATTACGAAAAAACGCAGTTACCTGCAGACATTACCGGGCTGCTTGAAGACTACCTGGAAGTGCTGATTGCTACCCCGAACGTAGAGCGCCTGCGCCGTTTGCACATCGCCGGGAAGTTTGACGCATCCTTTCTGCCGGACGAGGCCACGCTCCACCAGCGTAAAACCGATCTGGAAATGCAGATCTCCACAAGCCGGGCAATCATTCCCGCAATGAGCACGTGGTAAGGGGGCGCTATGAGCTTTTTTAACGGGCTGGCTGGGAACATTAAAGGCTTTGCCACCAGCACGGCCAAACAGGCCGGAAGCAATTTGATCTCCAACATCCTATCGCGTGCCTCCGCCAGCATGAGCGGCGGCGCCGGCGCATCGTATGCCGGTCTGCCACCTGAACTGGCCAATGCAAAAACCATCCTTGAAATGGCTATGCGCATCCGTTATGCGCAGGGCTGGCAGTGGAACATCGAGATAGACGGCTTCTCCCGCGTGGACATGTACGTGAAAGATATCACCTACAGCACGGGCAATGTTGAGACTGAAAGCAAGCTGATTGGCGGTAACGAGTTTGTGAAGCCCACTCACGTTACGGCGGGCTCTGTCTCGATGACCGTTCGTGATAACGAGGATGGCGAACTTCTCCAGAAGTTTAAGGAGCGCCGTGCGCGGATCCATAACGGAGACGGCACCTTTAATCTGCCGCCAGCCTACCTGCTTAACATCCGGATCTATCGCGTCTCACAGGACGGTCGCGCCACGCTGGAAGAGGAAATGAAAGGCTTTATCACTACGATCGGTGAGATTTCCCGCGCCCGTGATGCCGTAGGCGAGTTTGCCACCATTCCGGTGACGTTCGTGAAGTACACCAGCGCCGGAAGTCTCGCAAACGGATTGCTGAAAGGAGTAACCGGGGGAATTACAAACCAGGTTCAATCATCCGCATCAAACCTCATTAAATTCTGAAGGACAACACAGTGATCATTCCTCCACTGCCGCTGGCGTCGCGCCCTACTACTGAAATCATCTTCCGTCAGCCCGTGATCAAAGACGCCCTAAAGTACTGCTCTCCCGACGTGCTCGGCGACGAGCGGCGCGTTACGGAATACCTGAATGCACTGCAGGAAGGCCCGATTGATGATAGCCGCGACTGGACCGCACAGGAACGACGCACAGCGCTGTGGTGGATCATGATTAACAGTCGCGCTGATAACCTGGAGGCATTTCACTACAGCTGTGAGCACTGCCAGGAGCTTCACACCTATGACTTTGATCTGGGCGAGTTGGCGGAGACCGTTGAGCTGCTGACCATTGCGCCCTATGAGCGCGTCAATGTCCCGGTCAATGGTGTACCGACTGAGTGGACACTTAAGCCGTTGACCGGGCGCGGGCAGGAAATGCTGGAGCGTATGCGCGCCGGTCTGCCGGATGCTGACGCTCTGGATTATGAAGCCGCCATTATGCGCATGCGCATCGCGGAGTTCGCGCTTTGCACTGCGTTAGATGACGATCCGGAAGACTATGAAGAGGCCGCAAATCGCCGCTTCGACATACTGGAAAGCATGGTTCCCGATCTCGAGTTCGCGCCGCTGGTGGCTCACATTCAGCTGATGCAGCGCAATCTCCGGCATGGCCTACTGATGCAAATCACACAGGGTGAGGTTCGTCTTCTGCTCCCGCCATGCGCCTGTGAAAAGGAGGGCATGCAGATGAACACGACTCAACTGTTTATCCCATTTCGCTCTGGATTTTTTGTTCCACGATTTTCACCTCAGTGGATGGCTAACCATCATTGACAACCTGACGCTGACAGCCCGCCAGCCCGTAGGTGACGTTGACGCACTACCTTTATGGCGCGCTATTCAGATGAACAACACGCTCACAGAACAATTGAGAAGAAGCAGAAGCGGATCTGAATGAAGAATTTCCAGGAATTAAACCAGATTATTGACGCAATTGAGATTGCCAGCCGTGACCAACTAAAGGAAATGGCTCTTATACGTCAGGAAATATCGAAATTACGCCCTTCTCAACACTTGAATAACCGCCAGGAGACTACAGGGATGCGTGTTACACGATCCCTTTCCCGGCAAGGAGGTGAAGAAAGAAAAGAAAAAAGCAATAATAAAAATGACGCTTTAAAGGACAAAAATAAGACAAAAAGTAAAATAAAATTACCTACAGAAATAAATGACAGTTTAAGTGTCAAAAAAAGACGCTTGAAAGGTGATAAATCACCTTTAGAAGGTAATAAAAACAAAAATTCCGTGTCTTTAGATAGCTGGAGGCAGTCTAAAGGGCAGATAAGTGAAGAAAATTTACCTTTAAAAGGTAATAAAAAAACGAACTTGAGTGTTGCTGGTGGCGTTTCAAGTGTCAGAAATGTACGTTCTGTTCGTCAGTCGAAAGCTGATTCAGAAGTGGAGTCTGAAACCAGTACGGCTGGGGGTAACACGCCTGGTCGTGATGCCGGGGGCCGCTTTAAAGCACGTACAGATTCTGCCGCTGCGTCAGCTGAAACCCAGGAAAAAAATGCGCGCCGCGCTGAGCAAAAACAACAGCAGGGATTTTTCCGATCACTGGGGAGCATGCTGGAATCTGCCACTGAAACGAACAGCGATCGTATGTCTTCAGGCGCAGACATTGCTGGCACGGCTGCTGGTGGTCCGCTCTGGATGATGGGTAAAGGCATGTATGACATTTCTGCCGAAGTCGGTAAGAACGTCGTTACGCTAAAAAACTTCATGCAGGGTAAAACGGAAGGCAACGCTGCGCTGAAAATGGAGCCTCCATTAATTCATCCACCTGTGACTACCGAAGCCAGAACGCCACCAGCAATCGGTAAGCCAAAATCCGCAGACGGTTTTAAAAACGCTCAACAGGCTAAGGCTATCCAGGTCACGCAGGAACAAACCAAAGTTATCGCCGCCAATGACGATCGCATTGTGGATGCTCTGGACGACGTGCGCGAGGAAGTCAAAAAGCTGTCTCATACGTCCAGTAAAGGCGCTGGCGGGCTGATGGACTCGCTGATTCCGGGCAGGCGTAAACGCCGCGGCCGTAAACGCGGACCTCTGTCAGCTGCTGCTGATGTGGCTGACGTAGCCGGAGATCTGCTGCCGGACGGTAAAGGCAAGCCGGATGCCTCTAAACCCAAGCCAAAACCGAAAAAGAAAGGCCTATTGGCAAAGGCAATGGAAGTGCTGAAAGGCGGCAAAAAGGCGGCAACGGTCGCCGGTGCAGCGGCCACAACTGCTGCTGCCGGTGCAACTATTGCCGCTGGCGGTGTGACTGGAAAAGAACTGTCTAAAGCTGGCGAGAAAGCTACTCAGACTGCAGCTGAGAAAACAACGGAAAAGGGCGGGCTGAAGGTTGCAGGTAAAGTCGCTGGTAAAACTGCGCTTAAAGCGATCCCATTGGTCGGGACCGTTATCGGCGCGGGCATGGACGCATACGAAGGGTACAACGACACAGACGGCCAGCAGAGAGCCTTTGGTCTTAAAGAAGGCGCTACCGTCAGCGGCAAGCAGAAGAGCGAGTACACAGCCGCCAACGTGCTGAATATGGGCGGGCTGGTATCTGGTGCATCCGGCCTGCTGGCGTCCGGCGCTTCTGCGCTGGGTATGAACGGGGTTGCGAAATCACTCACGTTTGATACCGGCGATATAGCTAAGGGACTGGATACGGGGCTAAGCAAGGTAGGTGACATGTTCAGCGCCTTCTCAACCAGCGCGTCGGGCGTCTATGACAAGCTGACCGGTACCAGCGCTGAGCAGACGAAAGCGATCACTGATGGCACTACCAAAACCGTCACGGCAATTAACCGCCTGGGTTCACAGCTGCAGGGTGGCGAGTGGGGCGAGGACGGCGTAGGTACGCAGGGCAAAAGCACTGCTGATTATGCCGACGTGGCGCAGAACAGCATTGGCGCTGATCTCAATGTGGGTGGCGCAAATGCGAAGGTTCGATCATTCCGTAACAACAATTTTGGCAATCTGAACTATGTGGGGCAGGAGGGCGCAAGCCTGGAGGCCAAAAACGGTAAAGGTGAAGCGCGATTTGCCAAATTTAACACGCCGGAGGAAGGATTCAGAGCGCTGGCGAATCAGCTGACCAGCTATTCAGAAGGCACCTCTAAAGCTGCCGGATACCAAAAGCTGAATACCGTACAGGACATTATCAAGCTGTATGCGCCGGAGAGTGAAAACAATACGTCACAGTATGTGGATTCGCTCTCGAAAAAGCTGGGCGTGCGTGGCGATCAGCAGCTGGACCTCAAAGATCCCAAAGTCATGACGCAGATGATGCGCGGTATTGCCACCATCGAGGGCGGTAATCCGCAGGTCACGAACGATTTCATGATGAACGCCATTGGCCACAATGAAAATGGTAAATGGGTCGGCGGGAAATTTAGCGATGAATCCCTGAAATCTGTGAATGAAGCGCGTGCGAAGCAGGGGCAGGCACCTATTGCAGCAGACTCGCTTTATTCTGCTGGCGAAAAGGTGAAACTGACAGCGGGCGCGGTGGCACCCGCCGCCGCACTGGCACCAATTTCCGCACCTGTGACAGCACCCGCAGTAGCAGTGCCAGCAGTCGCCCCAACAGCGCCCACGGTCTCGCAGGTTGCTGCAGCAAAGGAAGCCGACAAGAACAAGCCAGCCAGCGGCGCAGTAGAGAAAATCAAACACGCCGGCGCTGGCGCATGGAGCCAGGTCAAAGCTCTTAATGAGTGGGCTGATGGGAAAGTGCAGGGCGCAACTGAATCACTGGGTGTGGCCGGTATGTCCCGTAAACGTCCCACCAGCGGCCTGTCCCTGCCTGCTGGCGAATCACTCCCTGCTGGTCTCCAGCTGGCCGCACTGTCACCGGACCAGATAGCCAGCCGTTCACGTCCTGCCGTCACATCCCACGTCTCAACCGGCAGCGTACGCGCCCGTCCCGGTTCTGCTACGTCTGAAACGCCGATCACTGTGGCCAGCACCCAAACACCAGCCACACCGGCTGAAGGCAACGGGCTGTTTGATCGCATGCTGGGCGGTGCAAAAGACGGGGTAAACGCCGTCAGCGCCTCGATCATGCCCGCTATCAGCGACACCTTTAGTCAGACTCTTGGGGGCTTCAGCGGCAACGACATGGTAAGCAGCGTGCTGGACCAAGCAGGCATTTCAGATCCGGGCATTCTGCGCGCCATTTCTCCGCTTACAAGCAAAGCTGGTGGCTGGCTCGACACCGGAACAGAGACGCTGGCCAGCGCCGGTAAATCCTATCTGAACGGCGGCAGTGCGGCGCAGACAAGGCCTGCACAGCAGCCGCTTCTGAATCACCCGGCACAGATCCAGAACGTGACCGATCTTCCGCGCAGCGGCATGCGCCCGATGATGAGTGGCGATACCAGCAATAACGATCAGGACATGCTCAAGGAGCTGAAAGGTATGCGCACCCAGCTGGAAGCACTGCTGGGCGTTACGAAGAAAAAAAGCGACACCGCGCCGGACAAAGTGGTTAACACGGCGCAACCGGCACCCCGCACATCATCAACCCTGAGCATCAGTGATCCGGCGCTCAACGACCTACTGCAGGACTAACACATGCAAAACGAAATTGACTGCCTTATGCGCGTGGATCAGGGCGGCGTAGTGGTAAAGAGCGGGGAATCTGATGCCTGGCTTGCCCGGCTGGAAGAATGGTTAAGAACGCCGCAGGGAAGCGTTTATGGCCTGCCGGGATGGGGGAACACCATGCAGGACTTCAAGCATGAGCCGGTAGGCTCTGAAACCGGCCACTTAACCGAAGTTGCCATTGAGGCCGCGCTGATCCGCAAGCTGCGTATCGATCTGCCTGGGCTGGGTCTGCGTGCTATCCGCTGCGCGCCGCAAAATGTCGATACCTGGCAAATTACATTCATTACATCTTACGGCCCGCTGGCCGTATCCATGAACAAAAGTTAATCGGGGTAAATTGTGAGTATTCAGGAGCTTCTGGAAAAATTTAACGGACAACTACAGGCGAACAGCTGGTGGAAAAAATTTACCAACAGCCAGTTCATTCAGATGATGGCCGTGTTTGGCGCGCAGATCATCTACGCCGCACAGACTACCGCTGAGCGCGGTCTGACGGAGGGTTTTATCTCAACGGCGACGAAGCGCTCAAGCATTCTGGCCGCAGCCGAAGACCGTAATTATCTCGGTCACTTAATCACGCCGTCATGGGGCAGTGTGAAGATCACCAACAAAACGAATGAAGTCATTCAGCTGCCAATCTACGCGGAGTTCCTGTCGAATGCACAGCTGCCCTATGTCACAACCGATGTGGTGATTATCCCTGCTGGCCATAGCGTCGTGGTGAACGACGTCCGCCAGATGGAGCACGTTAACGTGTCCTCCGCAATCGACGCTGAAGCGCCGTTTTATACGGTAATGCTGCCGCGTGATATTACGGAGGAAACAGTTTCAATGGACGTTTACGTGACGGAAAACGAGAACAAAACGCTGTGGAAGAATAACCCGTTGTTTCGTCTATCCCGTGGCTCAAGCCAGCATTACGTGTTGGTCTACAAGCCGTCTGAGCAGTTGGGCGTACGCTTTGGTGACGGCGCGATTGGCAAGATGCCGAAAACCGGAAGTAAAGTCGATCTGGATGTGTGGTGCAGCCGGGGCGATACCACGCTGACACAAGGCCAGAAGCTGACGCCAGCGGGCAATATTGCCGATATGAATAGCAAGATTGAAGTTGTGACCATGACGCCAATCACGGGTGGCAGTGGCTTTGAAAGTACGGAGGAAACGCGCAACCGGGCGCAGTACTACGTGGCGTATGACGAGCAGGTAGTGTGGGGCGGTGATTACAAGTACTTTCTGAATCGTGCTGTACCGGGTATGTCGTGGATCAGTGCCTGGGGTGAGCAGGAACAGGAGCTATCAACCGGCATTAAGTCACTAAGCAACATCAACACGATTTTCTTCTGTGGTCACAAGCCGGGGTACACGCAGGCTGAGCTTGAAACCCTGCTCATGACAGCTGTCACATCCATTCCGAATGAGATCAATAAGAAGTTTCGCTACGTCCGGACACAGGAAGAGCCATTCACGATCTCACTGACCGCGCTGGCGAAGAAGAACGTCATTCTGTCAGACGCTAAAAAAGCCGTTCAGGAAGCACTTGAGGCACGGTTCGGACGGGATGCAACAACGTTTGGCGACAGCGATCAGAATGGCGTTGCAGCCGGTAAGCACTTCTCACAGGTGCAGGTAAAAGACCTGTGGCGCGTGATTGAAGAGCTGAACCTGTTTATCTCCTATGAGCTGACCCCGCACGATATGAAAACGGCCCTGCAGTTGAACGATTTTATTTATCTCGATGTGGCTAACTCTACGTTTGATATTAACTACCTGTAAGGCACGGCCATGATTAAAAACTGGGTAAAAGACCGGCTAACCAAAGAAAAGCAGGGCTCTGAGCTGTGGTCAGGGTTTGCTAATACTCTCCAGAGCATTTTCGAGGATGCGGTAGAGCCGATACTGGAGCGTATTACCAACCGCAAAAGCTACTACACGATGAATAAGGACGATCTGACGCTGCGCATGAGCGAATATGGACGCTTTTTCATCGTAGCAGAGACCACGGACACCAGTAGGCCCGTACTGCTGGCACAGCGCCTGGACGAAGTGCATTTTAAAGGCACCGATAAGCCGATCACCTCTACGTTCTGGCGCGAGTTCGATAACCTGCCGGTCAGTTGGCAGGAGCTATATGCGCCGGTGGATCAGGAGTTGGCACCATATGGCACCTTCTTCACCACAAAAGAAGGCCTGGCGATTGCAGAAGCAAAATATGGCGAGTTCTTCCTGACGTCACGGGCGCAAATCTCGGTGGCGCTGAATGAGCTATATACGCGGTATGGCTACATGGAGCAGGATGTTGCAGTTCAGAAGCTGCTAACCCAGTTTGACCGGATCATTGCGCCGCTGCTGCCGCTTCACATCGTGTTTGACGGCTTAGCGCTATTCATCTCGTTTGAGATGAGCGCAGACGCTGAAAACATCACGCTTATCAGCGCCGGTATCGACTATCAGGCCAAATTGTCTTACGTCGATCTCCAGTCGGAGATCAAAAACCTGCACATGGCCACACAGCAGCAGTTCGATATTCCCGCCGTGCCGTTACGCCAGGTTAAGCGCTGCGAACGCTACGATATGTTTGCTGCAGATGCCTGGACCAATGACTACCTCGCAAGGCCTGATGGCGCGCCAGCGCCCATTGATATTGCCAGCGCTGCCAGTGACAGCCGCGCCCGGTTATTCACGGACGGTGGCGTGCAGTATGTTGGCATTCAGAAGGGCAATAGCCAGGGCATCACAGCCACCAGCACGGACGGCAGTAGCGTGACAATGGCGTTTCCCTATGACGGCATGCCAGAGTTTGTTCTGGCTCTGCCCGACGACGGCAGCGGCAACAGCACGATCGCCACGCTTTTTTATGAGCAATTTGTCGCGTAGTTGACCATCGGATTTTACGAACTCCATACCCTCTGGCCTCTTAACTCTGAGAGGCTTTTTTTATGGCTGATACTATCTCTGTCAGCAGCAAGCTGTTTAAAGCGAAGCTGCTGGATTACTACTACATCCGTCGCGCTGAATCCTCCATCGGCAAGGGTTCCCGCTTCCAGATGGTGAAAGCCTACTGGGGCAAGTCCACACTGGTCAGCAGTAACGCCGCTGGCGGCTGGAACATCGCGGATATTCCCTCCACGTTCAGCAATGACAACCTTACCGGTAAATTCACTGAAACGCCTCTGGTCCTCACCAGCACGGGCGCTGATATCTCGATCACCATTCAGCTGGATGAAGCCATTCTTCCGGAAGGCAAAGCCTATGATCTCAATACGCTGACGCTGGTGGACGCTGACGGCAATGCGTTTGCTGTGCTATGCCTGCAGCAGGACACCGTATTCCGTGGTAAGGCCTACCGTCTTATCGTCACCATCGAACAGAAAACGGCGTAACGCACATGAGCAGTAATGAAATTACCGATATCGGCGTTATGGCGGGGAAAGCATATGGCACCGCACCGCTGTCGGCGGATATGCAGTACCTGGAGACTTACACCAGTTCCGCTTTAAACCGCAAACTGAAGGGCATTGTGCGATCCGGCTTTTACCTGGGCTTTGCGCCGGTCGCCGGTTCCGGTATGAATGTCGTCGTTACCTCAAAAGGGGCGGAAGGCGGGCAGGGCGCGGCCTCAATCGACGTAAACGCCCACCAGATCACCATACAGCACCTGGCCGATCTGACGTTGCCGGTCGTGGCGGGCAAAACTACCCGTATCGTGCTGGAAGCAAACTACAAGCTGGGCGTGAAGACAGATCAGGTAGATATCACTTCCACAGTTGAGGCCGCACGCGTCTTTGCGCAGGATATCTCAGTTGCACTGACGCCGAACCAGCTGGAGCTCTGCCGCGTACTTGTGCCAACTGGCACCACGCAGGTTACGCAGGCAATGATCGTCACCAACTACCGTATCAACCGGCAGGTCGGTATCACGCTGGATTCGATTTACACCAGCGACGATGAGCTGATTGCGGCTAACCTCAAGGGGCTGAAAATCCTTAAAGGCATGATCGATAAAAACATGGTCATTGCCAATAACGGCTCGGATATTCACGACAAAGCGATGTTCCGTAAAAACATCGAGCTGGATCAGCTGGTCAACGAGAAACAGCTGGTTGCAAGTGAGAATCTGGCTGATCTGCCGGATGTGCCGGAGGCGCGGGAAAATCTCGGTCTCGGTACCGCCGCACAGGCAGACCAGCAGACAAACCCTCTGGATATGACGCCGGGTGCGCTGATGGCCGTGGGTGCGTTTGGTGTGGGCGCGCCGTCTCTGGTACTGGACAGCAAAATCACCTCACTGGCCGACGTATCAGTGACTGAGCAGAATGCCTTCTGGACACTGAGCGGCACCTTCAATGACGGTCCGGTTGATCTTGGCAAAACTACGCAGACACTGCGTGGCCAGCTATTCAACATGCGCCGGAAATATGATGCCGACGCTGCACTCCTACAGCTGCTGGTGGCGCAAGGTGGCGTGATGTATCTGCGTTTGGCAGGTAAAGTTTCAGGCGACTGGGCGTGGTCCGGGCTGTCAGCCGGTGCGGATAAAAACGGCTGGCGGAAGGTGATGGACAGCGCCAGCATGACACTGGCGGACCTGGTTAATCTGGGCGCGGCAAAGGCAGGCGATAACAACGATATCACCAGCTTGAACAAGCTGACCGATATCAACACGCCAAAGCTGACGGTCTCAAAAAATCTGGACGTCGGTTCTCAAATCAGCGCTGGATACCGTATTGGTGTGATCCGTTCTGAGCCGTCTGTACCGTCGATGACATTTTTGCGGACCGACCAGCTGGATGACAAACCTCCGGCATACGAAACAGACATCATGCAGATTGTTGGCCGTGTGGCAGCAGTGAGCGGTGATGCCTGGAGTGGCAGGATTCTCGGTGGCTTAACGACTACGAACATGACGCACGGCGGCGGAAGAATCGCGCTGGATGCCCGCGCGGCATCAGGTACGGTCACGGCGCGCTTTGTCCTTAACAGTGGTGACGGCTTAGCCACGCTACAGGGTGCTGGCGGGCTGGCTATCACTGGTGGCGGAGGCCTGACGTCTGACGGCGCGGGACTTTTTACCGCGGACTCAGTTGCGCTGCAGTTGAAGGCTAAAACTAGAGACAAAGCCTATTATTTGCGCGGGCGAAAGGCGGATAACTCTCTGCACTGGTATATGGGCCAGTCTACAGACAGTACCGATACCGTAACCTGGGGTAACTCTATTCCGAATACATGGCTAACGTTGTCAGGCGATGGTACTGGTGAAACCAACGTTTCGACAATGAAACTCCGCAATAATGTCACTGTAGGCGGCAACCTTGCGGTCAGCGGCGGTGCGGACTTTACCGGTCCATTAAACGTACTGGCGAAGGGTGCAACAGCAGTCGGTGATCTGACTGCTGCCGCACTGGTGGTCACGGGCAGCAGCAATGATGGCACTCAAGGTATTACGGTTAACAGCTTTGCGCCTACTGTCACCTTCATAGACCGTGATGCTGATTCGGCGGGCTTCCGCTGGAGAGGTAACAGCAACAGTCTGCGTCTTGATGTGGATGGCCGGGATAACGGTGTAACGTGGAAACAAGACGTCGCATTGTTCAGCGATAAAGGGCATCTGGCGTTAGGCGGTGGTAGCGATAGCACAAGCCGTATGCTGACAATTGGAAACTCGGCACCCGGCAAGGGCAATCTGACAGGAACTACTCAGATTGCTGCAATGGCTTACGCAAATATTGGAGCAGACGCAAAGACTCTTGGTGTCGGCTTCGGGGCGGAACTAACAGTAGGAGATGGTAACACCGGGCAGACTGTGGCTGACCTGGTAGAGTTCTGGGGCAATAGCAGCGTTGTAAATACCAATGCGGCAGTCGCACTTTTGACCTCCTTCCGCTCTTATGACAAAACGAGTGCCAGTATTGCAACTGCCTATGCTTTTGAAGGCCGTCAGACAGCACGCAGTGGTTTAAGCCGCTGGAACCTGTACATGCAGGGAACCGCACCGAACTTTTTGCGCGGACAGACGATCATTGGCGGAGTGGATACAGCTCTTCCGGCCAGTAATATCGCGTTGTCGGTAAAAGGCGGACTGGAAGTAAGCGATACATTAAGGGCTTCCAAAGATGCGGAGTTCAGAGGCCAGGTCAGCCTTATTTCAGCAAACCCTTATATTGATTTTAATTCATCAACTGCAAAGCTGAATGACTACGACGCCCGTATTCTTGTCGAAGCAACTGATGCGGCTGTTACGGGGCAGGCAACCATGAATATCGTTGCCGGTCGTCTTAATATCAGTGCAGCGTCGCATTTGACGGGGACGCTTACAGTTGATCAAGATGCACATTTTAATAATGGCGCTTATGTAACGGGGCCATTTTGGGCATCAAACCATATAAATATTGGTAGCGTTGGAACGGCAGCTTTTGCTGGCTCTGCAGCTTCGATCAACATTGGGGATTCGGACACCGGTTTAGTTTGCCCGTCGGATGGCGTTCTTGATTTCTATTCCAATAACGTTATAACGGCCCGGCTTACCGCGAACAAACTTTATGTATATGGAAAAATAGTTACAGAAGATCCGGACTTCCGCATACGTCCGACTGGTGGCAAAGGCGTCGGAATGCTGCACCGGTTTGATGGCTCAAACTATTACATGCTGGTCACAAACCAGAATGATCCGGATGGGGCGTTTAATACTCTAAGGCCGTTCAGCTTTAATGGCACGAATGGCGACGTCCTTATGAACCACAATGTCAACGTAGGTGGCAACTTTTCAGCAAATGGAACTATCAATTCTGGTGGTAATCTTTTTGCCGGTAATGTGGTGTATTCGGGTAATGGTCAGTCGGTCATGCATGCGGATGGAAATATCTATGGTCCGGTCTGGGGCGGATTTATCAATAACTACATGGCAGCACGATTTGTTACTGCCGTCAGATTTGCCGGTTTTAAACAAGCATCAACCTGGAACGGCCCCGGTATGTCTGAAGAGGGCGGCTACGTTATAACGTCTGCCAGGAACGACAACCAGGACCAATATATCGACATCGTGACTGCGCGGTGCGTTCAGTATTGTATTAACGGTGGCTGGTATACAGCAGGCTTTGCGTAAGGATGAACATGTTAAATTTTGGACCATTTAAAAAATACACACCGGATGTGCCGGTCATTACTGAATCTTCCACTGACGAAGAAAAAGTAGAGGTCGCCAGACTACAGTCGCTCAATGACATGAATATTATTTTCGTCCGTTGCAAAAGCGGTCAGGACTGGTATGAATCGCAAAAACTGTATTCACCAGACACAATGAAAATTGTGTACGACGAAGCAGGTCGGGTAGTCAGCTTTGACACGGACGCTTCAAAACTGTGGCCGATCAACTGCTGGGTGGCAGAGGTAGACGCTTCCGGTATTCCAGAAGGCATGGATAGATTAGGCGGGTGGGTTTACCGTAATGGCAAAGTGGAGGCTTATAAACACTCTGCCGCAGAGCTGCAGGAAATGGCTGAGCGCACCAGAAGTTTACTGCTGGCAAAAGCGCGGGCCTTTATCAGTGACTGGCAGGCGGAGCTGGCGCTTGGCATCCTTCCTGATAATGACAAGGTGCAGCTGGTGGAGTGGATGGCCTACATCCGGCAGCTGAAAGAGACCGATATCGGCAACGTGCCGGAATCTGCCTGGCCTTCACCACCAGCAGCAATCTGATCCCCTCAAAACAGCGCCTCCGGGCGCTGTTTTTCTTTACCTCTCTAAATTACAGACTCCGTACCCTCACGCCACCTGATTACCAGGTGCTAAGGGGGGTATGTGACCGATGTAGAAAAAATGCTCGCGGTTTCGCTTCTACTGTCTTTGCTAAGCGGCACAGGCGTATTCCTGCTGGGAGTACGCGAATACCGGATCAAACCAAATGTATTCAATTTCACCACCGAGCTGGTGCTGGCGCTGATTACCGGACTGACGGCTTATTTTTTTGCGCGACAGCAAGGACTGGACGAAATCGTGATTTACCTCGCCGTGTTAGTTGCAAGCAACAACTGGCGTGAACTCTCAACTGTATTTAAAGAACGACTCATTGCAGCAATAAACGGCGTATTTGGGTCAAAAGGAGGCTCCGGCCAATGATTGATTACCAGAATCTGTTTATTACAGCGATGGCGGCGGCGATGGTATTTGATCGCTGCGCAATTGCCCGTAAAAAAGTGGCATTACTGAGTTGCGGTGTAGCGGTGGTGCGTGACAACGCGCTGGCGTTCCCGGTCCGCTTTAACATTGCGTGCGCGGGCAAACTGGCGGGTGCAAAAATTGAGTACTGGCTGCGCGACAGTAACGATCCGACAGTGGTTATCTCCGGCAAGCAGCGCACACTCGACCTCTCACCCAAAGGCGTGAGTGAGGAATTTCTGCTGATCGACACGCGCTATCTAGAGCCGGGTGAATGGTATCTGACGGTGCGCGTCACCCACGGCAACAGCCGCCTGAACCCGCTTTACCGAATCTTCCCACTGCAGGATACCGTCACCAGAACTTATCAGCTTAGCAAGTCAGAGCAGGGAGAATATCGTGTCGAATCCTAAGACTTACGTCCTGCTGAGCTTTGATGAACTCAACGAGAAGGGACTGGCGAAGCTGAAAAAGGCGATCGCTACCAGCGGCTTTGAGATAGCCAAAATCACCGCCGCCGGCGCAGCCCGGAAAAAGGATGGTGTACTCACTAAAACCTTCAGCCTTACCGGCATGGACGAGCAGGTTATGACCGTGCAGGTCAACGACAGCGGCGACATTTCCGGCCTGAAACTGAACGGCAAAAACGTGCCGTTTACCCACGTCACAACAATCCCCGATCTGGGACGCCAGCTGGCCGCGCTGTTTAAGAAAGGCTCAACGGCATTTCAGAAGGCGCTGGCGCGCAAGATGGCACGCGTCGCCGCAAGTAAGGACGATTCGCCGCAGCCAAAGCGCGGCGTGAAATCGTCGGTACAGCTGCTGGCCGAAGTGCGCCAGCAGCGTGACGCGTACAAAGCGGGAATCGCAGATACCCAGGCGAAAGCTGACCAGCTGACACGGGATGCCGACGTGGCACAGAAAAAAGCGGACAGCTTACAGACCGAGCTTAATCAGGAGCAGGCGATCACCCGCCAGCTGAAAGAGCAGATCGCCCAACTGGAAGAGGCAGCATGATGAATGAGATTTTAAGCAACCGTATGGTGCTGGACCTCCAGAGCCGCACACCTGGCGCAGTGCTGGCGCAGGCGGTTTATGACGGCCTGATGACCGGCAGCAGCGCGGATATGATGCTGGAAAGCGCCACTATCGACGATATCGATCACACCTACCTGGGAAATGAAAGCCTGGTGCCGGGTGCGATGTTTGAGGCGATCAGCACCGAGCGCATGCGTCTGGCGCAGACCATGCGCGCCTTTGTGAAAGCGTTAAACCGTGGCCTGAACGGGACCAATATCAGCGCCGGTACTGATGATGCAGGCGCGGATACAACCGGGCAAAAAACCGTGGGCGGCGCGGTGATTGGTAAAGTGCGCCGTGTGGCCAGCATACCGGTTATGAGTGCGCT
>Ga0265797_10000326_pt1 | contig 88379 bp, 60 predicted proteins | sample P2T30metagenome_FD_192433 | JGI IMG/M metagenome (GOLD analysis project Ga0265797, IMG submission 192433) | Plant litter microbial communities from East Loma Ridge, Irvine, California - P2 T30 | ecosystem: Environmental > Terrestrial > Plant litter > Unclassified | place: USA: California... | reverse complement strand
GCGGGTGTTTTGGTGCACTACGGACACGAGAGGAGTTCGTCGGAATGAGGTATGTAGGTAGATGTTGGTTTCGGGTTGTTTGTAGGGGAGGGGGCATTGGACTTTTTTCTCTCTCTCGTTGTTCGGCTAGTCAACAGAGATAGGGCTTCCGGTCATTTTTGTGCTCATCTTTGGTCTGGCGTGTGCTTGATGTGGGGGTAGCGATGTTTTATTATACTTAGTTGGTGGTTGTTTGGCTTAGGTTGTAGTCTGTCACAATTGATTTGTCCCCTGAGAGTCAGCTGGGAACCCGCGGGAGGCGCGGAGACCGGTGACAATCTTGCGGCAGGGTGTTGGTGAGAAGGGTGGGAGTGTATTGGGGAACTCTCGAAGGTAGACTTAAGTCGGAGACAATCTCGCTTGTTCTCATTCTGGTCTCGGATACAAGCTGCAGTAATTCATGTTCGTTTTCTGGGGATATCTAGATGTGCCCTTGTAAATCCTCATGCTTGAGAATCACATGCTGTACTCATGCCTTGCGCTTTCAATGTTCTGATACCAATTCTCGACGATGCTGGACGATACTGACCTATGCCGAATTTTGCAACGGCTCACACTCTCTCTACCTGAATTCCTTGTCGACGCTCTCGAACCCGTTGAGGAATCCCAGGAAAGCCATGACGCCAAGTCCAGGGTCAAGATTGCCGGTAGTGGCGCGGACAGAGTGCATGCTCAACTGAGGGATGCCGCAGTCGATGGCCCTGATGCCCGTAGCAGAGCTGAGCATCGGACCGACGGTGCCGCCAGATCGCGAGTCGTTCCTGATCTGAAAGACCTGCAGTTTGGCGCCGACTTTGTCCGCGCAGCGCTGCATGATGGCCGTCGAGACCGAGTCTGTGGTCATGTGGCCGTTGGAGTCGGCCGAGACGACGATGCCGACGTTGAGGCGCGGCGAGTGGTTCTCGAGGTATGCGTTGAGGAAGTTGGGGTTGACGGCGTGGATTACGTCCGAGGACACTAGGAAGGAGTTGGCGTAGGTTTGGCCGATGATGCTGGTGCTGGAGATGTCGTTGTTGAGAGAGGTGACGGCGCGCTCGATCACCGAGGGGAGGAAGTTGCCTCGGGCGCCTTGGCGGAGGAGAGAGCCGATTTCTTCGTTGTCGAATAGGCCGACCGCTTTGATGATTGAGCTGTCGACTGTGTCGGTGGATTGTGCGTCGATCAGGGCTTGAATGGCGGCCCAGGAGCAGAGCTTGTCGTCCACACGTCCGGCGAAGATGAATTCCTTGTCGATGCCACCGACTGTTGCAGGCTGGACATCAAATAGCTCCAGCTCCCAGTTGATGATGTTGCCGTATTCGCTTGTCTTGATGCCGAGCTCGTTTGCAATCGCACGCACAAGACGAGGTGGCTGGGTCGAAACAAAGGTCGAGGCACCGCCGCCAGTGCTGCCGACCAAAGACGGCTTACTGAAAGGCTCTGCGGCTTTCTCGGACGTCTCAGAGTCTTCAAGACCAATGATTGGGACCATTTGAGTTTCTGGGTTGAAGGGACCCTGGGCTGCTGCGCCAAAGTGAGGCGCCAGAGTAGGAATACGTGCAATAGGCCAGTCCAGCTTAACCAACTTCGAGACGATTTTGCTGCCGTCCTTGACCAGGACGCGACCACCAATACCGAGGTCGCGGTCCCACCAAGTGTTGTTCGGCGCGCCGGCGTACGGAGCCACGCCAAGCTGAATGTATCCCGCCTTGTTAGGCACCTGCGATACAGGCTTCAGCTTTGCTGTGAGAGCATCCACATGCCCTGCCAGAATCGCAGCACCGTTACCAGGCTTGTAATGACCTCCAACCGAGAACGCCATAAGTGCACTGCCGTTGCGCTCGACAAAGTATTTGCCTTGGGGCTCGATGTTCCACGCATCCCTCTCGCTAAGCTCTTTCCATCCGGCCTCTTTCAGCTGCTTCTTCACGGCATCGACGCAGTGGAAGACAGTCGGGTTGTCGGTCAAGAAGTCACAGAACGGCTTTGTGTACTTTTCGGCATTCTCGCGAGTTGCCTGCTTGAAGCGAGCGGACTTGTCTTCTTGCGGCGGCGACGAGGGACTCTCGCCGGTACGCGTGAATCCTGAGAAGCCGTTCTGCACCTGCTGGGCGAATTCTTTTTGCTCGGCTTCGGTGGCTGTTCCGGTTGCAATGCGGTTCATCAGTTGTTTGGTGTATGCATCGGTCCCGCACAGCTGGACAATCGGGTGCTTTTGAGGTTCAGACGAAGGGGACTTCTGGGTGGATGACGGTTGAGATCTGATCGGTGCGGTGCTTTCTTCGTATAGAGTTCGTCTGGGGGGAGCGTCGAAGTTCATGTCTTCCATGTTGTGGCGGAGGTTTTGCATTGATGCGACATTGCGGACCATGGTGGCGTCTGTGGTGATGGATTGATGGGGAGAAGGACGATTACTGCTACAAGGGGTGAGGGTAGGTTATGTGGAAGTTTTGAGTGAATTGATGGGATACAGAGGTGATGGTGACTCTATCGATGCAAGATACGGGAGGTAAACTAACGCAAGATAGGCGCCAGGCAACGTGATGCGATCAGCTGGCCGACGGGAGCTCTCCCCAGCTTCTCACAACGGCCGCTCCACGCGTGATAGATGAGATGGAAGTTTGAGACGCGGTGACACGACAACACACGTGCTTCCTTTGGTAAAAGCTGGCTCGGCGTTTCAAACTTGTCCAAGCAGTGGAGGACGACCTGCGCCACACACGTAAATGCCGTGAGATCCCCCACCGCCCGAAACTCGAGACGGCCATCGCAGATTGAGAAACCGGGCAGACCTCTGTCCAGAACACTGCTGGCCCGTAAGGCTTGCGTCAGTCTGCCATGAAATCCAGGGCATACATGCATGCCTTCTGAGGTTGCTGACGGGCACCTCCCTGACTGTACGTCCTCGTAAGTAAACCAATCTCACGCTCCTACCTTTCGTTACACCAGACTAGACTACACATTCCCATCCGCAATCTACCATCGACAAACATGCCTCCAGTCCAAGGTAACGGCAAGGCCCCGAACATCGCGAACCCCAACCTCCCCACAGCCTCCTCGAAAGCATCCTCCGTCGCAGCTTCAACAGCCGGCACGGAACCCACCGCCGCAGCAGTCGCCAAAGACGACCCGGCCAAGGCGATTGAAAAACTCGAGATCCGGACCAAAGCCGTCAACACAAACAACGTCGCGCGCGTGGCAAACTCGCACCTCACATCGAGTGATGCCAAGCTGCACCCGCTCGTGAGCTTGAGGACGGGCAAACCATTGGAGAAGTTCCCGGAGGCGAGCAAGGATCTGGCTAAGCTGACTTGTAAGTGTTGGTGATGCGCGAAGGCTGGGCGCTCTTTTTTGTGTTGTGTGTTGTTCTTTAGTGCTGATTTGGTACTTGTAGTGATCAATGTCGACAACATGCTCAATGCGCTTGATGCAGACCGTGCTGGCAACGAGGCGGCGAAACGGGAGAAGCTGCGTGTTCAGATCGGTCTCAAGCCTAACCCGGCGTAGACGGGATGTTCTGGTGTGATTCTGGTGGCCAAGGTCGCCAGTAGGGCAGTCTGAGGACTTCGTCGTTCAGAAACGCAGCACCTGAACGACCATGTTGGATCGCAAGGCTCGAGAGCAGCTGTGCAAAGTCCCGAAGGATGCCGAAGGATGTAGTGTCAGGTACACCAGACATCTGTACGAATGGAATGACACAAAGAACCTTCAAGAACACGAGCAAGACAATTCACAAAGTTATGACATGTTAGGAGGAGTAACATCTGACTGGGTGAAGTCAACTCGGACCCGAACAAATCTCGAGCAAAGGAAAAAGCGACCTCCGAGTTCCTTGCCATGCATCCAATACCACAGTAGTACAGTAGGTGATAATGCCTGACTGATCTACAACCTAAACCATCTCAAAACCGACCTCGCCATCGCCATCGATACCCCACATAATCCTACCTACCAAATGTAGATTTTACGTCAGTCCCACGCGACGATGTCGGACGATGAAAGAAGCATGCCCGGATGGCGAAGCCTTTCTCGACGGGAGGCCAAATCCATCGACAACCACACGCCAATCGAATCACCTGTACTGTAGGAAAGCGGGAGTTGCGCAATAATAGTAGTGCACCTAAACCCTCACTACACACTACTGTATGTGCGGTAGTGGTAACGTGTATTGTTGAGGCATTTCTCGACCACCGCGGGACTCGCTCCGCAACACCATGTGTGCCTGCCTGTCTCTGCGCAGTCTGGTGTCACGTTCAATGCGGTCCCTGTGGGATTTAACATGTTTTTTTTATTATTCCCTTGAAACCGATACCGCACGACCTTCATACAGTAGCCGTGTGGTCTGTCGACGGCCACACCAATGATTGAATATTTCTTCCAGTCACGCTCGGCGTGATGCTATTGGGGATAACCTACATAGTATTTTCTGACATGCTGGGCTGGTCATGATAGGTATGACGAAAGGTGTCAAACTGTCGTTCAAGGAGTTTCAGTGTTCGTGAGACAGTAGTCAGTACAGTACTACACAACTGCCAGTGACAGTAGTAGTAGTAGCAGTAGTGTACCATACGCTCTGCTTGTGTGAGCGTGACGAGCGTGGCATGGAACCATATCAACATCACCTATAGGTTCTCCGCGGCTACTCGGGAAGCTCGCGAAGGATTATTGTGTCTGCAAGTCCGCGAGCAGGAAAGCAGTAGTAGCTGCTGCGGCGGACAGGCACGTTCAGGAGGCGTTACCGCAAGCAGTCAAGAGCCTGCATGCGCAATCAGGACGCCTGAAAGATCTAGCTTCTGATCGAGCAAGCCGGGCCTCTTGACTGGAGCGACGACGTGGGCGTGGTAGGCGTAGTCTGCTTTTGATTCGGAGGCCTGACTGCCGGAAGAACGCTACTTTGGTGCGCTACTGGTTACATACTGTCAGGGTCCGAAGACGAAGAGATTTCCACCTTGCAGGTGGCAGGAGAGAGAAACAGCAATGATGCTATCGTTACAGGAATGATACAAGACTTGTGCGTCAAAAGGAGAGCTCTTATGAGGAACGGCCAACGGGCAGGCTCGTGGTTACAGTAGTAGCAGCTCGGGGTGAGGGGAGACGAGGCTCGGGTGGTGGCTGTGTTGCATTACTGTGCATACGAACGCGCGTGTGTCGAAGGAGGAAAGGCTTCAAGGCAGTCCCTCCTGGCCCGAGATTGGTAGACAGTATGGATGTAGTTAGTTAGTCAGTCGGGGCCGTGGCCGTTCACCGTTGAGCTGTGCTGTGACTTTTTGACTTGGTGTCATGGGAAAGAGTCGAGCACACCGCTACTGATTCAAGGCGATTGGAAGGTTGGGTTGTGGTTCAAGAGCCAGGTCAGGCTGAGTCAAAGGAGCGAGTTGGGATAGCTGGACTATGCAAGACTATGCAAACTCAGCACCAAAGGAGACAGGTCAGGTATGTAGGTTGTTGTAAGACACATGTGTTGAGGGTCACAAGGATTTGCGCAGCATAGCATGAGGAGACTACTACTAGACAGGCATCGGCAGTGTGGAGATGCCGCGACCAAGCGCACAGCACGGGTCAGTCTCTGTGTGTCGAGTTAGTGGTCAGTGGGTGATATGATGATGTTTAGGTGGAAGTTGGAGGGAGGAGAGTGGGAGTTTCGTGGTGCCGTGAGTGCGCAGTGCTGCTGCTAAGTTCGTGCGTCTGCTCTCCAGTGCCCGCGCTCGCTCGCTGGCTGGCTTGCCCGCCGCCGCCTTCAAGTCTTGTCCTCGCTCTCTCTCTCATCCTCGCTCCCCTCCCTCATCCACATCCTCTGCACGAGGGGCTGTTTGATTTTGGTTGACCAGACGTCCAACACCCGCGGCCATCTACGGCCACCGCCATCCTGGTGGTGTGTCAGGCCTTGCGCTTTTCTCTAGTTCTATTCATCTTCACCAGAAATCTCCTCTCTACCGCCTCAAGTCACTCTCGTCATTCCCGGCAAACCAAAGCATAGCGATTGCGTTCCCGCTTCCACCAACACCAATATCCACCAACACCCCAATACATACCCCAAAGATACCCGCCACAGCTTGCCTCATGATTTAAACAGTCTATTTCACAACTAGCACCACAACATCTTTCCCCTCGCCGCCACCGCCGCCACCACAACTTCCCGCTCTGCTACTCTCTCGGCGCTCAGTCCGCAAATCCCGCAAGCAAAGCAAGCGTCTTTCACGCTTCTCCGCACGCCGAGCATGGTCGTGCGTCCAGATGGCACCAAATGGGCATGCCAATCATGCCTCAAGGGCCACCGTGTAAGCGGATGCACGCATACAGGTAGGTCCGCTGCTGCGGCTTTGTTGCGCCGCTGGCTGTCCGATCTTCAACTGACTGACGCCACTTTGTCGCAGATCGCGAACTCATCCTTGTTCCCAAAAAGGGTAGGCCTGTTACACAATGTCAGCACTGCCGGCAAGAACGCAAGAAAAGGTCCGCCCACGTCAAATGCGAGTGTGGCGAGTCAGATAAACCCCATCACCCCAAAGAGAAATGCATACACCTCCGTGAGGCCGAAGAGAAAGCAAAAGCCAACGGTTTCCACGAAGACCACCACGATGAAAAGGACCATGCGCACCTGGCTGCGGTCACGGAGGAACAGGGCTGCTGCTGTCCCCACGGCGGCAAGTGTACATGCGCATTGCTCAAGAAGGAAGACGCCAATGACGGGAGCCCTCCACATGGAAAGCCCGCAGTGCAAAAGCCACGCTTAGAGTCCCACAAGTCCGAAGGTTGCATCACCGTCTTTGCCAACGGCCACCATAAGCCAGTACATCGGAAGAACCACGCTGCACATGAGTGTGGTATGCCTTATAAAATGCCCATGTCCAGGCACAAGCAAGACCCGAGTGTTTCCCGTGTTGCCCGGAGGTCCATGGACAATCTCTCGCTGAACACTCAGAATATGGCCAGCGCTACTTCTGGGTATCCCATTCCGCAGTTCAACCCCGCGAGGCGCATGTCAAAATCCGAGCAGACATCTCCAAAGCTAAGACCCAGCCTGTTTGGGAACTTCCAAGGCTTGTCAGACAATCAGCTGTCCGCTGTCGACTTTGTGGGCCTTGACTCTGTCAAAACAAATGACACGGCACCTTCGACAACAAGCGAATCTGGTTTCCAGCAGATAGATCCCATGTCTGCTCTAGCCGACAACTTCTTCGACCCATGGTCTGCATACCCCTCTGGCGACTCTCAAACGATGCCGAACAACAACCCATTCGGCGTGTGGCCAACCTCACTCGACCTCAATGGCATACATCAGCCTGCCCTGACGGCTGCATCGTCTGGAACCCAGTCAGAAGCTGACGAAATCCCCGCGATGGAGGACGTCTTTGAGCCTGGCATGCCAAGCATTCAGGAAGACGTTGTCAACCCCAATGGCGATCCTCTAATGCCCGGAAACCCAAACCAAGGCAACAGACGCAGCTTGCCACCGAGTTTCTTTGGCAACACGGACTTTGCGATGTCTGCTTTCAACAACTGGCCTACTCAGCTCAACGCCTATGATAACATGGGCGACAAAACTAAAGCTGTAGACTTGCAGACGACTTCCATGTTTGATGATGCTTGGCAAATGCCCGTGTCTCAGCCTACCAACGATGCGCCACTTCAACCCTTGGGCGGCCTTCCAATGTCCTCGAATGCCAGGTCAATACCTCAATCCACCGGAACCTCGACTCCTCCAGATGACATTATGCGCACGCTATTCCCGGAGATGGACTTTGACAACGACGCCTTCGTCGCCGACAACGCCTACAAACCAACTACTCAATCTTCGGCTCCGTCCCTGAACGGCGGTATGGACCTCGGCGCTCTGAGTGATCAGGAAGTAGGCTTTGCCGCACAGTCCTGGACCGATGGTTCGTTGAGCGTACCTAACGACCCGTTCACGTCGACATATGCCTTTCCCAATGAGTACTCAGGTCAGAGCTATGCGCCTGGCTGGAACCAGTACGTCTAGTGTGCCGTTCACTTGATGGACTAAATAAACTAACTAGTCCGCCAGATAACCTCTGTGTTGGGCGTGGTGCCGCCCGTTTCTCATTGGAGTAGTGCTATAACGGTCTCGGCATGTTGGCATTGGTTGTCGCAGACAAGCGTGCGGACTGTTTTTCACCGTACGCGCCGGTGGTTCTACAAGGCTCCTTGGTCCTTTCTGGGCGAGTGGAAGAGTACATAGATTTGACAATGTGAAAACGACTTTGAAACTTGACCGCTTGTCCTGAGCACGACACCGAAAAGTTGGGCGCTCGAAGAATCGTTCTTTCCTCGGAGATCTCTGCTTGTAAGCATCACAGTCCTACAATGCTGAGACTGCAATCAGGATACAGTTCGAGCATAGTGTTATAGATTTTTTTTTTTTTACAGTGGCAGCTCGTGGACGACTAAGTGTATGGAACAAGGAAGTCTCCCACCGACGATCTGCAGAGGAGTGGAGGCGGCAACTCCAAACAGAGTCTAGGTTCGAAGCTGCCAGGATTGCACCACAAACACGTGCTCGCAACATCACCTCTGCGTGGTTCGCCAAGTGTAATTAACCTGACCACCTACGTCGAACCCTTCAGCAGACCCTATGAGTGCTGATACGTCGCTGGAACTTGCCATTCCAGTAGCCCACTGTCTATTCTAGCCGAGTACATTTGCCTGGACGAGACACGGCACTGCAATGACTTATAAACGGAGTCTTCTCGTGGCATTTGCCCTCATCTTTGTCTACTCTGCGTATCAATTCTCGGCACATACTGGCGATACAGCGAGCCTACCGATCATGAAGCGCTCCGTGGTACGTTGCATGCTTCCATACAATCTCAATCCATCTACCTTCGACTGACATCTATCCCAGATGCTAGCCTCAATGGCGGGCCTTTCTCAGGCATCGCTAGCACAACAGACCTACAACCAAAGTAACATTCGCATGAACCAGATCCAAGTCGTAGGAACCCACAACAGCTACCACCGCGAGATCAACATCACAACCGAACGCGCAGCTTTCGAAGAATTCCACGACAACGAGAAGAACCTCTACTACTCCCACACAGACCTCGACATCCAACTGGAACACCAGAGTGTACGCTCTCTTGAGCTCGACCTGCATTCGGACGTCGAAGGCGGACTCTACGCGAACCCCCTGTTATGGCGAATGGCCAACCTAACCAACGACACGATCCCCTTCCACGACCCCAACATGACCAAACCCGGCCTGAAAGTCTTCCACGTCACAGACGGCGACCCACACTCGGTCTGCCACACCTTCCTCGAATGCCTCTGGCAACTCAAGGGCTGGTCCGACAACCACCCCAACCACCTCCCAATCCTCATCGACCTCGAGCTCAAAATGGAAGCCCCCAAATGCGGCCAAGGCGGCATCTGCGCCGACGAAGCCCTGCACTGGACTCTACCGCGCCTCCTAAACGTAGACTCCGAGATCCGCAGCGTCCTGCCTGCGAGCAACCTCATCGTCCCCGACGACGTCCGCCGCGGAAACCTCACCCTCGAACAATCAGTCCTGCAACACGGCTGGCCGACCCTCGCCAGCGCCCGCGGCAAATTCATGTTCTTCTTCGATAACGAGCCGGACTCGGGCCCTCCGGGTCTGTACGCCGGGCCCGGCCACGAGTCCCTGCAGAACCGCACGGTGTTCACCAACGGCGTCGAAGGCCGGCCCGACGCGGCTTTCATCAAGAAGAACGACCCGAGCGACACGGCGGAGCTGCAGCGCCTTGTCAGGAAGGGATATATCATCCGCACGCGCGCGGATGTTCCCATCGACACTGTGCTGAGCCGCGATACGACGATGCGGGATTTGGCGTTTGAGAGCGCGGCGCAGGTTGTTAGCACGGATTATCCGGCTTATGGCATGTCGAGCCGCTGGGATTGGGATTATGCTGTGAGGTTGCCGGGGGGTGCGGTGGCGAGGTGTAATCCTGTTTCAGCGCCCGAGTGGTGCGATGATGGGGCTTTGGAGTGACGTTGAGTGGAGGGTGAAGTTTAAATGAGCCTCATTCTTCTTGTAGCAGTGTATAGTCTGTTGTACTTGTGCTTGACGAGCAACATTCAGCATCAAAAAGGTCACCTGGATATTGACGCTCTGACATCTAAAATGGCCAAACGCATCAAACTGAACCGTATGTTGTGGTGATGCCATCGGCTTTGGTAAAGCCAATAGAAGACTTGACCAGTGAAGGAGACGTTCTCTGATCGTAGTCTCTCACTGGCTCAGGCCACCGTTTGCCGTATTATCATCAGCCTTGACACACCCAAAACACGACCACGCCAGTGAGAGAACCCCCAGTACAAAACTCCAGTCCCGACCGTCAGCAATTCGACATCACCACTCACTCATCGCGATACATCCTTCCCAAATCCGTCAACCCGCCCTCATCATCCAACATCCTCGCCCACTTCCCCACCGTCCCCGCATCCCGCATAGGCCCAAACCAAGCATACCTCTCGATCCAATCCAACGAATCCAAATACTTACAACTCTCCCTCGCAAAGTTTTCCACATGCTCCCTCGGCAGCGGGCGCTCAACACTCCAATTCGTAGCCGCAAACTCCGTGATCCAAACCGGCTTGTCCGGCCCCAGCCGATGGTGCGAACTCCAGATGTAGTCGTAAAACCCGCCCAAATCAACGCCGTACCAGTGCAAGCAGTAGAAATCAATATCGCTGCCCCCCGCCCGGATCCGCTGCAGGAAGTCCGCCAGCCAGGGAACGGCGTGGCCCGCGCTCGAGATGCCAGGCGAACCGCACCGGATTCCTTGCTGGCGCAGGGGTTCGAAGTGGGCGAGCCAGGTCGCTGCGGCGGCTTCGGCGGTCATGTTGGATTGGTCGGGGAGTTCGGGCTCGTTGAAGGCGAGGGCGGTTTTTGAGCCGGAGGAGGTGAGTTTGGAGGCTAGGTTTTCGATGCCGGCGGCGTTCCATTGCATTGGGATGAATTCGAGGGAGGCGGCGTCGGGGGTTGGGTTGGGCGACCAGTTGTAGAGCCAGGTTATTTTGCTGGCGGGTTTGGTGAAGGGGTGGACCGGGTCGGTGGCGTGGTTGTCGACTGGCCAGCAGAGACCGCGTTTGGAGGGGGGCATTTTGTTTTTTGGTCGTTCGAGGGGTTCACGTTTTTGTTGTTTTGATGGCTGTTGCGTGGAGAGTCTGGAGAGTGGAGGAGGAAATCAAGGTGAGGTGGATGTGAGTTTGACTACCGGTGAGTATATGTACTGTACTTGAAGATGACGTGGCGGGACAAGCAGAGCTTGGAAGTCCACTTAATACCTAGGCGCCGCCATGCTGATATTGCAGAGATGGTTATGGCGCTGTCTATGCGTGCTTTTTGGTCTAAGACGGTCCCATGCAATAGCAATGTACTGACAATTGACAGACCCGCATGGAATCAGATGAGGCAAAACAGGGCGTAGCTTCCTGGATATAGATACAATACGCCTTGTTCTGTCGCCGGGCAGTCATGAAGAGCAGGATGAGAAGTAAAAGCAGTACCTTCACATAGTAGGTAAAAAAAACTGCTTCGGCCTCGGGTTTCCTTTGTAGGTAGGAAGTCATGTAGTGATGGCGATCAGTGCCAGTGCCATGGCAATGAATCCCCCCATGTCTCACCGCAACGTGTCATCGGCCAGCAGCCGTGGGGATGTCCGGCATCACGTTTGCAACATTGCCCATTTTCCTTGCATATGCACATCACACATGAAGAAACACCGGCCCAGTCACGCCTCCAGCCTTCAACAATGCAAAGGATTGATGAGCGCTGCACGCCTGGACTGGATTTGTGCTGCAAGCAAGATACGAACAAGTAGAGACATTGCAAACGGCAAGGTACGGCCAGGACCAGGACCAATGTTCCAAACAATCGCACCGAGATCTAGGTACACAACAATCAAACGGCACGGCAACTGCTTTTAGGTACCTTTGTCGCCGCTACAGTACATGTAGCTACTGTGGTCGCGTGCCTTGCCCACACGTCTCAACTCTGGTTCGCTTGCGGACTCATGCCGTGGCTCTCGAGTTCAAACATACCGGAACGTCTTTTGCAGACGCTAGCAGTAGCCTGTCTCGATTAATTGATCCACCGAGACCATGGACCGACCACTCAGATCTACTTGTAAGACACCATTCAGTCTGCTAAGATATCTAAGCTATATCACCCCGAACTGTGCCACGCTGTAAAGCCTCCGATGAGATGCTTGATCGGTTCAGACTAGGATCCGGAGCCTAACCGAGCGATTGATCATGCATCGATCGACTCATAGGTAGCCATGTCTGGAACCCACTGGAGCTCTACTCATGTCGCCTGACCGAGCCAACCAGCATTCTGGCTCTGAGTGGTCTCGGTCTTTGGCTCTGGTCTTTGTGCGACTGTGTATCATTCTGCTGTGATACCCGCACAATGCACATTCGGCTCCTCACTGTTGCGATGCGATGTGGTCGGGCTGTCGTCAACCTGTGCCCCAGTCGTCTTTAAGTATGTTGGTCTCGACCGGTGGACTGGTGCTGGCTATATGCTCTACAATCCTTTTCTCTACACACAACTTGCAGCTATTGCATCCCTTGCATCTTCAGCAAACGCAATGAGTGTCATGTCAACATTAGACGGCGTAAGCCATTGGCGATTAACACTTGCTGCACTCTCGTTGGCCTTCGCTACCTACGTCGCCAGCTGCGTCTACACAGCACTCACATCGCCACTGAGATCGATTCCGGGCCCATGGATGTCACGCTTTACCAACAGGCAACTCAAATCAGCGGTCACAGGCGGCAAACGCATCTTTTACATCGACGAGCTACACAAGAAGTACGGCCCGGTCGTTCGAATCTCACCGGATGAGGTGGCCGTGTTCGATATTGAGGCATTCCGACAAATCCACGCCGTCTCTGGAGGCTACACCAAAGGCGACTTCTACACCAAGCTTACCAACTTCCCTGTTCACTCTGTCTTCACGCTCAGAGATTCCAAGTCACACGGTCTTCGGCGCCGACTTTTTGCCAAAGGCTTCTCTAAGACCCACGTCAGGGAGAACTTTGAAGGGGTTGTCCGCGAGAAGGTGCAGCTTGCTGTTAACAAAATCTTCGAAGACGGTGCACGCAACGATGGCAAAGTCGACGTCTTCAAATGGTGGTCTCTCATGGGTGCTGATATCGTTGGATGCCTTGGTTTCGGCGAGAGCTTCGGTTTGCTCGAACTTGGTGCCGTAAGTTTCTTGAGCTTTCCTTTGAGGATTCAAACTTACCAATTGTAGCGTACGGAATACATGAAAATCCTGGAACTCGCTCTCATTGGCAACGGCATCGGTGCCGAACACCCATGGATGCGAGCCGTCTTGTCCCGCCTGCCAGTCAAGAAACTAAACCAGATGTTCAACAGCACCAACTACATCCTCGAGCATGGCATGAAAGCCGTCGAGAATGCAAAGAAGTCCATCGAAGAAGGCCGCAGCACCAACCTCATGGCCACGGTCATCGAGGAAGCCAAGAAAGAAGGCGGAGGCAAGGGAGGACTGCAAGACATCGACGTCCAAGTCGAAGCCACAAGCCTCATCTTCGCCGGATCCGGAACAACAGCCAACACCTTGTCCTTCACTCTCTGGAGCATCGCCACCCGCCCGGAACTACGCGAGAAACTCGAAATCGAAGTGGCCGCCCTGTCCGAAGGCTTCCAAGACGCCGACCTCGAAGCCCTGCCGCTACTGAACGCCACCATCAACGAGGTTCTCCGCCTCTATGCTGCGGTCCCTGGAAGCCTACCTCGCGTCGTACCCGCCCAAGGCGCCACAATATGCGGCCACCACCTCGCCCCCGGCACCGTCGTCTCAACCCAAGCCTGGACCTACCACCGCGACGCAACCCTCTACCCGAACCCGCTGGACTTCGACCCCAGCCGCTTCCTCGCCGACCCAAGCGGCAGCCCGACGAACCCCAAAGGCGCCAAAGCGACCAACAGTGCCTTCGGCGCCGGCGCGTACACTTGCCTCGGCGTCCATCTCGCTTGGATGGAGCTGAGATACGGCGTGGCGATGTTCCTGCGTGCGTGCAAGGGCGCCGGGCTGGCGGAGGGGATGCGGCCACTTAGTCCTTCTGAGCTGGTCAATTACTTTGGTGAGTGTTCGTTCGATAAGTTGTGCTTTGAGCGTTTTTTTCTTTGCCTTGAATTCCAGCTAACGTGGATTCCGCAGTCATTACACCCAAGGCAAAGAAGGTTGAGCTCGTTCTTCAGACTCTGCCGACGACTCCTTCGGCCGTGGTCTAGCCTGAAATAGAGAAGAGGGCGGCGGGTTTTCATCTTTATGATTTCGGTATACTCAATCTTAATTTCTAATTTCTTCGCAATTGATGCGGATGTTCGCTCTGATTATTGCCTGCTCCGTCCGGTCTTTTGATTCTTTTTGTGATGTGGGTATAAAGATAGTGTTTCCTGCACTTCACCTTCACATGCTGGCGGCAACGTTTACAGAGTTTCAGGGATGTAATCACAAAAGATTCACTTTATATTGCTCTCTTATTAGCCCAGTGTTTTGATCGCGGCGAGGGAAACTGAGCGAGGTTGTGGGACACGTGGGTGTTTTTTCGTTGACGTTCGAACACCTTTTGAGTACATACTAGCAATAGACACCCGCGGGGAGGAAGGCCGGCCAGCCAGCAGTGTCGGCTGCAATTACACCTAACCTAAAGCTAGGGGCGTCCAGAGATTACCGGACATCTTTTTGGTGTTTTTTATTTTATTATCTTTATATGTTGGCACCTCAACAAGGTCGTCTGAGGGTCGCGTGACTGTATAATCAACCTCGCTTGTCGATCCGAGACCATCACATCCATCCATCCCCTTTCTCCCTCCAATGCCGAGACAAAAGAGATCGATCAAGGAGACTCGGCTCGGCTCACTTCTCAAAATGCGAGTACGAAGCCCGCCTGGTAACCGGACTCTCCTCGTCATCATCACTAGCAAGCTCGAAATCACCCATCATAGCCTCGGCGTCCTCGCCCCTCCGCAGCGTATCCAACTTCAACCCAACGGGCCTCCCGTTGTTGTTGTTGTCGTTGTTGTAGTCATTGGCCTCTGGCGATGACGGTGCGTGATGCGCTTTGTGCACGAACCAGCCGGGATTGCTGTGGAACCAGCGGTCGGTTTCCTCCAGGCTTCGGCCGCGGGTCTCGACGAGGAAGTAGTAGATCAGCGGCACCCAGGCGAGGTTGACGGCCGCGTAGATGAGGTAGTAGCCCCACTTGAGGTGCTCGATGCCCGGCGGGGTCGCTTGCACGACGATGTAGTTCCCTAGCCAGTCGCAGGCGGTTGCCAGCGAGGCTGCTTTGCCGCGCATGCTGAGGCCGTTGACTTCCGCCGCGTATAGCCACGGGATGGAGATCCAGCCGCTGGAGAAGGCGGTGAAGTACAGCCAGATGAAGACCACTGATATGATTCCGGGCCAGGTGGTGTTGGGGAGCGCGCCTCCGATTCCTACGCCGCTTGCTACTCCGAAGAAGGCGAGGGCCATTACTGCCGCGCCGATCATCAGGAGTGGACGGCGGCCGACTTTGTCGACAAAGGCGATGGATGCGGTTGTTGTGATGAAGTAGGAGACGGCGTTGGCTGCGGCGACCCAGCGGGCTACATTTTCTGAGAGACCGACTGATTTGTGGATCACGTAGGGGAGGAAATATCCCAGTGCGTTAACGCCGCTAAGTTGTTGGGCCTTGACAATGTTAGTGTTCTGTAAGTTTTTCTTGGACAGATGCCACCTACAAGTTGGAGCATCATCCCCAGAAGTACTCTTCGAGTCCCCAGACCGCCTTCGAACATCTGTGACCATGAGACTTGAGCGGCTTGCTCGGCCTGGATCGAAGCTCGAATCTCTTCGAACTCATCGTTGATACCATGGTCATTGAGCATGGAAAGCACAAGCTTAGCTTCTTCTTCGCGTCTGTGGGCAAGTAACCAGCGGGGGGATTCGGGCAGGATGAAGACCATCACGAGAATGATTGCGACAAACAGCATTTGCACTCCTACAGTCACGATCAGTAAGAGTGGCGAGCGATGCAGATCACGCCAGGACAAGAGAGCACACACCGAGTGGGAAACGCCATTGGGCTTCGGTTGTGATGCCACTGCATCCAAGGGTGATGAAGTTCGATATTACAAAACCGAGGACATTCACGCTCATTTCCTTCACGACGGCGATACCCTTTTGACTCTGGTGCGATGTCTCCACGTGCCAGACGGGAGCCGCACTCGTGTTACCACCGTTGCCGATGCCTGATAGCGACGTTGTTAGTAAGAAGACATTAACGATGGTAACAAGATTTTGATGTGAAATCGATGTTACCGAAAGGTGAACATTGCTCTCAAGCCCAATTTCACGACATGCTTACCTGCGATGAACCTTCCCCAGACCTGACATTGTAGGTTAGCATCGGCTTGTTGGCTGTTCAAGTGACATCTCGATCATTGGCTTACCATCTGTGTCATATTATGTGATGCGGTTTGGAAAATTATACCCGCACCCATGATGACGGTGAATACAAGCATCGTCCATCGACGTCCCAATTTCTCGCCGACGAATAGGGTGATGAGGGCTCCAGCGAAACACCCCAGGTCGTATACCGAGGTCACGAAACCTTGCATTGCCGGCGAGGGATGATTGAAATATTCGATGAAATCCTGGCCAACGATGATACCGCCGAAGACACCTGACGGTAGGGTTAGCTCTTACTCGGATACACATTCATGCCAGCATTGGCGACTCACCTTGTTCATATCCAAACAGCATCATCACCTACACGATGGAAATCAGCAAAAAGCACCATGCAAGCGAGGTAGATCGTTCAGCCGCATACCGTACCAGCGGCGACCGAGATAGCAGTGTGCAACGCGGCGCTTGACTTGAAATAGGCATGGGGGATGTGCTCGTCTCCCGGCCTCTTGGAAGAGCCGGCAAACTCCTCGTGATCCTCATCGATCTCGGGCTCGAGAGTCTTCACTTGGATGTAAGACATTCTGATGCTGGACTCAATGGTACTCTGTACTCTGCATGTCGAGGCGGATCTGGTTCTGGGCCAGTTTCGGTTCGCAGCTGCAGTGCTAGGGCGGTGGTTAATTGGGAGGCGTTTTCCAGGGTTGTGGCTATCGGAGGGAAAGGCAGTTGACAGCAGCGCTGCTCTGGCGCCGGCCCCCAACAAACAGGCAAAAGGAGAGGCCGCCAAGGGCAGTCGACGACATGGGCTTGATCGGGTGGAGCTGTGGAGTCGTTCTCCGTACACAGTAGGGACTAAGGGGAGGCGAGGCGTGGGATGTGGGATGTCCGGGGCTGGGGAAAGCCGAGCGCCCGAAGGACTTGGAAGTTGGAGACATGTTGTCCTCCTGCCATGCCACAACAACAACATACACACCACACTCGTCGCCTCTTCAGACTTCCTTCCCTACGACTGCATCCCTTTCTCGGCGGCTCTCCTGATACATCGGGTGCATCAGCTCCTAGGCAGCTGCAATGACTCGCAGGCAATCCGTCTCGCTTGGGCGCGTCAGCCCATCAATACATGCTGAATTCGCTTATCTTCCCGTTCTGAGTGCGGCTGTGAACCCCGAATTCTATCTTCATGCAGGCAGACTACAGAATGTGGCTTGCATCCGGTGTGGCGGGCGGCCTCTGAAGACTGCGAACGTGATAGATGTCGTCCGAGTAGTAGGGAAGTATATAATTGACATGGTCTCGTTGCTCGTATAGCCTCGCTCTTCGCTGGCAATAGAAACATTCCGGCATACCTCGAGTTTATATGAAAATTGTGCTTCCAGGTCGTCAAACAATGCGATGCGCACTAATCTGACTCAGTGTCGGTTGAACTACACGAACCCGAGCGACGAGTACATCAGCAAATATGGCTGGTCAGGACCAGTCCGATACATAGAACCGAACGCAACTACCCAGATAAGCACATACGGATGTCAGACCCTCTGTGGTACTGGCAACGACTGGTACCCTTGGGGTCAAGCATCCAGCACCATCACGACATGGGTTCTCCCCGTCGTGGGTATCCTCTTGCAAGCCCCATTCAACAGCAACGCGTTCGTCGAGACCTTGTTTTCACTTGCCAGATGGGTTGGGTCGCCTATGGCTAGTCTATCGTACATCCTATGGAACATTAAAGTCAGTGGGAAGTGTGCTTTGCTTGTCGACCTGGCCGCCGAGTACGGAGACAAAAGCGACAATGACAATTTCCTGTCGATCCGCGACTCGTTCTACCTGCTGATGACGATGAATCAGTATACCATGAAGGAGCATGTGCTTGAGAAGAAGGAGGCGGAGTGCTTGCTGCGTATTGCATTGTTTTCCAAAGATCTCCGTCTCCTCAAGCCCAAGCGCGACCCTGACAGCGAGATATATCGCGCTTACCTCCGACGCGCCCGAGGATCATGGGAAGAACCCGGACTTCTGGTCAATGGACAAGTACCGATCGGACCTTCGCGACCGGACGACGACTTGGAGTCAAAAGAACAACTCAGTCTGCTCCGCCAGTCTTTGGCTAGCGAGCTGCGCGCGAAGCGCAGACGAGGAGTCGTCCCGGTCTTCATCTCGACGTTGTGGTTCGTCTTCTCCCTCGGACTATCCATCCAGGCGGCTTTCGGATTCCTCGGAGAGAACGCGCAAGCCCACGATCTTGCCCTGGGTCTTCTACTTGCATGGCTTCCAGTACTGATACTTTCGTCGATTGTCGATCGTAATCCGGTCGCCGCAAACGACATACTGATCAAGCTCAATGCTCTTATCGATCGCGTGCGACTCTCATTGATGGACGACACGGTCAAGCAAGATTACCTCCGGACCATCGCCGACGCAGACCACCAGGCGAGGATGGCCGACCGGGTGGAGATGACTAGCAGAGCTTGTCCAGACCTCGAGGACTTTTTCGTCCAGTTCGCCGGACAAGGTCGCAAACGGTTCCACTACGGCGTCGCTCACCCGATTCTGACGGATATCGAGCAGGCGTATATTGCAGAAAGGGGCCGCAACTGGCTCTCAAACGAAGCGGAAGCCAGGACTTATCTCGTCCTGGGCGACGTGTCTGGAGGTCTGGATTGGTTGGATCCTCGCGAGCTTTGGCAGGTGTTGAGCGCAGTCGTTATTGTAGGTGGGACTATACTGGGAGCCTTCTGCCTCTCATACTTGACCCCAACAGTCGGAGTCGGTTGCCGCTCGGGAGGGTACATGGTCTTTGGCAGCATATCGTTTGGCCTGCTCATTGCCGAGATGATACTTTGGTGGGCCTTCGACTCTTCCAAAAGAGAGATGAGAGAGTACGGAAGGAGATTTACCGCAGAGCACCCAAAGACGCAGACGCTACTCGCTCAGTACGCAGTCCTGCACGTCGCGTTCACCAGCAAGTGCTCCATAGTCCTGGAAGCCTGCAGCAGCTTCTTCTGGACCCAGCTTGTGAAGCTGACTTCGCACGAATACGTCCGCAACTTGAGAGAAAAGTGCGAGCCGTTTCAGAAAGCACCAATAGCAGTCGACCGCCTCTTCTTCAAACCCATCGAGTGCTTCAACTTCGTCTGGCTGGTCTACATCACCATGTCGCAGACGACGGGCGCTTACAACAACTGCAAATGCAAGTCCTCGCTCTGGATGGGCGGCGGCGGCTACATCGACTGGAACAACTACAACACCGCCACCTCCTCCTTCGTACGCATCAACTGGACCATCGCAACGACATTCTCGAGCACCGTCATGGCCGCCGCCATGGCCTACATCGTCACCGAGTGGTGCCTGCAAAGCCACATCAGCACCGCAGATAGGGACAACGCCGCGACCGGCTTATACTGGACCAGGCGTTTCCGGTGGCTCACCAGCCCATTCCGCGATGCCATCCACTACACGATCGAAGCCTGCTACGCCGTCCGCAGATCCATATCGCCGCGACTGCATCACCGCCGCCATCGCCGCCACAGCAGCAGCAGCAGCAGTCATCTACCGGGCGCCCCGCCCGCCACCAACCAAACAACAGAACCCCGCCAAAACCGCCGCAGCGTGCGCTGGACTCGCAAACCCGTCGCCCTTGTTGCCCACTCACCACTTCCCAGACGACGCGGCTCGCCTTTCGAACTGCACCCCATGCCCAACCGACCGCGAGCCAGTAGCGACGCGCCGCTCCTCCCCGAACTGGATCTAGGGCGCAGCCGCAGAGACTCGAGCGTCAGTCCGTCGAGAAGTGTGTCGGACCACAACACGGAGGAGGGATTCCGGACTTCGTACGGTGGTGGTGGTGGTGATGGTGGTGGTGAGGCGGGCAGTTCTTCGCGGACAATGCCACGGGCCAGCGGCGAGAGTCATGGGGGTTCGGGGAGTGGGAGGGGCAGTGGCGGGTCGAGGACGCTTCGGGTGCCCGGGTTCAGTCCTGTGCATTACGGGCGTGATAGGAGGTTATCCGTATAGGTTTCTAGGTGGATGTGTCGGTTTCGTTTTTTTGGGAGCCTTTGATCTTCTTTCGTTGTTCGGCTATTCCTGGGTGGTGATTGGTGTTTTGGGGTTTTTTATGTTGGTCTTGTCCTGCCTTGTGCTTGATGTGGGAATACAATTCTTTTTTACCCTCTCTGCTGTTTAGAATGGGGCATGAGTATACTGTCATATTGTAGTTACTCAAATGGTCAGTCCATAGATGAAAATAGAGTGATCCTGCCATTTCCGCACTTGAGTGACTATTACAAGGTACGTGAAAGAAATACAACGGATAGTTACCAATTGTAAACAAGATATTCGCAAACACAGAAGAATACATGTTGTCAAAAAAAAAATTGTGCAGGCGGCCAGCGCCGCGAAAGTCATAAATCATCATGAGATAATCAAAATAAATCCGTTGCCTCATTGCTTCTCATCGTTTCCACCGCCACTAATATTTCCTCCGTCGATACTCGCCATCCTCTTCATTACTGTACCGCCTCGTCCTCCTGCCAGAAGAGACGGGCGATCGTTCGTGATGAGTCTTGCTTCGGCTCTTGCCATACTCGTGGCCTCCGACTCCGCCTAACAGGGCTCCTCCGATGGTGCCTAGACCCGGGAAGATCATGTCGCCGATCAAGGCGCCGCCGCCGGCTCCGAGGAACGTGTTGACACCGCTGCTCTTCTTGCGCTCGACGTGCTTTCGCCTCACGTCGCGGTCTCGCCCTCGGCTTCGGCTGCGGCTGCGGCTTCGGCTGCGATCCCGCCGCTCGTAGTCTTCGTCGTAGTAGCGTTTGTCGTCGTCTTTGCGGCCGCGGTAGATCGACTGGTATTGGCCGCCGTTGCCGTTGAGCGAGGGTGGGTACTTTGCGCTGGAGGATGTGCGGCGGTCGTGCGGGGGTTTTTGACCGATTGGCTGTGCGTAGGGATCTCGTCGGTAGTCGTCGTGGGCGGGGTATGGTTGTTTCTCGGGTGGGTATTCGTAGCTGTAGGAGTGCGGCTGTGCTTGTGGGCGGTACTGGGCGGAGAGGTGTGAGGGTCTGTATTGAGGCTGCTGTTGCTGTTGCTGGATTGCTTCTACTCTTTGCGCCGGCGGAGGCTGTGAGTGTGGTCGTTGGTCGAAACCGGGGCTGTAGGGTGGAGGAGGGCCGTCGTAGAGCGGGTATGGAGGCGTGTTCTGGAGTGGCGGAGCAGGCGGTGGTTGTTGTTGTTGGTGGTTCTGCTGCGGCACGGGTATGGGCTGGGTAGGCGCAGGCGTAGACATGGGCGCAGGCGCGCTGCCGCCTTGGTTGTAGTAGTCTTGCGCTGACATTCGGGATGATTTGTGTGTGTGTGTGTGTGTGTATGTTCCGGTAAGGGTGTGGTGGTGACCTGGCTGTCGAGTTGGTTTATTACTGTAAGTGAAGAGAGGTAGGCGGTTGAGGATGAAAGGCTGGTCTCTGTGGTGGCTATGAGAGGGTGGTACCAGAAAGGCTTGTCGACCGGTGAGGATTACAGTTCAGGATGGGTGGGTGAATGGTAGGATGGGATGTCTGAGGCGCCTACCGTGGTCTGGCTCATGTCATGTCTGCGTCGTCGTATGATGCAGCATCGCATCGGAGAGTTAAACAACCGGAGCCAGCCGACTGCGCCTTAGGTTGGTTAGTGTGTAAGCGATGCTGTGAAGCGATGGCATGTCATGTTCGTAGATGCAAGTGACAGGATGACCGATGACCGTGTTGATGATGAAATCGCTCGCATGATCCATTTTTAGCTGCCTCCACCAAAACTCTCCGCCACGCTGACCTGCCCTGTCCTGTGCTTATACCTTCACATCGCTGCTTACATATAGCGCCCGTAGTTTGCTTCATAATTGACTTCGTCGAATGAGTTATTTAATGTTGTAGTACTGCCCATTTACGCTCGTCAAACTCTGTCGACGACGCCTTTCCAACGACGCAACATCTTCACAAGCGACTGCGTTGTATCAGCGACTGCCCTGCATAACTTGACCGCCAGTGGCAAACCGAACCCGAATGTGACTTGGCTTTCGGCCTTCGGTAGGTATACGATGTCGAAAAGTCTCTACGAATCATTCGAGAAGGAGCGGTACCTCGGAACAACGGCATTTGATGGCGAAGAAAGTCAGATATAAAGATGTCTTGAGGGTACAACCCTACTAACCCCTAACACGAACTACTTAAACAGAGAGTACGCAATATAATACAAAGAGCTATGAGGAATCGGTGCTAGTCATCCAGTGTGCATGTGACATGGATCCGACATTGACTTCAATCGTTCCCATCAAGGGTTTGAACATAGTTCACCATGTATTTCTGTCCAAGAATCGTCGCAGAGCACACGGCGTGAGGTGATGTTTCAATCTGCAATGGCAACAACTGCTATTCAACCAGCAAGCATTGAATACTGGCTCGTGTCTCTATATAAAATCCAACACAGTACCTCTCATTTTTGAAATAGTTCAAGAACACCACAGCGGCCAGAAACCAACCGCCCATCGAACCTCACCGCACAGCAACCAAAAGGTACAATACCTCCATCTCCCCTTCCACACCAGCGCCCACAACCCCCATCGCTTGCTCAACCTCCCAAAGCAACCGCTCAATCAAAAACCAGAAACATGGGAACCTCCAACCCAACGTCAACATTCCAACTCTGTCGCCCAAACCCAGCGCCGAAGCCTCAATGTCCTGCTTGCGATTCTTCCACGTGCTTGTGCTGCGGTCAGGACAAGTCGAATTCGAGGATGCAGGGGTAGACTTGGATCGAGGGACTGCGGACATGGCTGTTTCTATCATTAGTGAATGCAGGATGGGAGAATGCATTGGAGCGAAAGCTTGGAGTTGGTTTGATCGAGCGCTGGGATCCAGCTCGAAATGATACGATCTGTGTTGACGGTCGATTAACCCTAAGGTATCTGGCGTCTTTTTTTTTTTTAAGCTACGCGCAGGCAATGTTGCGTTTTGGGTGTATTCTCAGGGCATTTAGATCGTCTTCGTTATTCTCAAATTGTTAGCGACTAATGACCACGCCTCACTGTGAGATCCGGGTTTCACGTCGAGTGAAGAGCTCAAAGTGAGGGTGCGTCACAGCGCCATCGTGCGATTGTTGTCACGGGAAAGAATCGGTCAATCACATGTCAATCGACGCTATCAGGTGCGACTTTATTGCTGTATGCTCCTCCAAGCTGTTCCTCCTACATCCTCAACACCAACCACATTCTCCCAGGAACCGCGATGCCGCCCAAATCGCTCGCCACCGCAGAGATGGCATCAAACAAGCGCAAGAGAGACGATGAGACCGACGACACGAAGAGGACGAGAAAGCTTTTCCAGTAAGTCCACCACACGTCGGAGGGAGCAAACGCCGCATGTACTGACGATGCGTATCGCAGCGGCTGCGACTACAAGAGCACAACAGATGTTCTGGTGGGCTCCGAGGAAGAGCCATTTGTGGTCTACGAGGATGTAATCTGCGCATCGTCCAAGTTCTTCAAAGCTGCCTGCTCGGTGCGCTGGGTCGAGGGGAAGGAAAAGAAGGTCTCCCTGCCTGAAGTGGAGCCGGAACTCTTCCAAAGCTATGTTGCATGGCTCTACTCTGGAGAGTATAAGCTGCAAGCCCCGAAAGACGACTCGGAGGACGCGTACTATGTGTACTGGGACGAGTCGATCAACTTGTATCTCTTGGGTGACGTCCTGGACGATGTTCGCTTCCGGAACAAGACGATGGAAGCCATAGTCTTTGGTCGACCAAAATATCTTCCTGCGGCAAACTTGATGTGCACGCTGTGGGAGCGCACACCATCCACCTCGATCGTCAGGAAAATGTTTGTTGAGACGGCCATCATGCGCCTCGACCGGGATGATTTTGCCCATGACGTAAAGGTCCATGCATACTCGGCGGAGTTCCTTGAGGACTTTGCGCTCGCATCGTCTGAGCGATGACAAGTCGTTAGAATCAAAGCTGTCATCTTTCCTGGAGCCAGTGGCAGAAGACGACTGATCAGCTGCCATCGACGGGAACAGAAAGGTAACGTCCGGGCTCGAATACACCTCGGGTGTCCTTCACTAACTTTGTTCTCTTTCCAGAACGATTACTTGGAACGTCTCCATGGTGTGATAGCGACGGGCATGGAATGAGCAGTTCTGGTACAAAAGTGGTTTGGACTTCGACAGAGTAACGTGGTGTCGAAGCGCAAGCCAGCCGAAACGGGAATACCAACGGTCAGATATGGTATTCTTGGCATGGCATGCTGCGCGGACATGAGACCAGCAAAGTCGAAGCTCGAGACCTAAAAGCGATGATAGCCACAGACAGACAGACTCGTCAAAACGACGAGCGAACAATTGATTCAGATTACCTCAGCTTCTCCCGCAACCAAGCAGTAGCACTTCCCAAGCCCTTCCTGCCAACAGCACTCTGGTCCCACAGACCAAGGCCTTCGCTCCAATTCAGACTGACCTTTTCGTCCGCCTTGGCCTGTTCCGCAAGCTTCTCCAGTCGTTGCTCCTCGTCCATCTGCTCGGCCTCGTGATCCATCAGAATCTTGTGCCCGAAACCAGAACGTCGACCATGATGCGCACGGTGCTGTCGAATGAAACTCTTCCGCAGCACCTGCGAGAGTTCCTGCGCTTGGTCAGACAGAGGCGAAGTGTTGCCAGTAGCAATATGGAAGCTGGGCAAGTCCAATTTGAGGTTCACGTTAGGAAACAGCCGGGAAGCCTTTCTCGTCGACGGTGCCGGTTTGGCTTCGTCAGCACCTGAAGCGATGTCTTGTAACGTGACATTCGACATGCCACTGAGAAGCGCCTGTTGCCGGTGGAAATCTTCCCTTTCAATGGCGCTCAACAGTTCGAGGTCGTCCAGCTCAGTCCGGCTGTTGGACGGTACCGCTGTACCGGGCATGCGGAAGAAAAGAAGAGGCGACGCAAACGGGTCGAAATAGGTCTCGGGTTTGGGGAAGTAGCTGCCTCGAGCTCTGAGTAAATCCGTAATTTCCAAGCCGTTGTAACTTTGCCCGAATTTGGCAAGACTGGATTTGGGAGCGGTCACGTGGAGTTCTTCTTCGGGCTGCACCCAGTCCGCGAGAGGGTTGTTGATGGCGGCGGCGACGACGCCGGGCTCACCTTTTCGGCATTCTGTCAGGGCGAGCATGGTGGCGAGTGAGCCGCCCAACAACTCTCCGAATACACATATGCGGCCGACATGCCCGGATCTGCCGGTGCGGGTGATTGATCGCTTCGGTAGGAGATGCTCGTGAACCCAGTCGTAGCCGGCAAGCACGTCGTGAACGGGGGTCGGGTATGGATTCACACTGCCCATGCGGTAGTTTACCTGAACCACCGTGTACGGCAGTGTGGCGCGGAGATACGACGCATTGGCAACGTCGTTTTCGGCATCACTGAGCAAAGGCCCTCTAGGCAAAAGTAGCAAGACCGTCGAAGGCCCAGATGCAGGAGGCGGGCCCGAAGTCGGGTGATAGATGCTGCAGGATGTATGTGAGCAAGGCGAGGTTTGGTGTTTGCGACGATGGTCCTACTCTAGCGAGATGTTGCCATTGCCTTTACACGGTACGTTCACGCGTTCAGACGCGGCTGGGGCCACAATGGAGTAAGCTCTGTGAATGCACTTCTTGCTGAATGGCGCCACGTTTCCGAAGCGCAATACATGTTTGAGGCATGGTTGCATGGGGCGGCGGGTGATGTTGAGCGCTTTGCAGCATGCGGATGGCCGTAAAATGAAGGTCTCTGGCAGGCATTCGGGCTACTCGTGGTGGAGGTGAAGTCGAAAGTGCGTATCACCGGCCGAAGCACGGACGGCAGAAGGACGCGGCTGCCTCGAACCCGAGACTCCGAGAGACTCCTTCTTCCACCTGAATTAATTTATCTCTCACAAACAACAGCACGACCTCACCTGTCTATTTCTGCCTTGTGGAATTACTGGAAATGGGTCATCAAAGCCACCAAAGCACTAACCGGAGCTGTACGCATAAGCCTAAAATCGCGCCCCTGGTAGAGGGTGGAGTTGGCCGGGTCTGATGTGTTAAGAGATCTGCGTCTCCTTGACTCTGCCGGATGCCATTGGCCGAGACCTTTGACTCAGCCCTCTGAGACACCCGGCCTTGTGATAGGGATCTTCGAAACGACACGCAAAGGCAGTGGACGATGCGCGGCACTGCTCCATGGCGGACTTTCCACGTCTCCCTCAGCCTTTTGTCTTGACTCTGTCTTTGGCCACGCTATCTACCAGCGTGCCAGCGTGCGCGGAGTTGTGGAGGACGACTTGACCCCAGCCAGTGCTTACTGTGATGTATTCAAGCAGGCAAAGATAACAGCTCCTTTACCGTACGATTGAAAGAGTTCGGTGGACAGCCCAATTAACCAGACCTGGAACGCAGGTGGATGTCTAATTGCCATTGGGCATGAAACCATTGCATGTGGCCTGAGAGATTGCCCAGCGCCTTTGACGCAAACAGATTTTCAATTCTACTTCGACGGCTACCTCACATCTTGTATACACACTCGAAAGATTAGCTCAACGCCGCCCAGGATAATGCTGTGTAATTGTGTGGAGCGTGCGAGCGTGCTCAAGCCTGGGTAGAGTTGCCGTTGACGACTTTGACGCGAACGTAGCGTGCCGTCAAGCACGTCCACACCCTTGATATAGGTAGATCTCTTCGCCTCCTCTTGCTACCGCCACTATTCCTCCTTCACCACAAACGCTCGCGACCAGTTCACTCTGTTTGCCTGCATCCTCTCCTTTACTGCATTCCCTGCAGACCACATTCATTGAACGTCGTCATCGTTTGACGCAGACACTCACTTACTCTTGATTATATTTATTAACTTTCGATCATATTCCCATTGCTCTATCAACCGCAAGAATGTTCGGACTCCGGAAGGCCGGCGTTCTCTTCGCGATCACCAACATCGTATCCGCGATTCCCACACAGGTACTTCCTGACCTCGAGCGCCGACAAAGTCCCAACGGCACTTTCATCGAGACCAAGGGTCACACCAATGGCGACCTCGGATACCGCAAGGAAATTCATGCACTTCGTCAAGATGCGGACGCCTGGAACATGTATCTTCTCGGTCTCTCTCGCTTCAAGGACGTCGATGGCGCCGATCCCCAATCGTACTACCAAATCGCCGGCATTCATGGTCAGCCCTATGTAGCCTGGGACAACATGGGCCCTTGCGAGGGCTGCTCTCCCGCCGGCTACTGCACTCATACATCAACTCTTTTCCCGACATGGCACCGCGCTTACCTGGCACTTTACGAACAAACGCTCGTAAGCAATGCAATCGCCGTCGCTGAGCAATTCACTGGCGACGACTACAACCGGTACATGGCAGCTGCTCAGAACTTGAGGATACCGTTCTGGGACTGGGCTGCGCTTCCTGCCGAGGGCGAGAACCCGTTCCCCCAGATGTTCACCGACGACGAAGTCTCCGTCAACTCACCAAACGGTCAAATGAACATTGCCAACCCCCTCAAGGGTTACAACTTCAAGGACTCCGAGACCCACGACTTCATGAACGGCGATTCGACCGAGCGCAAACCTACGTTCACTCTAGACAACCGCAAGCAGCTACGCTCTGACCTGTGGACCGTACTGTCTTCAAACCAGATCTACAATGCTTTCGCCACCCAAGCTCTTGCTGCTGACGATGGAAACTTCAACCCCAGCAGCTTGGAAGCTATCCACGATAACATTCACGTCCTGACCGGTGGTCACATGACCATTGTGCCTCAATCTGCTTATGATCCTGTCTTCTGGCTGCACCACACCGCTGTTGACCGCGTCTTCGCCATCTACCAGGCCGCCTACCCCGAGAAGTGGCTCGAGCAGTCTTCCGAAGTCGGTTCCAGCATGTGGTACACCTCAGGCTCTACTAAGGACGCCAGCTCCAGCCTGGAGCCCTTCCACCAATCGTCGGAGGGCCAGATGTGGACCTCTGACAACCTCCGCGACACCCACACGCTTAACTACGTCTACGACGACCTGAACAGCCAAGGAGCGGCGCCTCTGATCAACTCCCTCTACGGCAACCAAGGCCAGGACTTCAAGGCTGGCAGCAGCGAGCAGGGTACCATGGCCAAGCGTGGGAATGCAAAGACGCTCGGTGGCTACCTCAACAACGTGCTGACACCGCCTTTGCTCAACGGCAAGACGACCGAGTTCATTGCCAGCTGTGAAGTCGATGCGATGAAAATGAACGGCTCCTTCACCCTGTTCCTCTTCGACGGCGACTTCAACGAGGAAGACGCGAGCGACTGGCAAAACGAGAAGAACATGATCGGCTTCCACGGTTTCTTCGCGTCCCCTACCGCCATGGACTCCGACTCCAAGGTCCGCGCCGGAATCTCCATCACCGACGCCCTGTTCTCTCGCACTCTGGGCGGTCTCCTCGACGACTTGACCAACGGCGGCGTCACCTCATACCTCAAGGAGAAGATCGACTGGCGCGTCGTCGACTCTGAAGGCTGCATCAAGGAAGCCAAGGACGTCCCCGGCCTGAAAATCAACGTCATCAGCTCCGAGGTCGAGATCCCCAAAGACAACAGCGTCCTGCCCAAGTGGGGAGCCTTCGACATCCTGCACGAAATCACAGAGGGCAAGAACGATGATTGCGAGTGAAAACCGAAACAAAACACACTTTTCACTCACCGGGGACTCACCGTCGATCTTTCTTCCGCGGGCATGATTTGATGAGTTTCGTTGCGCTGGCGCTCCCCGCCTTGCCTTTCTTCAATCGTTGTTTGGATACCCCCTCTCCCTCTCCTTGTCCTGGGCAAAAACGTCCCTGATTTGGAGAGAATCTCTTAACTTATCTTATTTCTCCCCCCTCTTTGAAGCTACGTACACGAGCAACAAATAGGCAAAATGGCTATTCCCGCCCTATTCTGTACACATAATTTTTCATTTTTTTTTCACATATAGATACACATACAACCTTTTCGTATGAACGTCCTTCAAAAAACTTTGCCTTTCAGTTTCCTCACTGTGCGCTCGCACAACACTCACCATGACCGCTGCCAATGTTGATCAAGACACGGGCTCCCTTTTTTTTTGTTTCAAATTCCCAGCGTCGTCTTCAAGTCTCGCGCAAGCTGCGTGAAAGCTTCCGCCTGAGGCGAATTCGGGCTTCCGACGACGGTCGGTTTGCCGGCGTCTGCGTCGGAGCAGATCTGCGCGTGCAAAGGGATGTCGCCTAGGAGAGTAATGCCGAGCTCTTGACACTTCATCCTGGCGCCTGGGAAAAGAAAGCAAAAGTCAGCAACATACATACGATGGAAAGCCCACAAATCTTATGACGTGACTGTATCGGAGGAACCTCGCGCGTGAAACACATACCATCAAGCCCAAACACATCGTGATGATGCCCGCAGTTCGTGCAAGTGAAAGTGCTCATGTTCTGCACCATCCCCAGCACTTTCGTCTGGGTCTTGTCGAAGAACTCGACGCCGCGCACAGCGTCTCGCAGCGCCAGGTCTTGCGGCGTGGAAACCACAATCGCCCCGTCGAGCGAGACGGACTGCGTGATCGTGAGCTGCACGTCGCCCGTGCCCGGTGGCAGGTCCAGGACTAGAAGGTCGAGTTTCGGCCATGCGACTTCGAAGAGGAGCTGGTTCATGGCTTTCTGCACCATCAGGCCGCGCCAGGCTATGGGGGCGTCTTGCGGGACCAGGAAGCCCATGCTCATGGCTTTGAGGCCGTAGGAGGTTAGGGGGAGGAGGCGGTTGTTGGGGTCGAGTTCGGGCTCGAGTCCCTCGAGCTGGGTTTGAGTCGATCGGTCAGTCTGGAGGTTGACGCTTGATATAGTGATGAGTGACCGCATACATTCAGTAGAGTTGGGATGCTCGGGCCGTAGATGTCGGTGTCAAGGATGCCGGTGGAGATCCCTAGTCGGGCGCTGGCGAGAGCAATGTTGGTCGCTATTGTGCTTTTCCCTACGCCACCTTTGGCGCTGCTGACGGCGATGACTTTGGTCACATTTGCGATGGGTCGCTTCTCGGGGAGACCCCGTTTCATGCGCGCGGCCAGGTTTGGTGGCGTGCCAGAACGCGGCAGGCCCTAATGCGTGGTTTCATTAGCACTGAACATGGCTTTCTCGATATCAAGATGCGGATGCGGTCTTTCGAGATGGCAACAAGCCGTTATAATTGTCGGCAGTGCGATCAAATAACTTACCAATGGGTTCTCATGGCCACCAAGCCTCCTTGTACTGGAAAAGCTTCGTTTCGACAGACATGTCTCGAACAACTCGCATCGCACGATGGCAGGCAGACTGAATAAACGCGCAGACATGCTGCAGGAAGTATAGAAAATGTAACAATTGTTGGATAAATTATGTCAGGAACACCAATGCAAAATACCGCGGATTCGAGAACGCGATGAAGTCGGCGCTTTGGTCTTGGCGGGGGGCGGCCATCACTTCCCTCGTTCACGCTGACCATCGCCCATCACCATCGCTCCATCAACATCCTATCACTCATGTCATTGTTTAAGTTCTGAACCAACTTCGTACCCATATGCGTTGTTGTGGTCTCTCGCGCCCATCAAAAGCATGTGTTCCTGGTCAAAGCAGCACAGATCGTGCGACAATCCTGCTTTCCCGCCTCGTAAAGCGCACATACGATCGTCGACGACAACACACTCTTCTGGAATCAAGTAGTTCCCTGCGGCGGTGGTGGTGCTCACTGGAGAACTCTTGAACACGTTCGTGCTAGCATCTAGCAGCTTCGCCAGCTTTGCTATCCGATCTGTCCTTCTTGGGATACGGCGGAGGAGGCGAAGAATCAGCGCCCTTCTGCGAAACAGCCGATTTACAACGGTGAGTTGGGCAGAGATTGTCGCAGACCATCGAATTGCATTGCTTGCAAGGGTGCCAATCGCTCCTGTGAGTCTTGTAGTCTAAGTTTGTCGACGGCATCGTTTTGCTCAGTTGCTTGCGACTTTTGATTGCGGGACTTGTCACTGTGTGAGTCGTTGATGGCGTTTTGGGATTGTTGTACTGAACGATCGTAGGAATCGGTGTCACTTGAGAGGATCGGTTTGGTGCGATAAATGCCCAGGAATACTTGTAGGCAGTATTGCCAGGAAACACCGCGCACCGGAATGTGTTGGTGTAACATGCGGGTCACAAGGTGAATACGCCATTCATTATTAACCAACCAGCAGTTGAGACATCTATTACATGAAATAACAATCTATTCCCGAAAACATTGCTATTAAGCCATGGTATGTGTATCCGAACAAGTGACCCAACGCAAGGTAAGGACTGAGAGCTTATACAGTATTGGGCAGCTCCTTCATACATCACGAACAAGCCTAGTCTCTGATTCACCGCAAGCACTATCTGGACATCAAATCATTCAACATGTATAGGTATTGACTACAGTACCTGCCATCTGTCATGAAGACGCTTACAGTACGCGTATCTGGAGACGGATCCCCCATTCACCACAAGAAATGCTCCTATCTCCATTCCACGATGTTTACCCAAGACTATACCTTCACCAAATCCGAAGAGCTTCTTCCCAGTCTTCCCACAATTCTTTGCATTGACACTTCAAGATGGATCACAATGCGAACTTCAACGGGCAGCAACAGCCACACCAGAAACCAGAATCAACAGCAGAAGCAGCAGTATGGGTACATGTGCAGCCCATGGCCCAGCAGAACAGTGGACAAGCAATGAACCAGTCTCCAATGCAGCAACCAACGCAACAGTCTTACCAAAAAGCAATGGTTCCTGCGGGTACTCCAGTTGCAGTGCCCAACAACTGGAACCTGCAAATGCAATACTCTCAAGCCTCACCGAGCATTCAGGGACAGATCGCTACCAATAGAGCCACCACAACGACAACGACAACTACAACGAAAAAGATCAGCAAATTGAAGCAAGCCTTGCAGGGCCGAAAAGAACCAAGCGCGTCGTCGTCGTCGAATACCACCGACTTCTCTTCGCTGTATCAACAGCCTCCTCAGCAGCAACGCCAAACAGCGACAGACTACTCGCAGCTCATGCGGCCGGCACCATCATCACCGCCACCCCAGCCGCAGCCTCAGTCGACTGTAGACTTCTCGCAACTGATGCAGAGCGCACCACCGCCTCCTCCGCCTACACAGCAGACTACCAATTTCCCACAACTAATGCAAGCCGCCCCACAGCCTCAGCCCGCGCAGTCCCCTCGGGCAAACCAAGGAGCATCTAGCCCATCGAACACACAGTCAACCACGATCTCGACAACAACCGAAACCGTCGGCAGCGCCTCCCGCCAACAAGCCCCGACCCTCGGCGCCGAAAGTCTCCGCCGCTTCGACCAAAACGTCTCAATACAACTCAAGCGGATGGTAGGCGGCCCATCATGTCCCATGGGCTTCGACTTCTACGCCGTCCGCGAGGGATACCTGTGCGGCGGCGGGCACCACTTTGTCGATCACGGAGACGTGGAAGCCATGCTGAAGCATGGCCGCTGCCCGCGACTGGAAATCGTCAACGGGCCTGGTGAGCGCGGAGTGACGCCTCCGCCGGGCGAGGGCGATGGCAGTGGGGCGGAACCGGCTTTTTGGACTGCGGACGAGCAGTTGCGGCATGGGTTGTATCCGTTTGCGAGGTTGAGGAATCCGAGGTGGAATCCGCGGTTGAATGGGGGGCGGCGGGGGCGGCAGGATTTGCAAAGGCAGGGATGATGCAAATCGCGTTTGCAGCTTGACATGGGGCACTAGTCAGGGAGATATGAAATTCCGTGGCTTTCAGAATGGTGGAATCAATCGCGACCTATTCATTAGATGTGCAATGACCAGATAATTAACAAGCTCGAAAGTCTCGTTCGCGAAGCTTCACGGTGTTTCACCTTCTGTCATCGTGCCCGCCATAGTACCTGGTGTCATCATACCCAAACTGAGCCTCCGGCACAACGTAGCCATTCGAATGCGTTCCTTGCTCGCTGTATGGCCCCAGACTTGGTCTCGGAGCCTCCCAGGCCTCACTTTCGCGGGGCTCAGCAATGCCTCCAGAGCCATAGCCGTACCCTTCGTCAGTGAAAGGGCCGCGCGGAGCTCCAGATGGGCCTTGCTGATGCTGCTGCTGCTGCTTGGTGTCGATATCGTGCAGACGGTACATGCCGAGTTTGTTGTTCTTTCGGCGGACGTGGAAGTCGAGGCAGAGAGCTGCAAGTGTGGAGATGCTGTTTGAAAGAAGTCAGTATGTCAATGAAAGGCACTGCGGTGTTGCGGATTCTGGACGTACAGCCCGAGGAAAGCAAAAGCGAATAGCGCCTTGTAGATCCGGCAGACCATGATGCCTGCATCCTCCTGCCAGTGCTCGACGTCGCAGTAGTGGGTCAGAGTCGGAGCCATGTACCAAGTCAACAGACTCCAGCTCACGGCCCAGACCAAAGCCAGAAAGCCGTTGATCGCGATGTTGAGGTCCGGTTTGAGGCCGACGCAGCAGTGCAGGACAATGGTGAGAGTGAGTGCGGCGATAGAGAAAAAGGACGAGGCCATGAGCTACATGTACAGTCAGCAAAAGGGACAGATGGCTGGGTATGTCTTTACAGGTCTAGATTTACCAGAACAAACGTCCACGGCGTCTTCCAGTGGTCGTGCGTCAAGTGATACATGAAGAAGCTCATGATTCCACCGACGACCAGACTCGAGAGGAGTTGGCCGAAGCGCAGAAGATGGAATGGTACTCTCGGGTAATGCGACGGCGCGGTCTTCGCGCGGTTGTTGAACATGGTGGGCAGCTCCTCTCGATCTCGGTGGCGCACGCGCGTTGTAGCAGCTGGTTGCCGTCCGCAGATAAAGCGCTCTGCGCCGTGGGAATACTGCTTTTGAACGAGTGTACTTGCGCCCAGCGCAGAAGGCGAGACGTTTGGTGAGAAAGAGAGAGCGAGGGCGGAAGAGAAACTGGTGATTCTGACGAGGCTCGCGAGAGAGGAGAAGAGGACGAGGGAGTTGGTGGTGTGCTACAGGCTGGAGCTGAACGAGGCGTTTCCCGCCAAAGGCCGTGTGCTCTCAAAATGGAACAAGCGACCCACCAGTAGAAGCGAAGCGCCGTTAATTTGAAGGATTCAAGGATTCACCAATCGTGCCCTCGCAGATGCTTGCACAGCGAAAGATAAGTAGGTAGCTATTGTTTGATGATGGACTTGGTTGATTGATCACATATGTATTAATCTTTTATCAGTCCCCTGAACAGCAGTATTGAGGCGCTAGTTCCTTCGGGTGAGTTAAACACAAGAGGCTCAAACCGATGGTCGTGTCGCGAAGAAACGATCTGCGACCATCCTCCGCCTTCAAAACACGCTAAAGATCTCCAGCCTTTCAGCTGCGAGGCTGCAGTTCCAGACCAATGGTAGTACATACACACGTGATACATCATGCAATGTTCATAATGCGTATCGGGCCAATGATTGGCTTGTGTTAGTAGTCTGTCTATTCGTTGGGGTATCAAATGCTCTCAGGGCCGTGTTTGTTGCAATCGCGTTGCGTGCAGCCATCAAGTCTTCGCCTGTGGAGCTCCAAGTTTGGATGATCGCTTCACTGTGAACATCTTCTTGAGCTTCTTCAACTTCGACTCCCTCTCTTTGTCCTGTATCTCGATCTCCTCTCTACTCGGCTTCGGCCTCTCCACTAAGGGACTTCCTGGTGCCTCCGACTCGTCGGGTACACCTCTTTGTTCATCTGACTTGCGTCGCTGCTCTCGCGCGTAGGTTGAAACCACGCGATGCAAGATTTGGCACGCGTTGAGCCCCGCCAAGCTACCAGTCGCGTTTTGGGTAGCGGCATTGCGCCATGGGCAATGATCTCGGTGCATCTCGACCAGATCGATCACCGCGTTGCCGTCTTCGTCATCATCGTTCTCGTCAGTTTGTTTTCCGGGCTTGTAACCAGGCTGGTACATCCAGAGACCTATCCGCTGGAAACAGGTCTCGCAGTGCAGAAGATCTGAGCGGAACTCGGATGAGCCGCGCCAGCCGTGAAGAGCGATCTCCAGTGCTTTTGCCTTGAGGCTTAATTCTGTGTCGGTGTTGGGTAACACGTCTGCTGGAAGCTCTGTTGCCAGCCTCTCGCATGGCAAGAAGGTAGTGTCGGTGTTGTTGGCGGATTTGATTGCGATGTCTTTGATCGAGTTGGACACGCCGGTTAGTGATGTGTAAGATTCCAGCAGCTGAGGCTTCCAGATCACCGGCCGCACCAGAGACAAGCGATATATGTCGTCCTTACAGGCGGCCTTCCTCCATAAACATGTCTCTGTGTGGCCCTCCACGATCTCATTCTTGTATCTCTCCGCTAGCGCTTGCTCAAGCTCCGCCTCATCAACCTCTTCTTCTTCATCGTCCCCAGCATCTTCCACATCGCTTGCGATCGCTTTCTTCACGACTGTGCCCATTGTGTCCAGCCTGACGACCACCCTTCTCTCGCATCCCCCCTTGCAAGCGACTGTATTGAGGTCCACGCAACTCCATCCTCGCTTTGCCCAGTGTATCTCACTGATAGCCTCTGGCTTGGGATGCCAGTTGCTGACCTTGCTGAAGGTCTTCAGACGCGCCAGAAAAGTCTCGTGTGACCACGGCGCAAAGTTTGGAATCTGTTTATTTTCACTCGGACCATCTGTAACAGTCTTGATGCCCGAAACGTTGTGTGGGAGGGACATGGTCGATGTATTGGCGGTGCGACTGAAGCTAGATCCTAATGTTGCCGAAAGTGACGCTGACGATGTGCTGGAGCGAAGACGTTTTCGCGCCCGATCGCTGGCGAGATCCATCTTCTCGCGAGCGGTGAGGGAGGTGTTTGCATTGGCGGCGCTAGCATTGTCTCGTTGCTGGGACGAGGAAACTGTGTTGGAGGCGGCGGTGATGGAATCGAGGAGTTTGTGGAACTTTCGCTTGGAGGTGGCGATCGCCTCGGGCATATTTAACGAATTGAGTGGTGTGTCGGTTACCCACTTGTCCGAGAGGCGGTTATGGTGTATGTTTGGGGGAGCTTCTTTGTTCGCCGCGTGCAATGTTAAGCTTTGGAGTTGATTACGCGCTAGCACGTGAAGGAGCAAAGGGAGCCTGAAGCTGAAACTGGAAGGAAGGCGTCTCGCTCTCGCTCTTTGCTTGGCAGGAACCGTCGTTGACGTGACTCTTCGACGTGAATCTAACTGCAAGTAGACACGACACAGCGAGTTCCATACTATCACTGGATGCCAAGAAGCATGTTAAACACTTGAATCATTGCGGAAGACCGGGTACAAGTACAGTACATACCTCGAGACACTTGGCGCAAGAGCAGAGGGCTCCATAACCACATACAGTACTGTCAGCACCACAAAGGCACCACTCGAGCACTAAGGCTTAAGACGACTCATATCACTGTGACGGCCATTGAAACGACCTCCACTCCTTCAACGACCATGGATCACGGCACAGATGAGAATCACCCAACCGGTCGCTTAGCATGCCAAGCTTGTCAACGCAAAAAGATCAAATGCGATCGCACCTATCCATGCGGCCAATGTACGAGATCAAATCTGACATGCACTGCGAGTACACGCAAACAAAGAGCGCGACACGCTGGTAAACGAGGCGTCGACAGCGAGCTCAAGAACCGAATCTCCAAGTTGGAAAACCTGGTCTTGAGTCTCAGTGGCGACGCGAGTACCAGCCTGTCTTCTGCGGAACAGGAGACAACGTCAGCGGATTCGACGCCGCAGAAGTGGACGATCGGTGGATCTACTACTGTCCCTTCAATGCGCAAATACGTTGCGAGTCCATTCTGGTCGTCACTGACAAGCGAGGTCCAAGCTCTGAGGGATGCGTTGGAGGAGGAAGATCAAGAAGGTGACACACCAGAATCTGCGCTCTCCGAGCCTACTCCACCCGCTGCCACAGAAGTATCGAACATCGAGTATGACTTGATCGTTTGTCCACCAGGAAGAATCTACATGATGCCAGGAGCATTTGTGGAGCCAACGGGAAGCGTTGCAAATCAGATCTTCGATGCGTATCTGTCGAATGTCGAGCCTCTCAACAAATTGTTCCACAGTCCAACTCTGACATCGTTCATGCGCGATGGTTCTTCATACCTCGGAAAGCCTTGGGATTCTCCTGGAAACCAGGCGCTGAAGCGTGCTGTGTGGATGGCAGGCATAAACTCGATGTCAAAGGAAGAGTGTCTCAATATCACTGGTGAACAGCGACTGGATGCGCTCAATCACTACAGGCGTCTTGTTGGCATATCATTGGCACAGGCAGATCTAGTGGGTATGTGCTTTCTAACACCTGTGTACAATACTGGGGAAAACATATGCTAACGCTTCCGCAGTATGTTTCATTCCTCACTTCAATCAAGAATCGGCCTGCTCACAGGCAATCTGTCCAGGACCTTATGCCTACAGACAGGATGCCTGAGCTTCCTCCCTTATAATTTGATCCAAAGTTACCATGTCGCTGACCTACCCTTTCCAGAACACCACTGACTTTGCAACACTTGTACGTATCAGCTTCATTCTTTCATCCCCTCCCCAATTCATCATCAAAAAGGCTCGTTGTCATAGAAGCTAACGCATTACGTCCAGCAAGCCTTCGTCACATACTTGGTACAAATCTTCCCTCCCGTACATACAAATACATCAACTAATCTTGGGCACAGATGGTATCGCGGAACAGTGATACCACTCGACGAATGTGGACACTAGTTTCACTCCTTGTACGCATAGCGACCGCCATGAATTTACACCGAGAGCCGTCAAACTACTGCACATACTATTCGCCTTACCAGCGTGAGCTTCGGCGGCGGCTGTGGTGGCGCATCCGCTTCCTCGACGTCTTCAGCTCAATAGATCGCGGCGCCGAGTTGCTCATTGCGGCGGATTCGTACTCGGTATCATTTCCCACGCTCACCAACGACGACACCTGGGATGAGTCTTCTACCACTATCCCAGCACTCGAAGGCTGCGATACCGAAATGAGCTTCGCCAACTTATGCCACGAGGCCTGCCTAGTGATGGAGGCTCTCTTCAAGCCCGAAATCAAACCCACCGGAGAGACGTGGGAAAAGCGGCATCAGCTCGCGCTGGACTTCAACAAAAAATTGGACGACAAGTACATGCAGTATTTCTCCCATGGCACGCCGTTCGACGAATTCCGGATCGCCGTTTGCAATTCCATGAAGGCGTCTATGATCCTCCGCGCCGTACGACCGCTGCACCAATACGTCTCATCGACGCCGCCGCGTGTAGACTCTCCCTACGTTCTCCGGATAGCGATGGAGTGTCTGCGCAACTCCGAAAACCTCGTCCACAAAGCGCCGGATCGCTGGAGATGGCAGGTCTGGGTGCAGTGGCATGCGCTCGCCGTCGCGTTGGCAGGCCTATGCTCTATCCGCGACACGCCCCTTGCCGAAGAGACGTGGCATTACGTCGAGCTGGTGTACGAGCCTTCTGCTGGAGACGTAGCCGACAGCAGGAACGGAATGCTCTGGCGCCCCGTCGAGAGGCTGTACAAGAAAGCCACCGCGTTCAGAGACGCGTCACCCAAGAAGAGGCAGCAGCAGCAGCAGCAGCAACAGCAGCAGCAGCAGTTCACACCCCAAGTCCAACAACCGCCATCTTTCGACTTCTCTCTCCCCGATGCAATACCCGACACAGCCTCATCCATCCCCATCACTTCCACCACCTACCAGCCACCCTATCAAGCCCCCATCGACAACGCCTTCCCCAACCCCGCAATGGACCCAACAACAACAGCAACAACAACATCCCTCACCAACCTCCCCCTAGAAAACATGTCCCTCGACCCATCTTCCCTAGGCATGCAGCCGCAGCGGCATCCGCAGCAGTCAAACTACCCGACGAGCACGAACGACTTCGAGGCCGGCAACCTAGATCCCTTCGCAGTAGACTCCAGCTGGGTAGACTGGGAGCATATAATGAACGACTTCAACAACAGCGGCGGCGCCGGCTCGGCCGATTTCCAGATGGGCGGGGTCTGGCAAGCGGCCGCTTCGGGGTGGCCTTCTTACGACGACGACGACGGCGGCCGCAATGGGTTGTATTGATGGTTAGTTGGTCGTGATGTGAATGTGATTCGGCTCGAAATTTGTTTCTTTTTCTTTTTTGGAGACGGATCATAATACTTGCTCGTACTTGCCTGCCTGTTTATACGATCTCACGCCTGTGCCGCCCCATTCGAAGAGGATGGGGGTGGCATTGACTGCTATACACCCCCTCCCCACCTTCACTCTTTGTTTTTCTTTTTTTTTTCTCCCCTTCGTTTCCTGTCAATGAGCTGTATTTTATGTTATATGTACTCATGAATTACTACCTACCTAGATGTATTTATAACAAAAATCTCCCTCATGATTCCAGGCATTATAGGCGGTTACTTGAAATGAAATCAAGGAATGCAATCTTGTTCGTTTGTGAAATATACCTAGTAAATGAAAAATGTGAAGATGATTTTCGTGGAGATTCCGTTAGAATTGAAAAGACTCTGTGTATAGTCAAGCTGGTGAAAAAAACACCCTCGTGGATGTCGTCGCCACTAGAGTGAAAAGATTTGTAGGCCGTTACATTAAATGATAGAAATAAACATGCATGATATGAGCGCTCCAACGCTGAAAAGCAGAAGCAAATTTGTAGTAGAGGAAGGGGGGGTCTTGACAGTGATGGTGGCGAGTGTCTCGAGAGTTCAGCGATTCGTCAGGTGTAGCGTAGAGAATAGAAAAATGCCACAAGGGAACCTAGATGTTGCCAATAACGACCATAAACCGCAACCGACCGTCGCCGGCTTTCGGTCTGGCAGTGCCGTTGTTGTTGCCGCCGCCGTCTCTAGCAGCAGTAGTCGGTTGACCCTGACCCTGAGCTACAACAGGATCCGGTCCGTCCGGCGGCATATCTATGACGCCAACCTGCTGGTCGACCTCGTCGTCCGACATCATCCCGTCGTCAAGCATGAGGGTGCTGCTCTTCCAGCCCCAGCTCTGGCTGAAATTGAAGCGGTCGGGCGCGGACTCGTAGACGGACAACATGCGGCCGCCGCGCGATGGGGAGTAGATTTTGAAGTAGGTTCTGATGGTCGGGCGGGCGTCGACGTAGGGTGGGAGAGCGGGCTTGGAAGCGGAGCGTTGGAGTGGTGGGGGGTTGTTGTTGTAGCGGGGGCTCATGTCGTCGTCGGAGTAGTCTTCGGAAGATTCGTCGGAGGCTGAGAGCAGGTTTGCCGGCGAGGTGAAACTGGCGTCTGTTGGTGAGGCGGAGGCGAGGACGTCGGTTTGGCCAGTCTTCCGGTGGCGACGGGTGGCAGTGCGGTCTGGCAAGACACCATAGCGCGCCGATGGGCCTGCATTGGTGTCGTGCTGACGTTGGCCACCAGCTTCGCCTGCAGAGCCGCTGCTATCCTCGCCCTCAAGTCGGACATCGTCGTCGAGTGAATCACGTTGCCTGCGTCGGCGGTTACCTGCGACCATGTCTCGCTCCAACATCCCGATGCGACCTTCTACATTCCCACCACTGACGCGGGGAGCCCCGGCAGCACCATAGACTGCTTCTTCCGTCTCGCGCTCTTTTGCACGATGCAGGTAAACTCCGAGCTGTTTCGTGCTTCGTGCGGAGCGGACCTTTTGTATGTAAATGTTCCAGAGTGAACCAGCGTAGAAGACTGTGCGAGAGTACACGCGCTTGCGCTCTTTAAGCAGGCGTGGAGCAGGGAAGTCTGCACTGAAGCGGAACGGTGGAAGGTGTGTGTAGCTGACTGCTGGCGGAGGAGCATCGCTATCGGCAGTGCCAGGTCTAGGTTGGGCAGCAGTAGTCGAGGTGGCGAAATCAGCCGCCCAGGTCACGTCCTCGGGATTTACTGAAGTAGAGAGACGAGAAGCCTGGCGCTGCATGTTGTTGCTGCTTGACGTAGCAATGAAAGGCTCTGCATTGCCTCCCATGACAATGTTGCAGTCGCTGCTGGGTATCCAGAATTTGCGTGGCCGACCTGTTCCGTCCCAAGATTGGGAGTCGTAGTCGTCCTCGTCTTGGTCGTAATCATGGCCGAATACAGACGAGTCGGTAGCTCTAGTCTTGCCTTTTGCGTTCGAAGCTTGTCCCGGTTCCAGAGTTGATTCGTCCTCGGTGGCTTGGATGGCAAGCCCGAGCTCCATGTCGGTCTCTTGTGCGTTCATCACGCGTTGACGGAGCTCCATCTGTTGCCACAAAGCGTTGCTGACGACTTTGTCTGGCATGACTGGCAGTCCGATGACATCCTTGGTCCGGCGAAGGTATTGCAGCTGCTCAAAATCCAGGTGGATGTAGTGGATACCTTCGTCCAGTAGTACTAGAAGTGGCTCGACTGTGGGATGAGTGTACAAGCTGACATATTTGGCCAGATTGTCAGGGATGCCATGACTAAAGGCAGCAGGTGACGCCCGACGAGCCACGGCGTCAAATCGGACAGCCATCATACCCATGATGGGCGGCGCCTTGGCAACCTTTCTGCGAGTTCCGGGCTCGATAAGTCCGGCTTCAAGAGCGCGGGCTTTGAGTCTTCGATCGAGTATGCGCTTGGCCAAAATCCAGCGTTCCCATTCCCCTTCGACGAAGAAGCCGTCGCCGCCGACAATCTCACGAACAACGTCTGCGGGTATGCCGTCCCACATCCGCAAGGGCATACGCCACCCGTCTCTGCACAACATGGCTTTGGCACTGGCGAGAATTTTGTCGCCTGACCTCCCGTAGTAGTTCTTAGTGACTAGATTGATCAGTGGTGCTAACGTTTCGGGGCTCATCTGCCGTAGCATGCTCTCGACGCTCAAGTTCATGACATCAATCATCTCAAGCCAACAGCCAGTGGCAAAGAGGCCGACAGCATGGGCATCCTCTTCAGCTACGGCAGGGCAGCCGTATAGCCTCTTGAGGGCGAGCTCAAAAGAGTGCTGCGTAATACTAGCATCGATCTCTTCTGGACGAACAGTCATTTCCTTGGCGTGGGCTTCGAGCCATGGCTCACTCAAGGCGGTTGCGAAGAAGGGTGCCCGGTCCAGGATGAGGCGGTGAAGTTTGTATTCCTTCCCAAACGCGTGCACGGTGATGTCGCTGTGTCGTCCTTCCAGCAGCCCTCTCCTGTACAGATGCTCGGGCAGTGCAGCGGTTTCACCATGCATTTGCCTCGTGTAAGCGTTTTGCTTTGCATACTGCATGTAGGAAGATGCTCGGCTGGCCTCTGGGCTCGTAGCGGCGTGGACTGCAAAAAGCCTACTGAGTGTGGTGACGGTGGAGCTGCGCTGTCTTTCGTGATCAGAAGAGGTCGAAGGGACTGCTGTCGGGTCGTCGGCATCCTTCTCCACCGTGGGCATGCGTCGTCGGTCGACGGTCGCTCTCACCTCGTCCTCATATCTACGCTCCCGCCTGGCCGCGCTGTTTGCGGTCGAGGCAGCGGCGGAAGCAGATGAATGCGGTGCAGGATCCAGCCTGGCGTCTGGAGTGGGTGAACGTATGTTTAAAGTAGGTCGTTGACGTTGACTGCCACTACCAGATCCGAAGATGGAACCAGTTCCCGAGGCCGAACGTGAGTGGGGTGTGGTGGGCTGGGCAGAGGTTGGTGAGCGATCCCGTAGTTGTGAGTGTTGGTCTGAAGCTGGGTGAATCCAAGAGGATCTCGGAGGGTCGTTGATGGGTGTTTGCATGTGGTCATCATCATCTTCGTCGTCGGACGCAGCGAAAAGACGGCCGTTCATGACGAGTGGGTGGCAAAGCAAGGAATGCCGGTCACAGGATGGGAGGTGGGCAGCTGAGGGTGAGAGGGCGTGACCGGGCTCGGGTGCACTGAGGGATCATGAAACATTTGCTTGCAGGTGAAGTGATGAGCAGACGGAAGACTTGCAAAACGTCGGAAGGGAAGAGAAGGTTGTATCCCGTGTTGATAGAGTCTTCAGCGCACAGCGACGCATGTGTACAGCGAGTGGTGAGATGAAGGTCCGACCTCCAAGTCTCTTTCGGCCTCTTTCTGCATGTGCTCGACAGGGTCCAGGTAGAGGATCAAATGACGCGCGAGTGAGCGGGCGCGCGACCGCCGACCGTTGCTCTTACCTCGTGCCAGTGCTCGTTACAGGCAAGATCGGAGATCGGAGATCGCAAGAGGATGAAGCCCGCACATCGCCGCCGCCAGACCCTTTGAGTGAAGTCGTCTTAGTCAGCATGATTGTACCATCGCGACACTCTGGCAAACCCTTCCACTCTCTTCCTGTGAGTAAGTCGGGGTAAGAGTAAGAGGAGGAGTGTTTTATTGTCTCAGTCATCATGGCAGCCTCATTGGCAATGTCCCCAGTACGGGCCCGCCTGGCCTTCCGGGCGAGCCTCATCCTTCAAGAAGCGGCAGTGTGCAAGAGATGCATGCACCAGCAGACCAAGACCAAGGCCATCCGCGACTCTCCCTTCCTCCAGGCCTTCCGCAAACCAGGCCACTACCGCATCACACCCACTCCCCGCCACAGCTCTTCGGCAGCAGCTTCACCATCCAATGCTAGCTCATCGCCGCTTGGTGCATTGAGCCAGGCTGTCCAACAGCCCATTGCCAGCCAAGCCAACAAGACCAAATCTTCCTCTTCGTCCTTCCCAAAGACCAGCAGCAAGAGCGTCGCATACTGGTTACTCGGCTCCGCAGCCAGTGTCTTCGGCATCGTCGTCTTTGGCGGCCTCACTCGTCTCACCGAATCCGGCCTCAGCATCACCGAATGGCGCCCCGTCACCGGCTCACTGCCGCCCATGAACCAGGAGCATTGGGAATATGAATACACTCGCTACAAGGCCAGTCCAGAGTTCAAGATGCTGAACTCGCACATGGACCTGGAAGACTTCAAGCAGATCTACTGGATGGAATGGGGACACCGTCTGTGGGGCAGAGTCGTCGGCATCACTTTCTTGCTGCCCACCATCTACTTTGTCGCGCGCCGAAAGGTCAGCAAGCCCGTGGCCTGGCGTCTCGGCGGCATCTGCTCCCTCATTGGACTCCAAGGTGCCATCGGCTGGTGGATGGTCAAGTCTGGCCTGAAAGACGAGCTTCTCGAGACTGGCAACCAGCCTCGCGTCTCCCAATACCGTCTTGCAACCCACCTAGGCACAGCATTCGTCGCCTACATCTACATGCTTTGGAACGGTCTTGCGATCCTGCGTCAACACCGTCTTCTCGCCAACCCTGAACAAAGCTTGAAAACCCTCGAAGCCCTCCAGTCGCCCGCACTTCGACCCTTCCGCCGCCTCACGGCAGCTCTCAGCGCTCTTGTCTTCACGACCGCCATGTCCGGCGCCCTTGTCGCAGGCCTCGACGCCGGCATGATCTACAACGACTTCCCCTGGATGGGCCAGAACATCCTCCCTCCCAAGCGCGAGATGCTCGATCCCTTCTACAGCCACGTCCCAGACCGCTCCGACCTGTGGTGGCGCAACATGCTCGAGAACCCCGTCCTCGTCCAGCTCGACCACCGCATCCTCGCCACAACGACCTTCACAGCCATCATCGCGCTGTGGGGATACAGCCGCTTCTCGCCGCGCGTGCGCGCCATGCTGCCCAAGGACGCGCAGAAGGGCATGCTCGGCGTTGTCCACCTTGTGTCGCTGCAGGTCGTTCTTGGTATCTCCACGCTTTGGTACCTGGTCCCGACTCCCTTGGCTGCCGCTCACCAGGCCGGTGCTCTTGCTCTGCTGAGTGGCGTTTTCCTTCTAGGCAGCCGGGTCTGGATCCCCACCCGCACGCTCCAACTGGTCAAGCAAGCCGCTGCGCGTAACTCGAGCAATGTCGGCAGGAGAGGACCAGATGCCATGCTTGCTGCGAGGCTAGGCAAGTAAGCCGGCCCATTTGTAAGAAGATTTGTACATGTAACTTTTCACCATCGTTTTGTAGAGTAGCCCTTTCCCAGCCTAGATAGATCTCTTTTCTTCCTTTTTTTTTTTGCTTGTAGCCGACAGGTTCAAAATGTAAATAGCATTTCATCTCACTTGTCTACATACAATACCCAAGTCTTTCGAGACTCCACTCACCCCTTCCCTTGTTCCTCGAAATTTCTCACTCTAAGGCAGCAGCGGGTGAATAAAAGTCACCCTTTCAATCATCCGAATCCGAGTATGGTATAATAATGTAGGACGCTTGAGAAAAAAACTCGCCAGCCAGAATGACGAGGCTGGACTGGGGACAACAACAAGGGCTTTCGGACCTCGTTGAGATTAATGAGCTGCATCAATTGACTCGTTCGTAATTACTGTAGTCAATGTAGATAACAAGGACATGGAACTTCTATCCGGAGGCTAGTGTTGACTTATGTTTGTGTGGAGAACCGAATGGATGTCGCTCTACCTGTCGATCGATTGTGTGTTTGTTCTTTTGGGGCGCTGCATACCTATGGTAGGTATTAGCAAGCAAGTAAGCATGCAAGCAAGCATTGCTGACGGTTACACGACTTCTTCAATCCTGGAAGATTTCATTTGGAGCGTTGCGAGTTCGGTTGTGGAACGTCAGGTCTGTACATTTCAGGATGTGTTAGGACGATGGGGTCGGCGTTTGATACATGTACATGCTCAGTAATGTGGGTGTGGCGTGTTTGAGGGACGCTGGTTGAAGGGGTAACGGCTGATGAGTCAGTGATGACAATCAAAGGTATGTACGTATGCAAGTATCGTCAGCATTGTGCATAGCTGCTTGATACAGTCTGATCAAGACAAGACTGGATTGCAAAAGTATAAGAAAACCTTGCCGACAACCTGTCCATGTAGGTGATTCACAACCCCAGAGCCCGTACTTTGCAGTTCGGTGGGAATCGTGGCTAACTCTATCTTGTCGATGATGCATTTGTTGCTTTGGCTGCTTGGTTTCTTCCACTGCGCGGTTGTTGATGGCTTTGGAGTCGTCGGCGAACGCAATGCAGATGCTCTTGTGAGCACTCTTCACCACTTCCCCAATAGAACGGTAGGTCTTGAGCATATCGGGAATTCTCTATCGTTTGGTTTTGCTGACATACCTTGACATTAGTGGGTCGAGAACATTTCAATCCGAATCAATGGCAAGATCCTGGTCACTTTGATCAACAAACCTCAGGTTTGGCAGATCGACCCGACGACCCATCACGTTGAGCTCGTGCACGAGTTCGAACATGCTATAAGCACATTGGGGATCGCCGAGTATGAGCCCGACGTTTTTGCAATAGTACGCGCCGTCTCCTCGCCGAATGTCATGGTCCCACACTGACACTGCAAACGTAGAACGTTGGCAACTGGAGCGATGCCACCGGTATTGCTACTACGGGCAGCTGGAGCACATGGAGCCTCGACTTCAACCACCGCCGGATGCATGGTAGCCCGGCTTCTGTCAAGAAGATCGTGGACATCCCATCCGCCGAGTTCCTCAACGGCATGACAGCCGTTCCCACTGCTCCGGGTATCCTCCTCACTGCAGATGCTGGCAAGGGCCTCGTCTACCGGATCGACGCGTCCAAGAAATCGTGGTCCGTCTTCCTGGATGACCCCACGCTGAAGCCGAACTTGACTGCGCCCGTGAAGATCGGTATCAATGGCTTGCACGTGCACCGAAACCAGCTGTACTACGACAACACCTTCCAGCGGCCGCTGTTAGCCCGTGTCCCCTACTATCCCAAATCGGCCACGAGATCTGGCCCGGTGGAAGTTCTGTTCGAGGCCGCGACTTTCCCGCTAAACGAGGGCCGTGGGCAAGCCGACGATTTCAGCTTTGATCGTGAGGGCAATGTCTGGCTTGCTTCGGCGTCTTCGAGTGTTGTTAAGCTGGACATTCGGGAGAAGACGCAAACCCTCGTTGCTGGTGGGCCGGATGATCCTACTCTTATTGGCACTACGTCGACGGCATGGGGTCGCACGGAGAAGTATAAGGATGTGCTTTACATCACCACAAACGGCGGCCTGAGTGACCCGAGCGTTGTTGGCATCATTGGCGGGAAGGTTTTGGCTCTTGATACCAGAAAGTTGTGAGATTGTTGATGATGGCGAGGGTGTTCGATGTTTGATGGGTAGATCAAGCAGCGTACGAGGGCCACGAGCCATATGCGAGTGGTGGTTACCGTAGATTTTGTATGCAGAATAATGTTGGTGTAAAGTAGCAACAGGCGATCCACAGAACGGTGATGGTGATTACAAGATACCAACTACAGTAAGGGCGATCGTGACCGCACGGACGCGGCCAGTCCCGGTAATCGTTTTAGTGGGGTCGAGCAGGGAAGGCGCCTGAGTGCGTAACTTACAGGTCGTCCTTATTGACCGGTCTTTCATACTTCAACATCCCTATACACCACATCAGTCCGACCACACACAAATCATGTCGAGAAGACCTGTCGACCGATCCGCACAAAATCAGGCCACGCTCAAGCAGCTGGTCAAGCTCGAGCACAACAAAACATGCGCTGACTGCAAGCGCAACAAGCACCCAAGATGGGCATCCTGGAACATCGGCGTCTTTGTGTGCATTCGATGCTCAGGGATTCACCGCTCCATGGGCGTGCACATCTCTCGTGTGAAATCAGTCGACCTCGACAGCTGGACGGACGAACAACTGGCTTCAATGTTGCGCTGGGGTAACGGACGAGCGAACAAGTACTGGGAGGACAAGCTGGCTCCAGGACATGTGCCCAACGAGGCAAAGATCGAGAACTTTATCCGGACCAAATACGACAGCAAGAGATGGGTGATGGATGGACCGATGCCGGATCCGAGCACACTGAGCGATGCAGCAGCCGACGATGACGTGCCATTGAACGTCGTACGGGAGAAGGCAAACATGGAAAGATCAGGCAGCATCAGGAACGGATCTTCGAGTGTAGGTAATCTGCCGCAGCCGCCGAGGAAACCACAGGTCGACCTCTTTGGAGACATGGAGGAGGCTGCACCGGCAAGGCCTAGCACAACTGAGCCGGCTATCAGAGCCGGTAATGCGAAGGCGCCTGCGGCACCACCCAAACAGACCAGAGCTGGTGAGAGTCTGCTTGGAATGGACTTTTTCGGCAGTTCACAGTCGGCGCCGCCAAGGCCTTCGTCTGCGGCCTCAGGGATGACTACGCCTGCTGCCAGCGGTAGGGTTGATCTCAAGAACTCGATCCTCTCGCTCTATGCGTCAGCTCCGAAGCCAGCGGCCGCTGCACCGCAAACCCAGCATAGGCAGCAGCCGTCGACTTCCAATGTCGACTTCTTTGGGGACATGCAATCACCGACTGCATCAGCACAACCCGCAGCCAAGAGTGACCCGTTCGCTGGCATGTCTTCTGCAAGAGCCGCCCCTTCGAAGCCGCAATCATCAAACCTAGACCTCTTTGGCGGCATGCAGTCTCCACCTTTGACCTCTCCCGTGCAGCCCGTACAGCCACAGGCCAACTACAAGAACTTCAGTGGCATGCAGTCTGCACCACCCACCACCGCAGCACCGAAGCCGCAGCTTAATGCCGACCTGTTTGGAAGCATGCAGTCTCCGCCTTTACCAGCTGCATCGTCTTTCTCCGGTCTCACGTCACCTACTGGCCACACACAACAGAAGAGCTCGCTCAGTGGGGGCAGTTTCTTTGACCCCAAGCCTGCTCCACCGCCCAAAGACCTTTCGCCTCCTCGACAGCAAGCCATGCCTGCTCCTGTTCCAGCACAGGCAAAGAACAGCACATTTGGCATGGACTCCCTCTCAATCTCAGGTGCTAACAGCAACCCGTGGGGCAACGACAACGCATGGGCGCAGCCTGACCCAACGCCCGCGCCCGCGCCCGCGCCTGCTAAGGCGCAACCCAAAGCCCAGCCACCTCAAGCACCGCAACCTGTTCAAGATGACGACGACTTTGGAGGCTGGAGCCATGCCAGTCCTCTGCCAACGCCCACTGCCGCTCCTGCTCCGCAGCAGCAGGAGGACTTCGGCGGCTGGAGTCACGCCAGTCCGGTCAGAACTGCTGCTACACCGGCCACCGCTCCAAAGCAAAACTTTGGTGGAGGACAGGATGACTTGTTTGGCAATGTGTGGGGTTGATCCTGTACTTTCGGCATTTGAGCGGGATGGGTGTGCATTAGCGTATTGATATGGTTGGAAAAGCATGTAGTTTGGAAGTGAGAGGAAGGTATTGAATGCATTATGATCGTATGTTCGGCTGATTCCACTGTCCCAAGCTCCGTCATGGGTCGAGAGATTCGTGTTCTCGTGTCCCGCTTTGCTGTACATGCAGTACTCCTCTTGAAATCTTGAGGCGCCACTAAATACAAGTGTTCAAGACTCAAATAGGAGGATGTCTCAAAGGTGCCTCCTGTTTTGTCCAAACACCCCAATCATATTCACCAAATAATCAAAAAAAACTCCATAGCGCCTTGCTCGAAACATCACCTTTTGCCAACAATAATCATTCAAATCACCCAAAGTCCAAAGTCCCCCTCACCAAAACCAGCTGAGTATCCACCAAAGCACCACCACCGTCGCGACGATGATCCCGGCCAGTTTGAACACGGCGACTTTGTTCCCCTGGCTAGCCATGACCCCCAGCCTCCGCGCGCTGCCTTTGATGCTGGTCGTCATGTTCGAGAAGGATTCCGAGGTGTTGTCGATGACGTGCTGGTCGCGCGCGTTGTCGTAGATGTCGACGGTTACGGAGCGCAGCTGGGAGACTTTGGCTTGGAGGGAGGCGAGGGAGTCGTTGTTTTGCCTGGTTGGTGGGGTGTTAATTTGGTGGGGCTTTTGATATGTTGGAGGAGGAATATACTGTACCTTTCGCGTTCGTAGGCTTCGGACATGGTTGTGGTGGTGGTGATTTGTTGCGTTGTTGCGGATGGATGCGCGCGGGTTGATGGGTGTCTGTCTGCTGTCTGCCTGCAAGGGTTGGTTTAGGCGAGTTCGTAGGGCTGGCTTTGTTTCAAGTGCCGGTTCTGTAAGAAGACGAAGACGACGTGAAGGTTAAAAGGCGGTGTTATGTTTGTCCTTGCCTTGACTCTGTCCCAACTTGGTCCCCTCGGGCAGCGGTCGCCGCCCAGCTGCTAGTCTTCACAAGCGCGCATCGGCGTTTGGCTTGGGTTCATCAAATGACTTATAATCTTGCCCTGCCTGCTTACGTCGCTGACGACACACATGCTTCGCCTCGGGCTGCGCAACCTTCATCCATCCTATTGCACACTTTACATAAGTACGGGCTACTCACTTCCCTCTTGGCGCATTGCTGCCTTTTACTCGGTTCTCCTCCCTCGAGAGTGTCATACACTCTTAAACATACACGAAATCAATCAACATGCCGCCCTTCCTCAACAACCCGTTGCCGTCGTCGATGAGAAGTGAGTACCACAACCGGTCCGATTTCTACCTGCTTCGGCGGATGTGCTTGGTGCAAGAGGCAGCGACGTGTTGAATACGTGGCGGTTCGAGCGCTTCAAGAGTATTTGTCAAGGCATACCGGCTCCAATCCGTTCGCACGCTTGTTTGTTGCCCGCGATCTGGGACCCCGCCATGTGCCAGAGGGGTACAACGCAGCAGACTTGTACATTGCGTGCGATCAGAGCGGATATTGGTTATCACAGGTGACTGACTCTTCCTTACAGGCGAATGCAAGAAGTGCGGTCGCATCCTCGCCTCGTTCGTTGACCCCAAGCAATCCTTCGGTCCCGACAAAGTCATCCCACCTCAAATCCTCGCAAACGCCAAAGGCCTGGCCATTCTCACCGTCTTCAAAGCTGGTTTCTTAGGAAGTGGTCGCTTCGGTAGTGGTGTCGTCGTCGCAAGATTAGCCGACGGATCATGGTCGGCGCCCTCCGCGATCGGAACAGTTGGAGGCGGGTTCGGAGGGCAGATCGGCTTCGAGCTTACAGACTTTGTCTTCATTCTCAACGATGCCAACGCCGTGAAGACTTTCGCTCAAGTCGGTTCGCTTACTCTGGGTGGCAATGTTTCTATCGCAGCAGGTCCTGTTGGGCGCAACGCTGAGGCCGCTGGTGCCGCGTCGCTCAAGTCCGTGTCAGGAATATTCGCATATTCGAAAACAAAGGGTCTCTTCGCTGGAGTGTCGCTGGAAGGAAGTGTTTTGATCGAGAGAAGAGATGCAAACGAGAAGATGTACAACCGTCGAGTCACTGCTCGTGCCTGTCTGGAGGGCGCAGTGCCCGTCCCTCCACAGGCCGAGCCTTTGACACGCGTGCTCAATTCTCGCGTCTTCGCAGGTCGCGGTGTCACAGCGACCGGTATGGACGGTGCTATGTACAACGACATTCCGGTCTACAACGACAGCCAGGACGACGTTGTGTGGCAAGGCCGCACCGGAAGCGCATACGGAGAAGGTGTTCGCACAGATCGCACTGGCACAGGATCGATGGCAGTCACTCCAACTGGCGCTCGAGCCAACGACTCCGACTACAATTTCGCCGACCGCGCACCACAACGAGCCTCCACATGGCAGGACAACTCCTACGACCAAGCCAGCAACCGCTTCTCCCGCGCAAATCCCACCGAGACCTTTGATCGCCTAGAGACCGGTCGCGGCCGCTCGTCCACATTTGGCGATCAAAGCGACTATGTATACTCTGACAGCAAGGGCCCGGCTCCAAGCAGACCAAGCGCGCCCAAACCTACTTTCGGTGCCAAGGGCAGTGCGGGACCTGGGCAGGCGATAGCCAAGTTCACTTTCGACGCCGATCAGCCGGGCGACCTTGGGTTTAGGAAGGGCGAGGTTATCACGATTGTCAAGCGCACGGAGAGTGCGGCGGATTGGTGGACGGGCAGGATAGGCGATCGGGAGGGCATCTTCCCGTCCAACTACGTCGAGACGGTGTGAGATGGCATATACCTTGTTTAGCATGGCGTTGCGATGAGAAATTGGGACTTGAAAGCTTGACGCTGCGCCGAGAATGCTGTGCGTACAAGGCATACATTCCGGTTGATGAGAGATTGTGAATAACTGTAATTGTGACAGCGGCGATACCTGTGGTTCAGAGCTTCACGTATGAATTGGCCTGGTCAATCTCCCAGTTTATTTCACACCCAGCCTCTTTCAGCTCCCTAGCTTGTATTCTGATGTCGAGAAAGACTGTGCCTACATGCATAAGGTAGTCCCTCGACGAAAGTACGATGATAATCTTGATGCTCTATCAACCCTAACCCTACGTTAGCGCATGTACGAACTTCACACTTCACTTCCTCAGAACATGCCATACAAGTAACGATGATGCCGGCTCTAAGCGCCATCCGCATCTATTCCGTCCCGTGCAACGTGTTGTGCTGTTCTATCTGACGTGGCGTCTGGTCTATTCGACTCTTCCTGCAAATGCAATGGCGGACGTCACGACACTTCGCTCATTCGATTCTGCCAGCATTCGCTCCGCAAACTAAGTGGCGATTTCTCACGCCACGGCGTGCTTTCTTCCATTCAAACCGCGACACGGTCTCCTCTCCAAACCGAGGAGTGCGATATTGCGGGATTGCCGAAGCCGAAATCGAAGAAGTCGATACAATGGCTCAGCAGGAACTCATCCAGCTTCAGAAACTCCTGGGCTTGGTCGAGTCCAAACATCCCGTCAAGGATGTGTTCTTCGTGTGCATTGATTGTGAGGCGTGGGAGCATGATCAGACGAAGATCACCGAGATTGGTATGCAATCCCCGCTCCAGCCATGTTTTTAATTGTAGCTAACAGCATAGGTATCTCCATCCTCGACTCTCGATCTATCAAAGATGTCGATCCTGGGAGTGATGGCAGGCCATGGTTCGACTTGATGAAGCATGTGCATCTGCGTCCGGTCGAGTATAAGAAGCATGTCAACAAGACTTTCATCAAAGGCTGCCCGGATGCTTTCAACTTCGGCACCAGCGACTCCATCAAGCTTGAGGACACCGGCCGCATCATGACCCGCATATTCAGCAATCCAACACGCATCCTCGAGGCTTGCGACTTCAGCAATGAGATCTTGGATGTAGAGCCGGCCATCATACTCGTCGGGCATGCTCTCAACAACGACAAGGCATACATGAAACTCCTGAACTTCTCTCCCAAGCACGTGTCCGGTCAAATAGACACGCAGAAGCTGGCTCGGATCTCTAAAGCTCAACCGCCGGGATTGACAAAGTTACTCTCTGCATTGTCCATAGACGCCAAGAATCTCCACAACGCCGGTAACGATGCAGCATACACTCTTCAGGCGCTCATAGGCGTGGCTGTGCAAGAGCATCGCCACCCTGGGGGTGTTGTTAAGACACTAAAGACCGAGAAGTTGGTAAGAGATGCGGCGAAGACAGCAAGAAAAGCCAAGGCTGCGGAAAACGCCGATCAGGCGAAGCATGCCAAAACGGCTCTCAAAGGAAAACCTGTGCCGCCACCTGTGCGGTCCAGCTGGCCACCCAAAGAGTACCGTCGCGAGCACAAGACTCGAGTGAGGCAAGAGCACTCAAAAGATGGCGAGTAAGCCCTGACTAGCGATCCACACGCCTGAAAGTGTCGAAACTCGAAACTGGATGTCAATGCCAGTCAATGGCGTCTGCACAAAGTGCAAGTCGCTTCTCCACTTTCCTCCCCGGATCGGTCTATTGCAACAGCTGATGGGAGTTCAAAGCACGCTATAGGGCTTATGGGCTCCTGTAGACGTCATCAGGTAGGCAATGCCTCATCATCAAGCGATAAATCATACATACAATGCATAACTACACTAAAAACTAGAAAATAACATTTCCCATCCCGAGCAAACCACACTGTCACACTGAATAACTTCCCTTAGTCGCTGTTTTCCCATCTGCCTTTGTACGGCTTTCAAGCCTATCAAGATCCCCTATTCACTCTATTCACTTACGCACGCCGGAACTTGCCGGAGGCGAGAGCCGGGAACTAACTAACCCGTCATCATGCACCTCGAATCAACCTCACATCACTCGCCTGCTGCGCCCGCTGAGCCCACTGATAAAGTGCTTCCCCGAAGCTTTGCTCGCTCCCACCTCCACCGACATTGGCTGCCACCAAGTGTCACTTTTTTTTTCTTCGTTTCTCGATTCAAATCAACGGCACTACAGTACTAACGCCACATTCTCAGATCGAGAACACACACACTCCTGTCCAACGCGTCGCACTCGTCACCACCCAGGCAGGCTGTCGACTGGCGTCATAAGAACGACCAGCGACCTACCCAGCGAAGCGACACCCACATCGTCGTCATAAGAACGACTTGCGCCACGTACGACGTCGTCATAAGAACGATTCAAGCCCGTACAGCCATCGCCATAAGCGCGATACCACAGACCGAACCGAAGAAAGCCGAGCGACATGGCCGGCACTGTTCGAGCTGTCCGCATGCGCGATGCGCAGGGCCGTTTCACGCGTGCGCCCGAGCCGTCTGTCACACAGAGTACCCTTATCAAGGCTTCGATCATCGTTGCTGACATTACTTCCAGATTCCGCTTCATGGATCTTTCGGCCGAGATCAGTTATGTCGCGTCACAGTCACTCTCTCAACCTCTTCAGACTGCTAACTCGCTTCCAGAAACAGGATCTACACCTTGTCAGTGCAAGACTCCCGCAACTCGGCCTCGGAGCAGCCAGGAAGGGTCCATGACGAGGACTGCGGCCCGAAGTGCGGCTGCAACATTATGTCGCAGGCAGTACACAACGACGACTGCGCCAACGTGGAAGAAGACAAACTCTTCCTGCATCACGTTCTCCCGGGGCCAGGCAGCCTCTTCTACCTGAAGTGCTACGACTGCTGCACCGACCTCGCCAACGACACGCGCCCGGGCATTCTCGACGTCAGCCGCCAGACCCGTACCGAGGCCCTAGCCCTCTTCTACAGCGAGAACACCTTCGTCGTCAACAACTCGGAGCACTTCATCCTCAAGGACTGGCTGTTCGAGGTGGTCGGGTGGCAGCACATGAAGCACGTCCGCAGCCTGTACTGCGAGTTCGACGAGACCGACAGCACGCCTTCCGACCAGGACGTGGTCAACTTCGCCGTCGTCATCCTGCTCATGGAGCTCCGCCTGCTGAAGTGCTGGCTGCGCGCCACTTTCGACCTCTACCGCGACGACCACATCGGCTGCAAGCTGAGGAGGAAGATCCGCGAGCTCGTCGCCGGCAAGCCGATCGTCAAGGCTGACGTGGAGGGCAAGGATGTGCGCGTGGTGGAGGACCTGGTGCGGGACACCGCGGTGGCGTGGAAGACCTTGTGGCTGGATGAGGGGGATCTGCTTGGTCTTGGAGACGCGAACCAAGAGGCGAGTGCTCGCTGCACCGTCTGTGGGGAGGACGAGGATGAAAACACCCTGAACGTGCCGATGTTCGAGTCTTTGTAGGCGGGAACTGAAAGACGATGATGGCCCGGAGAGAGTGGCGAATGTGAGCTTGATTAATGCTGATGGCTACGAATGATACCCCCATGAAAGCCTACCTTTTCCATTCTTGACAAAGTGAATAGTGAGTGACGGATGTACTGCTCTCAGGGGTTCTGATGCGATAGACACGGTAGAGAGTCGATGGTATGAGCATGAATGAATGTAGTTTAGCAGGCATCATGGCAAGCCGTCGGACGGTGTCTCGAGGGTTCAGGTGCGTTAAACACATCAGAGAGTTGATGCCATGAGCATAGAAGAAGGTAGTCTTACAAGCGTGATAGCAAGCCATCGACCATCATCTCAAGGGCTCTAGGGAGAAAGGAATCGGAAGGGATCTAATGGTATGAGCATACAACGTTTATCTCAATGAGCATCACTCCAATCCATCGGACGGTATCTCACGGGTTCAGGTTCGTTGGGCGTTGTTGAGAGGCGATGGTATTAGCACAAAACAATGTAGTTTGGCAGGCATCATGGCGAGTCGTACAAGGGTATCTCCAAGACTTTGAGGAAAAGCATCTGGGATGGATTTGACGGTAGTGAGCATACAAGACTGCACATTCTCTGGCATTACGGTAGGCTCTCTGTTGGCATCTCGAAGGCTCTGAGGATTGGGAATTTGGTAGAGTTGATGATATGGGCATACGAGAATACTGCTTTGCCGGCTTTGCACGCTGTCATCGAACATAATTTCAATGGTGTTGAGGGAATTTAAAGGAAAAAGGAGATAGTAAGGTGTCGTAGCAGATCACAAGATTTTCTCCCAAGGACTGGAATGGCAATACCAGGAAGAGAGTCGATGACATTTGCTTATAATGGCTCCAGTCTTCGGATATTGATAGTAGGTTATTCGATAAATCGATAGTGAATCTGTCTATACCAGTATCACATTTCTAGGGTTTTCGTCAGGTATGACAGTACGCAACCGAAGCGATTCTAAAAGGGTCGACGCGATATGAATGAAGGCCACGCAGATCGAGCAAGCTGTCTTAAAGATCCAACTAGTAGACATCGTTCTTTCCTTGCAGCGTTTGAAGCCTCCAATTTGGGAAGTTTGAAGAGCGTGAGAGGCAAGATCATTGGAAACTTGTCGAATCGTTCATCGCAAAGTACCCAAGTCGGAGTATCCAGGTTGCAGGCATCCTTCGCATGAAGCAAAAGTGGATCACCACAGACGCAGTGTTGCGCGCGCAAATCGAAGAGATTGAAGAGAAGCTGCTAACCCAGACTTCCCTCCGAGCGTGATAATATTGTAGTCCGTGTAGATGTTGAAGTCGTTCAGGCTCCATGGGAGCTCTCCTCTAGCCCAAATCTCTACTCAGCAATGACCGACCATTGCACGTGCTTGGGATCGTCAAGTAACTACTGTAGGTTCTTGTAGCTGAGTCACTCGTCAGCCGTAGCTGAGGGGTTGGCCTCATTTCTCATCAAGCTTGTGGGAGCTTTTCGAAGCTCGTGTTGATCAACACTTATCACTCTGGCTGATCGAGACATTTAGATCCTGATAAAGATCGACAAAAGTGAGCGATTGGAGGATTTGCTCTCTCGTGAGCAGGGTTTTAATTTTATCCTGTGAAAAACGAGGTCACATCTCAAGTCGATAAATCCCTGGGGAGAACGAAACGTATCGGCGGTCCTGCCAGTGCCAGAAGAAACAGCTGAACCCATCCTATGAGCAGGATTGGGAGCCCGTCCACATCCACCATGGAGCAGGCTCCGAAAAATGCCAATCATGTCGATCACGTCGATCACTGCGGGCAACACGCCTACACATTGTGCATATGCGTCGTTCGCATCACAGATCCAGGTTTTCGTGTCGGGATCTTCGAAACCTAGGTTCGCGTAAGTGGAGTGATCGATCGAGTGAATAGAAGTCAAAACCTTACCGCGTGTTCCACCTATACAATGCACGACAGCCTCCGGAAGTCCATCTTACATTAGACCGCGTCCTCTTCCCCGATCACAAGACAAGTAAAACCATTTGATCAAGGAAAAAAAAAAGTCGACTCCTACATTTCCTAAAAATGGCCGAACGTTCGTCAAGCTCATTGTTATTCAGCAGACATGCGCATGCTAACATACACCAGAAGACCACAATAAAGAAAGCCTCATGGACAAGGTGTTCCACCATCACAAAAAGGAGGAGTCCCAGCCTGGTGCAGCCAAGGAGACCGAGAACAAACCTGGTTTCGAACAGAAGTTGAGAGCTGAGAGGGAGAAAGAAGGAGGCAAGTTCCATAATTACATGAAGGAGGATGAGCAGATGGAAGCGGAGGGGAAGGAGTATGGAGGGCTCATGTGATGTAGGAAGTTCAGAGTGTTGATGGAATGTTCTCAAGCCCTAAGCAGACCATCCAATGATATCGTTATGCTCGTGAAGCTCGTTGGAGTGCGAGGTAAGGTCGTGGGCCCGTTGCTATGAGTGCGTCCGTTGAGTGTCAAAAGCGAGACTTTGGACGCAGACAAATTGCTGGAGGGGAAAGCATTAGCGAACGCAAGGACAGCGCAGCAACCTAAGAGATAGACCTCGATAATGGCATTCATGGTATCAAATAAAACTCGTCTAAGGGACGCTCTCCAGCTCAATTAGGCATGTTTTCCTCTTACAGTACTCATACACCTCTAACCTGATCCTGTCAGTCAGCTCTCACTACCCTCCACTTCTGCGGACATTCCTCAGAACGACGCCGACATAGTCTTTGAGCGTTTTGTTGTGGCTCAGCGCATCAAACAAGCCACGCCTGACATCCTCGTTGAAGAACAAAGCAATCATCCCGGGATCTTCTGGGCCGTCGGCGGACTTTTCAGTCTCTCCAGTCATGGCTGCGCGCACACTGTCCTTGGAGTTTGACAGACTCTTTGGCATGAAGCGCGCGATGTTTCGCAAGACGAGCGCGGCGCCGAGAGGCAGTCCAGCAGCGTCGCCGGTCTCGTCCTGGAGCGTTGAAAACATTTGCCTCTTTCCAGGAAGAGGTTGAGCGTCCTGTTCCGAGGGCCTCGGTTCGTGGTCGTTGGCAGAGTCTACCGGAATGTGGGTCTGGATATGTCGCACAAGAAGTGCCGTGACCGGGCCTTGGCCATCGATACGGAACTCATCAGACGATCGTTTGCAGTCTGCCCAGTGGCATCGGTGAGTTTGTTGGTCGCCAGCCGCAAAATCGAAGCCGGTCGTGAGAGTCGTGTCGGCACTCGTACCGTTCGAAAGGCCGTTCACCGTGGGCTTGGAGTCGATGTCCATGTCATCTGCATCCGGCACAGGAGTAGGCGATGTCTTCTTTGGTGGAAGGCGCAAGTGGTTGGCACAGATGTGTTTGAGCATATCTGTGGAGCTTCGGAACCACTCACCGCAGGCAATGTCGCGTGTGGTAGCCGCAGTAACGGCGCCGGTGACGGGATCCCGCTGTGGCTCGACAGAGATTGTCATCTTCCAACAGCAACGAAGCATCTCCTTGCCTTTGTCCGTTGCTTTGCTGCCAGGGCTCATACCGGTCTCCACAGGGACTTTGCGGGCTCTTATCCCTCGGATGACATACTTGTTCCCGTGGGCGACTTGTGCAGTTGCACCCGTAAACACTGCAGAGACGTTTTTAATGAACTCGCCAGCAATGAGGTGCGGATGTGTTGCGGTGAAGGGCGCGAAAGTTCCCTGGTATGCTTGCCAGAGGTTTATTTGGGTCATTTCAGACTTGACATCGGGCATGAAGCACATTCTTAGCCACTCCGAAGAGCGCTCCGGCTCGTCGAGCTTCAACAAGGGCTCGACAACACTTCGCGACAGTCGAGGTACGGGTGGAATGGTTGTGTCAGCATCTTTCGATTCCGGCTTCGCTCCTTGTTTCTGTTCCTTGGCGTCGAAAAGAAGCAGGCGAGTTAGCTGTCTGGCAAGGTTATCAGAGTCAATGTGTTGCAGGAGATTGTCGACATTGTCAGCGAATGATGTATACTGCATGAGGAAGTCCAGACAGGCTCCGCGGAGCTCTTCGTCCTCGACCAGGAGCCACGATTGCACCTCGCGTAGTGTTGCTGGAGGGATGTCTTCGATACGTTTCGGTGGAGGTAATGACATGCCGAGGCGTGCAACGGTTCTCAAAGTCGTGACGAGAGTGCCACGGTCGGAACTTCTGAGTTGGCACACAAGGCTCTGGTAGAGGTCATCCTGCGTGTTTAGATCGCAGTGGCGAAGTACTTGTTCAGCTATCTCGAGGGAGTAGTGACGAAGTTCGACTGTGCAAGCCCGGTCCGGGAGGTTGAGAATCACAGTGATCATGTCTTGGATCAAGGGCATTGTTGCAATATGCTTGGCATTGTCATCCAGCATACACATGTTTCTGATAGTAAGAGCAGCTTCGAGAATGCGATTAAGCTCGCTCAAGAATTGCGCATCTTCGACGCTGTCGTCCGTGATGTGGCAAGAGCGAGAATTGAGCTTGGCGATGATGTTCGGCGTTCCAGTGAGGCCGTTGAGCGTCTCCTCGTCAGGTGGGAATGTGTCGTCGTCAAAGTTGACGTCCCAGTTGATGTCGTAGAACAAACTGCTCACTTGCAATACCTTTCTTACAAGAGCGTCTGCAAGACCGGGGAACTGGACGAACTTGTACTTGTCGCCTCGCTCATGACTGATCTTTACCAGGTGATGCAGCGCGTACTCCTCCTCTTCGGGGATTCCTGACTGCAAAGCCATTTGCGCGCGGACGTAGATGTTTGGGCCAATGAAGCCGGTGCCTGGGAGCATGATTTGCCGGTACTTGCGCGCCAGGGGCCCAGCGTTGGCCTCGACCTTGCGCTTTCTCTCATTGCGATAATGCTCGGCGTTGTTGGAAGGAGTGGCCAGAGGCTTCAAGGTGAGCGGGTAGGAGACTGTTGGTTCGTAGGACGCAAGTGTGGATGTCGCGCCGTTGGTCAGTGCTGAGGGATTCATGATACCGTTCGTCGTGGCGCCGGGAGTCGGGGAGGCGTTAACTGCACTCGACTGACCGCGCGGTTGACGTGCTGCTGTATCAGGCTGGAACAGCACTCGCTGGGGAGGCTGTTGTCGCAGGCCTCGGCTTGAGCGCCCAGCAGCACTACCAGGGTCCTCGATCGTTTCTGTCTTCTCCGCTTTGGGCGTGACCTGTCGAGGACTCGTGTCGCTCGCTTCTGCAGCTTCTGCCAGCTTTTCCTCCCGTGTTTGTGGCTTGGAGAAATTCTCGAGTGTCCGGCCCATGACGTTCCCTCCCTTCGCGGTGACGTCCTCCAAGATCTCCTTAGGTGGCGGTTCCTGGTTCCAGTGCTTCGTGATCTCGTAGGCGACCAGGTTCTTGTAGTAGACCAGCTTCACTTGGAAAGCTTGGGCCGTTGTGTATTGATTCTTTCCAATGAACTCCTCGGCAAACCTCCTCCACATCAACGGTTTTGCTTTGGTATCCGAGCACAAGTCATAACCTCCCTCGCTGACGACGCGTTTGTACAGATTGTGCAGGTTCACGTGCCTGACGCCGATCTTGGGTTCGCGTTCGAGGCGGGTACTGCGTTTGCTAGGTCAGTGACTGATACGGGCCAAGTGGTAGCAGCACACCATGTGACGTACCCGCGCTTCTCGTGGAATGCGGCCAGATCTTTCATAAAGTCCTCATACTCGGTCGTTCGCTCGATGGAGAGCCCGCGTTTGGGCGCCATGGTGAATGGGCTGCGCGCGGCGGCACACTGCAGCTTCCGCACTCGTCGCACAAGAGCTCCACACTTCAGATGGCGACAGGTGGACGAGACGACAGGCGCATCACGTGCGCACTCACTCTTCACTCTTGGAACGATTTGCGACAGGCGACGCGACGGGTTGGATGGTTGGCTGGCTGTAAGTGAATGCGGAGAGTGCCTTTCTTCGCGCGTCCTCGCCTCGAAAGCCAGGGCGCTGTCGCTGTGAGGCTCTGCGGGCCGAGAGAGCTTATTCTGTGGGGCTTGCCGACTGCGACTGCCATTTCAACAGAAACTTAGGACTTCACTTCCCGGACCGCTACAAATATACCATCCATCGCATTTGATACATGGACGCCAGTCAACAGTCAACATCTCAACTACGTCGGCTATACTCATGTGCGCCGACCTGATTCAACATCGTGTCAAGCATCGCTCGTCCTGAAGAGGGACTCTTGCTCGTGGCTACCACAGCGTATCGACACTGCAGCCATGGCGGCCGACATGTGTGTCACTGTCACCAAATACTCCCATGCGATCGGCGAAAAGCGCGACGGTCGCAACAATGTGTCCATTCCGTGGATCCATAACGAAGCGTCGAATATGTTCATTGTGCTGAAAGGCGAAAACACTTACATCCAGAACGGCCGCCTAACCATGCAAGTCGTGCAAGGAAACACGGTGCTCGTATGACACTTCGCCAATTCAGACCCTTCTGAGTCCACTAACGCAGTCGTAGGTGACCGTCAACGTCGGAGAGCTCATCGACAAGTCGATCGAAGCGCGAAGCGGTTCGCAGCGAGCAGGAATCACGCCGCAAATCGAGCAGCTCCCTATCTTCGGCATCCACAAAGACATCTACCTGGCGTTTCGCTATCGACTTGCCGACGGAGAGGTCTTATCTCGCGTTTCCAATGTTCGTTCAGCTCCAACTGACACCTCGAATCAGGCTCGTCGAATGCAGCTCAAACTGGAGTCGGCTCACGACACCGCCTCCTGGATAGACGTTCTGAAGCGACGCGGGTTGGAATTCCAACAAAAGCGTCCACGTACTGCAAAACCCACTACTGCTCGACTGGGTACCTCTGAGGCTCTGGAAAGGCCATCGACCGTCCAGACTTCCTACTCGGCCAGTCGTGCTTTTGTTGAACCGCCAGACCCGCCCGAGCCGAGCCCGATACAAATGCCGGTGCTCGAAGCAGGAGGACTTTCATCTCAGCATTCTGTGAACGCCCAAGGTTCGTTTGCGTTTCAAAGGCCACACAAACAGACCTTTCTTCAGTATGCCCCTCGTCCTACCCCGTTCCAAGGGCCTATTCGCTCCGCTACGACCCACGACACCGACCACCCAATGGCCGACGCGGACCTCCTACGCTCACATCCGGATTTCTCTCAAAGGTCCATTGACGATGCCGCGACACATCATTTCGACACGCCGATCCAGATGCAAATGGCAGCGACTTCAAGAAGTACCACACAATTCGAACCGCCTGGTATTGCTTCTTCGTGCACAGCAGGTGGCATTAGTCCTTACCGACCTTCGCTGCCCCCTTCATTGAGAATGCCGGAGACGTTGGAGCACGAAATGCCGCCTCGAAGAGAACTACCGTTTAAGCGGCCGGGGAGCTATCAGAGTTCCAGCTCACGCCCAAGCACAACATCAAAGTTGGTATGTTACGATGCCACTGGTGGTAGCTCGGATCGACCGATAACCTCATCGGCATCCTCCCCAGCCAAACGGTCGGATGGGAATCGGCCAGCCACCGCTGCTTCAAGCAAAAGAGCTGTATGCCCGAAAATGGCCCAGCCGGCCCAGAAAGCGCAGTTGGTAAGCGCTCGACCTCAGTCTCACGCATCGACACTGCCCAAAAGTCTATCCGCGAAGTCAAGTGCGAAGCCTCAAGAAGCAGGTGTTCCACAAAGCACGTTTCGACGCCCAAGCGACTTGGGTGAACTTTTGCGCATCGTCAAGCCGCTGTCGGAGCGCTCACCCAACAGCAACAAGGTCTCCCGCACAGACAGCACTGCAGATGCTGCCTACGAGCTCGATACCCCGCCCGGGACGTCTTCATCGCCGGCTAAGAGGATCAGTGGATACTCGACCAGTGATGTCACAATGCCGAACTCGCCACTGCGGCGCGTAGGCGTGGAGGACTCAACTTCTTCTTCCACCGCTGGAGCCGGCACTGTGGAAGCTGCTTCACTTGCAAGCTACGCTGCTCAGAGTCGAGAAGATCGGCAGACTGTTCTGGATGAGTTCATGGTCTCAAAGCTAGAAGACCCCAACTTTGCTGTCCTTTGCGAAGACCTCGACACTTGCTGGAGGAGAATCGCATTAGGCTTGTGAGTCGTTGGGCCCTCCTTATCTCTTTTCAATCCATGTTGCGATGGTAAGCTTTGACTTCTCATCTCGAGGTCGTCCTGCAAGACCGGGTTCCCGAAGTGATTTTCGAGAGTGGATTGCTTCAGTGTGTCGCTCGACTGGCGCCACATCCATGTGTATTTTCTACTAGTCATAAATTAAAAAACATGTAAATATGAAAACGGACGTTCATCAACGCGGACAAAAACACATCGAATCAACCATCGTCGTTGGCGGAAATGCTCGGACTAGGCAGCTCGAGCACCTCGACTTTGACATCATCCCTCTTCACAACTTCCAACTCCCGCTGACTCATCCCAATCGCTCCACCGGGATGATTGCGCTTGAAAACCTCCCGTTTGCTGCTTCGGTGCATGCGTTCGGCGACTGTCAGCGCTAGCATGTCCGACACGGCGAGAGCGACGGTCGTCGAAGTCGTCGGGGCGCTGACGCCGAAACTCGCCTCCTCGCTCACGTGGATGGGCGCGGGGATGATAATCCCTAGGTCTCGGCTCCGGTCCGTGAGTAGTGGGCAGGCAGTGCGTGAGGTCTGCGATGACATTGCTAGGATGGGCGTTGTGGCGGGGATGTGCGGGAGGAGGTTGAGGAGCTCGGGCGTTTTGCCGCTGTGGGATATGAAGAGGATTATGTCGTTCTGGAATTGCGTGTTAGTTCAAGCGTTTGGATTCCAAATCTTGTAACCTTTTGCCTGTTCGAATGAGACAGGTTAGAGGCATTCTCAACTTACGTCTCGCACATCTCCCAAGTCTCCGTGCGCAGCCTCGCAGGCGTGCATGAAGCTCGTCGCCACACCCATCGACTTGCACGTCGCCACAAGCTTCTGCCCGATGTAGGCAGACTTTCCCACGCCGGAGACGATCAGTTTGCCGCGGGATTGCTGGCTTCGCAGGATGGTTTCAACGGCCGACTTGAGATTTTGTTTGGCTCTTGCGCTGGTTCGGTAGAGGGCTGTTATCGAGGCCAGTGCTGTGGCTTCCGTGGCGAGCACGTGTGCGGCGTGGCTGAAGAGGCCTTCGTCGTCATCGTTGTCGTCGTTGACTTCGTCGTCGGAGTCCTCGACGACCAGTGACCTTGAGCCTAACGGGTCTTCTTCTTCCAGTAGAGGAGGCGTCAAGAGGTCTGCTTCCAAGCTGGCTGTTCGGCGTCTCTTCGGTGGCGGTGGTGAAGTTGCAGTCGTTGGCATAGGTGTTTTGCTGCGAGTAGTGGTGCCACGTGTAGGCGTCAAGCCCGGGCGCTTGGATGGTATTGATGACATATGGCCTGTTTTCTGCTTGTGAAGTTCCAGTTTAGATGGCGTGTAGGTGATTGTCAGCCAGTAGGACGAGTATGACAGCGATATGTAATGTATGCAGCGGTAGTGATACCAACGGACTCGCGAGATGGATAGACGTAGATGACGACAACAAAACACTCGAGAAAGACTGCACTGGACAGCACCGATTAGGGCGTTCACCGAGGACGCGACATGCATGCGATTATCTGGCCAGACGCTATCATAGACTGGGCGGGCCGGATGGCGCCATTGAGATGGACTAATAGTAACAAATCCCAGGTGTGCTAGTTCGCGATCGCGGCGGTTACCGGGTTAGCTAGCAGGGAGTCGGCGAGGAGTTACTCTGATGAATATTAATCAAGGCTGGCTGCCTGACACTCGGTGTCGCTCTGTTGTTTCCTGGCAGATGCGATTTGCGTGAGCTAATCGACTCGTCATACATTTTTGGCGGCGAGTCTGCATTCCACAGCCCTACGCCAGATGGGGGATGGCGAGGTGGTGGCAGCCATGCGAAATACAGTGCTTAGATCAGATGGGATTCCATGCAGAGGAAGTGCTTGTCCATGGACAGTTAGATCGTAGAATGTTGAGCTTGCTTTCCTGGGGAATTCAATTAGACTTTGCTGGCGTGATCGCACTCGCATTGAGATCTCAATCGGACCTGTGATTGGTCTTGCAATTGCGCGCAGATGGCACTTTTGTTAGATGCAACTGGATGAACAAAACCACAGTGATAGGTCAATGCTGCCATGTACAGTATACCAAGTGCTCTTTTCCGTGGCGTTTAATTCATATTCTATCGTTTCAAGGATTTCAAGCTGTCCAGCCCACCCTCGAATTCCGTCACGTCGTACTCGTTTGGATACCTCTCGATGATATCGCTCAGCTTTTCCGACTGTTCTCGCTGTTCGTCAGTCAGTTCCTCATACACATCCTCCAGCATTGAGCTGAGCGGAGGCCTCTTCTCTTTCTCGGCTTTCCGGTACGCGTCCAGTACGCTCTTCCGGGCACCGCTGCGTAAGTCCTTCTCCTTCTCCTCATCCCAGATCCCCTTGCCCTCCATCCACTTGCGGAGACGGGTGATTGGGTTGTCTCGTCGCTTCCAATCCTCGACCTCTACTTTGGCTCGGTACGCGAAGCTGTCGTCTGAGGTGCTGTGATGTGAGACGCGGTACGACATGGCTTCTATGAGCACTGGTTTGCCGCCGTCTGACAGCGCAATCTCTCTCGCGCGCTTGGTAGCTTCGCGGACGGCGAGGATGTCGTTGCCGTCAACACGGATGGTGTCAATGCCATACCCAACTCCCCTGCTCGCAATGCCGTCTCCACGGTATTGCTCGAGTGTGGGCGTGCTGATCGCATATCCGTTGTTTCTGCAGATAAAGATGATTGGGCATGACCTGGTCGCCGCGATATTCAGCCCAGCGTGGAAATCGCCTTCGCTCGCGGCGCCTTCGCCGAAATAACATGCCACCACTCTGGGCTTGGTCGTCGGGTTCAGACGATCCTGCGTCCGGACCGCGTATGCTGCTCCGCTCGCCTGCGGAATCTGTGTTGCCAGAGGCGACGAGATGGTGTGCACTTTGTACTTTGTCGAGCCATAGTGCACCGGCATGTTCCTCCCTTTGCCCGGATCATTCTTGGTAGCGAACAGCTGCGCCATGAAGTCGTCCATGGTGAATCCGCGGTGCTGGAAGATCCCGGTCTCACGGTATTGGGCGAAGATCGGATCTTCAGGGCTCAGTGCGGATGCAGAGCCCACTGCTATGCCCTCCTCGCCTGCGCTGACCATGTAGAAGCTCACACGACCCTGTCGCTGTGCGTCAAACATGATGATGTCCATGACGGAAACTGTCACCATGTCTTTGTACAATCTGATCGCTTCTTCATCCGAGATGTCGGGGCTGTGGGCGTCTTTGTCGACCACTACACCATCTTGGTCGAGAACGCGATAGGTAGGCATAGCATCGTCTTCGGTTGCGCGATTGAAGGAGAGGTTGGTGGTGAATTTACTGTTGACTGCGCCGGGGAAGTGGACGCTGGAATCTTGTCAGCTTGATGCATCCCATAGAGCTTAGTAGCCTGGATACATACCGGTCTGAACCAGGTCGCTGCGAGACTTTGGACTGCCATCTTCGCTGGCATTGAACGCATATGGTGTTGGTTGGGCGGACTCTTTGCAGCACCGCTCGACGCAATGGTGAGAGTAATTGTTTGGACGCCATTTTGGCTGTCCCGCGAGTTGCAGAGGTCACATTCCCAGCATCAATCGGTGCAAGGCGCGTGTTGTTAAGGTGTTTCAATGGTAAAGGTGTCCCGTAAACCGCCAGTAGCCGATGTTGATCGTAGCCCGCCTTTACGCGGTGCGGCTCTGTTGAAGCCGAGGTCTACAAACATTTACTGTGCTCCGTCGACGGACCAAACAACAAAAACCGACAACGATGCTTTGTTGCTTTGTTGCTTACAGCCACGGGATACATGTATCTGGTAGGTGTCTTGATCAAATGTCTTTGAATTCTGCTATAAGTCGATTACCGGATCCGCTCTCAACATAATGCCTACTTGATATTTCGATATGCTAAACCTTCGATCACGTTTGCGTTACAGTTGATAAAGTACCTCTGACAACGGCATATCATAGCAAGGATCTCACATGGATGGCATACCACACCTGTGAGCACTGAAACTGCAAAAAGTCAACAAGTCCACATGTTTGATACACCTGTCTATTCATCGTCTGACACCAACCCTAACCCTATCTCCATCACATTCATGTAACTTGAATATCAAGTAGTTGGTAGGGTACTTTCTCTTGCCGCGATTAATAAGACGTTCTACTAGGACTCAATTTACACGCCTTTCATCGATACAGAGTCACCTCTTATCATCCTCAGACATGCCCCGAGCGTAAGGTCAAGGTACTGTGATAGGCAGACCCGTGGTCAATCAAAGTGAGAATGCGACATAGCGTTGCAGGCGTGTTCGAGCAGACGTCGGGGTAGATTACCAAAGACAACTTGCATTCGCTTGATTGAAAAGTGAATACTGTATGTGGTAGATGATAGGTCAATACATGTATACTGTAGGGCTGTGCTTGCGTGTGTTCATGTTGATGCGTTCGCAGAAGTGGCGCAAGCAGACAACAACGTCACCCGACGTCGGCTCCTCCAATCGTCGTCACGGCGGCGCAGCACTCAAGCCTCAAGGCTAGGCTACCTCGAAAGCTACCTTACCACATCCTGTCCTTTGCGACACACTCTCCAAGCAAACCTCACATTCCCTCATTTCTGCCTCGAGACAAAATGTTTCGCACCCAGCAGAACCCCATGGAGGAAGCTGTTGGTATGTTTGATTCCCCGCGCCAGCAGCAGGCAACCATGTTGGCTAACATGCTTCGACCACAGTCAAAGCTACCGCCGACGACCTTGTGAACGAAGACTGGTCTCTCATTCTAGACGTATGCGATCGGGTCGCCGCCTCGCCCTCTGGTCCAGCTCAGGCCGTTTCATCGCTGATCAAGCGCCTGGCCCACCGCAATGCGAACGTCCAACTGTATGCGCTGGAACTAGCGAACGCGCTGAGCCAGAACTGTGGCCCTGAGCTGCACCGCGAACTTGCGTCGAAAGCATTCACCGATGCATTGCTGCGGCTTGCGGCGGACCGCAACACTCATGGACAGGTCAAGCAAAAAGTGCTGGAGAGGATGGGATCATGGTCGGAGATGTTCAAGGGCAGTCACGAGCTAGGGATCATGGACCAGGCATATCATAAGTTGCGTCAGACTCAGCCGGGTCTTATGCCGCCGAGCAAACCCAGCAAAAGCGCGATCAGCTCGGAAGACCGCAGGAAGGAGGACGACGAGCTGCAGATGGCTCTCGCGCTGAGTGTGCAGGACTCCAGCAAGTCCAATGCGGCACCGACGCAGCCAGACGGATCTGTGGGAGACGACAGCCTATCACAGCCAGCACAGGCGGTACCCGGTGCGCAAGGAACAGCGCCTGGAACCACAGCTGCGACAGTGAGTCGCGTGAGAGCTCTCTACGATTTCACACCTTCAGAGCCGGGCGAGCTTGCCTTCAAAAAGAATGATATCATTGCGGTTTTGGAAAGCGTGTACAAAGACTGGTGGAAGGGTAGTCTGCGAGGACAGACAGGCATTTTCCCGCTGAATTACGTGGAGAAACTGCAGGATGCGACAAAAGAAGAGCTGGAGCGCGATGCCCAGATGGAATCGGAGGTGTTTGGCGAGGTGCGCAGTGTCGAAAAGCTGCTTGCATTGCTCAGTGTTGAGGGTGGCAGTGGACGGCGAGGCGAGCGTGAGGAAGACGAGATCGCGGACTTGTACCAGCGGACGTTGAGCATTCGACCGAAGCTGGTGGAGCTTATTGGCAAGTACTCTCAGAAGAAGGGTATGTATACAAGTTCCATCATCGTGCTGAAGATTTAATACTGACATTGCAACAGACGATTTCACTCAGCTGAACGAGAAGTTCATCAAAGCCAGACGGGACTATGAGGCGCTTCTTGAGTCTTCGATGTCTCAACCGCAACAATACCACCAACCGCAATACCCTATGCGTCACCATCAATCATCATATCAGCTGCCACAGCAGCCACATCAGCAGCAGCAGCAGCAGCCACCTCCTTACGGTAGTCAAATGCCGCCATCCGGGTACCCACCCCAAGGACCACCTCAAGGACCTCCATCTGCGGGATACCAACCTTACACTGCACCCAACATGCCTCAGCAGCAAGACCCGCAGCGCTACTTCTCTCCTGGGCCGCCCGAGCAACCTGCCCAGTCTGGGCCTGCATTCGGTGGCCAGTACCCTCCTTCAGCACCACCCAACGGACCTGCACCGTTTCACTTCATTCCCGGTGGCGTTCAGGACCAACCACAAGCACCACAAGGCTCTGTCGTTGGCCGTAAGCCAACGCCACAGCAGGCCGCTGCTGACCAGTACTCCAGTCCAAGCGCGCCTCCACCCACAGGATTTCAAGGTCAGATCCGCCCTAACAGCATCCACACACTGAACTCGGGCAACCCGCAAGAACTCGGCACAGGCGGCTACGAGTCTCCCGTAGACAACCGCCACTCCACAGGCATGCCTGCTGCCGTTGGCGGATATGACCCATACGCACAGCCGCCTCCCCAGCAGCAGCAGCAGAGGCCAGACCTCAGCAGCCAAGTGCAGCAAATGTCTTTGGAGAGCCCGACGAGCGTCTACTCGCCGCAGCAGCCTCAGATGCCCGAACACAGCGCGCCGCCGCCGCCGCAACAATACCAGGCGTATCAGCCACCGCAGCAGCAGCAGGCGCCGCCTCAAGGCCAGCAGGGCATGGCTGGCGGCGATCCGGGCGATTTCTACAGATGAGGGATCTCCAGCCTGTTGTCAGTTTGCAGCCTCAGTAGCTGAAGAGGATTCAACAAGTGTATATAAAGCATGTATACCCAAGATAGCATTTAGTGTTCACCTACGCAGAGAGCAGCGAACAGTAATTAACAGAGTAGATACTTCGACGCTTGATACAAACGTCCAGTCACCATTGTGCCATTTACACGAGACATAATGTGCTCTTTCGAAATATGTCGTGTAAGAAAATCCAAATGATATAGAATGGCCTTGCGCGCACCTACACGCATCGCCCCATCACAACGAAACCGTAACTTCTTTGTGTAGATTCGCGAAATCCCCTTCTTTCGCTCATGCACACCTCTACCAGCTCGTCTTGTTGAACTCCATCTTTGCGCCGCTCTCCACTCAACTCCAGTTCTTCTCTCCAACAAGCGTGTCCTCTGCGCAACGCTTGTAAGCAAAAATCTCCCGCTCGAAATTTAGACACGAAGCCCAATGCGTCTTCTTTGCTCTATGCTCTGGTTTGCATGCTTGTAGTTTTTTTTTCTTTTTGATTTGTAATTGTGAAGTACCGGGAATTGTGTCCTCTATGCCTTCTGCTGGCTCTGCTGCATGTACTGGTAGCCGAAGAAGGCCAGGGCGCCTCCGATCAGGATGACGGCGTAGAGGCCGACGCCCATGTTGGCCTGGCCGGCGCTGCCGGTGCCGGTCTGCGAGGAGGTGGTGGTCTGCTGGGCTTTGGCGGGAGGGTCGTTGGCCTGATTGAGGGTGTTAGTTTTAGTCCGAAGGAGAAGAGTGTTGCCCTTCAGGGAAGAGGGAAGAGAGAAAACGTACACCGCGCTTGAGGGTTCCGACAAGAAGGCCCTCGAGGATCTCGCGGGCCTCGTCGCTGTGGCCGACGTCCTCGAATGCTTCGGTCGAGTCCTGGCCGCCGACGTCGAGGAGGACTTCCTCACCACCGGGGTGCTCGTCTACGAAGCCTGTGGTGAACCGGGTGGTTAGCTGGGGTGAACGCTTATCGTGCGTGCGTGCGCTGAGATGGTGCAAGATGTCCTTTTCTCTGGGTGAGCGGGAAGAGGGAGGAGGAGGATGCGGGGCGACGTACTGGTGCAGTCGTAGACCTTGTCGTGGATGACCATGTAGAGATCTTTCTTCAAGAGGAGTCAGCGCCATTTGCCGATTCTGTGGTCTGATTGCGGGTGTTTGGGTGAGATTTACTTTCGAGGTGTGCTCGGACACATCGCTGAAGGTGAATTCTTTAGACATTTTGGCGAGCTATGATTCTGTGGAGGATGGGTTGATTGAGAAATAGAGCGAGGCTGGTGGTTTGTGATGTTGGGTGTGTTGGTGAGAAAGTGGTCTGAGGAGGAGTTGTGCTTGCTGGCCTTGGGCGATATACAGTACTAATCCAGGGCGCAGCTCGGTCAAATCGGCGTCTCGGTCAAGTTTACCTTTCGCATTTGGTGGGGTCAGAAGGTAATGCAACCGACTGCTCGTGATTCGTTCGGCGTCGACTCTCTGCTTTGGGCAAGAAAACGCGTGTCAGTGCTTTGGCCCATCATCGCCCATCCACCTGCAGTCCACGCCAAACACCAGGCAGTCGCGCGTCACTGCCGTTCTATTTGCCAGTCTCGCCAGGTAACTGCCTGCGCGAACCATCACCGATACTATTCCTCAGCAAGCGATATACCTCTCCGTCCATCACGCATCTTGCCGCTGTTAATTGCCTGCCACTGTCATGCACTCTGTCCCCGCCGTGCCATAATCCGGGCGAGATGGAGTCGGACTGGAACGAGGTATGATCCGATCCATTCGCTTGGCCCATCCCGTCTGAGCTCGCTCATGCCTGATGTGTGTCTGTCCTTGTCCACGGTGCTGACATGGGCATCGTGTCGCTGTAGGCTGCGAGGATCTCTCTGCCTGGTCCCACACCTAATGCACCGTCGACTCCAGTGACCACCTTCGCCTTTGATCCGCATGAAGAACTCTTATGGGCTGGGAATGAATATGTGAGTGACGATCCCGTCTACTTGATCTTACATCCGTTGCAATCTGGGTAGCCTGTTGCACACTGGTGGCAACACAACACCTTCCACTGCGGTCTCTCATACGACTCCAGGGTCGTGTTACTTCCTTTTACGGCACCGAGTTGCAGAAATATACCTCCTACCGCGGCCATGTGAGTCGAGATCAAAGAAACACCTCCAACAATGCACCAGTCAAGCAACTGCTCTTCTGTGACCGTGGCGTCATTTCTGTCTCCCATGAGAGTGTTCACCTTTCCTCCCGGAGAGGCCTCACACAATGGCACATCAGCCTGCCGGACATGGAGAATCTCCGCTGCATGAGCTTCACTGGCAAGGGAACGGATGAGATTGTCGTGGCAGGATGCCAGAAGCAGCTTTATCGAATCGATGTCGAAAAGGGCACAGTCATCGAAACGCTCACACCCGCCACCCCGGTTCCATACACCATGATGAAACGTGCTGGCAATTGCATCTGTGCAGCTGCACATGACGGATCGATCTACCTGCTCGACCTCCGAACACTCGTAGTGCAACACCACTGGAAAGCGTATGCTGGCTCTATAAACGACATGGACGCGAGAGGCGACTATCTTCTCACGTGTGGCTGGGCCCCGAGGCATTACCAGGGCCTGGCGCTCGAGCAACTGGTGCGAGTATACGACCTCAAGATACAGAAGCCCGCTCCACCAATATCTTTCCCACCCGGAGCAGCTTTCGTCAGGATGCACCCGAAGCTTTCGACGACATGCACCGTGCTTTCACAGGCCGGGGCTATCTACTCCATTGATATCCTCAACCCTGACGTACCCATCATGCGCTTTGCGCAGACCTTCGATGCCCAATTGCGTGGTCTCGAAGTGATGCCGTCGGGCAAAGGATTCGCAATGGCTGATAGCCATTGCCAGCTTGTTCTCTGGGGATCGACGTCCAAGATGCAGTTTCTTGAGTATGCTCGACCCACCGAGTTTGCTGATCACCAGCTGCCCGCCAGACAGCTTGATTGGTCGCCAGATACGGCACTCAACTTGATTGGCATGCCGTACTACCGGGATATGCTGTTGTCTGTGTGGTCTAGCACCATGGTACACGAGGTTGGCGCACCTCCTGCGAAAATCGACCCGGCCGTCGTTGCGTCTCTCCAGAAATTCCAGACTGGCGTAGTCAGTGGCGAGGTAGGCGTATTCCCGCGGAAGCTTAGACGATATCAGAAGGCAGATACTCGCGCCAGTCAGAAATCACGACGACCACTGGCACCACCCAAATTCTTAAGCGAGAAACCTCGCGACGAGACACACGAACAAGACACCCAAAGGCGGATGAGCGAAGACGTCGCAAAGACGTTTGCCGATCTTACTGTAAGCAGCGGCGCTTCGTCGAATATCCCGGTGTGGTACCAGGCCGTTGAAATCAAATACAGTAAATTCGGCGTGGAAGACTTTGACTTCGGGTACTACAACTATACGAAATACTCGGGCCTGGAGACACACATCGTCAACTCATATGCGAATGCTCTTCTGCAGCTTTACCGGTTCACGCCCGTCGTCCGCAACTTGGCCCTACACCACACGGCAAGAGACTGCGAATACGAGAATTGTATGCTTTGCGAGCTCGGATTCCTCATCGACATGCTCGAGAAGGCAAAGGGCAAGAGCTGTCAGGCGTCTAACTATCTCAAGACTTTAGGCAAGCTAGGTAGCGCATCTGTGCTCGCAGTCTTGGAGGATCACACAATGAACACGCCTCTTACGACTATGATCCAGAACCTCAATCGATTCCTCCTCAACACGATGGAGGAAAATAACCGCGTGGTCTCTGGCAGTTCAGAGCAGATGCAATTCGCCTTCGGGACCACTGGATACAACCTCAGTCAGTGTGGACACTGCAACTACGAAGCGTCGCAGCCAAAGATATCATATTGCCACGACTTGGTCTACCCGCCTAAGCTGCCAAAGCAGTCTCCACGACCTATGCGGCAGTATTTCTCCCAGGTGCTCAAAGCATCTATTGAACGATGTGACATACAGCGCGGTTGGTGCTCAAGGTGCCAGGGCTACAAGCCCATAACCTCGCGTAGGGTCATTCATTCCGTCCCGGCAGTATTGACGCTCAACACCGCGATACACACAACTGAAGTGAAACAGCTCTGGGCGATGAAAGGATTCCTACCTAAGGAGGTCGGCATAATCGTTAAGGACGGATTGCTCTACTGCTATGAAGGTCAGGATCTGCGCACACATCTGCAGCGACGAGCCTTTGATATCACAGTGTACGAACTTGTCGGCACTGTCGATGATATCACTTCCAGTGATTCGAAGAAGTCGCACATTGTATCAACCATTGATACTGCTCTCTCTGAGCCAGACGCCCAAGCGAAAGATGATTGGCACCTCTTCAACGATTTCATGGTGCGCAAAGTCGGGCCAGAAGACGGGCTCGGCTTTGACGCGCGGTGGAAGCTCCCTGCCGTGGTTACATACCAGGTCCAATCCATGTCCCACGCAATCGACGATAGCTGGAAGTCGCAGATCGACACACGCATGCTGTACCGCAGTGTCGCCCAACCAGGTCTTGTGACGCCGGTAGACTTCCGCGCATTCAACGCAAACGACACTCTGCCTAGCGTTGGCACACACTGTGCGATTGACGCGGAATTCGTTCGCCTATTACGCGAAGAGATTGACGTTGGCGCCGACGGCTCACGCACCATCACTCGCCCACACAGATCAGGCCTGGCTCGTGTGTCGGTCCTGCGTGGCGACGAGCCGGAGCGCGGTGTGCCTTTCATCGACGACTACATCTCCATCAACGATCCCATCGAGGACTATCTGACCGAATACTCGGGCTTGAGACCCGGTGACTTGACGCTTGGGTCGAGTCGCTATGTCCTTGTAAGCCTCAAGGCAGTTTACAAGAAGTTGTGGGTATTGCTCAACCTGGGTTGCAAATTCATCGGGCATGGCCTCAAAAGCGACTTCCGCACAATCAACATTCACATCCCGGAATCGCAAGTCATCGATACGCAGGAGCTGTTCTCTCTGGGCACGCGCGCCCGACGCAAGCTCTCATTGCGTTTTCTGGCCTGGCTCCTACTGCGCGAGGACATCCAATCTTCCGGCCCAGAGGCAGGTCACAACTCGATCGAGGATGCAGCCACGGCGTTGAAGCTATGGCGTAAGTATCTCGAGTTCGTCGACGCTGGTATCTTGGAAAGTATGATTGACGAGATTTGGGTCAAGGGCAAGGCATGCGATTTCAAAGTGCCCGCCGAGCGATTTGGGAAAGCGGGCGGAGGGACCGAAAGCTCGCCAGGTACTCCGAGGAGGAAGCTGAGTGGAGGTTCCCGAGTCGGAACGCCTGGTGGTGGCGGTGGTATTCCAAACGGTGGAAGGGAGACGTTTGGAAGTCCACTGAGGTGAGGTCGACGAATGTTTCGAGTCGACAATTGTATCACCGATTTCGCAAGGCGTGTTAGACGATAGGACGGAGACGAAAATCAACGTTACATCTGTGTTCAACTCTGTCAAGTTTTCAGTGTCAGTAGGTATGCAAGGTGACGTCTATCTTCAACCAACTTGCTTGCTTGCCAACCACCTGTGTGCAGCCTGCCCCCGCCAGCCCGGTGCAGCCATTACTCGCAAGCTTCCTAGCGCGTTCGCCTGTGCAGACGATCAGCCACTACTGGCGTTTCCTCGCTTCACTCCTTTGCCCTTTAATTTATCTGGCCTCGCAAGTACAACTGTACAACGACCGCACCATTGGAACACATGCACCGCACAACAGAGACATGGACAGCCGGAAGCAGCAGCAGGCTGCTCTAGCTGAGCGCCTCAGCGCGCCGAGACGTCAATCGTCTCGTCCATCTATCTCGCCGACCCCGAGCTCCACCAGTATCCCCAGTGCTGCAAGGCCAAGCACACCCTCAACCTCAAGGACTCCGACGACGACGCCTGCTAAATCTGGCGGTGCGTCCGCGAAACCAACCGCCGCCACATCTGGAAGGCGGACCAGCATCCTGCCCGGCCGACCTAGCACGCCTGCAAAAGCGTCGACTACGACCCCTGCAAAACGTAGCAGCGTTGCACCTACTGGACAGACCACTACACCGCCTAAAAAGTCACCCACGAAGCCGACTCGAGCCGAGACGCCTGCTAGACCCACCAGCTCCGGCACCCCTGCACGGCCTTCCAGCGCGGTGTCGTCAGCTAAATCTGCGCAATCGCCTGCCTCGAAAACATCAGCGAGCCCCGTTTCGTCTCTCAGAGCGTCCCACGAAGCCGAGATCAGCGAGCTCCAGGCAGCACACGACGCCGAGATCGAAAGGGTGCGCGCAGAGGCACGAGGCCACCAGAGGCGTACCTCGCAGCTTGACACCGTCGAGGAGAAGATTGCAACAGTGCAGGCCGCGTTGGAAGCAAGTCGCGACGAATACTCGACCAACGAGGAGCAGATGCGAGCGACGATCGAGGAAAAAGAAGCCGATAGGCTTGAGCTGGGCCGGGTTGTTCAAGAGTTACAGGTGGAAATTGACCGGTGTCAGTTGAAGCTGGACAAGGAAGCGAAGGTTCAGGCGAAAGAGAAGAAGATTGCTCAAGAAGCGGCCGCGCGCCTGGAGGCACAACTTGACGAGCTGAGAGCCGAGGCTTCAGCGAAACAGCAGGAACTGGAGGAGCTGAGGAAGAGCAGTACTGCTAAAACGCAGACAGCTTCGGATGAAGCGAAACAGTTACGAGAAGAGCTCGAAGCGCTCCGATCAGAAGCTTCCGCCAAGGATGAAGAGATCGCAAAGCTCGAAGCTGCCAGTTTGACGGATGCTGAGACTGCCGCGGAACAGTTGCAGCTGCGAAAAGATTTGGAGAAGCAGAAGCGAGTCGCGCAGACGAGGTACGATGAGCTGCGGATCATTAAAGATGCCAATCACGCGCTGCAGAAGGAGCTTAAGGACGTCAGAGCCGCCAATGGCATTCCGGAGATTGAAACGCCCATGACGGAGACATCTGAACGCGAGCTTGGAAACGGTGTCCAGGCCGTCGAACCGCAAGCGGATGCTTTGAAACTTCTGGGCCTCCAACTGGAGCACCAGAAGCGCGAGGCCGACGGTCTGCGAGACGTTGTTGCTGAGCTGCAAGATCTGGCGAAGGACAACGAGCAGAAGCTCCGTGATGAGCAGAGCCGGACTGCTGAACAGGCCAAGGAACTGGAGGAATTGAAGATCGCTCACGAGAAACAAGAAACAACTCATGCCAGTGCCGAAAGCGAACGCGTCGACATGCAGAAGGAAATTGAAGCCTTGCAACAGGAACTGCAACAGAAGACCGATGAGAAATCGCAGAAAGACGGCGATCAGACAAGTTGTATCGACAAGCTGTCACAAGAAAACTCTGATCTTGGTGCAAAGATCAAGGATCTGGAAGAAACCCTCAGAGATGCAGAAAGGAAGAGGACTGACCTTGAAGAGGAACTCACTTCAAAACTCGACACTCTGAAACAGGAACACCACCTCGCCCTGACGAGCAAGGATAGCGAGGCTACGCAAAAAGCAAACGAGGCGACCCGCGAGTATGCAGAGAAGATCAGCAATACGCATCAGGATCATCAAACAGCTTTGGAAGAAATGAAGAAAGACCACGCTGCGAAACTTGGCGAACTTAGCCAAGGCCAGGAGGCAACCGAGGAACTCAAGAAAGCGCATGCTGAGGAAATCAGCAAGCTCAAAACTGAGCATGAGAGCGCGTTGGAAGAAGCCAGAAAAGAGCTATCCCAAGCCACCAGCGAGCTCAACGATGTAAAGGAGTCCGCGGAATCTTTGAAAGTGGAACTCACCAGTAAACTTGATCAGCTCCGGTCGGAAATGGACAATGCCAAGGCCGATCATACCAAAGCAACCGAGGAACTCACCGCTGCAAGGGACGAAGTCGAGTCACTCAAGAGCCAGTACACTGAACAGCTCGCGGGATTGGAGAGTGAACACTCCAATGCTCTGGAAAGCCTGAACACTGCGCACTCCGAAAAGATAAGCGAACTGGCAAATGATCAACAAGCCAGCGATGCGCTCAAGCAAGAGCACGACCGCAGCCTAGATGAGCTCAAGCAGGAACATGCTCGTAATCTTGAAGTAGTCAAAACTCAACACGATGATGCCTTGCAAAGCCTCGAAGAAGAGATCGATGCAAAGAGCCTCGAGCTTGCCGATGGACACGCTTCGGTAGAAGCCCTGAAGCAGGATCATGCCAGCAAGCTTGAGGATCTCGAGCGTAGCCACAGAGAGGCCACGGAGAGCATGAAGAGCGAGCATGCCGAGAAGATCAATGAGCTCACTAAAGGCAACGAAGAGACTGGTGCACTCCAGGAACAGCACGCCAAGGAGATCGACGAATTGACGTCCAAACACGCCAGTAACATTGAGACCATCAAGGGCGAGCACGACGAGAAAATCAGCCAACTTACCAAGAGCAACGAGGAAGCTGGTTCGCTTCGCGAACAGCACACCAAGGAGCTCGATGACCTCGCCTCCAAACACGCTACTGACATGGAAACCCTCAAGACCGAGCTCTCCAGCAAGATCGATGAGCTCACCAAGGGCAACGAAGACCTCAAGCAAAAGCACGGCCAGACGCTCGACGAACTGAAATTAGAGCACGCTGCCGCGCTCGAGAAACTTGACGGCGACAACGCTGGCCAGCTCGACGCGACACGTCAAGAGCTTGAGACGCTGAAACAGGAACACGCCCGTGCCCTCGACGGCTTGAAGAACGAGCATGTCAGTGCCATGGAGAAACTCACCACCGACAAAGCTGGCGAGCTCGATGGCAGTCGGGAAGAGGTTGAAGCTCTCAAGAAGAAACACGCCAAGGTTCTTGACGACCTCAAGAACGAGCACACCAGTGTGATTGAGAAGCTGAACAGCGAGAAATCCGGGGAGCTCGATGGTACCAGAGAAGAGGTTGAGTTGTTGAAGACGGAGCATGCCCGCATCCTCGAAGAGCTAAGGAGTGAGCATGAGAGCGCAATGGAGAAGCTTAACAGCGACATGATCGGCGAGCTTGAGCGTACCCGCGAAGACATCTCATCGCTGGAGAAGGAACACAACCGTGTTCTTAAGGAGCTCAAGAGCGAACACGAGACTGCAATGGAGGCCTCCAAGAGTGAGCATGAGAGCGCAACGGAGAAGCTCAACAGCGACATGATCGGAGAGCTTGAGCGTACTCGCGAGGACATTGCATCGCTGGAGAAGGAACACAATCGCGTTCTCAAAGAGCTCAAGGGCGAGCATAAACGTACACTCGAAGAAGCACAGAGTGGTTTGGCTGGCGAGCTTCAGGTTAGCCGAGAAGAAGTCGAGTCACTCAAAAAGGACCACGCACGCGTTCTTGAAGAGCTCAAAGACGAGCATGCCAGCGCGCTGGAGCGTCTCAATGCTGAGGCCGAACAGAGGACGACCCAGCTTGCGGAACAACAAAAGCAAGCAGAGGCTACTCAGCAGGAGCACTCTCAGAAGATCAGTGGGCTCGTTGATGAGCACGAGACAGCGCTACAATCGCTGAAGGATCAGCACGCGAACCAGATTACCGAGCTTGGAAAGGGCGAGATGGATGTGGAGGAGCTTAAGAAGACTCACGCTGCAATGATCGATGGCCTTCGCCAAGAGCACACCGAGGCTCTTGAGAAGCTGGAAGAGGAGTCTAGCAACAAGACCCAGGATCTCAGTAAGGCGCAAGAGTCGGCGATGGAGAGCCAGAGGGAATTCGAGCAAAAGACGGAACAACTGACCCAAGCCCACGAGCACGCTCTCGAGGAACTCAAGAAGCAGCATGCGATCCAGCTCGGTGAAATTTCTGGTGCACACGAGGAATCGACCCAGCAGCTGCACAAGCAGCACGACGACGCAACTAGCGAGACGAACGCCGAACACGCCCAAGCCCTCGAGACTGCCAAGAACGAACATGCAGTAGCCTTCGACAAATCCAACGCCGATCATAGCCAGGCTCTTGAACAGCTCAAGGAAGCGCAGGCCGAAAAGATCAGTCAATTGGCACACGACCATCAGCGTTCCCTTGAGGAGCTGAACTCCATTCACGCAGAGAAGATCTCCGAGCTCAGCAAGGGCGGCGAAGCCGCTGAGGCTCTGAAGGAGGAGCACCAAGAAGCGATCTCCAAGCTCACTCGCGAGCATGCGGAGGCCTTGGAGCAGGCTCAGCAGGACAGCCAGGGTCGATTGGAGCATTTGGCTGCCGCTCATGAGGCTTCTTTGTCCGAATTGCACACGCAACATGCAGATGCTGTGGAGAAGTTGCAGGCTGATCACAAGATTGTGCATGAGAAGCGTGAGGGCGAGATCAACTGGCTTCGGAAGTTGCTCGAGAGCGCTAATGGCGATCTTGAGGGGCTGAAGGAGAAGCACGCTGGCGAAGTTGCTGAACTTCGAAACATGATCGATGCCGCTAACGGAGACTTGACTTCGGAGCTGCAGGTGCAACACAACCGTGAACTCGAAGAGCAGGCTCGCCATCACGATATCGCGCTGAAAGAGGCTCAAGCCTTGTACATCCAGAGATACGAAACCTTTGACAAGCAGACCGAGAACGCCCTTGCACGACAGCTAGAGGAATTCGAAACAAAGCACAGAAACCTTCTCAACGCCGAAGAGGAGGCGCAAGAACTTGCGCAGCAGCTGTCGGCGGCAACTGATCGTGAAGCTGCGCTTTACAAGCAGGTCGAGGAATTGAGCGCCGGCAAAGAAGCTACTGAGCAAAAGCAACTCGAAGAACTAATGCAGGCACAACGCGAGCTTGCAGAGAGAGATGCCGAGCATGAGAAACAATTGCAAGCTGCAATCGAAGCCCAGCACGAGAAACACTTGTCGAGTGTGCAGCATCTGCAAAAGCAGGTTGACTCGATGAAGTGTGGTCGGGATGAAGTGCTCAAGATGGCCAGAGACGAAGTGGCAGAAAGCCACGATGCTGAGAGGAAGGCGCTCGGGGAGGCACTTTCGCATCAGACAGCCGAGCAAGAGCACGTGTTGCAACAGGCACTGCAAGAAGTCGTCGGCCAGCACACGACGGAGAAGCAGGTCCTGGAAGAGGCGCTCTCGCAATTGAAAGAGTCTCACGAGAAGCAATTGCAAAGCAGCCTGAAAGAAGCCTCCGACAGACACGCCGCTGAGAGGCAGTTCCTCGAGCAAGCTCTCTCTGAGCGTGAGACCGAACACGCAGAGGCGCTGCAGGCCGCACTGGATCGTCAACGTGCTGAACTTGTCGAGAAGCATCGCACCGACTCCTACCGTGGCGAAAAGGCCAACGGAGACACTCAACCTACCTCAGTGATTCAGACTGACTCTACAGATGCCTCTTCTCAGCGCCCACTCAGCTCATCCGCCACCTTCACTCGACCCAAGCGCCTCTCTATGAGCCGGGGCTCGTCATCTACAGGTCTGACACTCGAAGGAACGCTTGAGAGCATCCGGCTGCAGACCGAGCAGCTGCTGGAACTGAACGACGACTTCATCGCCGAACGCAGCCGGTGGTCAAGCAGACTCAGCCATGCAAGGAGCAGCAGCGGCACTGTCGAAGGCGCGGCCAGAGTCAATGGCGTTGATGCTCAGGAAAGCCCCAGCGCCGTGAGAGCAGCATCCTAGGGAGGTGTTGTCGCAAGCCGACTGGTTGCTTACGTCCTGGCGGCTGGCATACGTCGGCGCGAACGCGAGTGTTGTGAACTCGGAAGCGCGTGATCTATACCCTTTTGACAGCGTTCTAGCGCGCGTTGGTTGTTGTACTTTGTACTGTATCACGACCAGAGAGAGGGTTGAGCATCATCCAGGGAGTATTTGGATGGACTGGAAGAGATGGAGAGAAGGGGTGACTTTGTTATCATTACATTTGATCTTTTAGGAGGCGGATCAGTACATATCAAGTATTATTATTCTTTAACTGTATTCACAACATGGTCGAATGATAGTAGATTTCTTGGCGCGGGAGAGTAGGATTAGGGCATCATTGGTCGGCAAGCAAGCTGCAGTCCTTATCAGTGACCCCGACACCACCCTTGCTCGCCTTGCAGCATACTCCAATAATTCACCCATCTTGGACCTTTGGAACCCTGCGATCGGCAGCTCTTTATCTTGCACATCATGTCGATCGAATGGTTTACAATGCCCCGCCTGACGAGGACCGTTTATGCAGTGCGTATGTCCTGCATTGGCCGCTGGGCTTGCATCATGAAGATAAGTGCCAACGATAGGGCGATAGGATCGGGAAGGTACACTCGAGATGTTCCTTTTATCTAAACGACTTCTCACGAGTGTAGAAGAACCTCATCTGTGATACCCAACTGCAGCTCCTGATCCTCTCACCTATACAGTTCACTACTTCTTTCTGTCTGCCGGCTTACCGGCTTACCCTCTGATCGCAAGCATGGCAGAACGATACTCGGACCCTGCCTGGCCGCCTGGAACGGTCAGACTCCAGCAGATCTTCGATAAAGGCGATTCCCACAAAGATGCCAACATCATCCTCCAGCCGCGTCCTACCACAGACCCGAACGATCCTTTGAACTGGACGAAGAAGCAGAAGATTGTCAACTACTCTCTAGCCTGCTACTATGCCACGATGGTGTTCGCGTTCATCAACGCCACTTCACCCACCTGGGGCCCCATGGGCGACGAACTAAATTTCAGTAGCCAGACGTTGACGAACACATATGCCATAGGCTGTGCGACTCTTTCTCTCGGAGCGCCCATGCTCATCCCCTTCGCGTTGAAGTACGGCTCGCGGCCCGTGTACATTATCAGCAGCGTGGCGCAGTTCGCCATCTCCATCTGGGCTGCTAGGACTATGACGGCCGGCGACTGGTGGGGCGTCAATGCCTTGCAATGCTGGATCGGCGCTTTGGCTGAAGTGTTGATCCAAATGACCGTCGCTGACGTGTTCTTCGTTCACCAGCGTGGTTTGATGAACACGATTTACATCTGGACCTACAATGTTGGCTCGAATCTGGCGGTCGTGGCTTCTGGTTTCATCACGGATGGACTTGGCTGGCGTTGGGTTTGGTGGATATGTGCTATCGTCTTTGGAGCGCAATATATCATGTTCTTCTTCGGGTTTGAGGAGACCAAGTTTTCGGTGGTGCCGACACTGTTAGGCCGACGGGGGAGTGCTGTTGCGGCACAGAGTGATTCCAAGCATGCCAGGAACGAGAGCGAGAACGAGAAAGGAGTGTTGGCGAAATCGACGACGCCAACATCCGATGTCGAAGCCGGCGCAACCAACGATGAAGACGCAGCTCGAAACCTCAGCGTCGTACACCTCGACTCCAGCATCCCGAGAAAGTCGTACTGGCAAAAGCTCTCCCTCTTGAAGAGTACACCCGGTCCCTGGCACCACTTCTTCCGCCACTCGTACCAGCCCTTCATGATCCTCGTTTCGATCCCAGGCGTCCTCTTCAGCTCCATCACCTACGGCATTCTCGTTGCTTTCAATAACGTGATGACGACTGCCCTCTCCACATACATGCTCGAAGCACCGTACGAATTCGCCGCCTCGCAGATCGGCCTCATGAGTCTGGGCGCTTTCATCGGCAGCACGCTGGGATCGATCATAGTCGGCCCTCTGAGCGACCACGTCGCCCTGCGCCTGTCGAAGCGCAACAAGGGAATCTACGAGCCCGAGTTCCGCTTCTATTGCTTTTTGCCTTTTATCCCTTTCCAGTGCGGCGGGGCCTGGTATTTCGCCAATGCGTTGGCGGATGGCAGGCACTGGTCGCATGTTGCTGTCGCGTATGGGATTTGCAATTTCGGCTCGGCGCCGCTGCAGAGCTTGTCGTTGACTTATATGCTCGATGCTTATAATGGTGAGTCCGGTTTTCTTTTTTTGTGGCATGTCAATTGGTTGATGCTTTACTTCCTCACCCGAGTTCTCGCGGTTCCCTGGCTAACATTAGTTTGCAGAAATCGTCGGTGACTCTCTGACTGCGCTCACCTTCCTACGAAATGTGTTTAGCACCATCTTCGTCTTCGCCATGCCGGCTTGGGTCGATGCTGTCGGCATCCCGAACGTTTTCAACGCGATCTGCGCCATTGGATTGTTCATTTTCTCTTGGTCTGGGGTTTTTATCTGGAAGGGGAAGATGTTTAGGCATCGGACGGCCAAGGTCTATACGTACTATGCTTCGCGGCAATTTGAAGCACGGCCTCTGAATTAGTGGTATGAATTTTGTTGGACCAGTAGTCTAGCTTTCCGAGACGATCTCTCACTGAAGGCACATGCCCGATCGAATTTTGCCACGCTAGGTATCAGTCACATCGCCGAGGATAGGTCCTCATCTAGTGACCATACAGGTATGTGACTGACACATCCGCCCTTGGAATTCGCTCAAGCTCCTCCTTCGGTCGTTGGTCTGGCGTAGATGTCGGCAGCATGCTCGATGTCATCCCAGTCAGCTTGCCAAATATTTAGAATTTCAAGCCTCCAGCTCGCACCATCCCGCTTCATCTTCGCGATCATACGGCATAGCATGCCAGAAGACGACGCCGCGAGGAAAGGCTTGCTATCCTCGTCCCATAAGGTGCTCTGGTCCCAAAGCTCGAAGGTCCCGTTGATGAACGGCGGTTTGTCGTGGTAGAGATCCCCGAAGATGAAATGCTGCTTTCGACTGGGCTTCTCGTCTCGCCAGGAGCTGGTGACACGGGCGTAGAGCTCCAGAATCAGACTCCGATTGTTTCGCACAGCATGACAGCCGGTGTTGAGAGCTTCGCCGACTCGGAAGCAAGTGCGAAGAGCACTCGTGTTGGAAACGCCGGCCAAGGAAGTGCGGTCCATGATTGGCAACGGGAATTTGCTTCGAACGATGGGTCTTTGGGCGTCTTGCGGGAGCTTGATTGAGTCTGTTTGGTGTCAGTTCTCGCTGCTACGGCTGTGGAGCAACACGCAGACGTACCGAGCAGCTCTCGCTCTTCTTCGGTAAAAAGTGCTCCTCCGTAGTCGTCGTACTGGTGCGTCTCTCGGATGTTGAGTTTGCGAGCACGTGTAGGCGGAGACTTGTCTCCTGGTGTGGCTGACATTTCGATGCGTTTGGCCAGCTCAATCATCTCGTCGTCGTCTTCATGAATAGACTTCTCGAAATCTTCGGCATGAGTTCGCCATGACTTGGGCTTAGGCTCGGACCAACGTGAACTACATTTGGTAATTTCCACCGGGCTGTCCGAGTTTACTGGAGTCGGTGGTTGTGTTGGTGGTGCATTAGACATGGTATGGGTGGTCCCAGTGGACACCGGCAAAGGCGTGAAGTTCGTGAACGCCGGAGAAGAACGTGCCTCGTAATTCGTGGTAGGATATCCGATAGAGCTCGGGTAAAGGACTGAGCTGCCTGCTTGTGAGCTCTGTAGGACTTGCATGGTCGTTTGAGGCTGCGCTTGAGTGAACTAGAGAACCGCATGTCAGTATGAACAGTCTTCGTGAAAGCCGCAACCACGTCTCGCGTGGCGCCTGATCGGTTTGCCGTTCCATGCCAGTCACCGCGTATGCCCTCGTGTTCTTTACTCACACTGTCCATTGAAGTGTGGGGCATGTAGACTGGGTGAGACGTGGCCGATTTCGACTCAAGCGTGTTGGCTCGAACTGCTGATTCAGTACTGTAGCGGAAGCCATTGAGCTTCGTTTTGGAGGCAAGCGATATCAGATCGGCATCTGTTGAAGAAATGCCGACGACGTCGCTGCGGTTGATTTGCTTGGGGTCTTTCGCCGTGCTTGCGTTGACACCTGGCTTGGTGATGAGCAGGTTCAAGTCAACGCTGCCACTCCTGCGGCGTTTGGAACTGGGCTCGTCACCAGGCTCATTGGTGCGCTTCCTACCTTTACCGCCGATGCGCTTTGGGGCAGGTTTCGAAGTTGCTACTTGGCTGTCGGCATCTGGTGATGCTGTCTTCTTGCGAGCTGGCTGTCGGCGTTTAGTCGTCTTTTGCTGTGCTGACTCGATTTCTTTCTCCTCGAAAGCATCATCGACTATGGGAGTCGGCGCAGAGATCGCACGGGTATTGATGGCTGTGAAGCCGGCCATGTTTATGGATAGATGCGAGTCGCCTGAGCAATGATTCTGGCCGCCACAGCGCTCTAGATGTCGATTATTGCGACAAGCTGTCAATGTTCGCGTGAGAATGTTTGTGTCGCGAGGTAACAACTGCTTTCAGTCACGTGACTTGCATCATGTGACTTTTTACAGAACAGTACTATGTAGTACCTATATCTGTTTTTATTAGATCTTAGACTTAGCTAGTTTATTTATTTACTATATCTTATATATCTACTTACTTAACTATCTTATTACTTATAGCTTTATTTTTATAGAATCAAAAGAAATTATCTAAGAGAATCTAAAAAAAGTTCTTAATAATTAATAATATATAAGATTATTCTAGTTATTACTTCTACTAAGTAGTTTACTTTATTATATAAGAAAAGTAATTAGAAAATAGTTAGACTTATATATAACTTATAAATTACTAGTTTTATTTATTTTAAAACTATAGATTCTATTTATATTTAAAATAAAATAGAATAACTAAGTTATACTAAGTAAATTTTAGTAGTTATATTATAAAGTTAGTTAATTTTCTATTTAGAATAATATAACTAAACTTTATTAACTTTATTAACTTTTATTTTAATTTAGAATATCTTATTAAGTTTATATTAAATTTCTAAATCTATAACTTAAATATTAAGAAAATTATTAATTATTTAGATTATAAAAATATATAAAATAAAATTTCTTTTATAATATATATAGATTCTATTATATTTATTAAGATATTATATTTAAATTATATTATATACTATAGTATTTATAATAGAAAGAGAATACTACTAGATTTAACTTAGATTAGACTAAAAGTTAACTTAAAGTAATAAAAGAAATAGTTTAGTATAATAAATATAGTTTATTATAATTACTAATTCTAATATATAAGTTAAGTATAAAACTTCTATCTAAGAAAAGTATCTATTTTATATACTAAGAAGATAATTTAAAAATATTAAATTAAGTATATATATATTTAATTTAGTCTATATATAAATTCTATTAGAATTATAGTAACTAAAAGTATATTTGATTTATATATAATATTATAGAATATATCTAAATTTTAATATAGTAGATATTAAGTACTAATAAATAGTTTTTATATTTACTATTTTATTATAGATCTATAAATAGTATCTAAAGAAATCAAGTTAATTTCTTTGAAATTATATAAGGAATTAGAGTTAGAGCTAGTAGGAAAAAGTTAATTTCTTTAGTCTATCTAAGTTAATTTCTTTACTAAAACAAACTTAAAATTATCTAAATATTAGCTTATAATAAGAATAAAATCTGTTCTTAATATATATAAGATATTAAATATATATATTATATAATAGTATAATAGTAAAATAGTAATATCTATATCTTCTTATCTTATTAGATATTAAATATAAAGTATTCTCTATAATAAACTCTTATAACCTCTAGTTATAGATATATTCCCTAGCTTATTAATATATAGATATATATATAATATAGTACTAGCTTATATTAATATATAAATATAAGATTATAATTACTTCTAGAAGATATAAGCTTTAAGAATAGATATATTTGTATATAAAGTAATAGCTAAGTACTAAGTCTTCTATAAAGATAAACGAATTCTATTTTCTTTTTAAAGTTAACTATAAGTATTATATTCTTATATACCTAGGTTACTAGTATACTATAGTACCTTCTTAGATTAAGATAGACTTATAATCCTATATACATTCCCACAAAGATCCAGAGTCAGGATCCTTGGTGGGTGCAGAGCGCACAGACCAGCAAACTTTGCACTCAGACTCAGGATCCTTGGGATTTGGACTCAGGATCTTTGGGGTTCC